>Ga0181531_10000100_pt1 | contig 65627 bp, 62 predicted proteins | sample PEATcosm2014_Bin_38_FD_119743 | JGI IMG/M metagenome (GOLD analysis project Ga0181531, IMG submission 119743) | Peatland microbial communities from MTU Mesocosm Facility, Houghton, MI, USA - PEATcosm2014_Bin11_10_metaG | ecosystem: Environmental > Terrestrial > Soil > Wetlands > Peat | place... | reverse complement strand
TTGTGCTCGTGATAAGGGGTGAGCGGGGTGTCGATGCCGTAGCGGTCGAGGAGCTTGCGGGTCACGCGCGTGTCTTCGCAGGCGATGACGTCCGCTGCGGCCAGCGTCGCCAGCGCCCGCAGGGTGATGTCGCAGAGATTGCCGATCGGAGTGGCGACGATATGCAAGCCCGCACCGAGGCGTTCGGCGTCCATGGGATGGCCGCCAAGGAAGAAGCGCCGTTCACGGCGATCTTTGGTGCGATCCTTGGCAGCGCCCAAGCCGGCATCTTCGTCGCGCATCGAGTTACCCTAGCGCCTGCGCCCCTAGGCGTCATCGGTATGCCCAATTCTTCATCTTTTTCACTTGGTTAACCATTCGTCGCCAGAATGAGAGATTGGCGCTACCCTGTTATCGGCGCTGGGGGCCGCGTTTTAGGAGAACCGCTTTTGTCCGCGGATTTGCCCGTTAAGGGGTCGGCCGCCAACCGATCAGCCGTTTCTTGTTCAGCAATGCTGACGCGACGCCATTCGCTCGCGGGCCTTCTTGCGCTCACCGGCACGCTGCTCGCCGGTTGCTCCGGCAGCTCCAATTACTTTTCATCGACGCCGTTTCCCTCGGCGCCGCTAGCACCGGCTGGCCCGCCGGTGCCGGAAACGACGCTCGGAACCGGCCAGGTCAAGGTCGCGCTCATCCTGCCGCTCTCCGGCAGCGGCAATGCCGGGGTCGCGGGTCTCGCGATGCGCAACGCTGCCGAGATGGCGCTTTCGGAGTTCAATGCGCCGAACATCCAGTTGCTGGTGAAGGACGACGGCGGCACCGCCGACGGCGCCCGCGTCGCCGCCGAGCAGGCGCTCAACGAAGGCGCTGAAATCATTCTCGGGCCGCTGTTTGCGCAATCGGTGAGTATCGTCGGGCAGGTGGCGCGGGTGCGCAATGTTCCGGTCATCGCTTTTTCGACCGACGCCAACGTCGCGTCGCGCGGCATTTATCTGTTGAGCTTCCTCCCGGAGACGGACGTCGCGCGCATCGTGCAATACACTGCCGGCAACGGGAAGCGTTCGTTTGCCGGGCTCATTCCCGACAATCCCTACGGCACGGTGGTCGAAGCGGCGTTCAAGCAGGCCGTTGCGCGCAACAGTGCGCAACTCATCGCACTCGAGCGCTATCCGCACGACAAGATCGCCATGGCGGCGCCGGTCCGAAACATCGCGCAGGCACTCGTGCGCGCTGACGCGCTGTTCATTCCGGACAGCGGCGATGCGCTGACCGACGTTGCGCAGGCGCTGGTGGCGAACGGCGTCAACACCAAGAAAACCCAGCTCCTCGGCACCGGGCTGTGGGACGATCCGCGCGTCTTCTCGAACCCGACGCTTGACGGCGGCTGGTTTGCGGCGCCGGACGGGGCCGGCTATCGCAAATTTTCCGAGCGGTACACGGCACGTTTCAAGCAGCCGCCGGTGCGCACGGCGACGCTGGCCTACGATGCGGTTGCGCTGGTGTGCGCGCTGGTCAAGACGCAAGGCCCGCAGCGCTTCTCGTTTGAGGTGCTGACCAGCCCGTCGGGCTTTGCCGGCATCGACGGTCTGTTCCGGTTCCGCGCCGACGGCACGAACGAGCGCGGACTTGCGGTGTTGCGCGTGACGCCGGCGGGGCCGGTGGTGATCTCGCCGCCGCCGCGCAGCTTCGGCGCATCGGCAACTTAAATTTTTTGTGGCGCATGATCTTATCGGAAAACCGGACTCCACTTTTCCGGATCATGCACTTACGCCGCGAGATCGGCGACCACGGCATCGAGGAGCGGAAAGCCGGGCATGCTGACGCGCAGCCGCCCGTCCGCCGTCGTTTCGAGAAGACCGTGCCCCATGAGCGTTGCGATCCGTGTGGCATCGAGCGGCCGGCCGCTGAGCTCGGCATAACGCGTTGAATCGATGCCCTCGGCAAGCCGCAGGCCCATCAACAGGAATTCGTCGGCCATCTCTTCGCGCAACAGCACGTCGTCGGTGACGAGGCCGTGGCCGTTATCTTCGACGAGCGTGAGCCAGGATTCCGGGCTTTTTTCCGTCGCGGTGGCGTGCCGCTCGCCGTCGAGGCGACCAATGTTGAGTCGACCATGGGCGCCCGGTCCGATGCCGGCATATTCATGGGCGCGCCAGTAAATCAGGTTATGCCGGCATTCGGCGCCGGGCCGTGCATGATTGGAAATCTCGTAAGCCGGTAATCCGTGCGCGGCGCAGACCTCTTGCGTCGTATCGTAAAGCGCGCGCGCGGTATCGTCGTCAGGGATCTTGAGCTTGCCGGCCGCGTACAACGCGGCAAATGGCGTGTCCTGCTCGACGGTGAGCTGATAGAGCGACAGATGCTCGCCGGCCTCGGTCAGCGCGCGAGTCAGCTCGTCCGCCCATTGTTCAGGAGTCTGCTCCGGCCGCGCGTAAATCAGATCGAACGACGTGCGCTCGAAGATGCTGCGTGCGATGCGGACCGCCGTAAGCGCTTCGTCAGCCGAGTGCGTGCGCCCAAGCGCGCCGAGCACGCGATCGTCAAGCGCCTGGACGCCAAGCGACACGCGGTTGACGCCGGCCGTGCGGTAGCCGCGAAACCGCGTCGCCTCGACGCTGGTCGGATTGGCTTCGAGCGTGATTTCCACTTCGGATGCCACGCGCCAGTGCTGCGCGATCGCTTCAAGGATCGCCGCGACCGTCACCGGCTGCATCAGTGACGGCGTGCCGCCGCCGAAGAAGATCGAGGAAACAGTGCGATCCGGTACGCGCGCCGCGGTTGCTGCGATTTCGGCGGTGAAGGCACGCACAAACCGCGGCTCGTCGATCGCCGCACGCCGCACGTGGCTGTTGAAGTCGCAATACGGGCATTTCGACAGGCAAAATGGCCAGTGCACATAAACGCCGAATTGCGGGGCGTCCCGATCAGACAAGGCAAGCCTCCGCGAGCTTGAGGAACGCGCGGGCGCGATGCGACAAGCCTTTACCGTTCGGCGGCAAGCCGTGTTTTTCTTCGCTGCTCATCTCGCCGAATGTACGCGTGAAGCCGTCGGGCAGGAATATCGGGTCGTAGCCAAAGCCTTGGTCGCCGCGCGGCGGCCAGACCAAGGTGCCGTCAACGCGGCCTTCGAATTCCTCCAGATGCCCGTCGGGCCAGGCAACGCACAAGGCGGACACGAAGTGCGCTTTGCGCTGCTCTGGCGTCTTCGCGCCGAGCGCCTGCAGTTTGTCTTCGACGGTTTGCATGGCGCGCATGAAATTTTTGTCCGGTCCGGCCCAGCGCGCCGAGTAAACGCCCGGCGCGCCTTCGAGTGCGTCGACGGCGACGCCGGAATCGTCGGCGAAGGCGGGTAGGCCGGACGCGGCCGAACCGGCGTGCGCCTTGATGCGGGCGTTATCCCGGAACGTCGTTCCGGTCTCCTCTGGCTCGGCCAATCCCATCTCGCCTGCTGATATGGCGTCGATCCCGTTGGGCGCCACTAGCTCGCGAAGTTCAGCGAGCTTGCCGGGATTATGCGTGGCGATCACCAGACGTCCGGTAATGCGGCGATGATCGGCGGTCCTCACATTACCGCCATCTTCTGCAAATCGATCAGCTTGGTCACGCCCTTGCGCGCGAGCGCTAGCAGCGCGGCAAGCTGTTCCTCCGAGAACGGCACCTTTTCGGCGGTGGCTTGTACCTCGACGATGTTACCGGAGCCGGTGAGCACGAAATTAGCGTCGGTCTCAGCTTGAGAGTCTTCGGCGTAATCCAGATCGAGCACGGCGACGCCCGAGCATACCCCGCAGGAGATGGCCGCGATGTGGTCCCGCAGCACCTCGTCCGCAATCATGTCGCGGGTCTTCATCCAGGCGAGGCAGTCGTAAAGCGCGATCCAGGCGCCGGTGATGGAGGCGGTGCGCGTGCCGCCATCGGCCTGGATGACGTCGCAGTCGATCGTGATCTGCCGCTCGCCGAGCGCCTTGAGATTAACGACCGACCGCAGGCTGCGGCCGATCAGGCGCTGAATCTCGACGGTGCGCCCGTTCTGCTTGCCGGCGGAAGCCTCGCGGCGGGTGCGCTCCAGCGTGGCGCGCGGCAGCATGCCGTATTCGGCGGTGATCCAGCCGCGGGCCTGACCTTTCAGCCAGGGCGGCAGCCGGTCTTCGAGGGTGGCCGTCACGAGCACATGGGTGTCGCCAAAGCGTACAAAACAGGAGCCTTCGGCGTATTTCACGACGCCGCGCTCAAGCGATACGGGCCGCAATTCATCAGGTTGTCGGCGGCTCGGTCGCATGCGTCTCCTCTTGGCGCGGCGCTTCCGGCCGCCGTTCGGTGAAGTCTTTTAGGGGCGCGGGAGGGCACCCACAAGGGCGCCGGAAAGTGCCTCTATGGCCGCAAAAGAGGCGTAAGATTGCCTCGCGCGGTCTATTGCCGTTACCCTTGGCAGCAGACAGAGCATTGCACAACGCTAGCCGGAGCTGTTGTTGGCCAGTCACGATCTTCCGCTTGCCGCGAGCCAGTCGAGCCTTGCGCAGTTGAACGAGCGCTCGCGCGAGATATTTCGGCAAATCGTCGAGAGCTATCTGGCGACGGGCGAGCCGGTCGGCTCGCGCAATCTCTCGCGCATCCTGCCCATGACGCTGTCGCCGGCGTCCGTGCGCAACGTCATGTCGGACTTGGAACAGCTCGGCCTGGTCTACGCGCCGCACACCTCGGCCGGCCGGCTGCCGACTGAATTCGGTTTGCGTTTTTTTGTCGACGCTTTGATGCAAATCGGCGATTTGAGCGAGCGCGACCGCGAAGCGATCGAGGCCCAGGTCGCCGGTTCCGGTCAAGCGAAGTCGGTCGAAGCGGTGCTGACCGAAGCCTCGGGGCTATTGTCGGGCTTGAGCCGCGCTGCCGGCGTGGTGCTGACGGCAAAATCGAACCAGCGGCTCAAGCATGTCGAGTTTGTGCGGCTCGAACCGGAACGGGCGCTGGTGGTGCTGGTTGCCGAGGATGGGCAGATCGAAAATCGGGTCCTTAACGTTCCGGCCGGCTTGCCGACGTCGGCGCTCACGGAAGCGACAAATTTTCTCAATTCGCGCATTCGCGGCCGCACCCTGGCCGACGTCAGAGGTGAAATCGAGCAACGGCTCAATGAAGGCCAGGCCGAACTCGACGCGCTCACGCAAAAGATCGTCGCCGAAGGCCTTGCCAGCTGGTCCGGCGGCGAGCGCGACGAGCGTAAGCTCATTGTTCGCGGCCAGGCGCATTTGCTGGAAGACCTCAAAGCACTGGCCGATCTTGAACGGGTCCGCCTGCTGTTCGACGACCTGGAGACACGACGAGAGGTGGCGGATTTGCTGGGGCGAGCCGAACGGGCCGAGGGCGTGCGTATTTTCATCGGCTCCGAAAACAAGCTGTTCTCGTTGTCGGGCTCGTCGACGATCGTGGCGCCCTACCACGATGCCTCCGGCCAAATCGTCGGCGTGCTCGGCGTTATCGGGCCGACCCGGCTGAACTATGCCCGCATCGTTCCCATGGTGGATTACACTGCCAAGGTCGTCAGCAAGCTGCTTGCGGGCTGACCCAAGGGCAACGGTTTACGGCCTATACGCTTGATTTTTGCCGCCGCAGACCTGATATGCCGGGCAGCGATAGGATGGGTTAGCCTATGACTGAAAACACCGCGCGCGCCGAGGACGCAGCGGGCTCACGGGACAACGCCTCGTCGGCCGGCGCGTCGCCAGCGTTGCAAAAGGCCGAAGCCGAAGCGGCCGAGCTGAAGGATCGGCTCTTGCGCACGCTTGCGGAGATGGAAAATCTGCGCAAACGCACCGAGCGCGAAGTTGCCGACACCCGGCAATATGGCGTCGCCGGCTTTGCCCGCGACCTGCTCGGCGTCGCCGACAACATGCGCCGCGCGCTTGATGCCGTCTCGCCGGAATTGCGGTCGAGCGCCGAAGCCGGTTTCAAGGCGCTCATTGATGGCGTTGAGCTGACGGAGCGCGAGCTTGTCAAAGCGCTGGAAAAAAACGGCGTGCACCAGTTCAGTCCGCGCGGCGAGAAGTTCGACCCCAATGTGCATCAGGCCATGTTCGAAGTGCCGAATGCTTCGGTGCCGGCGGGCAGCGTGGTCGAAGTCGTGGCGCCGGGTTACATGATCGGCGAGCGCGTGTTGCGTCCCGCCATGGTCGGCGTATCCAAAGGCGGGCCCAGAACCGCGCCTTCCTCGCGGTCGGTCAACGACAACGCCGCCAGGGACTCCTAAAACGTTTGCTTCACGTGGACGTCATTTTAGTTCGACGCTGTCGCGCACCGTGCGTAGCCGCGCCAGCGTAGCGTTCCAGGTGTCGGCGCGCGCGACGCCGATCATTTGCAGATAGCCGCCGCCGCCGAAACGCAGCCACTGCACCACCATCACATCCGATCCGGTACGGACGTCTTTGGCTTGTGCCATGGTCTGGTATCCGGACTGGCCGCCGATCCGGAGCGGTTCGGAAATCATAACGTTGATGTCCTTGATGCCGCCGATTTCGGCAAACGACAACCGGGCGAAATTCGCCCGCTGATCCGGTTCCGCCGGCCCGCCGGGAATGGCGGCGATGAGCATATGTGTATCGAGCCCGTTCACCTTTGCTTCCGCGGTGGGATCCACCGGCGTGTCGCTGAGCATCACCGCGCGTCCGCGCAGAAAATCGTCGGCACGGAAGCCGGCCATGTCGCCGACCGAAAACGGTAGAAGGGCGAATTCTTCGGCGTCGGGCACCTTGGCGCGGACCGCTACCGTCGCCAGCGCCTCGCGGACCACACGGTCCGAATAGGCGGCGTCCGGTTCCGGCGCCTGCACGGTGATCAGCGCGGTGAGATCGCTTGCCGCGGCCACCAGAAGCCACTTGCGGTACTTCGTCTTTTCCGCCACCTGGCGGCCGGTGAGCAAAAAGCCTTTGCCGAAGCTCAATGTCACCGGCTCACGCTTATCCAGGCTGACGCCCTGCTTTTTGAGCGCTTCGAGATCAAGTGTCTTTTCGATTTGCGCATAAGCCGAGGCTGGCAACACGGTGATGAGAATAGCGGCGTTCTCGCCCGGGTCGGCGAAGCCGTCGAACTTATCGCTTGCGACCATGCCGGTTGGCGGCACCAGTCCGACGCGCGAGCCGGTTGGGAAAACCGGGTCCGCGGCCCACGACGGGGCCGCCAGGATCGTCAGCGCCCATGCCAAGACCAAGCCGCTGAGAACTCTGGCCGCACGGAGATTGTTATTGCTCATCCGGAAACTCTGCTGACAGTCGGGATCGAGGCGCGTCCGGCGCGCGGGTGACCCGCCGTAAGGTTAGATTGATCCGTCCGCCTTCTGGTAGCAAGGGCGACGTACCGGGATAAATCCGATCGACACCGTGATAGGCGAGGCGGGCCGCGCCGCCCAGCACCACAACGTCGCCGGAGCCGAGCCGGACCGAATGGCTGGGGTCGGCGCGTCTCGTGCCACCGAGGCGAAACAAGCAGGCATCGCCGAGGGAGATCGAGATCACCGGCGCATCGAAATCGGCTTCATCGCGATCCTGATGCAGGCCCATTTTTGCCTCCACGCCATAGAAGTTGATCAGGCACGCTTCCGGCGGCTGCCGGTAATGCGCAAGCTCGCGCCACAGCGCCAGCAGCATCGCCGGCATCGGCGGCCAAGGCTCACCGTTGACCGGATGGTTCGGCGTATAGAGCGGTAACCGCCTTCGTCGGAAATCCAGCCCAGCGGCCCGCAATTCGACATGCGTACGGAAAACGGCCGACCCGATTTTGGCATCCGGGGCGTAAACAGCGGCGCCGCCGCGAAGACGCTGCGTAGAGCGGTCAGCAACGCCGCCTGTCCGGCGCCGTCGAGGCGACCGGGGTAGAGGCGAAATCCGGGGGGCTTCGAATGCAAATTCATGGCTTGGATTTATGGCTGGGATTTATGGCTCGGATCAGGGCCTGGTTCATGAGCTGGGCATCGTTTGCCTTCGTGAGCTTTTGCCGCCAATGACCGGCGTTGTCTCTGCAATCCTGTCTTGCGGCGCGTTCGCCCTCTCCTATATGACCGAAGGGAAATGCCCGGGCATCGTACCGGGTCAGTAGACTAAGAAGGGGGTCGGACGAGGGCGCCTTTGGGGCCTGCCCGATCTGCCTCGAAAGATGAGGATTAACACCATGGCCAAGGTCATCGGTATCGATCTCGGAACCACCAACTCGTGCGTCGCCGTGATGGAAGGCAAGACGCCGAAGGTTATCGAGAACGCGGAGGGAATGCGCACCACACCGTCCATCGTTGCATTTACCGACGAGGGCGAGCGGCTGGTAGGCCAGCCGGCCAAGCGCCAAGCCGTCACCAATCCCGAGCGCACTATTTTTGCAGTGAAGCGTCTCATCGGTCGCCGCTACGACGACCCGATGGTCGAGAAGGACAAGAAGCTCGTCCCCTATAAGATCGTGCGCGCCTCGAACGGCGACGCCTGGGTCGAGATCGAGGGCAAGAGCTATTCGCCCTCGCAGATTTCCGCGTTCATCTTGCAGAAGATGAAGGAGACGGCGGAGGCCTTTCTCGGCAGCAAGGTCGAGCAGGCGGTCATCACCGTTCCGGCCTACTTCAACGACGCGCAGCGTCAGGCAACCAAAGACGCCGGCAAGATCGCCGGTCTCGAAGTCCTGCGCATCATCAACGAGCCGACCGCCGCGGCGCTCGCTTACGGGCTCGACAAGACCAAGACCGGCACGATCGCGGTCTACGATCTCGGCGGCGGCACGTTCGACATTTCCATTCTCGAAATCGGCGACGGCGTGTTCGAGGTGAAGTCGACGAACGGCGACACCTTCCTCGGCGGCGAAGATTTCGACATGCGGCTGGTCAACTATCTGGCCGATGAGTTCCAGAAGGAGCAGGGCATCGACCTGCGCCGCGACAAGCTCGCGCTGCAACGGCTCAAGGAAGCGGCCGAAAAAGCAAAGATTGAGCTGTCGTCGACGACGCAGACCGAGATCAATCTGCCGTTCATCACGGCGGACGCGTCCGGTCCCAAGCACCTGACGATGAAGCTAACCCGCGCCAAGTTCGAGGCGCTGGTCGACGATCTCATTCAAAAGACGATCGATCCGTGCCGGCAGGCGTTGAAGGACGCCGGCTTGAGCGCGGCCGAGATCAACGAGGTCGTCCTGGTCGGCGGCATGACGCGTATGCCGAAGGTGCAGGAAGTCGTCAAACAATTGTTCGGCAAAGAGCCGCACAAGGGCGTCAATCCGGACGAAGTCGTGGCGGTCGGAGCGGCCATTCAGGCCGGCGTGCTCCAGGGCGACGTCAAGGACGTACTGCTGCTCGACGTGACGCCGCTGTCGCTCGGCATCGAGACCCTGGGTGGCGTGTTCACCCGTCTGATCGATCGCAACACCACCATCCCGACCAAGAAGAGTCAGGTGTTCTCCACGGCCGAGGACGGTCAGACCGCGGTGACCATCCGGGTCTTCCAGGGCGAACGCGAGATGGCGGCCGACAACAAGATGCTCGGTCAGTTCGATCTCATCGGCCTTCCGGCGGCGCCGCGCGGCGTGCCGCAGATCGAGGTCACCTTCGACATCGACGCCAACGGCATCGTCAACGTGTCGGCCAAGGACAAGGGCACCGGCAAGGAGCAGCAGATTCGCATCCAGGCGTCCGGCGGTCTGTCCGAAGGCGACATCCAGAAGATGGTCAAGGACGCCGAGGCTCACGCCGAGGAGGACAAGAAGCGCAAGGCCGCGGTCGAGGCGAAGAACCACGCCGAAGCGCTTGTGCATTCGACCGAGAAGACCTTGGCCGAGCACGGCTCCAAGGTCGGCGAGGCCGACCGGCGCGCGATCGAGAACGCGATGGCCGACCTTAAGGAAGCGCTCAAGGGCGACGACGCGGATGCGATCTCGGCCAAGACCAATACGCTGGCGCAAGCTTCGATGAAGCTCGGCGAGGCGATGTACAAACAATCCGCCGAGCCACCCCCCGGCGGCGCCGCAGCGGACGGCAAGAAAGAGGACGTGGTCGACGCCGAGTTCACGGAAGTCGACGACGACAAGAAGAACAAGAAGTCCGCTTAAACCGGCGAGGCACTTTGAATGCCGCGACGCAGATTCGATACTGCACCCCCGGATGCAAAACGGGGGTGCATTGTTTCTGCGCGATGCGTATCGTTCCGGAATGATCGGATGTCGTCGGGCGGGGAATAATGGCCAAACGCTGCTACTACGAAACGCTGTCGGTCGAGCGCTCGGCGACTGAAACCGACATCAAGGCCGCCTTCCGCAAGCAGGCAATGCAGTGTCATCCGGATCGCAATCCGGGCGACAACGAAGCCGAGCATCGCTTCAAGGAAGTCAACGAAGCCTACGAAGTTCTCAAGGATCCCGACAAGCGGGCCGCCTACGACCGCTTCGGCCATGCCGCCTTCGAGCACGGCAACGGCTCTGCCGGCGCGCATGGCTTCGGCGCCGATTTCGCTACCACCTTCTCCGATATCTTCGACGATTTGTTCGGCATGAACCGCGGCCGCGGCCGCGGCTCCGGCCGCGAGCGCGGCGCCGACTTGCGCTACAATATGGAAATCTCTCTCCTCGAAGCGTTCGCCGGTAAGACCGCGCAGATTCGCATTCCCACCTCTGTGACCTGCGAGAGCTGCTCGGGAACCGGCGCCAAGCCGGGCACCAAGCCGAAAGCGTGTCCGATGTGCGCCGGTCAGGGCAAGATCCGCCACGCGCAAGGCTTCTTCACCCTCGAACGCACCTGTCCGAACTGTCACGGGCGCGGTCAGATCATCGAGAGTCCCTGCACGTCGTGTTCGGGCTCCGGGCGGGTTACGCGCGAGCGGACGTTGTCGGTCAATATTCCAGCCGGCGTCGAGGACGGTACGCGGATCAGGCTCGCCGGCGAAGGCGAAGCCGGCGTGCGCGGCGGGCCGGCGGGCGACCTTTACATTTTCCTGTCGCTCGGTTCGCATCCGTTCTTCCAGCGCGAAGGCGCCGATCTGCATTGCCGCGTGCCGGTCTCGCTGGTGACCGCGACTTTGGGCGGCGAGTTCGAGGTGCCGACCATTGACGGCGGCAAGACCAAGGTGAAGGTGCCGGAAGGCATGCAGACCGGCCGGCGCTTCCGTCTGCAAGGCAAGGGTATGCCGGTTTTGCGGTCGCGCCAGGCCGGCGACATGTATGTCCAAGTCGTCGTCGAGACGCCGCAAAAGCTCACCAAGAAACAGCGCGAACTGCTGGCGGAATTCGACCGGCTCTCGTCGGCCGAAAACCAGCCGGAATCGTCGGGATTCTTCGGCAAGGTCAAGGATTTCCTTGATGGTTTGGGCAGCGGTCGCGCCAATTCAGCATGAGCATTGCGCGGTACTTGCCGGTCGGCCGGCTGGCCTTTACGTCATAAATGTTTTAAAAATAGCGCGTTCCTCGCGCGTGATTTGCCCATGCCACTGATTGCTTTGCGTACATTCGAACAGAGGATCGAGCGCCATTTGCGGCTGCTCGAACAGAAGAAGACCATTATCGAGCGCAACATCGGACGCCAAATCCGCCAATTCGAACGCAAGCGCGGCATTCGGCTTGATGACGAAGTGAGCTTCCTGCGCTCGTGGCTCGAGCGGCCGCTGAGCATCGGCGCGGTGACGCCCTCGGGCAAGATGCTCGCCCGCACCATGGCGCGTTATGTCGATCCGGCGAGCGACGGACCTGTGGTCGAACTCGGACCCGGCACTGGCGCGGTAACGCAAGCGCTGGTCGAGGCCGGCGTCGCGCCATCGCGGCTCGTCCTGGTCGAATTCAATCCGACGTTTTGCCGGCTCCTGCGCGCGCGCTATCCGGAGGCCACTTTGGTGCAGGGCGACGCCTACAGTCTGCGCCGTCTTCTGGAGACATTGCTGATCCAGCCGGCGGCGGCGGTCGTCTCCGGCCTGCCGCTCGTCACCAAGCCGATCAAAATGCGGCTGCGCCTCATCCGCGACGCGCTCGATCTGATGCTCCCGGGCGCGCCTTTCGTGCAGTTCACCTATTCGGTGGCGGCGCCGTTGCCGCGGCGGCTGGGCGACTTTTCGGTTGAGGCGTCCGAGCGCATCTGGATGAATATCCCGCCGGCGCGGGTATGGGTTTATCGCAACAGATCGGACGGTGGATAACGAAGGACGGATGTTAGCGCTATCTTGTCCGTCGCCCGTCGTCCTTCTTCTCACCACCGACACTCATGCTTGCAACTAAAATCCTCGTCATGGGCGGCTCGCTGCGCTCGGGCTCGCACAACGGCCGGCTGGCCGCGCTGGCGGTCAAGGAATTGGCGCTCGCCGAAGCCGATGTGACGCGCATCTCGCTCGCCGACTACCCGCTGCCGCTCCTCGATGCCGATCTTCTGACCGCCTCGGGACCGCCGGCCAGCGCGCTCAAGCTCAAGCAGATGATCACCGCGCACCAGGGCGTGTTCATCGCCAGCCCCGAATACAGCGCCTCGGTGGCGCCGCTCCTCAAGAACGCAATCGACTGGGTTTCCCGGGTACGCGAAGGCAACGAAGCATTTTATGCGGCGTTCAAGGGCCGCGTTTTCGCCCTTGGCTCGGCCGCCAACGGCGCCGCGGGCGGCGTGCGCGGGATCATGGCGCTGCGGCAAGTTTTGGAACTCGGCTGCGGCGCGCTGGTCCTCCCCGAGCAGGTCAACATCGGGCGCGCTGCCGAGGCGTTCGACGACATGGATAATCTCAAGGACGAAGCACTTGCCACCGCGTTAAAGGCGATGGTACGCCGCCTCGTCGAATTCGCGAGCATGATGCCGCGAACGACTTAAGTGAACGGACCAGCCAAGGACAGGCCATGCCGATCGAGCCGCGCCAACGCCTGATTGTCGCGCTCGACGTTTCGTCGGTCGAAGCGGCGGAAGCGCTGGTGGCGCGGCTTGGCGATGCGGTGACCTTCTACAAGATCGGCTATCAGCTCGCCTTCGCCGGCGGGCTCGCTTACACGCAAAAACTCACCGGCGCCGGCAAGCGCGTGTTTGTCGATCTCAAGCTTCACGACATCGGCAACACGGTCGCGCAGGGCGTCAAAAGCGTGGCGCGGCTTGGCGCCACCTTCCTCACCGTGCACGCCTATCCGCAAACCATGGCGGCCGCCGTCGAGGCACGCGAAGGGAATTTGCGCATTCTCGCCGTCACCGTGCTCACCTCTTATGACGATGCGGATCTGAAAGCCGCGGGCTATGACGCGCCCGTCAAGAGCCTCGTCGCCGGCCGCGCCGCGGCGGCGCGACGTTTGGGCATCGACGGCCTGGTGTGCTCGCCCGAGGAGGCGGCCAACGTGCGCGCCATCGTCGGCGCCGACATGGCGCTGGTGACGCCGGGCGTCCGGCCGGCGGGCGTCGCATCTGGCGATCAAAAACGCGTCGCAACGCCCGCGGCCGCGATTGCCGCGGGCGCGGATTATCTTGTGGTCGGCCGGCCGATCGTCGCCGCACCCGATCCGAAGGCGGCGGCGGAGGCAATTGTCGCTGAGATAACAGCAGCGGCGAAGGAGGGATGACATGGCCAAGGGGTACTGGATCGCGCATGTCGATGTGCACAACGACGAAGGCTATCGGCCTTACGTCGTCAACAACGCCGCGATCTTCAAGAAATTCGGCGGCCGCTTCGTCGTGCGCGCCGGTAAACACGAATGCCCGGAGGGAGCGACGCGCTCGCGCCAAGTGGTGATCGAGTTTCCCGATTATGCCACAGCGGTCGCCTGTTATCGCTCGCCCGAATACCAAGCCAACATCAAAGTGCGCGAGCCGCATTCGACGGTCGATTTGATCATCGTCGAAGGCTACGACGGCCCGCAGCCTTAACGCTGCTGAAGTTGCCGCCTCGCCGTCCCCCCGCTATACCCGCGGCAAGCGGAGAAAAGCACGGTGGCGGCAAATTCCGACATGCGGTTGGTGATCGCGGGCGCCGGCGGGCGCATGGGGCGCACGCTCGTTGCGGCCATTGCCGCTGCCAAGGGCATGACGTTGGCCGGCGCGACCGAGGCGGCCGGATCGCCCTTTATCGGCCGCGACGTCGGCGAGTTGTCGGGTCTCGGTCCGAACGGCGTTACGATCGGCGACAACGCGGCGCAGTTGGTCAAAGACGCCGACGGCTTGATCGAGTTCACCGTCCACACCGCGACGCCGGTGTTGGCGGAGCTGACCGCCGCCGCCGGCATTGTCCACGTCATCGGCACCACTGGGCACACCGCCGCCGAGGAGGAGGCGATCGCGCAGGCCGCCAAGCGCATCCCGATCGTCAAATCCGGCAATATGAGCCTCGGCGTCAATCTGCTCGCCGCTTTGGTCAAGCGCGTGGCGCAGGCGCTCAACGAGAATTACGACGTCGAGATTCTCGAAATGCATCACAACAAGAAAATCGACGCGCCGTCCGGCACCGCGCTGATGCTCGGCCGCGCCGCCGCCGCCGGCCGCGGCATCAATCTCAACGCCCACTCGGTGCGCGGTCGCGACGGGCTCACCGGCGCGCGTCGCGCCGTCGATATCGGCTTTGCGTCGCTGCGCGGCGGCAGCGTAGTCGGCGACCACACGGTGATTTTCGCCGGGCCCGCCGAGCGCATCGAGCTCACCCACCGCGCCGAGGACCGCATGATCTTCGCCCGCGGCGCGCTGCATGCGGCTTTGTGGGCGCGCGGGCAGAAGCCCGGGCTCTATTCGATGGCGGATGTTTTGGGACTGGCGGATATCTGATGACCGACCGGCTTCTTGTGCTCGTGCGTCACGGCCAGAGCGAATGGAACTTACAAAATCTGTTCACCGGCTGGCGCGACGTCGGCCTGACGGAAAAAGGCGTCGCTGAAGCGCGCGCCGCCGGACGCAAGCTCAAGGCGCAAGGGCTCCAATTCGACGTCGCTTTCACGTCGGCGCTGATCCGCGCCCAGCACACGCTCGACCTCGTGCTCGAGGAGATGGGGCAGAAGAATATTCCCGTCATCAAAGATCAAGCGCTCAACGAGCGCGACTACGGCGACCTCTCCGGACTGAACAAAGACGAGGCGCGGAAAAAATGGGGCGAAGACCAGGTGCATATCTGGCGGCGCTCGTATGACGTCGCCCCGCCCGGCGGCGAGAGCCTCAAAGACACCGCCGCGCGCGTGCTGCCTTATTACATCGGCGAAATCCTGCCGCGGGTGCTGCGCGGCGAGCACGTCATCGTCGCCGCCCACGGCAACTCGCTGCGCGCGCTGGTGATGGTCTTGGAGCGCCTGTCGGCCAAAGAAATCGTCGCCCGCGAAATCGCCACCGGCGTGCCGCTGGTCTACCGGCTCAACGCGGATTCCACGGTGGCCGAAGCCCAGGTGCTGGCGGCGTGAATTACCACTCCCCGCGCGCGGGGAGAGGGAGAATGTTACCCCGCCCCGACCTGCCCGGCTTCCCAGCCGAGCATGGCGCGCTTGCGGGTCAGGCCCCAATGATAACCGGTGATGTCGCCGGACTTGCCGACAACGCGATGGCACGGCACCACGAACGAGATCGGATTCTTGCCGACCGCGGCGCCGACCGCGCGCGCGGCCGCCGGCGTGCAGAGCTTGCCGGCGATGCCGGAATAGGTCGCGAGCCGGCCCATCGGAATGTGCAACAGCGCGTCCCAGACCCGCACTTCCCAGTCGGTGCCGATCAGCACGACGCGCAGCGGCTGGTCCGGCCGCCACTGGCTGGAATCGAAAATGCGCCGCGCGATCGGCGCCGTGCGCGCCTCGTCGGCGATATAGGTTGCCTTCGGCCATCGGCTCTTCATGTCGGTCAGCGCCGCCGCTTCCTCGCCGGCATCGGCGAAAGCCAGCCCGGCTAGCCCGCGGTCGGTCGCCATCACGAGCGCAATGCCGAACGGGCAAGAGTGGAAGCCGAACTTCACGGTCAGCCCTTCAGCGCCGGACTTCCATTCGCCCGGCGACATCGATTCGTGCGTGACGAACAAATCGTGCAGCCGGCCGGGACCGGAGAGGCCGACTTCGTAAGTGGCGTCGAGCACGCTGGCGGAGTCGCGCAGCAGCGCCCGCGCGCCGTCGAGCGTCAGCGCCTGCAAAAACGCCTTGGGCGTGATCCCGGCCCAGCGGCGGAACAAATGATGCAGTTCGGTCGGCGTGACGCCGGCGGCCTCCGCAATGGTGTCGATTTCCGGCTGCTCGCGCCAATGGCCGCGGATGTGGCCGATGGCGCGGCGGACCACGTCATAGTCGGCGGCGGCCGCGTTGAACGCGGTAAGATCGGGCATTCGGTCGGGGGACAGCATGGGTACCTCCATCATCTGCTCCCGATATGGGCCGCGGTTGTGCCGGTAACCACCCGATTTCTGACGATCTCAGGCCTACTTTAACTCAGCCCCTTGTCGGTCCGCGCTTGGCTTCGCCGAGCGCCGTCGACAGCGCCCGCGCGAAGCTCGCCTTCTCGTCGGGGCTCAAACACCCGGCGATTTGCAGCCGCCGGCCGCGCGAGATTAGAAACAACCCCTGGATGCCGAACTCGTCGTGCGTCTGGCGGTCGAGCTGGACCCACAGCGGATTGAGCGTCCATTGCCGCACCTGACCGCGGTGGGAAACCTTACGCACGGTGAGTTCGGACGCCGTCACCGACACCTCTTCGTACGCCCGCGCGGCGCGGTAATTGATGCGGAACGCCCAGTAGACCAGGATCACGTCGAGGCCGAGGAAGCCGAATACCGGCCAGGCGCCGATGAGGAGAAACATTACGCCGGAAACGAAGCTCAAGCCGCCGATGGCGAGCATGAGGATGACGAAGCCGGTCGAGCCCAGCGAGCGATGCGGCGTGATCGTCGCCGCAAACAGGGTCGGTTCGGCGGGCTCGTGATTGTCGTCCGGCATGGCGATCACTATACGGGAACGATGGCGAAAAAGACCATTCAACAAAGCCGCAACGCGGCCCGCAAAGGCAACGCGGCGCGGCCCAAAGGACTGCCCAAGGGGCTGCCAAAGGGACCGGCGGCGCAAGGCAAAGCCGACCGCAAGGCCTTGCACGGCGCAACGCCGCCCTGGACCAAAGCCGAGATCGAGGAGGCGTTCCGCCGCTTCGCCGCCGCCAATCCGCATCCGCACACCGAGCTGCATTCGATCAATACCTACACTTTGCTCATCGCCGTCGTGCTTTCGGCGCAGGCGACCGACGCCGGCGTCAACAAGGCGACGCCGGCCTTGTTCAAGCTCGCCGACACGCCGGCGAAAATGGTCAAGCTCGGCGAGCCGCGCGTGCGCGATCTGATCAAGACTATCGGGCTTTACCGCACCAAGGCGAAGAACGTGGTCGCGCTCTCGCGCATCCTGGTCGAGCAATATGGCGGTGTGGTCCCGCACGACCGCGACGCGCTGGAATCGCTGCCGGGCGTCGGACGGAAAACCGCCAACGTCGTGCTCAATGTTGCGTTCGGCGAGCCGACCATTGCGGTCGACACCCACATCTTCCGCGTCGCCAACCGCACCGGCCTCGCTCCCGGCAAGACCCCGCTCGACGTGGAAAAGAAATTACTGGAGGTGGTGCCGCAACGTTATCTGCACAACGCGCATCACTGGCTCATCCTGCACGGCCGCCATACTTGCGTCGCAAGGAAGCCGAAGTGCGAGGCGTGCATCATCGCCGACTTGTGCAAATGGCCGGGGAAGACGACCAACGTGCCGTTCCATCCTCACGGTATCTCGTAAACTTCGACGGCGCTGGCCACGCCCTTGAGCATGGCGCTTTTTGGCTGCGGGGTAATTTTGGCGGCGGCAAGGAGCGCCGCCGATTGCGGATAATCGACGACCGATTTGGTCGCGAAGATCGCGTCCGACATCGCCAGCCCCTGCACGCGCGCGGCGATATTCACGGTCTGGCCAAAGTAATCCAGCCGGTCGTTGAGCATCACCGCGATGCACGGCCCCTCATGGAGGCCGATTTTCAGGATCAGGTCTTCGCGCCGGGTCTCGGCGCCGACGCTGCCGATGCCGGCGCGCATGCGCAACGCCGCGGCGAGCGCGCGGTCGGGCGTCGAAAACGTCGCCATCACCGCGTCGCCGATGGTCTTGACCACGGCGCCCCCTTCCGCCGCGACGATCTGCGTGAGCAGCACAAAATGCGCGCGCACGAGCTCATAGGCGACCAGATCGCCGACGCGGGCGTAAAGCTCGGTCGAGCCTTTCAGGTCGGTGAACAGGAACGTGAGGCTGACGATTTTCAGCCCCTGATCGACATCGAGAGTGTCGGTGCGAAAAAGGTCGCGGAAGGTCTGGTTGGTGAAGATGCGCTTGGCGGTCAGGTGCGGCCGGCGCTGGGCGACGAGTTGGTCATACGCCTTGGTCTCGAGCCAGGCGACCGGCAGGGCGCGCGCCGCGGTGCGGTTTTCGATCGTCAACTGCACCTTGCCGGATTTCAGCTGGGTAGTTTCGGTCGGCGCGCGCGTGCCTTTCATTGCCACCGCGACCTCTTGAACGTCGCTGGTGGGCTCCGGGGCGACTTTGAGATAATGCCCGAAATGCGATACCGGATCGAACAACAGCACCCAGCCTTCGGGCGCGTCGAACGTCGCGGTCGCTTGGTCGCCCGGGCCGAGCGCCTTGGCATAGACGGTGAATTCTTTGATCAGCCGCTGCAGGTCTGCGTCGGACAAATCGACGGCGGTGCTCCAGTATACCTGCCGGTAATAGTCCCAGAACGGCAGCTTGTCCGGATGGTGCGCCGCGATCTCGCGCACGCGCGGGCTCACGGTGAACACGATCTCGACCACGTCGTCGAGGGTGGCTTCGAACGAGCGGCTGCACAGCGCGCAATCGTAGGGCTCGCGATGCACGTCCTTGAGCGTGTGCGAGATATGCAGCACGCCGCGGCACGTGGGGCAGAGCACGTCCCACGACAATTCGAAAATGCCGAGCCTGGCCGTGTGCAGGAACGCGGCGATCGCGGCCTCTTCGTCGAGCCCGTGCGCGGCGGCAAAGGCGAGCACATTGATGCGGGCGAGCTCGCTGTCGGCGCCCGACGTGACGAGCCGCTCGATGGCGGCCGCCGCTTTGGCGTCGGCCACATCGCGCAGCGCCGGGAATTGGGCTTCGCTGTCGGTCACGCGCGGAAGTGTAAGCGAAATCCTCCCCCACGGCAGTGGGGGAGGGGGACCATGCGAAGCATGGTGGAGGGGGCGTCGGAATCGGGGCTGGCCTTATTACTTGGCGCCCCTTCCACCGCGCTGCTGCGCAGCGCCGTCCCCCTTCCCCCTTCGCGGGGCAGGATAGTGGCTCAAAACAGAAAATATCGTTGCGCCATCGGCAGGACTTCCGCCGGCGCGCAGGTCAGAAGCTCGCCGTCGGCGCGCACTTCGTAAGTCTCGGCGTCAACTTCGATCTGCGGCGTCGCGTCGTTGTGGATCATGCTCTTCTTCGAGATCTTGCCGCGGGTATTTTGCACGGCGACCAGTTCTTTCTCGATGCCGAGCTTCTTGCCGAGTCCGGCGGCGACTGCCGCCTTGGAGGTGAAGACGACCGAAGTCGCCGTGCGCGCGCGACCTAGCGCGCCGAACATTGGCCGGTAATGCACCGGTTGCGGGGTCGGGATCGAGGCGTTTGGGTCGCCCATCTGCGCGGCAACGATCATGCCGCCCTTGACGATGCAATCGGGCTTGACGCCGAAGAACGCCGGCGACCAGACGACGAGATCGGCAAGCTTGCCCTTCTCGATCGAGCCGATCAGCTTCGACACGCCGTGCGCAATCGCCGGGTTGATGGTGTATTTGGCGATGTAGCGCTTGACGCGGAAATTATCGTTGTTGCGGCCGTCCTGCGGCAACGCCCCGCGCTGCTTTTTCATTTTGTCGGCGGTCTGCCAGGTGCGGATGATGACTTCACCGAGCCGCCCCATGGCTTGACTGTCCGACGACATCATCGACAGCGCACCGATGTCGTGGAGAATATCTTCCGCCGCGATGGTTTCCTTGCGGATGCGGCTTTCGGCAAAGGCGAGGTCTTCGGCGATCGAAGGATCCAGGTGGTGGCACACCATCAGCATGTCGAGATGCTCGTCGATGGTGTTGCGGGTGTAGGGCCGGGTCGGATTGGTCGACGACGGCAGGACGTTTTTGAGGCTCGCGACCTTGATGATGTCGGGCGCATGCCCGCCGCCGGCGCCTTCGGTGTGGAAGGCGTGGATGGTGCGGCCCTTGAACGCCTTGATGGTGTCCTCGACGAAGCCGGATTCGTTGAGCGTATCGGTGTGGATCATCACCTGGATGTCGTAGTCGTCGGCGACCGACAGGCAGTTATCGATCGCCGCCGGGGTCGTACCCCAATCTTCGTGCAGTTTGAGCGCGCACGCGCCGCCCTTGATCATTTCTTCGAGCGCCGCCGGCCGCGAAGCATTGCCCTTGCCGGAGATGCCGAGATTGACCGGGAATGCGTCGAACGACTGGATCATGCGGCCGATGTGCCAGGGCCCGGGCGTGCACGTCGTCGCGAAGGTGCCGTGCGACGGACCGGTGCCGCCGCCGAGCATCGTGGTGACGCCCGACATCAGCGCGTCGTCGACCTGTTGCGGGCAGATGAAGTGAATGTGGCTGTCGAAGCCGCCCGCAGTGAGAATTTTGCCTTCGCCGGCGATCACGTCCGTGCCCGGTCCAACGATGATGGTGACTTTGGGCTGGATGTCGGGGTTGCCGGCCTTGCCAATGGCGAAAATCTTGCCGTCCTTGATGCCGACGTCGGCTTTGACGATGCCCCAATGGTCGACGATCAGCGCGTTGGTGATGACGGTGTCGACCGCGCCCTGTTTGCTGCTGAGCTGGCTCTGACCCATGCCATCGCGGATGACCTTGCCGCCGCCGAACTTCATCTCTTCGCCGTAGGTGGTGAAATCCTTCTCGACCTCAATGACGAGATCGGTGTCGGCGAGCCGCACGCGGTCGCCGGTTGTCGGACCGAACATGTCGGCATAAACGGCGCGGCTGATCTTGGTTGCCATGATCGTCCTCGTGATGTGCTTTGCTTTGTTCTACAGGTCATCGCACGCCTTTGCTTGCTGCGACCAAAAAGAAATCCCCAACGTTATCCCCAACGCATTGCAACACTGCGTCGCCGCACGCTTTTTCTTGCATCGTGCCTGCGCCTGAGTATCCTCACTCTCAGATCCCTCGCGTTTGGTTCGCCAGATGAGAGAGATCGCCACGGTCAGATCGGACTGGTGCTGAAGCCGCTACCGGGCGTCGCGCCAAGTGTCGACCAGGACGTGGTCCCAGCCGCGGGTAGCAGCGCTGAGAACGTGACGGGCGGGCCTGCGCAGGCCTGCCCGTCATGATTCTTGGAACTATGTTGTTGGACTTTGCAGCCCGTTGCGGCAGCGCTCTCACAGTTTCCCCATCACCTCTTGGCGAAAACCATAGACCGTGCGCTTGCCGGCAAGCGCGACGAGCGCGACATCGCGCGTCTGCCCCGGCTCGAAGCGCACCGCGGTACCGGCGGCAATATCGAGCCGCATGCCGCGCGCTTTCTTGCGGTCGAATTTCAGCGCCGGATTGGTTTCGAAGAAGTGGTAGTGCGAGCCAGCCTGGATCGGCCGGTCGCCGGTATTGGACACCGTGAGCTTCAAACTCTTGCGCCCCTTGTTGAGCTCGATTTCGCCGTCTTTGATGAAAGATTCGCCGGGGATCATTTGCGCCTCATCGGATCGGTTCGTGAACGGTGACCAATTTCGTGCCGTCGGGAAAGGTGGCCTCGACCTGAATTTCCGGGATCATTTCGGCGATGCCGTCCATCACCTGCGCGCGCGTGACCACATGCGCGCCTTTTTCCATCAGCTCGGCGACCGTGCGTCCGTCGCGCGCGCCTTCGAGGATGAAATCGGAAATCAGCGCCACCGCTTCGGGATGATTGAGCTTGACGCCGCGCTCGAGACGCCGCCGCGCCACCATCGCCGCCATGGCGATCAACAGCTTGTCCTTTTCGCGTGGCGTGAGGTTCATAAAGCGGTTCCTTCAGTTCAACCACAGCCGCGGCAGCGGCTGCTCACTCAACGCCGTCAGCACCGCGATGAGGTCGCGATGCAGCGCGGCGCCGTCGCTCGCGACGAGCCGTGCGACCACGATGCCGTTCCAGGCCGAAATGCCGACTTCGCCGGCGAAATCTTTCTCCATCGCGCGGACCGCCGCAACCGCTTTGTCGTCGCCGGGGACCTTGAGCACGCTAGCGGAGGCTATATTTCCGCCGGCCACCGCCCGCCGAGCCAGAGATTGCGCGATCGCGCCGTCGAGGCGCAGGCTTTCGGCAAAGAGGAGCGCGCCGCCGCGGCGGACGCGCCAGCGGTCGAACAGGCGCCCGCCGCGCACCGTTTCGCCCATGGCGGAACGGCCGAACACAATGCCCTCGGCCAGCAAGAGGTTAGCGCCGGGCCCGAGCTCGACGTCGATGGAACGGCGCAGCCGCACTTGGTCGAAGAGAATGGTCTCCTGCGGCAGCCAGGCGAGCTGGCCGCTCGGACCGACGTCAAGCTTGACGGCGATGCGTGTATCCGGGCCGAGCGACCGATAGATCTTCTCCGCGGCGGCAGTGGTGACGACGAGCCGCGCATCCGGTTCGACAGCGATGTCGACGGCAAAATGGTCGCCGCCGGTCATGCCGCCCGCGGTATTGATGATGACGGCGTCGAGCGCGCCGCCTGCCGCAGTGTTCGGGAAGCGCACCCGCAGCGCGCCTTCTTCGTGCACGCGCTTGCGCCGGCTGCCGCGGCCGTCGGCCGCCACCGAAAGCGCGATGCGGCCGACCGAACGGTTGCCGGCGAAGATTTCATCGTGTGCCGGCGCGCGTACCAACACTTCCGCCCTCGCAGCGAACTAATCGCCGAAATTAAATGGCCATCGTTAAATAGCCATGGCCCGTTTGACGGCGCCTTCGTCGAGACTGGCGCGGTCGGACGCATAGACCACGGCGCCGCGCTCCATGACCGCGAAATAGTCGCCGAGCTCCTGCGCGAAGTCGAGATATTGCTCGACCAGGATGATGGCGATCTTGCCAAGCGAACGCAGATACGAAATGGCGCGGCCGATATCTTTGATGATCGAAGGCTGGATGCCCTCGGTCGGTTCGTCGAGGAGGAGGAGCCGCGGCCGCATCACCAGCGCCCGCCCGATGGCAAGCTGTTGCTGCTGGCCACCGGAAAGATCGCCGCCGCGCCGGCGCAGCATGTCCTTGAGCACCGGGAACAACGTGAACACGTCGGCGGGAATGGTGCGCTCGTCGCGCTTAAGCGGCGCGAAGCCGGTGCGCAGATTCTCCTCGACCGTGAGCAACGGAAAGATCTCGCGCCCCTGCGGCACGTACGAGATACCGCGCCGGGCCCGGTCCGGCGGCCGGAGCGAGGTGATGTCCTGGCCTTCCCAGGCGATGGTGCCGCGGCTGACCGAATGCTGGCCGGCGAGCGCGTCCAGAAGGCTGGTCTTGCCGACGCCGTTGCGGCCAAGCACGCAGGTGACCTTGCCGGGCTCGGCCTTGAGCGACACCGCCCGCAACGCTTGCGCGGCGCCGTAATAGAGATCGATGGCGTTGACGTCGAGCATTAGCCGTTTCCTTGGCGCATCATCTCACTCGAAAACCGGGATCCGCTTTTCGGGATCATACGCTACCGTCCCAAATAAACTTCGACCACCCGCTCGTTCGACGAGACCTGGTCGATCGTGCCCTCGGCAAGCACCGAGCCTTCGTGCAGGCAGGTGACCTTGACGCCGAGTTCGCGGACGAACGCCATGTCGTGTTCGACGACGACGACGGTGCGGTCGCGGTTGATCTCTTTCAGCAACAAGGCGGTCTGCTGGGTTTCGACGTCGGTCATGCCGGCGACCGGCTCGTCGACGAGGAGGAGCTTCGGCTCCTGCGCCAGCAGCATGCCGATTTCGAGCCATTGGCGCTGACCATGCGATAAGCTGCCGCCCAGCCGGTCGCGCGCGCCGGTCAAACGGGTGGTCTCCAGCAATTCGTCGATGCGGCGCCGCTCAAGTGGCCCTTCGCGCCAGACCAGCGCAGCGCGGGCGCGGCGGTCCGATTTCAGCGCCAGTTCCAGATTATCGTTGACGGTCTGGTTCTGGAACACGGTCGGCTTTTGAAACTTGCGGCCAATGCCGAGGTCGGCGATCTCCGCCTCATCCAGCCGCGTCAGATCGTAGGAGCCGTCGAACATGACGTCACCGAGGTCGGGCCGGGTTTTGCCAGTGACCACATCCATCATGGTGGTCTTGCCGGCGCCGTTCGGGCCGATGATGGCCCGCATCTCCCCGGGCTCGATGGTGAAAGACAGATTGTTCAAAGCTTTGAAGCCGTCGAACGAGACGGTGACGCCGTCGAGATAGAGCAATGCGGAGGTGAGCGGTTCCATGGTCGGTCTATTCCGCAGGCAGGGCGTCGCGCACGCCTTCTTCGGCGGCGGCAGAGGCGCGGTCGCGGCGCAACGCCGTCCAATGCCGCGCCGTGCCGACGATGCCGCGCGGCAACAACAGCGTGACCAGGACGAACAGGGCGCCGAGCATGAACAGCCAATAGGGAGCGAGGAAGCCGGAGGTGAAGTAGGTCTTGCCGTAATTGACCAGCACTGCGCCGACAACTGCGCCGCTGAGCGTGCCGCGGCCGCCGACCGCGACCCAGATCACGGCCTCGATCGAATTGGCCGGCGCGAATTCGCTGGGATTGATGATGCCGACCTGCGGCACGTACAACGCGCCGGCGACCCCGGCCATGCACGCCGACAGCGTAAACACCAGGAGCTTATAAGACTCCACGCGATAGCCGAGAAACCGCGTTCGCGATTCGGCGTCGCGGATCGCCAGCAGCACTTTGCCGAACTTCGACGCGATCACGGCGCGGCATAAAATGAACGCCAGCATCAGCGCCACGCAAGTGATCGAGAATAACGCGTTGCGCGTCGTTTCCGCCTGGACGTTGAAGCCGAGAATGTCCTTGAAATCGGTCAGGCCGTTGTTGCCGCCAAAGCCGAAATTGTTGCGGAAAAAGCCGAGCATCAGCGCATAGGTCAGAGCCTGCGTGATGATCGACAGATAGACGCCGGTGACGCGGCTGCGGAATGCGAACCAGCCAAATACGAAGGCGAGCGCGCCCGGCACCAGGACGACCATCAGCACCGCATAGGGGAAGAATTGGAAGCCGTACCAGTAGAGCGGCAGCTCTTTCCAGTTCAGGAACACCATGAAGTCGGGCAGGATCGGGTTGGCATAGACGCCGCGGGTGCCGATCTGGCGCATCAGATACATGCCCATGGCGTAGCCGCCGAGCGCGAAGAACGCGCCGTGGCCGAGCGAGAGAATGCCGCAATAGCCCCAGATCAAATCGATCGACAGCGCCAACAGCGCGTAGCAGGCGTATTTGCCGAATAATGCCACCAGATAAGTCGGCAGATGGAAGGCCGAGGATTCCGGCATCGCCAGATTGAGCACCGGTATTAGCACAGCGATGCCGGCAATGACGACCAGAAACAGTACCGCGCCGCGGTCGAGCGCCCGAATGAGGAGATGCGGGGTCATGCTTCGACCGCCCGCCCTTTGAGCGCGAACATGCCGCGCGGCCGCTTCTGGATGAACAGAATGATGAACACCAGGATGGCGATCTTGCCGAGCACCGCCCCGGCATAAGGTTCGAGGAATTTGTTGGCAATGCCGAGCACGAACGAGCCGACCAGCGTGCCCCACAAATTGCCGACGCCGCCGAATACGACAACCATGAAGCTGTCGATGATGTAGCCTTGACCGAGATTGGGGCTGACATTGTCGATCTGCGACAGCGCCACGCCGGCCATGCCGGCGATGCCGGAGCCCAGTCCGAAGGTGAGTGCATCGACGCGTGCGGTGCGAATGCCCATCGACGCCGCCATCGGCCGATTTTGCGTCACGGCGCGCATCTCGAGTCCGAAGCGGGTGTAGCGCAGCAGCGCCAACAGCGCGACGAACACAGCGAGCGCAAAGCAGATGATCCACAGCCGGTTGTAGGTGATGGTGATGCCGCCGACATCGAAGGCGCCGCTCATCCACGACGGATTGCCGACGTCGCGGTTGTTCGGGCCGAACGCGCTGCGCACCGCCTGCTGCAGGATCAGCGACAGTCCCCAGGTCGCGAGGAGTGTTTCCAGCGGCCGGCCGTAGAGAAAGCGGATGATGGTGCGCTCGATGACGATGCCGACGCAGCCGGCGACCAGAAATGACAGCGGTATGGCGATGACCAGCGAATAGTCGAACAGCGCCGGATTATTGTTGCGGATGATCTCCTGCACGACAAAGGTGGTGTAGGCGCCGAGCATGACCATTTCGCCATGCGCCATGTTGATCACGCCCATCACGCCGAAGGTGATGGCAAGCCCGATGGCGGCAAGCAGCAGCACCGAGCCGAGCGAAATTCCGTACCAGGCGTTTTGCACGCCCTCCCACAGCGCTCGTCGGTTCTGCATGGCGCCGATGGCGGCGGCGGTGGCCTGCGCGACCGCCGGCGAGGCGTCGACGGGAAGGCTCGATAGAAGTCCAAGCGCATCCTGGTCGCCGCGCTGGCGGATGATGTCGATGGCCGCAAGCTTGTCGTCGTCGCTGCCCTTGCCGGCGGAAAGGATGATGGCGGCGCGCGCTTCGGCCAGCACGCGCTTGATGCTCGGGTCCTGCTCCTTGGCGATGGCGGTTTCCAGCGTCGGCAGTGCGCTCGCCTGGCGCGATTTGAACACCGCTTGCGCGGCGTCATAGCGCACCGAAGGATTGCTGGAGAGGAGAGTAAGGGCACCGAGCGCGGCGTCGATCGCGCCGCGCACCCGGTTGTTCAGCCGCACCACATCGGCGTCGGCCGGCGCGGCGCCGGTAATAGGTTTGCCGGTCGCCGCGTCCAGCAGCTTGCCGGAGTCTTCTTTGATGTACACCGCCTTGTTCGCCGCGCTGTACAAGAGCTGACCGTCTTGCAGTGCGCGAATAACGGCTTCCGCGCGCGGATCGCCGCTGGCGGCGACCTCCTTGAGGCCGGTCATGGTTTCGCTGAAATCGTCGGCGGTAAAATGCGCCAGCGCCTGGTCAAGGGCCGCCGCGTGCGCGGTCGAATGGCCCAGCACGAAGCTGAAAGCCAACAGACACGCAACGAGACAAGCTCGGCTTAAACGCATCGCAAAAGGCCCCGACCGAATTTTATTCGTTCTGATGGATCAGAGCTAGGCTCTATTCGCTGGGCTCTGTTTTTCTTAGTCCCGCAATTCTTCCGAAAGTGACGTCAGCTCTTCCGGATCACGCTCTTAACAAGCAGCGGGAAGGCGATGGCCGCCTTCCCGCTTAGGTCTGTTGTCGACGCCTATATTACGCGCCGCCGCACTTCTTGGTGACGGTGTTGTAGTTACCGCACTTCATCTTCACCCAGTCGCCGATCAGGTCTTTAGACGTGGCGATATAGGGCGACCAAGCGGCGCCGGGCACGAGGTCTTTGGTCTTCCACACCACGTCGAACTGGCCGTCGGGCCGGATTTCGCCGATGAACACCGGCTTGGTGATGTGATGGTTCGGCAACAGCTCGGAGATGCCGCCGGTCAGGTTCGCCTGCTTCGTGCCGGGCAGTGCTTCAATGACCTTATCGGGGTCGGCCGACTTGATCTTCTCCACCGCCTTCACCCACATGTTGAAGCCGATGTAATGGGCTTCCATCGGGTCGTTGGTGGTGCGCTTCGGGTTCTTGGTGAACTCGTGCCACGCCTTGATGAAGGCCTCGTTCTCCGGAGTCTTGATCGACTCGAAGTAGTTCCAGGCGGCGAGATGGCCGACCAGCGGCTTGGTGTCGAGACCGGCAAGTTCTTCTTCGCCGACCGAGAACGCCATGACCGGGATGTCGGTCGCCTTGATGCCCTGGTTGCCGAGTTCCTTATAGAACGGAACGTTGGCATCGCCGTTGATGGTGGAGACCACCGCCGTCTTCTTACCGGCCGAGCCGAAGGCTTTGATCTTCGAGACTTCGGTCTGCCAGTCGGAGAAGCCGAACGGCGTGTAGTTGATCAGTATGTCTTCCGGCGCCACCTTCAGCACGTCCTTGAGGTAGGCCTCGAGGATTTTGTTGGTAGTGCGCGGATAGACGTAATCGGTGCCTTCGAGCACCCAACGCTTCACGTTGCCGCCATCGGCGCTGGCGAGGTAATCGACCGCCGGGATCGCCTGCTGGTTCGGCGCGGCGCCGGTATAGATCACGTTGCGCTCGCTCTCCTCGCCCTCATACTGCACCGGGTAGAACAGGAGATTGTTCAGCTCCTTGAACACCGGCAGCACCGACTTGCGCGACACCGAGGTCCAGCAGCCGAACACGACCGACACCTTGTCCTTCGAGATCAGCTCCCGGGCCTTTTCCGCAAACAACGGCCAGTTCGACGCCGGATCGACGACGACCGCTTCGAGCTTCTTGCCGAGCACGCCGCCTTTCTTGTTCTGCTCGTCGATGAGCATGAGCACTACGTCCTTCAGCGTCGTCTCGCTGATGGCCATGGTGCCGGATAGCGAATGGAGAATGCCGACTTTAATCGTATCCTGGGCCTGCGCCGGCAAAGCCGCCGTCAGGCCAAGGGCAAGACCCGCCGCGGCAGCGAGCCAGCGGCGTCCCCGCGGTCGTTTTACGACCGCGCCAATGGTGTTGAGCATCGCGATGTCCTCTGTTAGACGCGCGCGAGCGGCTTGGACGCCGTCGCGTGACGCAAATCGCAAGGAGCGTGCCAATCGAGCACAGGCGCTAAATGCTTGTGTTTTCGGGGGAATCTTCGCAACTCATCGCCACGGGTAAGAGGGTAGCGCCCAATTTGAATCCGATTCTCATGTAGCCTTCGCCGGTTTTTCAGGCAGACAACATCGAAAATCTACGGAATCGCCGCCTAATTATTAGGCAAATATATCGAGCGAGCTATTTCCCAAGCCTTCCCACCACGAGCGATTTGATGGCCAATCTCCAAAGCCGATGGCAATTCACGATCAAATGGGGCGACTGCGACCCGGCCGGCATCGTTTTTAATGGCCGTTTCTTTGAATATTTCGATTGGGGCACGTGGACGCTGTTCGAGTGGGCGCTCGGCGTCAAACCGCAGGATCTGGCCGGGACCTATGGCATCCTCGGCATCCCGCTGGTCGATGCTAGTGCCCGCTTCATCGCGCCGGCCCGTTTTGGCGACGTTGTCGAGCTGACCTCCGAGGTCAAGGAGTTTCGCCGCTCGAGCTTCGATGTCGAACATCGGCTCATGATCGGCGACGTGCTTGCGGTCGACGGCCGCGAGACGCGGGTGTGGGCGGTGCGCGACGCCGCCAATCCTTCGCAGATCAGGGCGCTGCCGGTCCCGGCCGAGGTGATGGAGCGTTTCCAGACACCCTAAAACGCGCGTCTCTTTCCGGCCTCGACGTGTTGGCGCGTGATCAGATCATGGCGATGAATCGGCTCCAAGGCGCCTGATCCTTTTGACCCCCCCGGGGCGTTAGTCCAATTAATGGCCGTCTCGTTGGAGTAGGACCACTTGCGAGATCCTGTTGTCCCGAGTTCACCGTTGCTCAATTTTTTAAACACGCCAGGCGAGATGGCATCTCTGATCCGGTCGTTCGACTGGGCGTCAACCCCCGCTGGGTTCAATTGTACAATGGCCTGAAAGCCTCAAAACAACCACGGGTTTTCTGGTGCGCTCGCCGGTCCCGATTGTCCTCCTTTGGGGAGTGGACGGCGTCATGATCTACAACGACGCCTACTCGGTTTTCGCCGGTGGCCGCCACCCGAAACTGCCCGGTAGCAACGTCCGGGAAGGCTGGCCTGAGGTCGCGGATTTCAACGACAACGTCATGAAGGTCGGATTGGCTGGCGGAACGTTGGCCTATCAGGACCAAGAGTTGACTTTGTACCGCACGGGCAAACCCGAGCAGGTCTGGATGAACCTCGACTACTCGCCGGTGGTCGACGAAAGCGGCCAACCCGCAGGCGTTATTGCCATCGTTATCGAGACCACTCAGCGGGTATTGGCAGACCGCCGCGCCGCCGCCGAGCAAGCGCGGCAACGGCACTTGCTCAGTCAAATGCCCGGCTTTGCCGCGGTCGTGGCAGGACCGCAGCACGCATTCGAGTACGTCAACGAAGCCTATGTCAAGATCGCTGGGCGCAGCGGATTCGTCGGGCGCAGCGTTCGCGAGTCGTTTCCCGAGCTGGCGGGACAGGGTTACTGCGAGCTGTTGGACAAGGTCTATTCCACCAGCAAGACAATCGTCACGCGCGGCATGGGGTTGCGTCTGCAAGGGAGCGACGAGGCTCAATTTATCGACTTCGTCTACCAGCCGATCCGCAACGATGAGGGTAATGTCACCGGCATATTCATTGGTGGCTATGAGGTAACCGAGGCCCATCGGGCAACGGAAGCGTTGCGGACCAGCGAGGTCCGTCTTCGCGAACTGAATGCCGATTTGGAGCGCAAGGTGATTGAGCGCACGCAGGCGCGCGGCCGAACCTGGCAAGTCAGCCCGGATCTACTCGGCGCTCTCAACTCGAAGGGCTATTTCGAGACGTCGAATCCGGCCTGGACGACGATGCTGGGATGGTACGAGGCCGAGGTCGCCAGCATGTCGATCTTCGAGATGCTTCATCCCGACGACGTCGAGCGGACCCGCGTCGGTTTTGAACTAACGCAACGAGGACAGCCGGCCATCCGCTTTCCCAATCGCTACCGCTGCAAGGATGGCACCTATCGCTGGATCTCGTGGGTGGGCGTTCCGGAAGATGGGATGGTGTATTGCAGCGGCCGCGACATCACCGAGGAAAAGGAGGCTGAAGCCGAGCTCGCCAAAACCCAAGAAGCTTTGCGTCAGGCGCAAAAGATGGAGGCTATTGGTCAACTGACGGGCGGGATCGCCCACGACTTCAACAATCTGCTGGCCGGCATAAGTGGAAGCCTCGAGTTGCTCGAGCGGCGCGTCGCCGAGGGGCGCTTTGTCGGTGTTGAGCGTTATATCGTCGGCGCACAAAGTTCGGCGCGTCGCGCCGCTGCCTTAACCCAGCGATTGCTCGCGTTCTCGCGGCGGCAGACGCTTGATCCAACGCCGACTAACATCAACCGGTTGATCAGCGGCACGGAAGACCTGATCAGGCGCACCGTGGGTCCCGGTATCGCATTGGAAGTCGTCGGGGCGGGTGGTCTTTGGACGACAAGGGTCGATCGATCTCAACTCGAAAGCGCGCTGCTCAATCTTTGCATCAACGCCCGTGACGCGATGTCGGAGGGAGGTCGCATCACCATCGAAACCGCGAATAAGTGGCTGGATGAACGAGCCGCAAGGGAGCGGGAGTTGCCGGCCGGTCAGTATGTCTCTCTCTGCGTCACCGATACCGGCACGGGAATGACCCCCGATGTGATTTCGCATGCGTTCGATCCCTTCTTCACCACTAAGCCGCTCGGCCAAGGGACCGGCCTTGGGCTTTCTATGATCCACGGGTTTGTGCGTCAGTCCGGCGGGCAGGTGCGCATCTATTCCGAAGTCGGTAAGGGCACGACCATGTGCCTATACTTGCCACGCTTTATCGGTCCCGCCGACGAGGTCGACCAGAACGACGTGATTTCAATCACCGACTCAGCCGATGGCGAGACCGTTCTTGTCATCGATGACGAACCGAACCTCCGGATGCTGATGGTCGAGGTGCTGGAGGAGGCTGGCTACGTCGTCATCGAAGCGGAAAACAGCGCTGCGGGGCTGAGTGTCCTACAATCGGACGCCCGCATCGATCTGCTCATAACGGATGTGGGATTGCCTGGCGGGCTCAACGGTCGTCAGGTAGCGGAAGCGGCACGAAATACTCGACCCGACCTAAAGGTATTGTTCGTCACGGGTTTCGCGGAAAACGCCGTTATTGCCCACGACCACCTCGATCGCGGAATGCACCTGATCGCCAAGCCGTTTGTGATGGCGGCGTTCGCGAACAAGGTTGCCGAGATAATCGAGGTCTAAGCTCGCCTTGACGCGTCCGCCCAAGGTCTTGAGCGGTGCGCCGCACCAGCGCGACTCGCGACGCCCGAGAAAACTAGTTTGGGAAGCAGCCCAGCATTAAATTTTAGAAAGTAGAGTTGCCTGCAAGCGGAAGGCTTTCCGAAATTTAATGCTGCAAAGCCTTACGTCAGAACCGCATCGCGATTGACTAACGCGCCCCGATCGGCGGCAATCATGGTTCGTCTTCCAACGGTACCCTAAAGGAGGATCGATGAAGCTTAAGCTTGCAACGGCCGCATTGTTATTTGCAGCAATTCCCGTCGTTGCCCAAGCGCAACAGAATGGCCCGCCGGGTCAAGTGCCAAAGCCGACAGTCGCGGACGTGCAAAAAGTTGTGCATGCGGTCAGCGCCGACCAGGCCAAGCTGCGAGCCTACTGCGACATGGGCAAGGTGCTGATGCAGCTCGATCAAGCCGAGCAGAAAAGAGATGCCAATGCGATAAAGGCTCTCAGCGCTAAGGCTGACGGCCTGGCGCAACAACTTGGTCCTGACTACGCGAGAGTCATGGACGGGCTGAGCAACGTCGATCCAAGATCGGAGGAAGGAAAACGCTACGGCGTCTTGTTCGAGCCGCTTTACAAGCAATGCAGATAGGCTTGCGCGCTTACGCCCAGGGTGTGTGCTCAATGAGGCGCGAACTAATACAAATCCGGTTTGAGCGGGGGAATTCGCTCGCAGAGTTTGATCTCGGTCGCCACCCTCGGATCATGTTCGAGGGCAAGCTTTATGCGGATCATCCGCTACCGCCGTGTCGGGAACAGCGATGCCGGGAAATCCGCCGCCGAACGCTGCGTCTTTGCCGGTGGCGGAAAGTCCGCCCGCGGTGCGGCGTCGGCATTCACCGCCTTGCGATAAAGATGCCAGGTGGCGTGACCGAGCACCGGCATCACAACGGTAAGGCCTAGGAAAAAGGGGGTCGAGCCCAAGACCAAAAGCGCCGCGACGATGAAACCCCACAACGCCATGGTGAGCGGATTCGCGGCAACCACGCGGATCGAGGTCAACAGCGCCACCGCCGCGCCGACGTCGCGATCGAGCAGCAGCGGAAAAGAGATGGCGCTGATGGTCAGCACCACGACCGCGAACAGAAAGCCGGTGCCGGTGCCGACGACGATCAGGCGCCACCCTGCCCGAGTGGTGAACACCTCGTCGACGAATTGCCCGACGGAGGCCGGCGCGGTGTAGCCGAAGTTGGCGACATAGATCGCTTGGGCGACGGCGAGCCAGACGAGGAAGATCGCCATCAGCAAAAGGCCGAGAAGGAGGATGGCGCCGAACGACGGCGAACGCACCACGTCGAAGGCGTGATTGAAGCTGATGTCGAGCCCGGCTTCGCGGCGGCGGCTCAGTTCGTAAAGCCCAACCGCGGCGAACGGTCCGATCAGCGCAAATCCGGCAGCAAGTGGGAATGCCAGCGGCACCGCCGAATAGCCCGATGCCAGCGAGATCAGCCGCAGACCGAGCAGCGGATAAATCACACAGAGGAAGATGGCGTGACTGGGGATTGCAGCGAAATCGCTGAAGCCTTCGGCCAAGGCCTGCCACAAATCGCTTGGCGTGATGTGCCTGACTTCCAGGCGCACCGGTCGCGCGGTCGCGCCGACCAGAAGGTGAGAATACGACATCGAACGCCTCCTCTCAGCTGACCTCCCCTGAACGCGACGGGCCCACCGCCTGAAACAATTTCTTTTTGCATTATCGCAATCCGGGCGCGGCGATGCTACCGGCAACGAGTGCCACCCGGCAGTTCCGTATTCACAATGGAGTGTCTAAGAAGCTAAGCTTCTAGCGTTGTGCAATGCAGCGCGGCAACAAATTTGCGGTCTCCGGCTATTTGTTCCAAAAAACCAGGCGCCGCGAAAGACTAAGGGCGCCGGATCGCTCCGGCGCCCTTGATCGATTGACGGCGTTTCGCTTGTGCGCCGCTTAGAAGATCGACGCGAATGCCCAGTACAGGAAGCCGGAGATCCCCATTGCCGCCGGAAGCGTCAGCACCCAGGCAAGCGCGATATTGCGCACGGTCGAGAGCTGCAGCCCCGAGCCGTTGGCCGCCATGGTGCCGGCGATGCCCGACGACAACACGTGCGTGGTCGAGACCGGCAAGCCATAGATGTCGGCCGCGGCGATCGTGGCTGCGGCCGTGATTTCGGCGCAAGCACCCTGCGCATAGGTTAGATGGGTCTTGCCTATCTTTTCGCCGACGGTGACGACGATGCGCTTCCAACCGATCATCGTGCCGAGGCCAAGCGCGATGGCGACCGCCACCTTGACCCAGGTCGGGATGAACTTGGTCGCCTCGTCAAGCGACAGCTTATAGGCATTGAGCGTTTTGACTTCGTCGGGCTTGAGATCGCTGCCTTTGTCTTTCATCAGGAAGCGGATGGCTTCAGACGCCAGATACATGTCGTTACGGGTGTTGCCGACCGCTTCTGATGGCATCTTCGAAATCGAGCCGTATTTGCTGATCTGGTCGGAGATATCCTTCACCAGAACCGCCAGCGACGGGTAGGTGCCCTCGTTGAGCGTGTGGCTGGAGACGTAGGCGGTCACCTCCGGCCGTGGATTACCGAGCACCGTGTATCCCGAGGCCTTCTGCTCGATCACCGCGCTTGCGGCCGCCGACCGCTGGGCAAAGAGCTGCAGCTGGCTGTCGGGCAACGCGCGATTGAGCGCGTAGGCGGTCGGCACGGTGCCGATCAGGATCAGCATGATCAGGCCCATGCCCTTCTGACCGTCATTGGAGCCGTGGAAGAAGCTGACCAGCGTGCAGGTGAGGATCAGGATGCCGCGGATCCACCACGGCGGCGGCTGATTGCCCTTCGGCTCGGCATACAGCGCGGGCACGCGCACGACGGCTTTCAACAGCAACAACAAGGCGGCAGCCAGAGCGAAGCCGAACAGCGGGGAGAGCAAGAGCGCCTCACCGACTTCCTTGGCCTTGCTCCAATCAACGCCGGAAGTGCCGCTGCGGCCATGGAGCAGGGCGTTGGCAACGCCGACGCCGATGATCGACCCGATCAGGGTGTGCGAACTCGAGGCCGGCAGGCCGAAGGCCCAGGTCCCAAGATTCCAGATGATCGCCGCGATCAGCAGGGCGAACACCATGGCGAAACCGGCACTTGAGCCGACTTGCAGGATCAGTTCGACCGGCAGCAGCGAAATGATGCCGAAGGCAACCGCGCCCGAGGAAGCGAGCACACCGGCGAGATTAAACATGCCGGACCAGACCACGGCGAAATTCGCCGGCAACGAGCGCGTATAGATGACGGTCGCGACCGCATTGGCCGTGTCATGGAAGCCGTTGACGAATTCAAAGCCCAGCGCGATCAACAGGGCAACGAAAAGCAGAAGAAACGGCGCCAGCGTCGTAACGCGTGCGCCACTGGCGCTCACGTCGGTCCAAATGCTGTAGGCGACAAACAGCAGGACGGCGGCGATAACCCCTCCGAAAATGATGCCGGTGATGGGATTAATGGCGCCAGAAAGATCGGGTCCCTTATGCGCCGCGGGTTCGATTGAACCGGGCAGAACGGCTTCACTCATGACACCCCCTCATTGGCTGAAAGCGGCCACATCTTTGCGCGTGGTTTGTGACAGCTGGATGAAAATCGCCCCTCAGATTGACGACCGGGCGGTATGCGCGGGTCGGCAAGAACGCCTTGTTGCGCAGCGCAAAATACGCCGGAATCAGGGGGCTTTCTGACAGAAATAGTCGATTACGGACCACAGCGGCTTGGGTCGGTAATGATCGTCAAGCGGTAGTGGGCGATTGGCGAGCCCGTCAGCCCGCTTATTCCATGTCGGGACCCAGGTGTAACGGTCGGTAATGCCCCAGGTGCCGATCGCCGAAGGCCGTTCGGCGGCAAAGATAGCGTTGAGGAAATCGTACGCACGCCCCGCCACCATCGCGTCGCGCACCGTGATCGGCCCGGCGAATTCTTTATCGATCACGTCGAGCTCGGTGACGTGAACCGAAAGGCCGAGCGACTTGATCTCGGACACGAAACTGGAAACGCCGTCGTCGTCGATCTCATACTTGCCCTGGATGTGACCTTGCAGGCCGACGCCGTGCAGCGGCACGCCGCGTGCGAGAAGTTCGCGCACCAACGTCAGCAGCGCTTGCCGCCGCGCGGCATAAGAAGCGCCGACGCATTCGACGTCGTATTCGTTGATCAACAGCTCGGCGGCCGGATCGGCCTGGTGCGCCAGGCGAAACGCCATGTCGAGGTATTTCGGGCCGAGCTGCTGCAGCCAAATCGAAGGACGCAAGCCCGCGGCGCCGTCTTTGACGTCATCGATCGGCTCGTTGACGACCTGCCAGGTTTTGATGCGGCCGCGATAGCGGCCGACGACTTTTTCGATATGCAGCGTAAGCTCGCGCTCGGCTTCCGCGGCGCTGCCGATTTGTTTGGTCCAATCCGGCATCGCGCCGTACCACACGAGCGTGTGGCCGCGCATGGTCATTTCGTTGAGGTCGGCAAAGGCGAGCACCTTGTCGGCATAATCGAAGACGAATTGATTGCGGGTCGGGCGCAGGTAGCCCCAGAACAGACCGTATTCCGGCGTCACCTGCTGGCAGTAGGTTTCGAAAGCAATGCGGTATTCGGCTTCGTTCAGGAACGGCGTGAAATTTACGCAGGCGCCGTAAGGAATGCGGCGCGTTGTCCCGGCCGCGGACGTTGCCGCCGACGCCGCGCCGGCGCCCAGTCCGGGAACAATTCCGCCGGCGAGCGCACCGATCAGACGTGCACCGCCCAGCAACGCGTTTCGGCGTGAGATCATGGTTTCCGCTCGATGATTGCGGCCGTGCCGGCCGGCGCGCAACGCGCGCCGTTTGCGCCAATACGAACTCCGAAAACGTCATTTAAGTGCCCGGCAGCGACCGTGCACATAATTGATTTGGTTAACCTTTATGCCGGCAATTGCTTCGGAATGGTGGCGTCCTGTGGGACCATGCAAGCAACCGGATTTCTCTCATCGACGAGGTAAGTCGTGAATGTCCTCGAGCTGACGCGCCTTGGCGCTCACCACGTCCGCAATGCGGTCGCCGAAGAAATTTATTTGCGCACCGGGCGCGACGTAACCGTGCCGATATCGATCTACGGCGAAGTCATCGAGCGCTGCAATTACAAGTGCCGCTATTGCGAGTATTGGCGGCGGCCGAATTACAGCAAGGATATGTCGATCGACGACTGGAAGAAGGCGCTGCTCGATCTGAAAGACTTCATCGGCCACTTTCACATCGAATTCGCCGGCGGCGAGCCCTACATCAAAAAGGGCTTCGTCGATCTCATCACGTTCTGCGGCGAACAGGGATTGAAATGGGGCGTCACCACCAATGGCGCCGCCTTCGTCAACGAGAAGGTGGCCGATTGGACGGTCGCCGCCAAACCATTCAACGTCAACATCTCGGTCGACTCGCACGACGCCAAGATTCACGACTATTCGCGCGGCATCGACAACTCGCTCAGGGATATCGTCACCGGCATCGGCCATGTGGCGCGGGCGCGAGCGAAATACGGCGTCGATTTTCCGATTATCGTCAAGGCGGTCGTGCATCGGCTCAATTACCGGCAGCTGCCGGAGCTGGTCGAGTGGGTGCGCAACATCGGGGCCACTGCGCTCAACATGCAGCCGGTCGAGCAGCATACCGAAGAGGCGAAGGGCGAGTTCTGGATCGGACCCGAGGAGCTCGATGATTTGATCGCGGTGAAAGACCGCCTGATCGAGATGAAACGCGCCGGCGCGCCGATCCTCAACAGCGAGCTTCTCCTCAATCTGTGGCCGAACCATTTCCGCCGCGAAAAGGCGCCGCGCGAGGTGATGCCGTGCCGGGTCGGCATGCGCAATTTCTTCATCCGCTGCGACGGCCGCGTTGAGGTGTGCTGGAACTTTCCGCCGATCGGCAATGTGCGCACGCAGACGGCGCGCGAAATCTGGTACGGCGAGGAAGGCGCTCAGCGACGCAAGGAGACCATCGCTTGCGAAACGCTTTGTCTCTTCACCTGCCTGTCGCAGAAAAATCTCGGCGACAAAGTCGCCATGGGGCTCAAACTTTTGCGCCCGGCAAAACAGCAGATAAAGCCGGCCGCATAGGCGCCGGCGCCTCGGGGGCGGCGGCGCGCCTCGGGTTGAGCAGCGAAAAATAGTGCCCCGCGTAAATTTGCGCCGAGCGTTCGAGCGACAGATGCTCGCGCACATATTGCCGCGGCTTTAAGTCCGGCAATCGGGCCAGAAAGCGCTCCAACGCCGGCACAAAACCGGTCCAGTGGGCAAACCGTTCACCGCAATCGGGCGAGAAGAACGGCACCGACGACGCCGGCACCATCGCCTTCTCGAATTGACGCGACAACGGGTCGAGCCAATAGCCGTTGTCCCAGGCCAGAATCGGCACGTTCGACGCCATTGCTTCCTGATAGGCGATCCCCTGCGTCTCGTGCTCGCACAGAAACACCATGGCGCGTGAGCGCTCGAGAAGGTGCCGATAGGTCGCGTGGTCGTGGAACAGGTAACGAATGGTCTCAACGCGAAAGCCGCGCGCCTCCAAGGTGTCCTGGATCGGCTTGAGCAGGCTCGATTCGAACTGCTCGTGGTTCCACCGGATCTTGTCGTAGATCAGAAAGTCGACGTCCTTGGCGTGCGCTTTGGTGTCAGGCCATTCCGTCGTATCGATGCCCGCATACCACTGCGCGCAGGCCGCGCCGTAATAGCGGGAATAAAAATCGTGAATCCATTGCGATGACAGCAAATAAATGCGAAACCGCGGATCCTCCATCAAATGCGGCGCCAGCATCGGGTGATCGTAGAGCGCCGGACCCAGAACCGCCGGATTGGGCAGCGTCCATCGCTCGATCAGTTCGGGTCCGCCGATCAGCCCGACCGGATAGTCCGGATGCCTGCGGGCGGTGGCGTAATCGTTGAGCCGCACCGTCCAACCCGCCTGCTCGAGCGCGCGGGTCAGCATCTCGCAGCAGACGCCGTAGCCGGTTTTTTTGCGACGATGGTGCGTCAGATTGTACAGCGGCCGCACCAGCCGTTTGAGATAACGGTCGTATTTGACGAACTTGTCGGACTCGGCCTCCTGATAGAACAGCAGAATGGCCTTGCGTTCCGTTATCTCTTCGTTGGGCAGCGACATCGGCAACAATGCGATCTTACAAAAGGGCGTCGTGACGCGGACAGAACGACTGGCCGCCGTCACGCTCTGCGCTCAGATAGTCGGCAGTGACCTGACTTCAACACAGACCCGTCAACTGTTGGTTAACTTTCTCGCGGCGTTGTCTGCTGGCGCGCTTCGGTTAATTAACGACGTCATGCATAACCAGGGTTTTTAACTCGATGCCGCATAAATTTGACCTATGTGTAGTCGCGGCGCTGTGGGTCGGCATTTGATTTGGGTTCGAGCGGGGTCGAGCGACGTGTCGAAGCATAAGGTGGCCCGCCGATGATGAACCCATACACGCTGATCTATGTGGGCGCCCATCTGATGCCGGCGATCGTTGGCTTTTTCGCGCTTATTCTCTACACGCATCTTCTGACGCCGGCCGAGTACGGTGTCTACGTCGTCGGCATGGGCATCGCGGCGATTGTCTCCGCGCTGTTCTTCACCTGGGTGCGGCTGTCGGTCGCACGCTTTCAGGCGCGGTCGCCCGAGCTCGACATGCACGCGGATGCCGCCGCCGCCTACGGTCTGACCGTTGTCGTACTGGCCGCTCTGTTGCCGATCGCGCTCCTTATTTTTCGCCCGTCGATCGGGATCGGGTTGATCATGGCCAGCGTGTTCGTGGCGCTGACCAACACCGCCTTCGACATCAGCATGGAGTTCAAGCGCGCCCAGCTCAACGCGCTGCGTTTCGCCACCATTTCGCTGTTGCGCAGCCTGCTGGGCCTGACGCTCGGCTACACCGCCATCCGGTTCGGCGGCGGCGGCCTGGGTTTGCTGTTCGGATTCGGCTCGAGCTTTCTGATCGCCAACGTTTTGAGCGTGCAGGCCAATCCGCTGCGCTCATTGCGGAACTTCGCGGCGCCGCGGCTCGTGCAATTCATCCGCTACGGCATGCCATTCTCGATGGGCGCGCTGGTGATCGCGCTGCATAACGCGTTGGACCGGCTGGGCGTCGCCTATCTGCTCGGCGAAAGCGCCGCCGGCTGCTACGGCCTTGCCGCCGATCTGCCGCGGCAGATCACCAACCTGTTCGGTAACAGTGTCGCTTCGGCGCTGTTTCCGATCACCTTCCGCAGCATGGCCGAAAAGGGCCCGGCGGCGACCCGCGAGCGCCTGAAAGAGGGCGCTGAGCTGTTGCTGGCCTTGATCGCTCCGGCCGCGGTCTGGCTCAGCATCAGCGCCAATCTGGTGGCGGGGACGTTGTTGGGATCGGAGTTTCAGACCGGCGTCATAGCCCTGTTGCCGTTGCTGGCGGTCGGGCGCGTATGCGGTGCATTCAACCAGTTTTATTTGCAAGTCAGTTTTCAGTTAGCCGAACGGCCGATGCTGCAGGTCGTTCACGACGCCTCGGTGCTGATCATCAACATTTCGCTGCTGCTGCCGTTGACCTTCGTTTTTGGACTGACCGGCGCCGCGGTGGCGGCGGTGGCGGCGGAAGCGCTCGGCATCGTCATCGGCCTTTTGCTGTCGCGCCGCGCCTTCCCGATTCCTTTCAACGGTTGGGGCATGGCGCGCGTCTTTGCGGCCACCGCGATCATGGCGGTGGTGACGTACGCGGTAAAAACGGCGGTGCCCGGGCACGGGATAGTGGCGCTCATCGCAGTCGCCGCCGCCGGCGGCATTGCGTACGCGGTTGCGGCGCTGCTGTTCGACCTCGCCGGCATTCGCACCACCATTACCTCAACGATGGCGCTGCGGACCTGGCGCCGTTTCTCGCTGTGGAGCTCGTGAGGCGGCGATGACGGTGCGCTCTGCCCTTCAGATCAACCTGCATCCGCTCGACGCGCGGCTTGTCGCACATACGCTCAAGCATCAGCTCGAGGCCTGGAGCGGACAAGTCGATCGGGTGGTGTTGACCGTCGACACCAAACGCAGCCGCAACGGCCGCTACCACGGCGCCGCTTACGAGGAAAATCGGCGGCGGCTGTTTGCGGAAATCGAACGCATGGCGCGCCGTTTCCCGAAGCTCGAAGTGGCCGAAGTCGACTATGCGCCGGTCGCCCGCGAGGCTGTGCGGCAACGCTATTTCGCGACCAGCGGCGACTATCCCGAGAAGGCTTATGACGGCGGGCCGTTTCACGCTTATTTTTATGGGCTACTCACAGCCGACGCCGACTATGTGGTGCACATGGACGGCGACATGCTGTTCGGCGGCGGCAGCCAACACTGGCTCGACGAGGCGATCGAGTGGTTTGCAAACGAGCCGGACGCGCTGTTTGTCTCGCCGCTGCCGGGGCCGCCGCGCCCGGACGGTTCGCTCGCCAACCCGCACAAGCCTTTTACCCGCTTCGCGCCGGTGCCGCCGGAGCGGCTGCCGGCGGCCTATCCGGCTTACCGATTCAGCGGCGTGAGCACCCGCATTTTCGTGCTCGATCAGCGCCGCTTCGACGCGCGGGTCGGCGCGCTGGATATCATGCGGCCGAATGCGATGCAGCGGTTGCGCGCGCGCCTCTACCGCCAACGGCCGCTGGCGTTGCCGGCCGAAGTGGTGCTCACCGCCGCGCTGGCGCGTCACGCCCTCTGCCGCATCGATTTTCTCGGCACCGGACCGGGAATGTACTCGCTCCACCCGCCTTACCGCTCGGAGCTTTTTTATCGAGAATTGCCGCGGCTGATCGCGCGCATCGTCGCCGACGACATACCGATGGAACAGCGCGGCGACTACGACCTCAACGCCGGCATGATCGACTGGACCGACGCGCGCCGCCAAAAGACCAGCAAAAGCCGGCGGCTTGCGCGCGCCGTACTCGGCCTCCTGCCGCGCTAGCGCGGCGACGATTTGCAAGGGCTAGGCCGCTTTCACGCCGATCGGCGGTTTGGCTTGCTGACCGAGCGCGCGAATAAACAGATAGACCAGCCGCGGCCGCAGGATGCTGTCCGGATAGCAGACGGCGCCCAGAATGAGGTAACCGGCGAATGCGATTTTTTGTCCCTGCACATAGGCATTGCGGGCGCCGGCCCAGAAGCCGTCGATTTCCGCGAGACGCCGCCGCCGCCTCAGCTCGGCCCGCGAAAATTTTTGCTGAATCGCCGGATTCGAATACACGGCCTCGATCGCGTCGAAGTTTTGCCGCAGCGGCGTCTTGCGTAGCCGGTAATTGGCGCTGTTGAAGCGTTGCCGGTATTTCAATGCGACAAAGCCCGGCATCGCGGAAAAATCTCCAATCACGGCAAGACGGCACCAGAACTCCCAGTCCTCGCCGAGCTTGAGCGCCGGACTGAAGCCGTGCACCGCGCGCGCTGCTTCGGTCCTGATGCAGATCGCGCCGCAGACGATGAAGTTCTTGGCGATGAGTTCGCGCAAAGTGTCTTCGGCCGGAAACATTTTCCAGCGAAGGTCCTCGGTCGTCGACAGCACCGTATCGTCCTCGGCAATCCGCATGTGGTGCGCATAACAGGCCACGTGGTCGGGCTTGCGATCCAGCGCCTCCGCCATTTTCTCAAGCGCGTCCGGTAACAGCACGTCATCGGCGTCGAGAAAAAAAATGTAGGGCGCGCGTGCGATCGCCAAGCCGGCATTGCGCGCGGCGCTCACTCCGCTGTTCTCCTGCCGCAGCACGGTCAGGCGCGGGTCGATGTAGGAGCGAATGATGTGGGGCGTGCTATCGATCGATCCGTCGTCGACAACGATGACTTCAATGTCTTCCAGGCTTTGCGCAAAAACGCTGTCGAGTGTTTTGCGGATGAACCGGTCGGCGTTATAGGCGGCGATCACTACGGTGACTTTCGGCACCGTCGCCGACACGGCGGTATTGCAAGCCTCAAGCGACCGGTCGCCGCTCATTTTTGACCAGCCCCGTGCCGGATGCGATCCAGACTGTCGGCAATGGTGGTGACGACGCAACCGGCGCGCAAGGCGGTCGCGACGCCAAAATCGAGCAGATCGGGTGAAATGCCGTAGGTGCCCGGCCGGTCCACCACGTCGTGGCCGAAGAATATCAGCCAGCCACGACACTGCACGGTCTCGGCGATCAGCTCGGCGATCTTGGCGCGGCCGAGCGTCTCTTCCTGCAGCGGCCAGGCATGCAGCGCGCCGAGATCGGCGATGCCGCTGTTGATTCCGGCGTGTCCGGAACGGCAAGAGTCGAAACACCCTTCCAGATATCGTTTGCTGCGAACGGAAAAGTCGCCGTAAGGGTAAGCGAAATTGCGCAGCTCGACGTTGCGGTCGACCTCTTTCAGTACCGAGCGATTGCGGTCGAGTTCGAGGCCGAGCGCCTCAAGGCTCATGTGCCGGACTGTCGGATGCGAATAGGTGTGGCAGCCGATTTCGTGGCCGTTCGCCCACACCGTTCGCAGCTGTGCGATTGAAGCGCAAGGCGGACCGTCGGGGTTTGTCGTGCCACAACCGCGGCCGGCAACGTAGAAGGTCGCGCGTGCGCCATGGCGCTCAAGAATACGGGCGCCGGTTTCGCAGGCCGAAGCCGGCACGTCGTCGAATGTGAAAGTCACGAGCGGCCCGGTCGCACCCAGCGCCAGAACTTTGCTGCGGCTCTGGCGCGCAATAAATCGCGACGCCATGCCGCTGACGCGTTCCGGCAGTGAACTTGTATTAGGATCTCGTGCTTGCAGGGCGAGCATGGCTTTACCGGCGATACTCTTCGTAAAAGATGCCGAACTCTCCGGCGATGCGGCCGCTGCCGCGCGCCGCCAGAATCAGGCTGCGCATGATGGCGGGGCGCCCGCCCAATGCCGCTATCGGCAAAGACAGCGCGCCGGAGCCGATCAGGCCGAAGCCTTTGATCCAGCGCCGGAGCATGCCGATTTTGGTGCAGACGAATTTGCGCTCGACGCGCGCGGCGCCGGTTCCTTTGCGGAACATGCGCCGCAGCAGATAACCGACCGTGGTGCGCGACCGCGGCGTGGTCTCGAACACCAGCGCCGCGTCGGCCCAGGCGAACGTGCGGCCATCAAGGCGGCAGCGGTGGAAGAACTCTTCATCGCCGCCGCCGGTGAACGCGTAATCGTGCAAGAACGGCTCGTCGAGATAGTCTTCGAGCGTGGTGCGGGCGATCAGCATGCTGCCGGCGCCATAGATCATCGGCACGCGTCCGGTCGCGTAGCGCTGTGGCGTGTAAAGCCCGCTCTTGGCGAGCCAGTGCTCGGGCGCGTCGAACACCGGGAACACCGGTCCGCCGACGATTTCGACGTCGTATTCCTGCGCGACCTGCACCATCTCGATGAGCCAATTCGGATCGGGGTATTCGTCGTCGTCGAGCACGGCGATGTAATCGGGGGACAGCGGCGACCGGCAGGCGCGCACGAATGCCTGGTCGTAGGCATAAGTGTGACCGCGGCGCGGCTCGATATGCACCTCGAGCGGGAAGCGGTAATTGCGCGCGATCTCTTGCGCCACCGCCGCGCCGGCGCGGGTGTCCGGGTCGTTGTCGATGACAATGACCTCGATCTTGCCGCAATAATTCAGCTGCTCGATGTAAACTAAAAGTTTACGCAAACCATCGGGCCGGCGGAATGTCGGCACGCACAGGGACACGGAGGGCGCGGAACCTTCGCTCATGACGCAGCTATGCATACTAATGGTTTACTTACCGTTGGACTGATCGAAGAGCGGCAGGGGCCATGCGCTCGGTCCGCGTCAGCAGCAGGAACAGCGCGTGCGGGTTGGTCACGAGGTAGCGACCGGCGAGCCGCCGCGGCTCGCGATAAATGCGATAGGCCCATTCGAGCCCCGCGCCTTGCAACCAGTTCGGCGCCCGCGGATTTTTGCCGGAAACGAAGTCGAACAATCCGCCGGACGTTTTGATCAGGCCGACCCCGCGCAGCCGATCGCGGTGGCGTGCGGCGAACGATTGCTCAGCCGGCGCGCCCATGCCGAGCCACAGGATGTCCGGCCGTGCCGCGTTGATGGTCGCGATGATACGCTCGTCGTCGCCGTCGCGCCGCAAATAGCCACCCTCGCTGCCGACGATGTCGAGATCGGGATAAAGCGCTCGCGCGCGCGCCGCGGCCGCTTTCATCACGGCGTGGGCGGCGCCGAGAAAAAAGACTCGCAGGTTCTTTTGCTGCGCGACTTGCGCGACGTCATGAAAGAGGTCGGTGGTAGCGACGCGCTCCGGAAGCGGTTGTTCGTGAAACAGCCGCGACACAAAGACGAGCGGCATGCCGTCGGCGTGAATGAGGTCGGCCTGCAGAAACAGATCGCGGATCTGCGCGTCGCGCGCGCACATCGAAAGAACCTGGCCGTTCGCCGAAGTGAAAACCAGCGGACGCTGTCCACTGCCGCGGCGCTCGAGCGCAACGTCGGCCATAAGCTGCGCCGATTGGGTGCGATCAATCACCGCAATCGGCAGGCCGCCGACGTTGGCGATCGGCACTTCGCGCCGTTGACCGTCGGCAATATCGAAATAAACGCTGCGGGTTTTCGCGTTCATAACTGACGGGCTCCTGGGAGCGACTGTGTACGCGAAAACCCGCGAAAAATAACGGTTAATCGCGGATCACGGTTAAGCCGCAAGCAGCGCACCCTGCGCCTTTGCTTAATCGTGCGCCAAGCCGGGCGCGCGCGTCCGCGAACTGAAATGCCGATCCAGCATGCTGCGCACCGACGCGATTTACCAATTAACAATGGCGCGCAAATCCCAATGACAGCGGTTGGGTGCCGTGATTGTAAACGTGTCGGGAGCGTTTTGCGATCGCGCCGACGCGATCCGGACATCGGAAGGTGGGTTAAGTGGTTGCCGTGCGCCTGGGGATTGTGACGACCGACGACGTCGGTTGGAAGACCGTGCGCCAGCGTTGGGAACGCGATCTCGCTGAATACAATCCGGAATTCTTTCATATCGAGGATTACCGGCGGCCGATCACCAGGCTGACCCGCCGTTATGGCGCGCGCAGTCTCGGCGACTCGCTTGCCGGGCGCGCCGCCGCGCAGGCCGCGATCGCCGCCGGCGTCAACGTCGTTCTGCTGTCGACGCTGCAATATGCGCCGCTGCTGCCCGCAAAACCGAAAGTCCGCTACCTCATTTACGGCGACAGCACGACTGCGCAATTGACGCGGCTGTTCGGCGGCAAGCGACTCGGTTTTCCCGGCTCCTGGATCACGCCGCACCTGCAGCACGTCGCCAATCACCGCAGCCAGTTCCTGTGCATGTCGGAATGGTTTCGCGAAACGCTTCGCGCCGAATTCATCATCCCGCCGGATCAGCTTGCGCTGTTGCCGTTTTACGTTGACCTCGAGCGGTGGAAGCCCGCCGAGAGGCGGGACGAGAATCCTTTCAAGGTGATCTTCCTCGGGGCCGATCTGCGCCGCAAGGGCGGCGATCTGGTTTATGCCATGGCGGCGATGGAGCGTTTCCAGGACGTCGAATTTCACATTGTTTCGCGCGAGGCGGTGCCGGCCGGCGCCAATGTCCACATTCACCGCGGGATGACTGCGGACTCCGACGACTTGGTTCGACTGGTGCAATCCTGCCACGTCATGGTGTTGCCGACGCGCGCCGACATGTCGCCGATCGCCGCCCTTGAGGCTTCCGCCTGCGAAGTCCCGGTGATCATCACGCGCTGCGGCGGCACCGCGGAGATCGTTCTTGATCAGCATACCGGATCGGTCCTGCCACGCGTTGACGTCGCGCTGTTTTCCAATGAAGTCGCCAAATACCGCGACAATCCGTCGCTCGCGATCGAGCGTGGCGAGAATGCCCGGCGGCACGCCGAACAGAATTTCTGCAGGGCGAAGCACTTGGCGGCGCTGCGCGAACTGATTGACGTCGCAGCCAGCCGGCTGCCGCCGGAGACTGAGCGCCAGGCCTGGCCGCGCGCCATTGCGTTCGGCTTAGCGCAAGGCTGGTCAGGCGCCGAGGCTTAGAGGCCAATCGCCCCGCGCTAGCGCGCCACCCGCGACACCGAAAGGAAACGCAACCCGAAGGTCGCCGCGAACAGAAACAATGAAGCGCCGCCTTCCTTCAACAGCATGGCCTCGAAGCAGGACTCGTAAGCCATGAACAAACAAACTCGAAGGAACAGCATTGCCAGCGGCCCGGCATAAGGATCCCGCGGCGCCTTATAGAAATCCGCGAGCGGGTAGACGACCAACCACAGCACCACCAGTATTGCGCCGGGAATGCCGATGGTCAGCGCGATGTCGAGAAAACCGTTATGGGCATGGCCGGCGGTATTGGCCCAAACCGCGTAGCCGCCCATGCCGTAGACCACTTCCGGCGAGCCCCAGAACGTCCAGAAGCCGTAACCGAGGATCGGCCGCTCCTTGATGTGATCGAGGACGAACTGCCAGACATCGGTGCGGCCGGTAAATGTCGCGTCGGCCAGCACCAGGTCGAGGAAATTGCGCAGCGGCTCGAAATAGAGCGAGCCGAGCGAAATAAGGTTGAAGAGCACGATTCCCGACAACGCGACTGCGATTCCAAAGACGCGACTGCGCACGCGCGTCATGATCGCGGAAACGATCATGACGACCGGCAGCATGGCGATCGAGGTCTTGGAGTGCGTAAAGATGAGAAATACCAGCGCGAGTACCGCAATCGCGCCGCCTAAGGTCGCGCTTCGCACCCGGCCAACGAACAGGCCCATGAAAACGAACAACGCCATGACGGCGCTGGCGTCATTCTTGTGCGCGAACAGGCCGCGCCAGTCGCCGGCAAGCTCGGGCTCGACAACATCCGTGGATTGATGGATCGAGAGCGAAGGTGCCAACAGCACCCCGAGATAGCAGAGCACGAGCACCACGAGCACGACTGCGGCCATCACGTCAGCGAAGTGACGGACATTTTTGGGCAACAGCATCGCCATGCCGGCGATGGCGATGGCGATAAGCGTCAAGATGAACCGTCGCCCGGCGAGCGCGGGCTCCCAGGAATGGAGGACCGACATCAGGATCCAGAACAGTGAAGCCACCAGGATCGGCCGCACCAGCTCGAGCAGCCGCGCCGGCTGATGCGCGAGACTCCAGCAAGCCAGCGTCAGAAACAGCACCAAGTAGCCGACCTGGTTGACCAGGTTTCCCTGGCCCGCTTCTGCCAGGTCCGGCGGTTCGCCGAGGTTGACGAACGGTCGAAATGAAATCCACAGCACCAGAAAGACCGCGGCGAGAAGAACGGTGCGGATCAGTGTGTCGAGATCGACGCCTTCGCCGGTGGTCGTGTTTCGATAGTCCGTCAGATCGAGTCGCGCCACGGCGATCTTCCTTGCCGCGGTGGATCGGCTGGAGTTTTGAAGGCTGCGGTGCTCAAGCGCCCCCCGCGTCGATCAGCACGGCACCGCGGACCTTGCGGGCGTCGGCGCCGAGCCGCGAGACGAAATGCTCGACCGCGCTTTCGCTGCGGCGGTCGGTGCGGCCGACCATAATGATGTGGTCGACCATGCCGGCAAAGAAGCTTGTGCCGGGATTGCGGGCGAGGTCCACCGCGGCGACGATCACCATGTCGAAGCGTCGGGTCTGATCGAAAGCTTCGCGCAGATCGGTTTCGCTGATCCGTCCATCTCGGCGGCTTCCCGGCGATACGAACGGCAAAAAATTGATATTGCTCTCGCGGTCGCGCAGAACGACGTCGGCGAGATCGAGCCGTCCGCCCGCGACGTCGACCAGCCCGGCCTCGCTTTCATCGGCATCCAGCGCGGTCAGCGTCCGCCGCTCGAGATCGGCGTCGATCAACAGCACGCGCTGTGTCGCGGCCGCGACGGCGGCGAGCATGAGTGCCACGGCGACGGTGTCGTCGGCGTCGTTGGAAGCGACGACCAACAGCCGGGTATTGCCCCTCGTGCGCGTTCCGGCGCGCAATGTTTCATGCACCCGGCGCAGCTCCATCGCGAGCCGCGACCGCGGATTCTCCGCCGCCGTGAGGCCGAACGAGACGTCGACATTGGGCAAGATCGCCAGCACCGGGATATCGGCCGCGGCGCCGTTGCCGGGCCAAATGACGCGAATGAACTCGGTCAGTTTGCCCCAAAGGGGGTTGGCCGCGACCGCGCGCGGCTTTTCGACGTTGACGAAATCGCGGGCGATGACGATGCCGCTGCCGGTTGCGACGCCGAACATCAAGGCCGCGAGCGCAAGCAGCGTATTCCCGGGCGGGAAGCTGCGCTTGGTCGGGACCGACGCCCACGAAATCACCCGGATATTCTTAGTGTCGACCCGCTCCTGCTCGCCGGTTTCGCGGGCGCGCACCAAGAACGCCTCATACACCGCGCGGTTGGCCTGCACGTCGCGATCGAGTTCGCGCAGCGTAACCATGGCCTCGTTGGTGGTGACGGCGCTGCCTTTGAGCTTCTCCAGATCGGCGGCCAGCGCTTCTTCGTTGGCGCGCGCGCTTTCGTACTCGGTGCGCGCCGAAAGCGCGATGCGGTGCACTTCGTCGTCGATGGTGTGCCGCAGCCGTTCCACTTCGGCCTGGATTTCGATGACGGCGGGGTGGCGCGGCCCAAGCGAGGTCATCTGTTCGGCCTCGCGCCGCGTCACCTCGGCATATTGACTGCGCAGCGCGCTGACGGTCGGCGACTGGACCGCTTCCGGGAACGCGCCCATATCGCGGGACAGCTGCACCTGCTGGATTTGATCGAGCCGCGCTTTGGCCGCCGCGGTGCGGGCCCGCGCCGTGCTCAACTCGTTGTTCATCTCGGTGAGCTGCTGTTCGTTGACCAGCGTGCCGCTGGAACCGAGAATGTTGTTGCGCACCTTGTAGGCTTCGGCCTTGTCCTCGGCCTGACGGACGCGGTCTTTGAGCTCGTTCAAGCGGGCCGACAGCGACTGCGATATTTGCCGGGCAGCGTCGGAGCGGACGTCGGTCTGCTCTTCCAAATAAGCCTGGGCGACGGCGTTGGCGATATGTGCGGCCCTTGCCGGCTCGCGCGCGGTGACGGCGATGTCGACGACGTAGGTGCGTTCCGCGCGCTTGACCTGAATGCTGCGCCTGAGCGCGTTCAAGGCGGCGGTCACGCTGTCGACGCCGTCCGAGTGGCCGACAAAATCCGGATCCTGATCGAGCGCTTCGGTCTTGACCACCCGCCGCAACACGCTGTCGGAGGTCAGCACCCGCACCTGGCTCTCGACCAGCAGCACGGTCGCGTCGTTCGCCTGGTTGACGGGTGTGAGATCGTTGGCGGTCGCGCGCAAATCAGTCGGGTCGATGAGGATCTGCGTCACCGCGGTATAGCGCGCGGGAACGATCAGCACGAACAGGACGACGGCGACAAGCGCGGCGGCCGTCGTCCACAAGATGGTCGCCTTGCCGCGCCAGAGAACGGAGAGGAGTCTTTGAAAGTCGATGCTGCCGCCTTGTGGAAACGGCGCGCCGACATCGGCAGCCACAATGGCGGCGGATTGAGCGGGGCGGCGGGGTTCGAACATTCCTTGTTGACTCTTCGTGACACCCGCGGCCTGCGCCGCGGGCAAAGACGGCGACGCCGACCGGGCCCCGGCGTCGGCGCGTCAACCCCACATCAACTCAAGGCCAGGCCGCCGGGCGTGTCCAGGCAAGTTCGTATGGTTAATCAATTCATAAGAGGATAGGGTTAATGGCCGGTTACGGCGAAAACCCAAATAATTGCAAGCGGATGGCGGCGCAGGTCGTGGGCGTGGCGTCAGCGGCGCAGTTGACGGCGGAAAACGACGCCGACCGCCAAGAGAATCGCCAGGATCGGCAGCCAGATCAGCAGCGCGCCGACCGTGGCGAGCAGGACGATGGCGGCGACAAAGCCGATGACCAGCATGACCATGGCAAGGCCGAACGGACCGAATTTGGCAAAATAGATGCGCTGCGTTCCGCTCGCACCCGATGCGTAGGGCGACCAACCGCCTTCCAGCCAATCGCCATCGCGCCGACCGTAACGCGGCGGAATGATCTCCGGCTCGAGTCTGGGGCGCTCTGGTCGGTTTGAATTATTGCTCATGGGATCATCGCCATTATCGGCATTTGATACGGCGCAATGTAAGCAGATTGGTGGCGGCCACAAGCGGCCCAATGCCGCTGTTGGCGTCGGCATCTGTCACGTTTTTGCCGCGGTTATATTTGTGCGCCCGGCGATCCGATGACGGAGAAGGCGCGGTCATGTTAGCGTTCCCGGTATGAAGAATATCTGGCTTCGCTTGGGCGGCGGCGTTCTCCTGGCATGGGCGGTCGCCTTTGGCAATTGTGCCGACGCGTCGGCGCAAGACACGCCGGCTCCGCCGCCTGCGCTTAGCGACGCCGCCAGCGCGATGATCGGCGCCTGGGAATTCTCCAACGCCGATCACGACAAGATTTGCCGTTTCATCTTTCGCGTCGATCCCGCGGCCGGCGGATACAAGCTCGACATCGACCGCAATTGCGCGAACCTGTTTCCGTCGACCAAGGAGGTATCCGGCTGGACGCTCGACGGCTTCGGCACGCTTGCGCTTCTCGATGGGCGCGGCAACCGGGTCATTGAGATGACCGAGGCGGAAGCGGGAATCTATGACGGCTTTGAGCCCGGCGAGGGCCGTTACATATTGCAAAGCGCCGCGGCCGCGCCGGTACGCTCGGCCGACGATATGATCGGCGATTGGGCGGTCGCGCGCGGCACCGGCAAGCCGATCTGCATTATGACGCTGGCCAACACCCCGGCGGGCGCCGACGCTCTGTCGCTCAAGGTCAAGCCCGGCTGCGACCCGTTCGTCGCGCGCTTCGGCCCGACGTCCTGGCGCATGGACCAAGGCGAACTCGTGCTTCTGTCCGCGCGTGGACAAACGTGGCGCTTTGCGGAAAACGACGCCGACACCTGGCTGCGCGTGCCGGAGAGCACCGACCCGGTGCTGCTGGTGCGGCAAGAGCGATGACTGAAGATCATGAGTCGGTGGCGATGAGCGCATCGGCGCAGAAACAGCAGGGTGCCATATGAGCGACGCAGTTGCGAGCGACGCGGTTGCGCTTTTTCATGCCCGGCAGGTCGGCTTCCTGCCGGATCTTTTGGGACTTGAATGGCTCGAACTGCGGCACGGCTTTGCGCACGGCCGGCTCGAGGTGAAAAAACATCATCTGGCGCCCAACGGATATCTGCATGCGGCGACCCTGGTGACGCTGGCCGATACCGCGTGCGGCTATGGCTGCATCATGTCGCTGCCGCAAGGCGCCGGGGGCTTCACCACCCTTGAGCTGAAGACGAATTTCATCGGCACCGCGCTCGAAGGCGGCATTGCCTGCGAGGCGCGGATGTTCCACGGCGGGCGCACCACCCAGGTCTGGGATGCCGAGGTGAAAAGCGAGACCAGCGGCAAGACACTGGCGCTGTTCCGCTGCACGCAATTCCTGCTCGCCAAGTCACGGGCCGAGCCGTAGCGGATAGGGCAAGCGAAAGTTGCGTCCGTGAGCGTCAAGCCAGTGCCGCCGGTCGGTTTCGACACGACCGTGCCGATCGTCGTCGTGGGCGCCGGCGCCGCCGGCTTTTGCGCGGCGCTCGCGGCAACCGAAGCCGGTGTCGAGGTCGCGATCCTCGAACGCGATTCGCTGCCGCGCGGATCGACCGCCTTATCGGCCGGTCTGATCCCCGCCGCCGGCACGCGCTTTCAGAAAGCGCTCGGCATCGCCGACGGCGCCGAGCAGTTTGCTTCCGACCTTGAACGCAAGGCCCATGGCGAGGCTGATGCGGCGATTGTCGAAGCCGTCGCGCGCGCAGCGGGGCCGACCATCGAATGGCTCGCCGAGCGTTACGGTCTGCCGTTTTCCGTCGTGCACGATTTCGATTATCCGGGCCATTCGGCGCGCCGCATGCACGGCTTGCCGACGCGCTCGGGCGTTGAATTGATCGACTGCTTGCGGGAGGCCGCCGTCGACGCCGGCGCCGCGCTGATCGTCAACGCGACCGTGAGCGCGCTCCACGCGGAAGCAGCGCGCGTCATCCGCGGCGTCGAAATCGCCCGCCCCGATGGCGCGCGCGAGACCATCGGCTGCCGGGCGCTGGTGCTCGCCTGTAACGGCTATGGCGGCGCGCCCGAGCTCGTGGCGCGTCACATCCCGGAGATGCGCGGCGCCCAATATTTCGGACATCCCGGCAATCGCGGTGATGCCGTCGTGTGGGGCGAAGCGCTTGGCGCAAAACTCCTGCACATGTCCGGCTACCAAGGGCACGGCTCGGTCGCGCATCCGCACGGCATTTTGATCACCTGGGCGGTGATCATGGAGGGCGGCTTTCAGGTCAACGCCGAGGGGTTGCGCTTCTCCGACGAGAGCCAGGGTTATTCCGAACAATCGGCAATCGTGTTGGCGCAACCGGACGGGACCGCCTTCGATATCTTCGACGAACGGATTGCCGCGATCGCCCGGCAGTTTGCCGATTTCCGCGACGCCGAGGCGGCGGGCGCGATCGTCGAGGCGGCGACGATCGCCGATTTGGCGCAGCGCCTGCATCTGCCGGCGCCGGCATTGAGGCAAAGCTTCGCCGAGGTCGAAGACGCCAAACGCGTCGGCAAACACGATCGTTTCGGACGCGACTTTGCGGGAGTCCAACGACTGATGCCGCCGTTCAACGCCGTGGAAGTCACCGGCGCGCTGTTTCACACCCAGGGCGGCCTGGCCGTCGATCGCGCGGCGCGTGTACTGACTACACAAGGTGCGCGCTTGCCGAATCTGTTCGCGGCCGGTGGCGCGGCGGCCGGCGTGTCCGGCTCTCGCGCCAGCGGCTATTTGTCGGGCAATGGGTTGTTGACCGCCACCGTGCTCGGCCGCATCGCCGGCGAGAGCGCTGCCGCGCTCGTCAAAGCCGGCCGATAGCGGCGCACCTTACGCTTGCGGCTCGCCACGCTCCGTCACGTTAAGCCGGCGCACGGTCAATTCGTCGACTTCGAGCGAGCCGATCCGCGCCTTTTTGATCGTAAGCCGGCCGGCGGCAATACGGCCGATCGCGATCTGGCCAATGGCGAGCGTGCCGATTGCCACCGCGCCGACTGCGGCGGCGCCGCAGGCAAGCGCCAGTAAAGCGCGCACGGGACCGCCTCTCGCTCGCCTCGTTACCTCGCGTGCCATCGGCGCTCCTTGGCTACATCAGCTTCAGCCCCTTCAAGCTAGCATGACCTTCCTTGCCGACGATAATGTGATCATGCACGGCAATGCCGAGCGGCGCCGCAACCGCGATGATTTGCTGTGTCATCTGGATGTCGGCTTGCGACGGCGTTGGGTCGCCGGAAGGGTGGTTGTGTACCAGGATCACCGCAGTCGCCGACAGCTCTAGCGCCCGTTTGACCAATTCGCGCGGATAGACCGGGGTGTGATCGACGGTCCCGATCTGCTGTAATACATCGGCGATCAGGTGGTTGCGCTTGTCGAGGAACAGCACGCGGAACTGTTCGCGATCGGCGAAGGCCTGCGCGGTGCGCCAATAATCGAGCACCGCCGACCACGATGACAGCACCGGCCGCTTTTTCACCTCGCCGCGCAGGAGCCGGCTCGCCGCCGCCTGGATGAGCTTGAGTTCGGTGATGGTGGCCTCGCCCAGACCCTTGACTTCGGCGAGCCGCGAAACCGGCGCGCAGATGACTTCGGCGAATGAGCCGAAAGTCGCGATCAGCGCTTTGGCGAGTGGCTTGACGTCGCGCCGCGACTGGGCGCGAAACAGTACCGCCTCCAAGAGCTCGTAGTCCGACAGCGCGTCGGCGCCGGCCTCGCGAAATCGTTCACGCAAGCGCTGGCGATGGCCGTAATAGTGTGGCGCTTCGGCAAGACCGTCGTCCTTCCCGCGCTTCTTTTCCAACATCGCAGATCCGAAACGCCCACCCGCCGCCGGGCCGAAGCCTCGCGGGCAGCGAGTCGCACCCTAAGGGTGAAATGCGATGGTTTGCAATCTTATTGAACGGCCTGTCGTCAAGCGGCGCAGACCGCGGCAAGAAAATCTTCCATCTCGGCCGAAAGCCGATTGCCGTCATGCGACAGCGTCTGGGCGGAAGCGAGCACTTGCGCCGACGCCGAAGTGACGCTGGCGGCGCCATCGTTGACTTCGGCGATATTGGCGGTGACATGCGAAGCGCCGACGGCGGCGTCCTGCACATTGACGGCAATTTGCTGTGCGGTTGCCGATTGCTGATGCACCGCCGCCGTGATCGCCTCGGAGATTTCCGAAATGCGGCCGATGGTGCTGCTGACCTCCTGGATGATGGCGACCGAATCGCGCGTTGCCGCCTGAACGCCTGCGATCTGCACCCCAATCTCCTCGGTCGCCTTGCCGGTCTGCGCCGCCAGCGCCTTGACCTCTTGAGCAACGACGGCAAAACCGCGCCCGGCGTCGCCGGCGCGCGCCGCCTCGATGGTGGCGTTGAGCGCCAGCAAATTGGTCTGCTCGGCGATGGCGGTGATCAGATTGACCACGTCGCCGATGCGGCCGGCGGCGCGGGTGAGTTCGGCGATGCGCGCATCGGCGTTCTCGGCTTGCGTCACCGCTTTAAGAGCGATGCGCGAGGATTCCTGGGTCTGGGCATTGATCACGTCGAGCGAGGCGATCAGCTGATCGGTGGCCTCGGCCACCGACTGCACGCTCTCGGAAGCCTGCGTGGAGGCCGCCAGCACCTTACTGGAGAGGTCGCGCGTAGCGCCGGCGGTCTGGCTCAAGGCCGCGGCCGAGGCTTCGAGCTCGGTCGATGACGAGGACACCGAGCGCACGACGTTGGCCACCGTGGTCTCGAAGGCTTCGGCGAGCGCCTGCATGTCGGCCTTGCGCTGTTCGGCGTTACGCCGCGCTGTTTCCTTCTCGGCGGCTTCCAGTTGATCGATGCGCAGCAGTTTTTCCTTGAAAGTCTGCGCTGCGCGGGCATTGTCGCCGACTTCGTCGCCGCGGTCGGTATAGGGCACCTCGACCGTCTTGTTGCCGCGCGCGAGCTCCAAAAGTACCTCGCCGATGCGGCGGATCGGGCCGCTGATGGCGATGGCGCCGAACGCAGCCACGCTGCCGAGCACAGCGATGATGAACAGCCCGATGCCGAGGTCGAGCCGGCTGGCAAAGGTGGTCGCCGCGTCCGCCTGTACTTTTTGCTCGTCGGCTTCGCGCATCAGCGCGATCGTCGCCGAAGTGAACAGTCCGTTGATCTCGCTGCCGAGACCGTCGATCTTTTTGACCCAGGCGACAGTGTCGCCATACTCCTTGGCGGTTGCGGCCAGTTCGGCGGCATTGCGGACATAATCCCGCAGCAGGTCGGCCAGCTTTTCGAGCCGCTCGTCGTCGGTTATTTCGAATGCAGCGATGAGATGCGACAGCCCGGATGTTTCGTCGATGCGCATGTGCGCCACTGCCCGGTCGAAATCGCCCGGCGCAACGCCGAGACGTATCTCGCGCGCATCGATCTGCATGGCGCGCGAATCCTCGGCCGCGCGCAACGCCTCGACCGCGGCGAGTTGTTTGCGGTTGGCGTCGGCGCGATAGAGGCGGGCGCGGTGATCGCCGATTTGCTGGTTGGCGAGCATGCCGGCGACCAGCAAAACCCCAACCCCGGCCCAAGCGGCAAGCTTGGTACGAATAGAAAAGTCGTAAGCAGCCATTGACGGGTTTCCGGACAGAGCCGGAGCATGATTGATGCGGCTGGTTAATCGCGGGTAAATTTTCCGGCGGTCGGGCGCCCGGGGCCGCCGGCAATCGACTAATCCCGTCCGAACAGCTTGCGCAATTCGTCCTTGGCCTGCTGCAACGTCCGCAGCCGCCCGGCGGGCAAGTTGCGGCCGGCGCGATTGATATAGAAGACCAGCATCGACATTGCCGAGCGGAAGGGTGCCGACTTGCGGCTATGGCTGCGCTCCGCCGAGCGTTTGAGCGAAGCGGCGATGCGCCTGGGATCCTTCAAACTGAAGACGCCGCTGGCGAGATCCAGCGCATCGCTCTCGCGGGTGACGCGACCGGACCAGTAACGCGCGTTGTTGCGGCGCATGGCCTTTGGCCGGCTCGATTTTGGCGCTGTCTTCTTTCGCTGCGTTGCCGTCCGGGTCATGCCAGTTCCTGGTGGTCTCTATCGAGGGAAATTGCGCTGGCGGGGCGATGGTTCCCGTTGCCGGCGGCGCCGGAAGCCAGTCGCTCACGTGGCCTTTTTCAAGGTGCTCGGCTGGTCCGGGGCGTCGGAATCATGGACAGCGACGCCCACCATCGGATCGACCGGGTTGTCCCAGGGCCGACGCTCGATCGTGCGCATGGTGTCGTCGTAGCCCGCCCTCCAGCGGCCGTTGATGCCGTCCGGGGTGAAATCGATCTCGCGCAGATAGTCATCATTTTTGCTGGGTGCGGCGTTGATACGCACGATATGCATGAAGGTGCCGCAGCCGTAGCCGCTCATCTCTTTGACCTTGGGCGTTTCCCTCACGTCTTCGGGCAGCATACGAACCAGTTCGCGCACCATGCGCCGGAGCTGATGAATATGCTCCTGCCGCGGAATGTGGCTGTCGGCGCGGCTGGCGTATTGAATGTCGATCTGACGGCTCATCACCTGCCAAAGTGAGTCCGGCTCCGGTCCGGCGATGGGGAAAATCTGTACCGAGAACACAACGGAATCGCGCCGCGGATTATCGTCGAACACCACCTCAATGGGCGTATTGGAATAAAGCCCGCCGTCCCAATATGGATCGCCGTCAATGCGCACCGCCGGAAACCCCGGCGGCACGGCGCCGGAGGCAAGCACGTGGTCGGCGGTGATGTGCGCGTCGCGGTTGTCAAAATAGTGCATCTTGCCGGTCCGCACATTGACCGCTCCCACGGTCAAGCGCGTCTGCCCGGACTTGATGCGCTCGAAATCGACGACGTCGCCGACCGTCTTTCGCAATTCGTCGATTTTGTAGAAGGCTGCATTCTCGACGCCGACCGACGCGTTGAGGCCGAACGCGAGGGCGTGGTTGGGCGAAAAATAACCTGGAATGCCGCGGAGCATGGTCATGAGATAGGCGCCGGAATGGCCCGCCATGTGGTCCAGCGCCTTGATGCCGAAAAGCGGCTTGCGCTCGATCCGATCCCAGAATTCCCGCATGCGTTCGAGCCGCGAACCAACGTCATTGCCGGCGATGATGGCGCCGTTGATCGCGCCAATCGACGTGCCGACGACCCATTCCGGCTCTATTCCGGCTTCATGCAGCGCCTGATAGACACCGCCTTGATAGGCGCCGAGCGCACCTCCGCCTTGAAAGACAAGGACACTGCGGCCGGGGAGTTTGGGCGGACCCGTCACCGCGCCGGCTGGCTGATGTTTGACGTAGATTTGATCCACGATCGGTCTCCCGCGCTGGCGTTTTAGTTATTTGGCTAGCCGCCCAGCGCCGGGCAACGGCTCCGAGGTAAAATCAAAGCGAGCTTTGCAGCACCCGCTCGACCATGACGCCGAGTAGAACGCGCCGGTAGGCGCCGCTGGCATGAATGTCATCCCCCGGATCGGCGGCTGCGCGGGCCGCGCTGGCCGCTGCAGCAATCGTCGCGGCGTCGATCACGCTGCCGTTGATCGCGGCTTCGACCGCCGACAGGCGAAGCGGCCGGTCGGCGGCGCCGATGACGCCGACTTTTGCATTGCGCGCCGTGCCGTCTGCGGCGCGGTCGTAGAACAGCGCCGCCGCGGCAAGGGCAAAATCGCCCTGGCGGCGCGCGAACTCGGCAAAGCCAAAACGCCGCCCGGCCGGCCAAGGCGGCAGGCGCACGGCGCTGATGATCTCGTTGGGCTCAAGCGCCGTCATCAGCGGCCCGCGGAAAAAGTCCGCGGCCGCGATGGTGCGGGCGCCGTTCGCACCGACAGCGGTTATCTCGGCCGCGCAGGTCAGCGCAACGCAGGGCAATTCGGCTGCCGGGTCGGCATGCGCCAGGCTGCCGCCGACCGTGCCGCGATTGCGGATCTGATAATGCGCCACATGGCGCACGGCCTCGACCAGAAGCGGCTGCGCCGCATGCAACGCCGGGTCGTCGAGGATGTCGCGGTACCGCACCATGGCGCCCAGCGTGACGCCGTCATCGGCGATGCTGATGCGTTTGAGTTTCGCCACTTTCCCGAGATCGACGATCAGCGAAGGTGAGGCGATCCTGAACGCCAGCATCGGCACCAGGCTTTGGCCGCCGGCGAGCGCTTTGGCGTCGCCGTTATGCGCGGCCATTAGCGCGACCGCTTCGGAGAGGCTTTCGGGAAGCGCATAGTCGAAGGGCGGCAGCTTCATGACGGTTGCGCCGATGTTTTCTAAAAACGCCCTTATCCTAAAACCAAACGGCCCAGACCAAAAGGCGCAAAGTCGGGGCCGCTGCCGCGGAGGGCTTCCCTCGACTTTTTGCTGCGATGCGGCTAAGCGGACCGCACGCGCGCAGCCGGACCGCGATCATGGTGCAACAGACGCAGACATTCTTTGACCGCGTTAGCCGTTTGGCGCGCCGACGCTTGCCCATGGCGTGTCTCGTCGGCGCGCTGATTGTGTGCGTCGCGCCGGCGCGCGAGGCCGACGCAGCGGGTGAGAAGGCGGCGCCGCCCTCGGCGGTCGCGGTTCCGGGCTTTTGGGATCCGCGCCGGCGGCCGGAGCGGCCGGATCTGTCGCGGCTGATGTCCATCCGTTTTCTCACCGATCTCGACTATCCGCCGTTCAATTACGCCGGCACCGACGGCAATCCAGCCGGCTTCAACGTCGATCTGGCGCGGCTGATCTGCGACGAAATCAAAGTCAGCTGCACCATCCAGGCGCGCCCGTTCGGCTCGCTCCTTGCGGCGCTCAACGAAAATCGCGGCGACGCGGTGATCGCCTCGATCTCGCCGACGGCCGAAACCCGCCGCCGCGCCGATTTCAGCGATCCGTATTACCGCACCCCCGCGCGCTTTGTGACGCGCATCGACAGCCCGATCGCCGAAGTGCTGCCGGAGCGTCTCGAAGGCAAGAAAATCGCGGTGATAGCGGGCACCGCACACGAGGCTTATCTCAAAGCCATGTTCACCGAAGCCGAGGTCCGGCCCTATCCAAACGCGGACGCCGCGCGCGAGGCGCTGCGCAACAAAGACGTGGACCTCTTGTTCGGCGACGGCATTGCGCTGGCGTTCTGGCTCAACGGCAGCGACTCCGGCGGCTGTTGCGCCTTTCGCGGCGGCCCGTTCCTGGAAGGCCGCTTTTTCGGCGAAGGCGTCGGCATTGCGGTCAAGCGCGGCAACGATTTGTTGCGTCTGAGCCTGAATTGGGCGCTGTTTCAGTTGTGGGAAAAAGGAAGCTTCACCGATCTGTGGCTGAAGTATTTTCCGATCAGCCCGTTCTAGCGCGTGGACTTTGGACTTAGGAAGCGATGACGGAAGCGGCGGTAGCATATCCTTCGAGCTTGCGCGAATTCGCCGAGCAATCGAACGCGTGGCCGTTCGAAGAGGCGAAGAAGATCGTCGCGCGCCTGAAAAAGCGCCCGAAGGACGAAGTGATTTTCGAGACCGGCTACGGCCCCTCGGGCCTGCCGCATATCGGCACCTTCGGCGAAGTGGCGCGCACCACCATGGTGCGCCATGCCTTTCGCGTGCTCACCGACGACAAGGTCAAGACCCGCCTGATTGCTTTTTCCGACGACATGGACGGCTTGCGCAAAGTGCCCGACAACATCCCCAACAAGAAATTGATCGGAGAGCATCTTGGCAAGCCGCTGACGCAAGTGCCCGATCCGTTCGGCACCTATGACAGCTTCGCCGCTCATAACAATGCGCGGCTGCGCGCCTTCCTCGACCAGTTCGGCTTCGACTACGAATTCCTGTCGGCGACCGCCTGCTACACGTCGGGCCGCTTCGACGAAGCGCTTTTGAAAGTGCTCACGCGCTTCGACGCGGTGATGGCGATCATGCTGCCGTCGCTGCGCGAAGAACGCGCCGAGACCTATTCGCCGTTTCTGCCGATCTCGCCGCGCACCGGCATCGTGCTGCAAGTCCCGGTGACCGCCCACAATGCCGAAGCCGGCACCATCACCTACGAAGATCCCGATACGCGCGAGCAGGTGACGACGCTGGTCACCGGCGGGCGCTGCAAGCTGCAATGGAAGCCGGATTGGGCGATGCGCTGGATGGCGCTCGGCGTCGACTACGAAATGGCCGGCAAGGATTTGATCGATTCGGTCAAGCTATCGAGCGAGATTTGCCGCGCATTCGGCGGCCTGCCGCCGGAAGGCTTCAATTACGAACTGTTCCTCGATGAGCACGGCCAGAAAATCTCCAAGTCGAAAGGCAACGGACTTACCATCGACGAATGGCTGCGCTACGCCAGCCCGGAAAGCCTGTCGCTCTTTATGTATCGCGAGCCAAAATCCGCGAAACGGCTTTATTTCGACGTGATCCCACGCCACGTCGACGACTACCAGCAATATCTCGAAGCCTACGAAAGGCAGGACACAAAGCAGCGCTTGGGCAATCCGGTCTGGCACATCCACGCCGGCAATCCGCCCAAGGCCGACAATCCGATCACCTTCGCCATGCTGCTGTCGCTCGTTACCGCCTCGAATGCCGAAAATGCCGAGACGCTGTGGGGCTTCATCGGCCGCTACTGGCCGGGCGTGACCAAAAAGACGCATCCGCATCTCGAAAAGCTTGTCGACTACGCCATCCACTATTATCGCGACTTCGTCCTGCCGACCAAAAAGTTCCGCGAGCCAAGCGAAGCCGAGCGCGCAGCGCTGATCGATCTGCGTGATGCGCTGTCGCAGTTGCCGGCCGCCGCGCCGGCCGAAGAGATCCAGAACGTGGTCTATGAGGTCGGCCGCCGCGAGCCCTTCCTCGACCAGAAGAAAAAAGCCAAGGACGGCAAGCCGGGCGTGTCGCTCGACTGGTTCAACATGCTCTATCAGGTGCTGCTCGGCCAGGAGAAGGGTCCGCGCTTCGGCTCCTTTGTCGCCGCCTACGGCACGCAAAACACCATCGACATGATCGACGGCGCGCTGGCGCGCAGCGCGTGAGCTTTCCCCTCCACCGCACCCAGTGCAGGGAAGAAAGCGCTACTGGCTCGCCCACAAGATCCGTGCGATCCATAACACCTCGGCTGCGGCCAGCGTGCGGTCGGTGTGCTCGGCGTTGAGCGACCGCAGCTCGACCGATTTCGCCGTGCGCCGCTTGAGCTCTTTGGCCATCACCTCGCCGCTTCGCGTCCTCACCACGACGCGGTCGCCGCGGCGGATCGGCGCCGACGGCGACACCAAAATCACGTCGCCGTCGCGGTACGCCGGCAGCATGGACTGACCGGAGACTTCGAGCGCATAGGCATGCTCGTCGGCGACCGCGGGAAAGGCGATTTCGTCCCAGCCTTCGCCGACCGGAAAACCGCCGTCGTCGAAATAGCCGCCGGAGCCGGCCTCGGCAAAGCCCAAGAGCGGCACCGCACGGGTGGTGCGGCCTTCGCCGGAGCGGATCAGGTCGACGAACACGTCGATCGGCGTGCCGGTGGCGGTGAGCGCTTTGGAGATCGACTCGGTCGACGGCCAGCGCGCGCGCCCTTCCGCGGTCATGCGCTTGGACTTGTTGAAGGTGGTCGGATCGAGGCCGGCGCGGCGCGCCAGCCCCGAGGCCGACAGTCCAGCGCGGGCCGCCAATTGATCGATGGCCGACCAGACCTGCGCGTGGGTGAGCATCCCGGCCCCTTTTGCGTCACGTCCGGGACAAGCCCCGGCATGACGGCGATCGATAAATCCTAGGGAATTATTCCTTTGCGCTCAAGGGGCCGCGTCCGCCGGGCCGCCGCCTTGAACTGCCGATTCCACGCCGATAGGGTCGCCCGGACCAGGACGGCGTGTGACCACGATCTACAAAATCTGCGGGGAGACCTTGTGGCGGGAAGCCAAGGCTGCGGGGCAGCTTGTCGGCGCGCCGGTCGATCTTCGCGACGGGTTCATCCACTTCTCCACTGCCGCGCAGCTTGCCGGCACCGCGGCGAAGCATTTTGCCGGCGCGACGAGTTTGGTGCTCGTCGCCGTCGATGCCGACGCGCTCGGCGCGGCGCTGAAGTGGGAAGTCTCGCGCGGCGGCGAACTATTCCCGCATCTATACGCGCCGTTGCCGCTCGGCGCGGTGCGCTGGGTGCGTCTCTTGGCCGACGAGATCGACGGCCGCCGGCCGCTGCCGGAGCTTGCGGCGTGATCGGTCCGTTCGAGCGGCTGCTGCGGCCCTTCTTGCACGCGCTCGATCCGGAAGACGCGCATGCGCTGACGCTGCGGATGTTGAAACTCGCCCCCGCGATCGGGGCCGCGCGCGACGATAAAAGATTGGCAGTCCGCGCCTTCGGCTTGAATTTCCCCAACCCGGTCGGCTTGGCGGCGGGCTTCGACAAGAATGCCGAGGTTCCCGATGCGCTCATTCGCCTGGGCTTCGGCTTTGTCGAGGTCGGCACGATCACGCCGAAACCGCAGGCGGGCAATCCGCGGCCGCGGGTGTTTCGTCTTGAGGCCGACCGCGGCGTCATCAATCGCCTCGGCTTTAATTCGCTCGGCGGCGACGCCGCGCTCAAGCGGCTCGCGGCGCGCGCCGCTTCCGGCGGCATCGTCGGTGTCAATGTCGGCGCCAACAAAGACTCCGTCGACCGCGTTGCCGATTATGTGGCGCTGATCGAGCGCTTTGCCGCGGTCGCGAGCTTCGTCACCGTCAACGTTTCTTCGCCAAACACGCCGGGCTTGCGCGCGCTGCAGCAGGCGAGCGCGCTCGACGATCTGCTCGCCCGCGTCGTCGATGCCCGCGAACGCGTCGTGGCGCAATCGGGGCCGACGCCGGTGTTGTTGAAGATCGCGCCGGATCTTTCGCTCGGCGAGCTCGACGACGTCGTCGGCATCGCCCGCTCGCGGCGGGTCGACGGCATGATCGTCGGCAACACCACGATCAGCCGGCCGAAAACGTTGCGCGACTTAAAGACCGCGCAGGAAGCGGGCGGCTTGTCCGGATGTCCGCTGTTCCCGCTGGCGACCCGCATGTTGGCGGAAACCTATGTGCGGGTGGAAGGAGTGTTTCCGCTGATCGGTGCCGGCGGCATCGATACCGGAGCGGATGCGGTGGCGAAATTCCGCGCCGGCGCGAGCCTGGTGCAGCTCTATTCGGCGTTGGTGTTCCGGGGCTTAAGCCTCGTCGCGGAGATAAAATCGGCGCTGCTCGCGGCGCTGGCCCGCGACCAGATCGAGGCTTTAAGCGATCTCACCGGCGTCGATGCCGCCGCGGTCACCGCCGAGCCGTGGCCGGAGTAAAAAGCGCATTTCTTTTGGTCGGATTTCCTTAGGCCGGAAAATCGTCGCGGTTCGGCAGCGACGGCGCGAGTGTCGCTCCGACGGCGCCCGGCGACGGGATCAGCGCCGGGTTGAGCGCTGGCACCAGGCGGCGCCGCTCGCGCCGCGCCGGGACCGCACGATAGACCTGCTTGGTCGCTTCAACGATATGCACGCCGGCAAACGGTGCCGACAACGTCGCGCCGGTGCGCTCCCAGGCGAAGGCCGAGCGCAGGAACCAGCCGCGCGAGACCGGCGGTACATAAAGCGCCTCGCCCCAGCCGGTCGGCGTGAACCAGGTTTCGCGCAGGAGATGGGTGATCTGCGGGCGCGAATAGGGCCGGCCGTGGCCGAACGGCGTGGTGTCGATGCGCGCCCACAAGCCGCGCCGGTTCGGCACCACGGCGAGGAGCCGACCGCCGCCGGCAAGCACCCGCCACACCTCGCGCAACAGCCCGACCGGATCGGGCGAATTTTCCAGCGCATGCACGAGCAGCACGCGATCGATAGCGGCATCGGTCAGGGGCAAATCGTCTTCCTCGACGAGCGCCGCCAGCGCGGGTCTCGACGACGGCCAGCGCACCACGCCTTGCGGCGCCGGCATCAGCGCCAGGCACCGTTCCGCCTCGCCGCGGAACAGGCCGAGATAGGGTGTGGCATAGCCGATGCCGAGCACGCGCAGCGACCGCGTATCCGGCCAATGCGCGCGGATGCCGCGGCCGATAAAGCGCCGCGCCACCTTGCCCAAGCCCTGGGCGTAGAAATTGCGCAGGTCGACGACATCCATGGCGGCAAAATAGCATGAATTGCGGTATCGTTCCGGGGCGCGGCAACAGCCGGAGTCGATACCTCGTCATCTTGCGGTTAATGGTCCGGAGTGCCTACTTTCACCTATCGTGACTATGGATTTTGGGTTCGCGCTTTTCGGCGTGCCCCGGAATAACAACGCCCTTTTACAACGACGGTGCACCATGCCCGCGCAGACCTACCTATTCCCCTGCCTGTCGGACAATTACGGCGTGCTGATCCACGATCCGGACAGCGGCGCGACCGCTTCGATCGACGCGCCGGAAGCGGGCGCGGTCGAGGCGGCCCTGAAAAAGACCGGCTGGAAACTCACCGAAATCCTGGTGACACATCATCACCATGACCACACCGGCGGCATCGGCGAACTCAAAGCCGCGCATAATGTAAAAGTGATCGCGCCGAAGCACGAGAAACAGCCCATCGCGCATGTCGACCAAACCGTCAGCGAAGGCGACACGGTGCATGTCGGCGCGCTCACCGGCCGCGTGCTCGATACGCCGGGTCACACCGCCGGCCACATCTCTTATTTCTTTCCCGCCGACAAACTCGCTTTTGTCGGCGACACTTTGTTTTCGATCGGCTGCGGCCGCGTCATCGA
>Ga0181531_10000098_pt1 | contig 66526 bp, 61 predicted proteins | sample PEATcosm2014_Bin_38_FD_119743 | JGI IMG/M metagenome (GOLD analysis project Ga0181531, IMG submission 119743) | Peatland microbial communities from MTU Mesocosm Facility, Houghton, MI, USA - PEATcosm2014_Bin11_10_metaG | ecosystem: Environmental > Terrestrial > Soil > Wetlands > Peat | place... | reverse complement strand
GCCAGCCAAAGCCCCCGAGGAAAGAACACCAAGAGAAATGCCACTCATTTCTTCCTTTTTCTTTCTCGCCCTGCTCATTAATTAAGGGTACTACCGGTGTCTCACGGATGTTGGCACGGAGGGCACCTTGGCACCGTGCTTGACTTGCGTGCTACAACTTGTTTTCGGGTGTTCATTATACAGCGTTACTTTACTCGATTGACTCGCGACAAAGGTCCTTAAATAATCCGCCATACAATTCCCACTCAGGTTCAGGCTTGGCGCAAACCACCTGACTACCAAACATTTTAAGGAAATTTCGCGGTTCCGGGTCCCCTGCTAAGTCGCGTCGAACAAGATAATTGCACAGGTCAACTAGCTGTATCCCGATGCAGTCTTTAGAATCTCCGAAGAACATGTCATCATGGGCATGCCAAAGTCTGTTGTTATGGGGCGGAACGAACGGATGTTTCACTCTTAAAGTGCGATAGGTCCTGCGAAATTGCTCTTTTAGTTGTTTGTCTTCTGTATCGTCCAAGATATATAGGCATGTATCCTTCCAATCGATTTGCTTCCCCTTCCCGGAATAATTTGGGTGATTGGCAGTCGCCCAATCCTCCACACCTAACAAGCACATGTGGAAGGCCGCATTGAGAGGTCTTCCTGAACCAAAAGGGCTCTCCATAAATTTCTTTCGGTCAGCGGCGGCATATACGTAGGGAAGTTTGTCGATTTGCACGGCAGTCAGCAGCACTTGTATCGCGGTGAAGCGTTTGTTTTCATCGATTCCTTCGAAGGGTCCCACGCCGTTGTACAAATCATGCGCGTGAAATTCCTTGAATTCCTCTATTCTTTCGACGGGTAGAATTTGCTGAATTGCCGCGCTGTGAAGCGCCTCAAGATGTCCAAATTTCCCTGTTGGAACTATCAGCGCACCAAACATCACGATTGGGCTATGTCCATCGGTACCGGACTCATCGAGATATACTAGATGCATAGCAACCTCCATTGACAGACATTTGTACACTATGGTACATCATTACCATGTCCAAAGGCGTGCTAAATATTCGTGGCGTTCCCACCGACCTGATTCGCCGCGCCAAATCCGCAGCCGCGTTGCAAGGGATTACACTGCGGGAGTGGGTGGTGAAGGCGATTGAAGAGAAGCTAAAGAAGGGAGGCAGGTCGTGACCGAGATTATTGCTTCCGTGGCTTTATTAGTCCTGACATGGACTGCCTTTCTTCTCCGCAACATCGCCCGCTCGCTTGCAGCCGCAAACGAGCAATTGAAACTTATCGCTGATAGGCAACTGTTTCTCGACAACGGTATTTGGAAAATCGGTCGAATTCTTCGGCTTAACTTTAAACAGTCAGACGATAGTTTTTCCGACGAGCGCATGGAATCAATTCTTCGCTCCGAAGGTTTTATCAAGGCGATTCGGTATCGTTTCGACCTGTCAGCCGACACTCTGGATGAGGCAAGGGATTATGTGGGGCGTGTAGCTGAACGCATTGGCGTTGAAGTTCCCGGCAGTAAAATGAAGGCAGGATTAGAGAAGTAGGCGTAAGCGGGACCGCCCGGTGCTTGAACACCGAACGGCCCCTACAAACACAGGAGGGTTCTTCCCATGTCTGCTAGCGGCTATTCTAATTGTTTCCAATTTGATTGCATCCCGATCTGCCATTCCCCGCTCGGATTCACCTCGTTGGTAAGATGGGGTTTCCAATGAAACCCACCTTCGAAGAGGCTATCGCAGAACTGGCACGCTCCCCGAGGTTCCAAGCGTGGGGCAAGCTGACTATCACGGACTTGGAAGAGTCGAACGTTGATGTTATGGAGAAGCACTTCACTCCTCAAGAGTTGGCCAAGGCGTGGGGCGCATCAGTTCAAACCATACGCCAGATTTTCGAGAGGGAGGAAGGTGTGTTGAAGATAGGCCGGAGTGGCACCCGCACCCGGCGACGTTATTTTACCCTGCGGATTCCCGAATCCGTAGCGGAGCGGGTACATACCCGATTGAGCGCGTAAGCGGAGCGAGCAATGCTGAACTTGTACAGACGGCATTTAAAGAAGTGCCCCAATGACACCCGGGACTCGCTCCGTTGCCAGTGCCCTATCTGGATTGATTGGGCCTCCTCATCTAGAGCCGGACGGCGCGTTCGTCTCCAAAAATCTCTCGGACTACGTGATTGGCAGGCTGGCCAATTGAAAGCGCGCGATATGGAGGCAGACGGTATCGACGCGTATATGGCGGGTAGGGACGAGGCACTAACCATCCAGAAAGCGACGGATGATTTCCTCTCGGACGCTAAGAACAACATCGCGCCAGCAACGATAAAGCAGTACAAAATTTTGCTCTCCCGATTGAACGTTTATTGCAAAGGACACGGACTTGTCTTTCTCCGACAACTGGACGTGGTAGCGGTTCGCGATTTCCGTAACTCGTGGACGACCTACAGCCCCCGTACCGCAGGTAAGCATATCGAGAGGTTGAAAAGATTTTTCAAATGGTGTCAAGAAAACGGCTGGTTGGATGAGTCTCCCGCGAAGCCTTTGAAGGTTCCGAAGGTGGAGCCGTCCGATGTAGTTCCCTTCTCGGAGGAAGAGGTCGAGAAGATATTTAAAGCCATCAATCAGTACGAGGGTCCAAACCAGAAGCGACTACGCATCTTGGCCGACATCATGCTGGCAACCGGGCTGGCAATCGGCGACGCAACCATGCTTACAAAATCGAAGGTTGTGAAGAACGGGTCTGGCTGGAATGTGGAACTCAGGCGCGCTAAGACAAAAGTCGCCGTCAACTGCCCTATCCCGGACGCCTTGGCAAAGCAATTCCACGCGTTGGATGGGGAGTCGCCCTTCTGGACCGGGAAGAGTGATTTGGAGCACCTTACGGCTAATTGGCGGGTGATTTTTAACCGTGTGTTCCTAGCGTCGGGTGTGGACGGCACCCCGCACCAGTTTCGGCACACCTGTGCCAAGCGACTGCTTGTAAAGGGTGTTTCCACAGCCTTCGTAGCCTCTCTGCTGGGGGATTCAGAGGAGATTGTAAGGAAGCACTACTCCAAGTGGATATTGGAGCGCCAAGCGGCCTTGGAAGAGGCTATCCGGCGCACTTGGAAGGCTTGACGTTCGCTACGTCTGTGCTACACTGTCGAAGTGACATCGCTGAAACCCGCATAAAAACTGCATAAAATTGGCGGAAGCGTGTGGGAGTCGAATCCACCATTCGACCCGCGAAGGATCGAATCGCCGGCTTTGAAGGCCGGGAGGGTCACCGGACCCCTTTCGCTTCCGTGGGGAGTATACGGCTCAGACGCGTACGGTTTCAATTGGGGCGGCGTGGGCTTTTGTGCGGATCAGCGCGGCGACCAGGTCGTAGAGTTTTGCGCTGGTGCAGACTTCGTAGTAAGGATGAGAGGACTCGGCGCCAATCTTACCGCCCGGAAGGAGTTCGCGCGCCAGGCTCTTGCGGAGCACCAGCAGTTCCACCGTTTCGCCCATGGGCACTTCGCCATAGTGCAACGTTACCGTTTCTTTGCCCCAGGGCATTTCCAATTTTGCTTCCACGACGTCGAGCGAAATTTCCTCAGACAATTTTTCAAAGCCTTCTTCGTTCAGCTCGATGCCATTCATATTAAAGCGCACAAGAAATTCGTCCAGCTCTTCGGCCGACGCGCCTTCCATCGCGGTCAGGAATTGATACACGCAGAAGAGCGATTTCTGACCCGACATCATGCGCTTGGCAAGTTTCGCGCAGCCGGAGAGCCGGTCGGAAAGGTTGAGCGCTTTGGAGATCATGATCTTGGAGTCGCCATCGGTCCAATACGTCGGAGCGGAACCCTGGTAGGCCACCCCTACGCCAAGCTCCAACGCGGGAAGATCCGTGGTCGCCGCGTGGTCGTTGTAGGAATTGCAAACGGCCAGGATTTGCCGCGAGAGGATGCAGGCCTTCGCGACAGAGCGCGCGTATTGCCGAGTGGATTCCGTTTCAAAAATGGCGAGAATGACGGCATCGCCCTCAATGAAAACTTTCTTTGCGCCAAAGCGATCCAGCAATTTTTTAACTGGTTCGTGCAGGTTCAAGCTGAAGTGCGAAGCCGGGCTCAGACCCCTGGCGAGCAAGTCCTGCGTGATCTTGGTCGAGCCTCGCACATCGGCCTTGATGATCACGTGTGATACGACCTGGTCTTGCTCGGACTTGGCCTCTTCGGGAAGCAGACATTCATACAGCTTGTTGTTCAAGCGCGAGAGTTCCCTGGTCTGTTCCGTGGCTACTAAATGCACCCGCTCCATGCACGCCGTGAGGTGTTCCGCGTCGCGCAAGTCGCGCCGTAGCCGTAGAAAGTCCGTGGCAAAACGCAGCACAAATCCCTGAATTTCCTCCCGCGAGTAACGCCGGATTTTTCGGGAGAGTTCTTCGATGGGCTTCAGCGAGAGCTGCTTCGCCGGAACGTGCTTCAGAACCTGCTCGACTTGTTTCAATTCCTCTTTCGAGACGAGCGCTTTCCGCAGTTGCTGTAAGTGCACCGGGGGACAATATTCGTTCGCGAGTGGGCGAATTTCATAGCCCGCGAGCACGTGATAGAGAAGGTCATGCTGCTCGAGCCGGTCCACAAGCCGGCCCAGCAAACGCGCTCGTTCCGCGGTTTCCGTATCCGCGACCGCTGGATCGAAAAGACGCCTGGCGTTTTCGGGATCATTCAGATAATCGCCGAGCCGGCCATTGTAATCCTTGTTGAAGAAATCCAGCTTCTGTTTCGCGGCGTCAATCTGCGGCCCCAGCTCTTCGAGCTTAACCTCCTGATGCTTCTGGCGCATTGCGATGTCGCTGAGCGAAGCCTTCAAATCCGAAGGATCGGCGGAATTCAGGAATTTGTTGAAAAAGCTTTCGCCCCGTTCGAGTTTTTTGCGTATCGCTTCGGCCTGCTGCTCGAGGTTGGCGATTTCCGCGCGCATAGCCGCGGCCTGCTCAAACAGAGCGTCGTGCGCCTGATTGGCCTCGGTAAACGCGGGGTCCTGGCCGATGGTCAGGCCCGCTTCGCAGAGAAACTCCTGAAAGAGCGCATCCATGGCCTCGAAGCGGTCCGGGTCACGCGCGTAATTGCCCAGCAGGACGTAATGCTCCAGAAAGTAAACGTCGTCTTTATTTCCATCGAGAAAAATGATGCGGTTCTTCAGCAATTCATAAAGCGGGGCAAAATCGTCGCCCAAAAGCGCGCGGCGCGTTTTGGACATGACGTTTTCCTCGATTTCCGAAACCATCTGCGCCACTTGCTGGCCGACGTCCCGGATCACCTTTCGCCGCGACGATTGCAGCTCCGATAGGCGCGCCCGGATCACGTGGGCCTGCTGGCTGCGCTCGAAGTATTCGCCGCGCTGCCGAATCCATTCCTTACCTTCCTGGATTAAATTCGCGAATTGATTGGTGAGCTCCTGGGTAAGGAACTTCAGCACGCCGAGCCGCAAAACGAGATCAATCTCGATATTTTTGTGGTATTTCGCCTGCGTAAGAGCGCTCTGGAGGAGTTCTGTCAGCAGCTTGCGGAAGGACGCGTTGTCCAGGCGCTCGACGGTGCGCAGCTCGATGCCGGAGAAATAGGTTGCGGCGGTACTCTGGCGAATCAGATCAAACAGATAGGCGCGCGCCGCCAGGACAAACTTCGAGCTAAGGAACACGTCGTGGTGGATGTTATCCACGCCGATGGATAACGACCCCATGGGGATCGTTACGTTATAGCTCTTCAGTTCAATCCGGGACGATTCCGCTACGCCAAGTGTAAGATTCTCTCCCGCCATGCACTCCACCCGAAGGGGCTCTCAACACGCTAGCAGCGCAAACCGGGCCCCGCAACAAAAGCGCTCGCGCCGGTAACGAGATAGTTAGGAGTGCTTCGCAAGCCTACAGAAACAGGAGACTTAGAAGGCTATGGGGGATCGATTATTATTCAACGGAAATGCGGCGCGCGTCTCCGCCCAGATGCTCCAGCCTGATGCGCACCTGCGGCCATGGAAACTCCAGGGGAAAGCGCTCTGACCATTCCAGAATCACCACGCCTGGTTTGTCGAACACATCTTCAAGACCTAGTGTCTCGAAATCGTGGAAATTTTCGATGCGATATAAATCGGCGTGATAAACCCTGGCGGCATTTCCGTAGACGTGGACGAGTGTAAAGGTGGGACTCGTGACTTCGTCTTCGTTTGCGGCGCCCAGGCCCGCGACGATGCCCTTGATCAGCGTGGTCTTTCCGCTGCCGAGGTCGCCCGTCAGAAGCACCAGAACGGGCGCTGCCAGCCGCTTTGCCAATTCCCTACCCCAGTTCGTGGTCTCTTCCGAGGAGTGCGTGATAACTTCTTTAGCCACCGAACTGAATCTCCTTAAGCAAGTACTCGCGGGCGTCAGGAATGCGCTGCGCCACCTCATGAGCGAGAGCGCCCGAGGGCTCCCCATCGCGCGCCAGAATGTCGGCAGCAACGCCGTGCAGGAAAACTCCCAGCGCGAGGACGCGAAGCCAATCTTCCGTTCCAAACTGCGCGGTCAGCGCGGCGAGCACGCCGGTCAGCACATCTCCCGAGCCACCTTTGGCCAGGCTCGGGCCTCCCGTAGTATTGACGAACACGCGGCCATCGGGGGCCGCGAGCAGCGTGTGATAGCCCTTCAGGATGACGTGCGCTTTCCATTTCCTGGCGGCTTCCGTGGCGGCTTTTAAACGATCGGCCTGCACGTCCTTGGTGCTTTTGCCGAGCAAGCGCGCCATCTCGCCAGGATGCGGGGTGACCGCGAGAAATTCCGTTTTGCGCACGTACAGTTTCGCAGCCTCCCCGTCAAAGCAATTCAAACCGTCGGCGTCCAGAATAATCGGAATGGGGGACTCGCGGAGCAACTGTTGCGTCGCCATTCGCGTCTCGACGTGCGTTCCAATACCAGGGCCAATGGCTACGACATTTTTGTCTTCGAGGAGTTTGGACAGGCGGCCGGAGGAAGCATTGGCAGCGGCAATGCCGCCGGTCTTGGTGGCCAGAAGCTGTTCTGTCATAAATTCCGGATACGCCGCGGCCACCACGGGTTGGACTTCGTCCGGCGTGGCAACCGTCGTCAGGCCTGCACCCGCTCGCAAGCAGGCGTATCCCGCAAGGACCGCCGCCCCAGATTTTCCCCGCGCGCCGGCAATAATTGCCGCATGGCCAAACGTTCCTTTGTGCGAATCCGCCGCGCGCACCAGGGGAAGCCCTGAAAATTCGTCGGGGCCGGACGAGCGCAGCGAGCCTTTGCCAGTTTCCTCGATCAATTCCTTGGGAGATCCGATGTTGACGACCTGGAGTGCGCCGCACGCTTCCGAACCGGTTCCCGTTAGTTGGCCTACCTTGGGAGCGGTGAAGGTCAACGTGCGATGAGCAACCAGGACCGGCCCAGATGGAGTTTCGCCATCGGACGGCAATCCTGACGGTGTATCTACGGCGAGAAGCAAAGCAGGCCACGTGGAGGTGCCATTTCGCGAGTGCTTGTTCAGGTCGGAGATCGCTTGGGCGATTGTGCCCGTTGCGGCTCCGCGCAAACCCGTGCCAAGCATGGCGTCTACAATGACATACGATTCGCAAACATCGTGCCAGACGCGTTGCCAGTCTTGTTCGCCGTCCACGCTTTCGAACTCGCCGCCTGCATCAATCCATTTTTTGAGATTCGTTCCGGCGTCGCCGCTTACGTCCTCTTTTCTTCCGAATAGGATGACGCGCGTCGCAAGTTTTCGCTCGCGCAAATGGCGCGCAACGACGAAACCGTCTCCGCCGTTGTTGCCTTTGCCGCAGAGTACGGTGACGCGAGCGGTATCAGCCACGCCGCGGCCGGCAACAAAGTCCCAAACGCAGTCGGCAGCCTTGCGGCCGGCGGTTTCCATGAGTTTCAGACCAGGGATGGCGTGGCGCTCGACCGTAAGCCGGTCGACCTCGCGCATCTCGGCGGCGGTAAGAGCTTTCATGGCAGAAACATTATGCGGGCATTAGTTTGCGTCTGCATTGCATTCCAAGATTACAGCATCCATCCGCCGCTGACGTTTACAACCTGGCCGGTGACGTACTCGGCTTCGTCAGAAACGAAGAACGCCACGGCCGCGGCCACATCCTCGACAGTCGGAGGGCGGCCAATGGGAAAACGCGCATCGCGCATTTTACGTGCTTCGCTCAAGCTCAATTCTTTTTCGTCGATGCTGGAAGGATTTACGACGTTCACGGTGATTCCGTTTTTTGCTTCTTCCAGCGCCAGCGAACGCGATAGCGCCACGACGGCGGCCTTTGCCGCAGCGTACGCTGAGATTTTTGCCTGGCCGAACGCGCGCTCTGCTCCTACCGCTCCGAGATTCACGATGCGGCCCCAGCGGCCTTTGCGCATGTGTGGCAGTGACGCCCGGCTCACATAAACGACGCTGTTCAAATTAGACGAAAAAATACTCTGCCACTCTTCCAGCGAAGATTCGGCCAACGTGCCCCAGCGAAAGCCGCCTACATTGTTGACCAAAATATCGATTCGTCCATAGCGGTCCGCCACGGCCTGCACCAATTGTTCCGCCTTCGCCGCGTCGGTTACATCCGTTTCTACAGCGACGCAATCCGCGCCGCTGGCCTGAAGCATCCGCAGCGCCTGTTGCGCGGCCGTCTTGTTTGCGCGATAGGAGATGGCGATGCGCGCGCCCTCCTGCGCCAGCCGCATGGCAATGCCGCGCCCAATTCCCCGGCTTCCTCCTGTAACCAGCGCCACACGATTCACCAGCGACATTCTGCTCTCGGCTCCATTCTGCGGAAAGATTGTCAGTATAGCCCACCAGCGAAACTCACACTACCGTGCCGAACCGCCGTGTTTCCTCGAACTTTAGCGCATACGAGCAACGACCACGGTCATATCGTCGGCCTGCTCCGGGGTACCGGCCCACTCTTCGGCGGCAATCATCAGCGATTCGCCGACCAGGCGCGGGCTGGCGGATTGCACGCGAATGGCCGCTTCCTGTAAACGCCGGATGCCAAATTCTTCGCCGTAGACATTTTCCGGCTCGATCAAACCGTCGCTGTATTGCACCAGCAGCGCATTCGAAGGAACAATCACGGAATCTTCCTCGAAGACGTAATCCTCTATGACGCCGAGGACCATGCCACCTTTGTCGAGGTGTTTGGCGGAGCCATTGGAGATGAGCAGTCCCGGCAAATGCCCCGCGTTCGTGTAGCGCAACGTGCGCGTCGCACTATCGTAGACCGCGATGAAAAATGTCGCGAAGCGGTCGTCGGCGGTATTGCGGACCATGTGCATGTTCAGCCGCGCAACCAGTTCCGCGGTGCTCATTAATTCGCTGCCCGGCGCCAGCAACTGGCTTCGTAGCGCGGCTTGCAAGCTGGCCATCAACAGCGCCGCGGAAATCCCTTTGCCGGAAATATCGGCAAGCGCGATGGCGAGATGCGTTGGGCTAAGCTGGATGAAATCGTAATAGTCGCCGCTCACAGTGCGGGCTGCCCGGCAAATGGCTTCCAACTGGACTCCCGCAACGGATGGCACTTTTTGCGGAAAAAGCTGGTTCTGCACTTCGCTGGCGATGGCAAGCTCGTTTTCGAGGCGCTGGCGTTTTTTGGACTCCTCAAGCAATCCGCTAATCGAACCGGTCATGTCATTGAACGATTGGCCAAGCACGCCGAGCTGATCGCGGCGCTCAATGCGCACGCGGTGCGTCCAATCTCCCGTTTTTACATATTGCGTCGCTTCATAGAGGTCGCTGACCGCTTTGGTGATTCTCCGCGTCAACACAATACCTGTAACAAGGGCAGCAATTTCGATGACCAAAAAGATGAACGCCAACAAAATAAAGAAATCGACGTAGAAATCGCTAAGGTCGCCGAGCGACGTAAAAATCCGCGCATTCAGGCGCGAGGGCCGCGCGTTAAATGTGACCAGAACCGGGCGGGCCGGCTCGAACTTCCCTTCTTTGCCGATATAAACCGCGTCGAATTTGGAGAGGCCCGTGACGGACGGATCGAGCCAATGTGCCGCGGGATGCAACGTTCGGTTTTTCGCCAGGATGCGCCCCGCCGGTTCGTACTGAAATTCGCCGGAGTTATAAACAATTCCTTGCTTCGAGCCGTTTTCGGAGCGCCGCGTCAGGTTCAGCTGAATAGCGCCGAGGTCCGGGGCGATCGAAGCCAGAAACTCCGCGGTGACGGGGACGCGCAGCGTCACGACGCGAACGCCTTTTGGTTGCGGCATGGCCCGCAGGCTCATCACGTAAAGCGTTTCGCCTTCCTCGACGAGTCCCGCATAGGAGTTCTTCGCGGCGCCCGCCACTCTTCGCAAAAGGGACGGGTCGCTGGAGAATTCGATTTTCAGTCCGGGCAGTTCCTGATCGTGAACGTTCTGGGACTGTGCCGCAAGGATGCGCTCGGCTTCGTCTTCCGAGACGCCCGCGGGCAAAGTGGAGTGTGCGGCGGCGATGTGCGCGGTAATGTCCGCCATCATGTAGATGCGGCGCTGGACGTCGTCATAGAGCAGGTAAGCACCGAGCTGCGAGTACAGAATTTGGCCGGCCAGAACCACAAGCGTGAGGATGAGAAGGATCGGAACGACGGCGATGAATAGATAGGCGACGATAAGGCGGTTGCGAAGGCTCCACAAGAGCCGTGTGCGCCACCATCCGGCCAGGCGAAAAATCGCGTAAACCGCCGCGAGAATGGCGAAAAATTTCAGAAAGCTGGCGAAGCCACCGCTGAGGTCCAGAATCGCGCAAGTGACTCCGGCAAGAATGAGCAGGATGGCAAAAACATCGATCCGCGAGATGCGGCGCCAGGCATTTCGGAGTTTCGCAAGCAGAGCGTTCATCGGGCGATATGCAAAAGTCTACTTTACCTGAAGACGTATGAGCGCGCAGGACAAACGCGCCGCCGACAGAGTGACCGGCTTTCGTGGACGCAGAAAAAGCGCAAGCTACTTGAGTGCGCCGCGCACCTTGCTGTGCTTCACGCTGTAAGTGAAATAAATCACAAAACCGATGAGCAGCCAGATAATCAGCCGCAGCCAGGTCACGCCATTCAACCCGGCCATCAATCCCAGTGAGACGATAATCCCAAGAATCGGAACCAAGGGCACCATTGGCGTCTTGAAGGGCCGCGCCAGATCGGGCCTCCGGATCCGCAGCAGCCAAACCGCGCCACAAACAATCACAAACGCCAAAAGCGTTCCTATACTCACCATCTGCCCCAGGCTTCCGATCGGCACCAGCGCTCCTACAAAGGCTACCGCCACACCAACGACCGCGGTGGACTTCCATGGGGTCCGGAAACGCGGGTGGATGTCCCCCGCCCATTTCCAAAGCAGCCCGTCATGCGCCATGGAGTAAAATACGCGTGACTGCCCCAGCAACATCACCAGCATCACCGTGCTCAACCCGGCCAGCGCACCGGCGTTCACGACATAACTCCCCCACTTCACCCCGGTCTCGCGAATCGCCAAAGAAACCGGCGCGCCGATGTTCAGCCGGGAGTAGTGCACCGTCGCCGTCAGCAGCCCGGACACCACGATATACAGAATCGTGCAAACGATCAGCGATCCGAGAATGCCAATGGGCATGTCTTTCTGCGGATTCTTGGCTTCCTGCGCCGCTGTCGAAACCGCGTCGAAACCGATGTAGGCGAAGAAAACTACGCCGGCTCCGCGCAACACGCCCGACCAGCCAAACGACCCGAACGACCCTTCGTTCGGGGGCAGAAAAACCCTCCAGTTGTCATGTGCGAGCGCCGGATGCTTCAGCACAAAGGGCACGGCTACCGCAATGAACGTCAGCACCGCCGCCAGCTTCACGAAAACGATTCCCGTATTGAAGTTGGCCGACTCTTTAATTCCGATGATGAGGATGGTTGTGACCGCGATGATCGCCAGGAACGCCAGCAAATTGAATTTCGAAGTGGCGTGCGGCAACGCCGCCATGTCTTGGACGCGCATCATCACTGTAGAAGCAGGCGCCCACCTCCCGTCCACCTGCACCCAAACCGCACCAGGCACATCGCAAATCTCAGGGGGGATGCTTATTCCATAATCCTGCAAGAAGGCAACGAGGGTGCTGCTCCAGCCGCTCGCTACCGTTGCAGCACCGAACGCGTACTCCAAAATCAAATCCCAGCCAATGATCCACGCGATGAATTCGCCCAGTGTGGCGTAGCCGTAGGTGTAGGCAGAGCCAGCAATCGGAATCATCGAAGCGAATTCGGCGTAGCAAAGTCCTGCGAAGACGCATCCGACTCCGGCGAGGATGTACGAGAGCATAATGGCAGGCCCGGCGTACAGCGCGGCGGCCGATCCTGTGAGAACGAAAATCCCCGCGCCGATAATTGCGCCGATGCCCAGCGTAACCAGGTTAACCGGGCCTAGCGCGCGTTTCAGGCTGTGCTCGCTGGTGTCTCCTGCCTCGCGCATCAATACATCGATCGGCTTTGTTGCGAATAAAGGGTTGCCCATGCAACTCCTCCTTTACGGGTTGTGCGCCCGGTTCCTTGAAAACCAAAACCGCCTGCCAATTTGGACTTACGCATTGTAGGGGCACACAAGCTGCGCCCCTACAAGAAAATTTCTAATTTGTGCGTTCGGTTTTGGCCAGCCACAGCGAACGCAGCCAATAGACCGGAATGCCAGCGAGGACGATGCCCACGCCCCAGCCTGCCGTCTGGGTCTGGTAAAGAACAAGAACGAGAACGATTCCCAGGGCAGCGACGATGTACAGCGCGGGCAGAATGGGATAACCAAAGGCTTTGTAGGGGCGCTCGGCATCGGGCCGTTTTGCGCGCAGAACAAAAATGCCGGCAATCGTCAGCGCGTAAAAAATCAGGACTGCGGCCACGACGTAATTCAGCAAATCGTTGTATAGATTGCCGTAGCCTCCTGCCGAAGTGCGCGTACGCAGAAGGATCAGGATTACGACCCAAATGCCCTGCAGGACGAGGGCAGTGCCAGGTACACCGCGCGAGTTGAGCTTGCCGGTGGATTGGAAGAATAACCCATCCTTGGCCATGGCATAGCTGACGCGCGAACCGGCAAGAATCAGGCCATTATTACAGCCGAAGGTGGAGATGATGATCGCGACGGCCATGATGATCGCGCCTGCCTGCCCGAAAACGGCGCTGAGCGCGGCTGTGGCGACGCGCGAGTCCGGAGCGTTCTGGATTTGCGCGAGCGGGAGAACCAGCAGATAAGCGAGATTCGCGAGGCAATAGAGCGTGATGACGATGATGGTGCCGAAGGCCATCGAAAGAGCGACGTCGCGCTTGGGATTTTTCACTTCGGCGGCCGTGAAGCCGATGTTGTTCCAGGCATCGGAAGAAAATAGCGAGCCGACCTGCGCCACACCTAGAGCCACGATCAGGCCGAAGAAACCGCTGGCGGCGGTGACTGTTGGAACGAGGCTACGCAGGAAATTTGCGCCAGGCTCTATTGGCTGCGCGCCGCGAATCGTCCAGAAATGAGAGAAGTTGTCGGCGATGGCGGCGTGATTGCGGCCCAGGAAAATTCCCACGAAGATCAAGCCGATGAGCCCGATCGTCTTTGCGGATGTAAAGACATTTTGGATAAGTTTTCCCAGGCGGATGCCAAGCGTGTTCAAGAAAGTGATCAGCACAATCATCAGCGCAGCAACGACTTGCTGCGCGCTGAGGCTGATGGCGTATTTCGAGCCAAGGTTGATGGGATGAATGATCCAGGCTTCCGGGGAGATCGCCGGGAAAAGTACGCCGAGGAAGCGCGCGAAACCGATGGCTACCGCTGCGATGGTGCCTGTTTGGATGACGAGAAAGAGCGTCCAACCGTAAAGAAAACCCCAGAGCGGAGAAAACGCTTCGCGCAGATAAATGTACTGGCCGCCGGCGTGAGGGAACATGGCGGCGAGTTCGCCGTAGGAAAGCGCGGCCGCGATGGTGAGCACGCCCGTGAGAATCCAGGTGAGCAGCAAGCCGCCGGGCGAGCCGGTTTGCTTGGTGATGTCCGCGGCTACAATGAAAATTCCGGAGCCAATCATGCTGCCGACCACGATCATAGTGCCGTCGAAGAGGCCGATGGCGCGGACAAATCCAGGTTCATTTTTTGCTGGGCTTTGCGGGAGAGGATGCGTGGTATCGGCCATTCGCAGGTCGCCTAAACCGCCGCCGCGTGCTTCGCGGCCTCCAGCGTTTTGATGTACTGCTTTGCGCGCTCGGCTGGATCCGGAGCGCTTAGAATTCCGCTGATTACGGCTGCGGAGTCCGCACCTGCCTCGATGACTTCGGCTGCGCGTTCCAGAGTAATCCCGCCGATGGCGACAATCGGCTTTTGCGAAAGTCCACGCACTTTTCGGATGAAATCCACGCCAATGACCGGATCGGGATTGGCTTTGGACGAAGTGGAATAGACCGGCCCAACCGCAATATAGTCCGCCGAACTTGCCGCCGCGCGCTCGAATTGCTCCAAGTTGTGCGTGGAAACACCGACCAGCTTCTCTTTCCCTACCACGCTACGCGCTTGCTCAACATCCAAATCCTCCTGGCCGACATGGACACCGCTCGCGCCCGAGAGAAACGCCACATCCGGACGATCGTTCACAAAGAACGTTACGCCGCGTAGGGCCAGCACCGATGCTATTTCACACGAGGATTCGAGAAGCTGCCGCGCCGGGGCAGATTTGTTCCGGTACTGGAGCAGGCGGACTCCAGCTTCGGCGAGGCTCTGAACGCAATTTCTTTCGGAGGAAGTAATCAACGCTGCGTCTAGTATCACATACAGCCTTGGTAGGACAAGACGCATGGCCAGTTTATTTTCCGCTGGAGCCGAGCAATCTTTCGATGAAATGGGTGTCAAAGCGGCCCGCAGCAAACTCCGAGTCTGCAAGGATGCGGCGATGAAGAGGAATGGACGTCTTGATCCCTTCGATAACGAACATTTCCAGAGCGCGTTTCATGCGGCCGATGGCTTCGGCACGGTCGCGGCCCTTGACGATGAGTTTGGCAATCATGGAATCGTAATACGGCGGAATCACCGCGTCGGCATAAGCCGCAGAGTCCACGCGCACGCCTGTCCCGCCAGGCGCCTGGAACGTCGTGATGCGTCCAGCTGAAGGCACAAAAGTTTCCGGATCTTCGGCATTGATGCGGCATTCAATCGCGTGGCCCGAGAAATTCATTTCGCCGACAGCGGCGTCCAGATTCTCTCCGGCGGCGATGCGAATCTGCGCCTTGATTAAATCCACCCCGGTGACCAGTTCCGTCACGGGATGCTCGACCTGAATGCGTGCATTCATCTCAATGAAATAGATCGAGCCGTCTTCATCCATCAAAAACTCGACGGTACCCGCGTTGGTATATCCAACTTTTTCGAGCGCCCGCACTACTTTCGCGCCCAGATCCTTGCGCCGCTTGGCGTCCATCACGGGCGAAGGCGACTCCTCGACGAGCTTCTGGTGACGCCGCTGAATGCTGCACTCGCGCTCACCAAGATGCAGCACCTTGCCATGCTGGTCGCCCAGCACTTGAAATTCAATGTGCCGCGGCCGCTCGATGAACTTCTCCGCATAAACGTCCGGCGTGCCAAATGCCTGCTGAGCTTCGCTGCGAGCCGTCTCGTAAGCATTCAAAAGCTCTTCCTGCTTATGGACCACCCTCATACCACGCCCGCCACCGCCTGCGGATGCCTTGATAATCAGCGGGAAGCCGATTTTTTTGGCCTCCTTGGCAAGTTGGTCCTCGCCCTCTATGACGCCATCGCTTCCTGGAACCGTGGCCACGCCCAGCGACTTCATCTCCCGGCGGGCGCGGTCCTTCTCGCCCATCATTTCAATCACTTCAGGAGTCGGCCCGATAAACGTAATCTCCGAGGCCTCGCAGACCTTCGCAAAATTGGCGTTTTCCGAAAGAAACCCGTAGCCAGGATGGATGGCATCCACATTGGTGATTTCCGCCGCGCTGATGACCTGCGGTATGTTGAGATAACTCTCACTGCTCCGCGGCGGCCCAATACACACCGCCTCATCCGCAAAGCGCACGTGCAGCGAATTGCGGTCCGCTTCCGAGTACACCGCGACCGTGGAAATGCCTAGTTCTTTGCAGGCACAGATGACCCGCAGCGCGATTTCCCCGCGATTGGCTACTAGGATTTTCTGGAACATGGCCGAAGGCGCCGGCTACCTCTTCCGGCTGGGACGGATGCCGAAAAGCGGCTGGCCGTACTCGACAGGCTGCCCATTCTCGACAAAAATGCGAATAAGTTCACCGCTCTCGTCCGATTCAATTTCGTTCATCAATTTCATGGCTTCCACTATGCAAAGGGTCTGCCCGGACTCCACATGAGCTCCAATCTTCACGAAAGCTTCCGCGCCGGGGCTCGGCGCTTCATAGTATGTCCCCACAATCGGCGATTTCACCACGTGCAGGTCTTCCGTAGCACGCGGTTCGGGCACCGATAACGCCGGCTGCGACGCCGTGGCGGGCCTTTCCGGGGCCGCGCCGGGAACGATAATTTCGGGGGCCGCCTGAGGCCGCGCGTAAACCGGCGCACTGGCCGAAGGCTTCTTCAATCTTATGCGAAGGTCGCCGCGCGAGTACTCGAACTCCTCGAGGTTGTGCTCACTCATAAAGCGGAGGAGTTGCTCGATTTGCTGGACTTCGGGACTAGCGATGGAGGAGCTTTCTGCTGCTTTCGAGGGCTGTTTGCGTTTCATGCCTTTTTTAGAGCTCAATGAAATCCCGCGGAATGCGGGTCAGCACTTCAGTTCTCTCGGGATGAACGGCGACGTCGTCTTCGATGCGAATTCCCCCGACCCCCGCCATGTACACCCCTGGTTCGATGGTTACCACAAATCCCTGCAGAAGCCGCGCTTTCTGCCCACGCGCGAGCCGCGGGTCTTCATGCACTTCCAAACCCAAGCCGTGTCCCGTGCTATGCGTGAAATACCGGTCCAGTTTGTAACCGGCCAGAACCTGCCTGGCAGCGGCATCCACGTCCCCGCACGTAACTCCCGCCCGCACCGCCGAGATAGCAGCGGACTGGGCTTCGAGGACTGCCTTATACCACGTTTTCACACGCACGGGGGCTCGTCCAACATATACCGTTCGCGTGATGTCGCTGCAGTAGTGGCCGAGTATAACACCCAGGTCTAGTACCACCAACTCATTTTTCCTCAAGCGCTTGGAGGTGGGACGCGCATGCGGAAGAGCGGCACGTTGGCCGAAGGCTACAATGCTTTCAAAGGCTGGCCCGGAGGCGCCGCCCTTGCGCATCTGGAACTCAATTTCGGCGGCAACTTCGTTTTCGCTGACCCCGGGCTTCAGGAGTTTGAGCGCACCGGTGAGCACATCGCCAGCCAGAATGGCCGCCTTGCGCATTACCGCCAACTCAGATGCATCTTTCTGCGCGCGGTGAGCCTCCACAAGTCCCGCAGCGGAAATCCAACGCGTGCTGCCGCCGGAAGCCCTTTTCAGATGCCGGAGCTGCGCCACCGTCAGCCGTGATGCGTCATATCCAGCGCGCCGCAAGGATTCTTCCCGCAAAAATTGGCCGGCAGACTCCATCAAGGAGCCCTTCTGTAGCACCAAACGAACCGAGGGGCATTCCTCGCGCGCCTGGGTTGTAAATCGGCCGTCGGTAATTAGTGTTGCGCCACCACCCTCCGTGACGATAAGAACTCCGGAATCCCCGGTAAAGCCGGTCAGGTAATACCAACTCGGCGGATGGGTGATCAACAAAGCCTGCAGCTTTGCCTCGTGCAGCGACGCGCGTAGTCGTCTTCGGCGATCTATAAAGGGTGAATTCATAAAGAAAACGAGGAGACCGCAGTCTCCTCGTTGGCGATTCCAGTGTAAAGGTTGTGAGTCTGAATTACCCCGGGATAATTCGAGGCGTCAGGAAGAACAGCAACTCCTGCGATTGGACCGAGATCGTCGTACGCTTGAAGAGGTTGCCAATCAGCGGCAGGCTGCCGAGTATGGGTACATCCTGGATGTTGGTGTTCTGCGTGGAAACGATGATGCCGCCGATCACCACGGTGCCGCCATCCGGAACCAGGATTTTGGTCTGGGCGGACTGGGTATCGAGGGCCGGGATACCCTGAACGCGCGGAATACCTTGATCGATCTGCGTGTTTTCCACGAGCACGTCCATGAAAATGGTGCCTTCGGCCGTAATCTGCGGCGTGACTTCAAGCTGCAGCACGGCATCGATGAACTGCACGGAAATGGTGTTGTTGATGGTGGTCTGGATGGGCAACTTGACGCCCTGCTTGATCACCGCTTTTTCGTTGTTTTGCGTCACGATGCGCGGCTTAGAAAGCAGCTTGCCGACGCCTTTCGATTCCGCCATGCTGATGAAGAAGTCGAGGGCGAAGTTCGCCGACCGGAAGGAATAGCCAACGCCGCTCGTGGGCACGCCGGCGCCCAAGCTTGTGGCCAGCGGGATACCGCTCGTGGGACCGCCGCTCGAAGCGTTCGTAGGAGCGGAAATAAGTGGGGGCACCGGTGTCGAGTTCACCGGACCTGGGCTGACGCCAACGCTCGGATTTCCGTAAAATGTGTTCTGGTTGTGCAAAGTGGTGCTCTGCCCGGCAAAACCGAGTTCTGTGCCGATGTCCGAGGCAAACGAACGCGACGCCGAAATCACGCGAGCTTCAATTTCCACCTGTTGGGACTTGCGGTCCAGCTGGCGGTAGAGATTGTCAATCGTCGGAATAACCGACGGAATGTCTCGGATGATCAGCTGGTTGGAGCGATCATCGAAAAGAATGTCGCCGCGGGCGCTAAGGAATTTCTTCAGGATAGGCGCGAGGGTGGAAGCCTTGGCATAGCTCAAAACGCGCGTTACGGTCACAGGAGCAATGGCTTCCGCTTGCGCCTTTTCGAGGTCGCGCTGCGTCTCCGCTTCCGTCTTAAGGGTGGTGCGCGTTGCTATGCGCAATACGTTTCCGTTGAGCTGCTTGTCGAGGCCGTTGTTCTGCAGAACGATGTCAAGCGCCTGATCCCACGGCACTTCGTCAAGAACGATCGTCAAGGTGCCCTTCACCGCTGGGTCCAGGATCACGTTCAAACCGCTGATCTCGTGAATAAGCCGGAAGAAGTCGCGAAGATCAACGTCCTTCAAGTTCACCGAGATCGGCTCTCCCGTATACCTTCCCGCTGCCGCCGGAGCAGGCGAAACCTGGGCCTGTGCTGCTGAGGTTGCCAGGGTATTGGCAGCTGCGTTGGACTGCTGGGCTGCTTGCTGCGCCGCCGCTTGCGCTTTGGCCGGAGGAACTGGCTCATTCGCCCCGCTAAAGGAAGCAAGGGTGAATGAGGGCTGGGTCAGTTCGCCAGGCAACGCGAAGCGAGGAGCTGGAATTTGCAAGGAGTTCGACGTGCGCGCGGCAGCGTGAGGAGCCGCGGCGTTGTACGTGAAAGCGGGACGAGTCTTGGCGTCCACCTGCGTGGCCAGTGTCTGCGGGTTGGCCGTTTCAGCGTTTGGAGCTTCAGGCTGGGCGTCAAACAGGACAACCACGGCCGGGCCGTCATGCGAAATTTGATACGTCGAAGCGCCCGTCAGATCCACGACGACGCGTGCGACGTTGGGCCGGTACTGGCCAAGCCGTACGTCCCGCACAGGTTCAGACGATCCAGGGATCACCGTCTTATCCACGGCGAGCCGCGCACCGGCGAAATCGAGGACCAGTCGCTCCGGATTCTGCATACGCGATGCGCGGACGTCGAGGCGTCCTGCACCTTCCACGCGCACGCTGGCGCGCTCCGGCGCCTGCGTTATCGCCACGCTGGAAATCACCGCAGAGGTTGCGGTCACGCCTGCTGGCTCCTGCGTCTGCGCCAGCAAGGGGCTTGCGCCCATCGCTACGCTCGAAAGGATCAGGAAGCCGCACCGAAAGGCGGGCCAATTGGTCTTCATTGCTGGTCTCCTGCACTCGAGTAAATTCTTTTATTTACCTGGCGTTCCACGGGCTTGCCGAATGCGTCTTTCCCGAGTTCATGGAACGAAACGCCATCCATCGCAATCTTTTCCACGCGGCCGTCGTACAACTGGTCGCCTTCACGGAGGAAATAAGTTCGCGCTTGTGGGTTGGTTACCACCGCGATCATGCCGTTGGGCGACTTGACGATGCCGTCTAGCCGAAGCGTGCTCACCTGAAGACCGGCCTTGCCAGGAGGCAAAATCGCCTGCTGATGCGCCGCGGCTTGCTGACGCATGACCAGCGATTCAAACGGGTCGCGCCGGGAGCTCTTCTCCTCGCCGCCTTCTTTGGGTTCATCTGGATTCACCGCGGTTTCGACAGGCTTAGCGGCCGCTTTGTGAGGCTTAGTCACCTTGGTGGTCGCGGGTTTTGCCGCTGCTTGTGGCGCAGGTTTACCTGCGGCCGGAGGCGCAGACTTCGCGCCGGCAGGCGCCGGTGGTGTGGTTTGCGCTCGCAGCCCAGACGCGGCTGCGGCCAACAAAATCCCTAATACGAGAGTTAGTGATGAACGCATAGTTCGCCTATTCCCGCTCACTATTTCCCCGCCGGTTTCGCGGGCGCCTTCGCTCCAGATGCAGGGGAGTTTGGTGCCACGTCAGCTGGCTTGGTGAAAAAAGTCGTTGCCGTAAAAACTGCTGAAACGGTGGTTCCAGGCCTTGTGGGATACTTCGTGCCTCTGGTTTTGTCCGGATCATCGAATTCGAGATCGCCAACATTGATGATGCGGGACAGCCGCCCCAACCGTCCGAAAAAGTCCATCAGGTTGAAATACGGCCCGTCGGCTTGTACCTCAAACGGCATTTCATAGTGGAATTCGCGCGGCACGATGGCTTGTGCTGTCAGGCGCCGAAGCGTCACGTTCGAGGAACTCGCCGCCCCCTGAATCAGGCGGATAAACTCGTCCGTCTCTTTTTCTTCCGGAACGATGGTCTTCAGCGTATCCAATTGCTTGGAAAGCGCATCCATCTGCTGCTTCAGTTCCCCGTAGCGTTGCTTGTAAACCTGCAACTGCTGGACTTCCGTGTTCAATGTGGAGCGCTGCAGCACGGCTTTGTCGAACGCGTCGCGTTCTTGGGCTACGGGCGAAAGCGGAACGTAAACTCCGAGCAAAAGGATGATGAACGCAAGGGCCACCGCCACCAGTCCTTGGATGAAAACCGACATGTCTCGAAATGGGTTGGCCATGGTGGTCTCTTACCCTTTCTTCCCGGGAGCCGGAGCTGGCGCGGTCTTGGCCGGTATATTCGCCGGCTTGGCCTGTGGGGGCGGCGCTACAGGACCCGCCTGCGGCGGAGTGATTTCCGCGGACAACTGGAAATTAAAAGTCTGTACAGCGCTATTCTTGTCATCCTGCTTGGTTTCCTTGATTTCGACCTTCTGGAAGTAACCCGAGCGCTTCAAAGCCGTAATAAAATTCGCCACCGCGTTCACAGAAGCCGAAGAACCTTCAATCGAAAGGCTGGTGCCTTTCCGCGTCATGGTTGTCAGCCACAGGTTTTCCGTTCTGGAAACCGTGTTGGCCACCATATCCAGCAGATCCTGGCCACCGGTGCGGTCGCGCTGCAACTCTTCGATCGTGTTGACGCGCTGCTGAAGGACCGCCTTTTGCTTGTCAAACGATTCGACCTGCAGCTTGATATTCTCGAGTTCTGTTTTCTGAGCCTGTAAGGTCTTGATTTTGGTGTTCTCGGCATTCAGCTGCTGTTGCCAGGAATAATAAAGGAAGCCGAGCACGACGACGCCGAGAATCAACCCGGCTCCGATAAACAATACGGGTAATGCGGCTCCGGTATCGACGGGGCGTCGCGAGGCCTTGGGTCTGATTTGTCCGAGAAGGTTTATCCTAATCATGGTTAGTCAAAGCTCCTCAGTGCCAGACCCACGGCAATGGCTAGCCGCGGAGACATTTCGCGGATTTGGTCATCACTGTGTCGGCTGGGATTGACGAGCACTTTCCGAAAGGGATTGAGCTCTTCGACTGGCATGGCAAACTCTTCGCGGAGCAGGTCCACCAGCCCAGGCACGCGCGCCGTCCCGCCGGCGACCACGATGCGCTGGATATTTTCGCCGCTTGCGGTAGCCCGGAAAAAGTCAAAAGTCTTTTGAATTTCCAGCGTCAGAATGTCCGATACGCTGCGTAGAATCTGCTGTTTCTGCTCGTCAGTGACACTTGGGAGGGTATCGCCCTTCTTCAATCGTTCGGCGTCTTCAAAGCTCAGATCCAATTCCTTCTGCAGCGCGTCCGTGTACTGGTTGCCGCCGACGCTTACGTCGCGCGTAAACAGCGGCACACCGCCGCGCACGATGTTAATGTTCATGACGCTGGCGCCGATGTTGAGCAGCGCAACCGTCTGACCGGCATCCGGCTCGTAGTTGATTTCGAAGCAGTTCTGCAAGCCGAACGCATCAATGTCAACCACCACGGGTGTCTTCCCCGCCTGGGCAAGGACGTTCGTGTGGTTCAGAATCTTGTCTTTCTTTACGGCCACCAGCAGGACGTCCATCTGTGCGTCCATCGATTCCAGCAACTGATAGCTCAGGTTAACGTCGGCGATATCGAAGGGGATGTGCTGGCTGGCTTCCGACGGAATCCTGTCATACAGCTCTTCTTCGGTCATCAAGGGCAGCGGCACTCGCTTGACGATGACGGAGTGCCCCGAAACGGAAGTCGCCACGTTTTTCGTCTTCACTCGCTGCGCATCGAAAATTTTGCTGATCGCGTTCGCCACCTGCGGCGCGTCCATGATCGCGCCATCCACGACCGTATCCTGCGCCAGCGATTCCATCCCAAAGCTAACGAGCTCGTAGCCGGCCTTCGTGGCCTTCAGCTCCACTGCCTTGATCGAGCTTGAGCCGATGTCCAGCCCTACCAGCTGCCTTGATTTTTTGCCCATTCCCAACATGTCTCGGCCTCTTTCGCCAAATCACACGGCAAACTAACGGCGCCTCGCATGCGCCTGGCTCATTTTGCGTTCCATCCAGCGGTCAAGAATCGTCTTACGCAGTTTCCAACGATTGCCAAGCTTGAACGCGGGAATTTCACCCTCGGTGATGTAACGGTACAGGGTATCCGGAGAGATCCCCAGATACTGCGACGCCTGCCTCACATTCATCACTTCACGCGATTCATTCACGAAGAACGTCACCCCGGCGCCCGAACGTACGCCTAACCCCACCACTGATAACGGCACCCCTGCATGCGCTGCGGAATGATCGAGGTGCGTCCCGTGCAAGGTTTATCCCATTGAAAACCTCAGAGCGTCAAGGGAATCTCTACCGGAGTTGCCTTAAAACTACCCCTATTCTTAGGCAGTTCTAGGGTATTCGGGGTCTCTGGCACCATAAATTGTGGCGGCACCAAACCGAAACCACAACCCGTTGTGCTTTTTTCCCTTGCGGCGCCTGTACTTGGGGACGGTAATGCTTTGACTGCAATCTTAGGCTTACTCGCCTTTTCGCGCCAGTAAATTTACACCTGGGAGACGTCTCCCTGAAAGGGAGCCTTGCTCCCTCTTTTGGAATCCCGAACCAGCCCTGCCAGGTGGTAGAAACTGGCCCGGCCTGCGCCTTTGAAGAGAGTTACAGCTGAAAGGACTTCCAGAGGGAAGCAATCCGCGCCCGCGTGCCTTCATCCATTACAATTTCATCCGGCCAAGGCCGAGTAAATCCTTCCGCCGCCCACTTGCGTGTTGCGTCAATACCCATCTTCGACCCGTAGTCCTGCATTCGCTGCGCGTGATCCAGCGTGTCCACGGGGCCAAGTGAAAACTGTACGTCGCGCTCGGGGTCCAGGGCACAAAGCGCTTTCCACACCACTTCGCTGTAGTTGTGAATGTCCACATCGTGATCTACGACCACGATCACCTTCGTAAACATCGCTTGCCCCAGCGACCAGATCGCGTTCATGATTTTTCGCGCGTGCCCCGGATAAGACTTGCGAATCGCCACAATCATCAAGTTGTGAAAGATTCCTTCCGCAGGCATAGCCACGTCCGCAATTTCCGGATACTGCATCTTCATTACGGGGAGAAACACTCGCTCCACCGCGTACCCCATGTAATAGTCTTCTTGCGGTGGCGGGCCAACCACGGTCGTCAGGTAAATCGGATCCTTTTTGTGGGTCACGCATTCCACATGAAAAACCGGATACTCCCCTTCCAGCGAATAAAATCCCGTGTGATCGCCGAATGGACCCTCGGTGCGCATCTCATTCAAATTAACGTAGCCTTCGAGAACAATCTCCGCATTCGCGGGCACATCGAGGTCATTCGTTTCGCAGGGCACCATTTCCACTGGCTCTCGACGCAAAAATCCCGCGAACATCATTTCGTCGAGGTCCGGTGGAATCGGCAACATGCCCGCCAGCGCCGTCCCAGGGTCCGCTCCAATCGCCACGCTCACAGGTATGCGCCCTTCCGGGTTTTTCGCGCGCGCGCGACGAAAATGCTCCGCGCCATGCTTCTGCGTCTGCCAATGCATGCCCGTGGTCCGCTCGTCGTACACATGCATGCGGTACATGCCGACGTTTCGTTTCCCTGTCTCCGGGTTTTTCGTGAACACCAGAGGAAACGTAATGAACCGCCCGCCATCCTGCGGCCAGCATTTCAAAATAGGGAAATCGAAAAGGTTCACATCGCCGGCGTGATGCATCACTTCCTTGCACGCTCCGGTCTTTACGGTCTTCGGGAAGAATGATCCTAACTCCGCTAGCTTCGGCAACATTTTAATCTTGTCGAAAAGCCCCTGCGGCGTCTCCATCTTCAGAAAACCCTGAATCCGCTCCGCAACTTCATCCAGCCGCCCCACTTCGAACGCCAACTCCATCCGCCTTACACTTCCAAATGTGTTCACCAGCAATGGCACGCGCGAGCCCTTCGGTTTTTCAAACAATAGCGCCGGCCCCACGCTATCCGGCAGCCGCTTCGGATCCCGCGCCACGCGCTGCGTCACCTCGGTAATCTCCAGAACGGGGTCCACTTCGGCGCGAATGCGCTTCAGCTCCCCTTCCTTCTCCAATTTCTGGACAAACTCCCGCAAATCCTGATAGGCCAATTCTCTTCCTTCCCTTCTCGATTCTTGCTTTCAACCGCGGCGGGTAACCCGAACGGAAGACTCTAGCACGGCCGCGCTTTGCCAACGATGCTAGGTCGAAGCGAAATCGCGCTTCACTGCACGTGCGCATCGAACACGCCGGTCTCCACCTGCCCCGCGCGTTTGATCTGCACAAAAATCCGGTACTCTCCCGCCTTCGGGAATCCGTAAGGAAAAGTCACCTCCGGCTCCAACTTCTGGGCCGCAGCAGACATCATCATCCCACTCGGCATCCCGCCTTCCACCGCCGACATTCCCCCACTATTCGCCAATCCCAACGCCGCCATCGAAACCGACCCCGCCGGATGAATGTGCGCAAACACACTCAAATCCGAACTCACGATCTCCGCATGCCCGGCCATTCCCATGTACGGCTCAACATCTTTCGCCGGCTGACCATCTTTATCTTCAATCTTGAATTTCAAGGTCAACGCTGTGTTCGCCAGCAAGGGTCCGCTTCCCCGCTCCCAAACCAACTTCCCGCCATCAGCCAATGGCGCGCTAGCCGATCCCGCACCGCCTGTCATCGCAGTCAAAGCCGGCCCCGACCAAACAGAGTCGTCCCCCGCCAGCTGTGGCCCGTTAATCGCTGGCAAATCCGCTTGGCCCACCAGCGTCCATGGGAAGCCATTTTTGTCCACTACATCGGCAAACACTTCGTACTGCCCCGCCGGCACGTTCGGCAATTCATCGACAAACACGCCGCCGTCCCGCCGCTCCGGATGCAAATGGAACATCTGCTCCATTCCGGGCGTGCTGATCAAAAAGAGATGCATCAAGTGGTTGTGATCTGGAATCACCTCTTCCATCTTCACGTTCTCCGACCACTCCGGATCCTGCCCCTTCGCCCGAATCACCAACCGGTTCCCGTTCTCCAAACTCGTCTCCGCTATCGGCGGCTTGAAATAGCTTACGCTTCTATCGTAGTTCCGCGCCTCCACTCCCCACCACGACTTCCCCAGATAAATGATTCCCACCACCACGACTGCCGTAATCGCCATCACCACTCGCGCCCGCCGCGCCCGCGACGGTGACGGTGTCTCGCCCGGCTCCAGATTCCCTTCTCGCGCCGCCGCGCCCGCGATAAACACCATGCCAACGGCAAGGAACGCCATCAAAAAGAAAAGCAGTCCGCCAAGCGATTTCTCCATCGGAAAAGTTCGCTGCGCAAACGCTGGCACGGGCACTGCCAACTCTCCCTTCCCCTTGCTTCCTTCCGCCGTAACGCGCACCTTCAGCGCGCCATGCTCCATCAACCACAATCGCCCCGTAAAAAATTGCGAATCCTCCGTCGACCTTTCCGCAACATCGGGCGTCGGCGGAAAATTCGATCCCGCTCCGGTAAGCCGCATCGGCACAATCTCAATTTTCTCGACATCCTTCGACGAGCTGCGCACCTGAATCTCCGCGATCCCCGGAATCACCTGCGGCACGATCACGGACACATACAGGTGATATGGCCCCGCCTCTCCTTCAAAATAAACGTCCGGGCTTCCCACGTGCGCGCCCAAGGAAATCGACGCCGCTAAAATCAGTACCGTCCCCGCAACAATCCGCAGCCGCAGGAATCTTCTCCATCCCATTTGTGTCCGCATCACCGTCGCATCCTCCGCATCCAATCACCCCATGCCAACCCCAACCGAGCCGTAATCACGCTGAACACAATCGCCATCCCCAACAAAATCCAAAAGCGCCCCGACGCCTCGATGTTTTGAAATTGATACGGATTGTAGAGAACATTCGCCGGATCAAAATAAGCAAAATAACCCATTCCGAAAATTCTGTTCCGCGCCGCGGGCGACATCAAAAAATCCGCAAACGGCCACTGCGCCACCAGAAAACTCAGCACAAACAGCGGACCGCTCACGAGCGCCAGCTTCCATCTTCCCCAGCCGTCCGTCTTACGCCATAACAGATCGAGTAGAACCGCCGGCACAATCAGCAGCAGCGGAAAATGCAGCGGCACTAGATGCGTAATGTGTTGATAGACCGGTCCAAGTTTCGGCTCCGCGGGAAACAGCGGCAGTATCCACTCAAACGCCAGCAAGATCGCGGTGTAAATTCCAGCGACTGCCGTGCAGCCCCAGCGCCACTGTGATCCCCACGCGGGCGCAATAAGCACCACGGGAACGGCAATCGCCACCGCCAGATAGCACGCCGCCGTGTGCATTTCCGTAGGCCACGTGCTTCCCGTCAAAATCGTCCCCATCTGCGCCACGCATCCCGATCCCACATAAAGCAGAAGCCACCGCAAGGTTGTTCGCACCGCTTCCGTGGCGCGGTTCATCAACCCGGCGATCAGGGCCATTAATCCAATCTTTATCGCCAACGATCCGAGTGACAGCAAGGTATGCGGCGGGCTCACAATCTTCACGTCCAACCCGTAAGCGTTGTGCCACCAATTATCGAACGGAGCCGACGTCAGCATCGCGATGCAGCCCCACACCGCAATAAACGCCCCCAGCGGCCCGCGAAATCCCCAGATTTTTACAGATGCTTCCTGCTTTGCCACATCGTGTCCAAACGTCGCCGTCAAAATCATGTACGCGCACGCGATCCCCACCAACACGCCAGTCAACTGAATCATGATGTGCGCCGGAGTCCAGAACGTGTCCCGGCCAATCGACATGTGCCAGGAAATGTCCCAGGGCCCGCCAATCATTCCGCAAACTATCCCGGCAACCATGCACCATATCGTCCACGGAATAGAGTCCACGCGAGCCAAGGCGCTCCCGCTAGCCCACGTCGCGACCGGCGGCCGGGCAATATGTTGTCCAAAGGGAATGGTTTGTCCCATCGCTAGCAACTCCTCCGCGGCAACTCACCGCGAGCCTGCAATACCACCTTGCCGCGAGTCTACACCGCGCCGCCGCGTCTGAAAACGCCCAACTGCCCTTGGCACGCCTCGCCCTACTGGCATTACGCAGGCGAACTCCGAATCGTTACGCCACTGCGGACCGGAGTCCTCCCGAACTCGCCAGACACCGAACTTCCCAGACAGTTGCTTAGGACCGCCCCATTCGCTAGTGTAGTGCGACGAAATTTTGAGCATCTAGGGAAGAGGCGCGGCTAACCCGTATACCCGCACACACCAACGCGAGGAGAGTTAACTACCGGCAGGCACATCTCGTCGCCACACTCATGTGCGACGGCGCACGCGTCACAGAGCCACCCCTCCCCATTCCACGCGCATTCGGTACAGATTTGGGTGGCGGGCTGGATGCTACACCGCTGGCAGCTTGCCTGCGGTGCCTCGTTTCTGGCCAATACTTGTACGGCGCCCTTCGGCAAGCCTTGCTCACGAAGGGCAACAACCTTTAGCACAAGAGCCGTTGGAGAACCGTAGTCATGTTCGTCCCCATCTCGAAAGACACCGGCCTCGTGTCCTACAAAACCACCGAAAAAGGCAATTCCCACGGCCACGAATTTACCTCCTTGGTCTACGTCTCCTCCGTCTGGACTCACCGTGGCGACAAGTGGCTCTGCCTCTTCAGCCAGGAAACCGCCGCTCGATAACCGGCCCGCTGTGCCACATGGACGGTAACGGCGTTATACGGAGTTTGATAGCAAATCTTGGCGCTGTCTTGTTTAATTGCTTGTCGCTAGCACACTCGGAGATTGAAGAATGGAGTTTTGGAAACAACTAGCGCTTCTAGGCCTTCTCTTGGTCACATCGTTCACCCCCGTTTTCGCCCAAGGTCCTCCGCCTGCTCCGTCAGAATTCACAGACTCAAATCTGGGATTTCGCTATACGCCACCGCCCCAAATGCTTGATTTCACAGCCATCGACAGACGAACCATTCGCGAGAGAGCGGTCGCACAAGGCACAACCAATACACTTACGCTCCTATCGTCGCTGCGATCCGGTCCTGATGATACCGCCGCGGATTGGCGCACGATTGGGATTCAGACTTATCCTCACGAGAAGTTCAGAAGGCAAAACGACCGTGACGCGAGCGTTAAGTTTTCGCGCTCGATTGCAGGAAATGCAAAAGAAGTCGGTCAACCATCGGATGTAACAATAGGAAACTTCCACTTTGTTGTTTCTTCATTTGAACTGCGGGAAGGGCAACTCACAAGACGTGCTCGTGTTTACACCACGGTTCGCAAAGGATTGATGCTATCGCTCTCTTTTTCGGCCAATTCACTGGACACGCTGGATGCTATCGTCTCGTCTATGAAGACCTTTGCACCCCTGGAAACCAAATGAGGGCCATCTGATCCCAACTCATCTGATTCGTCGTTTATCGGGCGCAACCCTCGCCACGTTTCGCGGCGTCTCATATTCACGGTCTAGTCGCATCCCTGGTGAATATATGACCTGGAAGAAAACCATCCCTACTTTTGTTATTACGGCCCTGGTCTCTTGTACCGGTCTCTCGCAAGAAACCAGGCAAACGCGGGAATTGCGAGAGAAAATTAGGGTCGAATCAAATCTCGTCGTTCTGAGCGTCACCGTGAAAGACGACCGCGGCAAACTTGTCGCCGGCTTACTCAAGGACGACTTCCATGTATTTGACGACGAAGTCGAACAAAGTATTCTCGCTTTCACCGATGAAAGTCTTCCTCTTTCGCTCCTAATTCTCGTCGACGACGACCTGAAGTGGAAGGAAGGAACGCAGATGGCTAGAAGTGTGCGTTCCATCATCGGCGACATCGCTGCCCAGGACGAAGTCATGGTCTGCCGTTTTGACATGCTGTTCTATCCGGGAGACGAGTTCACCAGCGACTCGACGAAACTTATGGCTGCCTTAAAATCTGCGCAGTCCGCCGCACAACCCTCCGCTCCCTATATCCCGGAGCCTCTGATCACCGATCCGGTCTCGACTACTGGACCACCGCCAATCGCTGCCCCAACCTATGCTGGTTCCAGACCCAGCAAGGCGCTTGAAGATGCGCTTTACTCCTCAGCGCAACTTCTTCAGCAACGGCCCAATGACCGTCGTCGAATCATTCTGATCCTTACCGACGGTTTAGATGAACCAAAGTTGAATCACCATTCTCCCGAAGCGGTGCGCGACCTACTCCTTCAAGACAATATCTCCGTCTATGCCTTAGCCACAGGCTCTTCCAAATCGAAACACAAATTCTTTAATTTGACCGACTACTCCTCGAAAACGGGGGGCGGAATTTTCTTCGCAACGTCAACGTACACCATGGAACTCACGTTATCGCGCATGACGGAACAAGCCCGCCATGACTACACCCTCGTGTACGCCCCTACAGGCAACAACGCTTCCGCAAAGTTCCACACTCTCAGGGTGACTGCCGGCTCCGGCTACCACGCCACGACCCGTTCGAGTTACGACACCAGTTCGGACACACCCAACCCGTAGCCATCAGTAATCGCGATCTCGGAGCATACGAATCTTATTGAGCGGCTATACCTGCGTTTCGTGAGTACGGGACAATCCGCGAGCTTCGCTGGCGACTCCAGTCGAAACCATACGCAATCACGTTATCCACCTTCGAATCATCCCCATTCTTGACTGTTGGTACTTCGAAACTCATGCTTGACAATAGTTCGATGATTAGCTAAATATAGATTTGTGAACAGCGTCTTCAAAGCTCTTTCCGATCCAACGCGCCGCCGCGTCCTGCAACTGCTGCGCAAACAACCGATGTCAGCCGGTGACTTGTCCGGCCATTTTGCCGTCTCCAAGCCGACTATGTCCGCCCATTTTTCCGTGCTCCAGAATGCAGGGCTGATCGAAGCCGAAAAAAGCGGCAGGACCATCGTCTACCGGCTCAGGATGTCCGTCCTCGAAGAGGCCCTGCTCGGCTTCGCGCAAACGGTGGGTTGGGACATGAAGGGCGGGGCGCGCCGGGCCGCGTTAAAGAGCGGGACAAGATTGCGTCCACTGAAGCAGGAGGGTTAACGATGGCAGCCAAACCGATCTGGAACTATATTCCGCCGGTGTTGATCGGGCTCAACATCCTGCTCGTCGCCGCGCTCTGGCATCTGCGGCCGCAGAGCGCAGGTAGCTGGATCGTGATCGTCCTTTTTCTCATCGAAATGACGCTGGCTCTTGTCTTCGTTTCTCGCAAGCCTAAGGAAGTTGCGGCGCGCGGCCATGCCGGAGGTTCCGTCCGAAGCGGCATCGTGACGGCCGGTCTGATTCTCGTGATTTCGCTTGGCGCGAAGCTTGCCATGGCGCTCGGCGCGGTCCACTACGGCGATTTCGCGCTACGCGCCACGATGGCGATCGTGGGCGCCTTCCTGGCCGTCACCGGGAACGCCATACCGAAAAACCTCAAGCCGTTGGCAGCGATGCATTGCGACCCCGCAAGGGTTCAGGCCGTTCAACGTCTGGCCGGCTGGATCTGGGTGCTGGCGGGTCTCGCGGTCGCGATTGCGTGGCTCACGCTGCCGATCAATCTGGCAGAGGCGATGTGCTTCCTCTTGCTACCGAGCGCCATCCTCGTCATGGTGGGGCAAGCGGTCTGGCTGCGACGGGCGAGGCCGAGCGCACTCTGAAGCGCCGCGGAGGTTAAACAGCAACCATGTTCGCCCGATGGATGGGCCTCAACGTCATCTCGCCCGGCATGCTGCAGCAACTGATGCAGAAGCAGCTCGTGAGCGTCCTCGATGTGAACTCGCGGCAGAGTTGGCTCTCGGCGCGTGTGCCGGGTGCGCGGCCCCTCGACCCGGTGGGCTACGAAGAGAGCGATCTCCCAGCAGACAGAGATTCCACACTTGTGTTCTATTGCTCGAATTTCTGGTGTAGAAAAGCGCCAAACGCGGCCCGCCGCGCAAAGGACATGGGATACCGCAACGTCTACGTAATGTCCGCGGGAATCAGCGGCTGGCTCGGTGCTTCCCTGCCGACAGAATCCGGCGAGAATCGCCAAACTTAGATTTTCAAACCGCGCACCGGGAGATCCCTTGCCCTTGCTCGGAACAGTTTGGCGTTCCAGGAAGTACTCCCACTTTTGGACAGTCCGAAAACGACTCCCGCTCCTGACTCTTGCAGTCCGTTTTCGTTTCTTCTGCGTTGACAATTCATTGCAAACAAGCCACTTATAATTAATTCCTTGACAAACAGTACCGATATACTGTAATGATAGTTGGTTCGCTGGTACGATTTGCAGGATTCAATCGTCCACTGTGGCGTTATGTGCCTCCCTGACGCGGTCCTCCTAACAACCGCAGGGACATTTTAGTTCAGGCAGTTACCTTATTATCATAATCAGCATCCTCTAACTTATTTAGAATCAACACTTGTGAATCTGTATCAAAATAAAGAACTTTATCCACCTTTAGAATGAACACTTGTGAAAAACCCAGGGGGAGGGGTCGGTTCCGGTTAACCAAAAACCGGCCAAGAGTATCTACTTCAGCCCCGTTTCGGCCACAAATTGACAGAACTAGGGACGCGTAAGCGCCTCTAGTATCATGAAAGCACGACACGGAAGTCAGCAATAGCAAAGCGGCAGCGTGAAAGCAGCATCATGAATCGCGTATATCTCGACTACAACGCCACCACTCCCGTTCACCCGGAAGTCCTCGACGCCATGCTTCCCTACTTCTCCACCGACTTTGCCAACGCCTCCTCCATCCACACCCCCGGCCAGCGCGCTCGCGCCGCCGTTGAAACCGCCCGCGAACAAGTCGCCTCCCTGATCGGCGCAAAGCCGCAAGAAATCGTCTTCACCAGCGGCGGCACAGAGTCGAACAACCATGCCATCTTCGGCGTCGTCAATTTCGCCGGACATGCTCAGCCACCCCACATCATCACCACCACGCTTGAACACGAAGCCGTCCTAAACGCTTGCCAAGCCGCTGAAAAACGAGGCGCCGCCGTAACTTACCTGCCCGTGAATCGCGAAGGTCTGTTGGATGCCGCATCGGTGGACAGCGCCATCCGGCCAGAAACAGTCCTAATCACAATAATGCATGCCAACAACGAGCTAGGCACAATCCAGCCACTCGAAAAAATCGGCCGCATCCGAAGAGAACGCAAAGTCTATTTCCACACGGACGCAGTGCAATCCGCCGGGAAATTTCCAATGGATGTGAACGCGCTCAACGTGGACCTTCTCTCTCTCTCCGGCCACAAGCTGTACGCCCCCAAAGGCATTGGCGCCCTCTACGTCCGCACGGAAACCCGCATCAACCAACTCCTCTACGGCGGCCATCACCAGCGCGGCTTCCGTCCCGGTACGGAGAATGTGTCCGGAATCGTAGGCCTCGGCAAAGCCGCCGAAATAGCCCAGCGCGACTTCGCGATCAAAACAAAGCAACTGGCTAACTTGCGCGATAAGTTCGAAAAAGGGCTACTGTCTCGAATCCCAGAAATTCGGGTAAACGCCGGCAACGCCCCGAGAATTCCCAATACCACAAATATCTTTTTTGCAGCGGTCGACGGCGAAGCCCTGGTCATCGCTCTGGACCTGAAAGGCCTGGCTTGCTCCGTAGGCGCGGCATGCTCTTCAGGCGCGGTCGAACCCTCCCATGTACTGACCGCGATCGGCCTCACCAGGGAAGAAGCCAAATCCAGCCTCCGCTTCAGCCTGGGCCACTTCACAACTGAAACCGAAATAGATTTCGCCCTGGAGGCAATCCCGGCAGCAGTAGCGCAGCTACGCGCACTCTCCCCGACATACCAGAGAGCCGCAGCCCATGACTGATTCAGCGATTGGACTCCTCCGCTCTGCGCAACCTCTGTGCACTCCGCGTCTCTGCGTTATCTTTTCTCTTTCTCGCTTCTGTGTGACGCGAGCCGGCGCCTCTAGCCGCATAGGTTTCAGCCCGCGCGCTTTGCTCCCACCACAAGCAAATTGATCCGTGGGCCGCTACAATAGAATGAGCATGAACACAGCCACCCAATTCGACACGCTCCCAACTCGCACAGAACCCGAGCGCGGCCTGATCGCCATTGCCATGTCCGGCGGCGTTGACTCCTCGACTGTCGCCGCGGTCCTCCAGGAACAAGGCCACCCGATCGTCGGCCTGACCATGCAGCTCTGGAACCAGCGCCGCCTCCCCGAACTGCAAGACGACGGCCCCAAGCAGCACCGCTGCTGCTCGCTCGACGACGTCTACGACGCAAAGCGCGTGGCCCAACACCTGAATTTTCCGCACTACACAGTGAACTTCGAAGATCAGTTCGAGCAGCGCGTCGTGCGCCCGTTCGTGGATCAATATCTCTCAGGCCGCACGCCGATTGCCTGCACCAACTGCAACACGGACGTAAAGTTTGAGCCGCTCCTCCGCATGGCACGCCAGATCGGGGCGGAGCGCCTGGCCACGGGCCACTACGCCCGCATACGCAAAAACGACGAAGCCGGCCGCTGGGAACTTCTTCGCGCGCGCGATGACAGCAAAGACCAGTCTTATTTTCTCTGGGGACTTTCGCAGGAACAACTCTCGCGCAGCGATTTTCCGCTGGGCGAATTGACGAAGGAAGAAGTCCGCGCGCTGGCCCGCCGCACGAACCTGCCCGTGGCGGAAAAGCCAGAGAGCATGGAACTCTGTTTCGTGCCGACCGGCAATTACGTGCAGTTCATCCAGGCCTATTCGCGCGAAGCGGGCATTTCCCTCTCCGGTGCCGAAGGAGAAATCGTCAATGAAGACGGCGCAGTCATCGGCCATCACAACGGCGTCCACAATTTTACGATTGGCCAGCGCAAGGGACTGGGCTTTGCCGCGGGCAAACCGCTCTACGTTCTTTCGCTGGATACGGAAAAGAATCGCGTCGTCGTAGGCGATGACGATTCGCTACGCACGACAACCTGCGAAGTGACCGGCGTGAATTGGGTCTCTTGCGAAAATCCGCGGCAGCCGTTGCGCGCCAAAGTAAAAATCCGCCACAAGCACGAAGCCGCCGGCGCAACTGTGCACCCACTCGACGCAAACACCGCTCGAATTACTTTCGACGCCCCGCAGCGCGCCGTAACGCCGGGCCAAGCGGCCGTCTTCTACGACGGCGACCGCGTCCTGGGCGGCGCTTGGATCCGTTAGCCAGCTTCAGCGGCACAAAAAACGGCGGCGACATAAAGTCGCCCCTACACGGACGATTCGTTAGCTCCTGTGCAAATGAAATGAAAAAATCGTGCGAAGAGCGGCCAGTGTTTTTCGGGGATTTTAACTTTCAACTCTGAACTGAAGCTGTGGACTTCCTAAATAAACAATTCTTCTTCCTGCTCCATGGGCTCGTCCGGGCGATGCTTCGCTCGTCGCGCGCGCAGGAGATCAAGCCCAACTTTAATTCCCTGCAGCAACGCGGAAGCTTTCCGCATGGGCGCCCAAACCGACTGCCGAAAATGAGAACCGGCATCTTCCACGGTTTCCAGCGTAGCCGTCAAAATCCTGTCGACGTGATTCAATTGCCCGCGCAAGCGGTCCGTCGCATCCGTCAGCACGCGGTCCATTTTCTGCGCCTGGCCCCGCGTCAAATAAACGATGTGCGCGGCGTCCGCCACCATGGTGGAAATTTTAGGCTGCGTGTCATCCAGCAGGATTTGCGCGCGGGTCAGGATCGGTCCCACGCGCGCGTGCAGATCCGTGACCAGGCTGTTAACCTTTTTGTTGGTCTCGCGAATTTCAAAAAACATCGCGATGAGCATCGCGCCCTGCACCACCAGAGCAGCCGACGCCACGATGCTGAAAATCATCAGCCAAGCTTGCATAACGCCCCATTCGTCCTACCGGGAGGACGGAACCGTGCCGTGCAGACTTCGCTTGCTTAGGACTTTGAAGCTTCGCGGCGATAAGCTTCGCGCGCGCCTTCGACGGCCGCAGAGATCGAATCTTTCCCCCGCACTGCCGCGTCTTTGCTGCGCTCGATCAGATCATCGGCGCGATCGCGCAATTCTTTGGCCTTGCGTTGCGCGTAATCTTTGCCTTCATCGGCTTTCTTTGTAAGGAACTCGCGCGTCTCTTCTCCGGACTTCGGCGCAAACAAAATACCGACCAGCGCGCCGACGCCGAGACCGACGAGGAAATAGGTGACTTTGGAACCGACATTATCCGCCATGGAAGTAGACCTCCACAAAAACCGTAGCATAGGGAATCAACACGCGCAATACAGGCTAACCAGTATCTACTCGTCACTCCGGTTATCGCGCAAATCCACCGAATGGAACTCTTCCACGATCTTTTGAGCAGTTTTTCGCGGTATGACTTTGCTCAATTCATCCACCCCGGCGCGCCGCAACGTGGCGACGCTGCCGAATTCGCGCAAGAGCTTTTGCGCGGTGCGCGGCCCAACGCCCGGAATGCCGTCCAGCGCGGATTTTGTCTGGCGCGCTCCCCGGCGCTGCCGGTGGAAAGTAACGGCAAAGCGGTGCGTTTCGTCGCGAATCTGCTGAATCAAATGCAGCACAGGGGAGTGGCGTTCGAGCACGATGGGCTCATCTTCCTGGCCGTAAACGTAAAGAATTTCTTCTTTTTTGGCGATGCTCGCGAGCGGCTGGTTGATGATTTGAAGCGAGTCGAGCGCTTGCGCGGCGGAATGAAGCTGGCCGATGCCACCGTCAATCAGAATGAGTCCGGGCAGCGGTTTCTTCTCTTCCTGCAAGCGGCGGTAGCGCCGCGTCACCGCTTCGCGCATGCTGGCAAAGTCGTCGTTTTTTGAAAGCGGAGCGCCGTTGCTGGCCTCGTCGCCGCGAATGATAAATTTGCGGTAGTCGGATTTTTTCATACGGCCGTTTTCCCAAACGACCATCGAGGCAACTGTGTCGGTTCCCTGGATATGCGAAATATCGAAACTCTCGATGCGTTTTGGCTCTTCGGGAAGATTCAGCGCATTCTGGAGAGCTTCGCCGATGGCTTTCGAGGTTGGTTTCAGGACGCGGAAACGCTGTTCGAAGGAGTGTTTGGCGTTGCTTTCGACCAAATCCAAAAACGATTTCTTGTTGCCGCGCTGCGGCGTGAAGATTTCCACTTTGTGCCCGGCGCGCTCCACGAGCATTTCCTCGAGCAAGTCGCGGTCTTCGAAATCAACGGGCACATGAATCGCTTTAGGCAAATATTCGGCTTCCAGGTAAAGCTGCTTGAGAAGAGAGGGTACGAATTCCTGCGGATCGAACTCCTCGAGGTCTTCCCAGTAAAATTCGCGGCGGTCCACGACCCGTCCGCCGCGCAAGTGAAACAAATTGGCGGCGATAAGCGGAGGTTCCGCGTAATACGCCAGCACGTCCGTGTCATCGCCTTGTGCCGAGGCGATGCGCTGGCGCTCTTCGATATCTTCCAGGGTACGCAGCAAGTCCCGGTAAGCGGCGGCTTGTTCAAATTGCTCCTGCTCCGCGGCGGCCATCATGCGCGATTCGAGGCTCTTCATCAGGTCGTGACGGCGGCCTTCCAAAAACAGGCGCACGTCCTTGGCCGCTTCTGCGTAACGATCGTCTGACGTCAGACCGCTGACGCAAGGGCCGAGACACCGCTTGATGTAGTACTGCAAACAAGGACGCGGATGGCTGCGAGTCAAGTCCACCGTGCACGAAGGCACGAGGAACCGCTTATGCACGAAATGCAAAATGCGCCGAGCAAGACCCGCGGGGAAGAACGGCCCAAAATAGAGCGAGCCATCTTTCTTCACGCGTCGCGTGAAATAAACGCGCGGATATTTTTCGGAGGCCGTGAATTTGATGTACGGGTAAGTCTTGTCGTCCCGAAGCATGACGTTGAACTTCGGGCGGTATTGTTTGATGAGATTGTGTTCGAGAGCGAGGGCTTCGCGCTCGTTGCCAACCAGGATAGTTTCGAGATCGGCAATTTCGCGGGCAAGCGAGCCGGTTTTCGCGTTCACCCAACTGGATTCGAGAAAATAGGAACGCACCCGGCTGCGAAGGGACGCAGCTTTGCCGACGTAGAGAACGTTGCCGCCGGCGTCTTTAAACAGATAGACACCCGGGCTTTCCGGGAGCAGCGCCGCTTTTTCTCGGGGTTCCATGTGGGTACAGCGCGGAATTTCTACTTAAGCGCCAACTTCCATCATACTAGAATTGTAAAGCGGGGCTTGGGGAGCGTGGCCCGTGCGGAGTCGGAATCTGGTAATCAAGGCGAGTTGCAACATGCACGACGAAAAAGAGCATCCAACCGACACTATGCGACGACGGTGGCCAAAAGCAGCTTATCTGGTGTTGCTTGGATTTGTGATTTTCGCCGCGCCTTCCCAGGGCTTCGCGCAGGACCCACCCCCGCCGCCTCCGCCCGATCCGGGGAGTGCGCCTCCCGCTACGCCCAAGAAATCGGATAAACAGAATCAGGATTCGGCAACAAAGAACGACCCGGATCAACCGACGTGGGATCCGCTGCGCGCGGAAAGAGACATGCAGGTGGGCATCTACTATATGCACAAGGGCGACATTGACGCGGCCATTGACCGCTTCGAGGACGCCACACTTGCAAAACCTGGCTATGCACTTCCCTTCCGTTATTTAGGCGAAGCACAGGAAAAAAAGGGCGCGAAGAAACAAGCCATCAAGTCCTACCACCGCTATCTTGATCTGTTCCCGAAGGCGGAAGACAAAGACAAAATCCAGAAGAAAATTGACAAGCTCAACAAAGAAGTCGACAACGAGAGAAAGTAAGTAAACTCGGGGTAAGTCATTTCTTTCAGGACGCCGCCGCCAATTTGTCCAGTATTCTCCGCGCCTGCTCGAATTCGGCGTAGCGTTTTTCTTCGGCGCGGAATTCCCGCGAATGGGAAACAAGGCTGCAGCCAGAGCGGCGCGTGGGGTGCTTTACATGCAGCATCTCGTGATAGAGGACGTATTCGACGGCGACTTGCGGGACCGCGTGGTGGTCCATTCTGCGATTGAGCACAATCTGGTTGGGTCCCGGGTCATAGCAGCCGAACTGTCTGCGCCAGCTGCGGGTACTCCAGCCGATGTGGGGGCGCTGCAAATTACCGTCAAAATATTTCGCGTTTAACTGCTCAAACATTTTTTCGAGATCGAAGTGACGGCCTTGCGGGCCAGTTGAGGCAAGCCGCGCGCGGCCACGGCGCATGCGGCTGATGCGGCCGCGCGTGCGATGTGAGCGCGCGTAATTCAAATACGGTTCCGCCAATCCGCGCGGGGCTTTGCGCCGGTAGACCCGTGAAAGAAGCAATGCCGCTGCGCCTTCCAGCACGGGAAGCGGCGCCCGCTGCAATAAATCGGACAATCGTACGAGTACGAAGTCTTCGCGGCGGCGAATCGTCAGAACCAGGCTGGCGTAGGGATAAAACTCGACACGGAACCGCGGCGGGCGGCCATCGCAGCCCAGCCGCGTGAAGACCCGCTGAAAAAGCGGTGCGCCTCCCGGAACCAGTGAACTCGCGCGGCGCACCGCCGTCAATTCTTTCGACGCACCGGCGGCGGTGCGACATTTTTCTTGGCTGCTTCCGCTTCCTTGGAAGCGTCCTGGGTGCCTTCAATGGCGTCGCTTAGATTGTCCTTGTACATTTCCGCGTCGGCCGAATCGGCGGGAATCTTCTGTAGAGTGGCGAGAAAATCCTTACTTCGGGAGGCCATCAGGTCTATGCCCTTGCGAATGTTCTGCTGCTTTTCGATGCCGAGCTGAATGAGGTCCGCGGCATCATCCACGCAACCGACATAAGCGTTCAGGAGCGAGTTGATCATCTCGACGTGGTTCGATTGCGATGGATGGTCCAGTTCGTATTGCAGTTTTTTCAAACGGTCTTCGGCAAACATCAAGAAGAGCGAGATGCGCTCGTTGGGCGTTTCCGCGTCGCGAATCTTGTTGGACTCGATCCCCGAAAGATAGTCTTTTTGTTGCGCGGACTCCGCCCCAATGACCGCAGAACCTTGCATACAAATCAGGGCAAGAAGGAATGTGGCGATGCGATATCTCATGGATGCACTTCCGCAACCGCAGGGTCCGCCGGTGGCGGAGGGGCCGGCGGTTTGACTTCGTGCTTTCTAGGAAAGAGCGAGCGCAGAAGCCGATCATCCATCAAGAGCAAATCCTGTCGGACCAATTGGAGCGGGGGCTTGTATTCCTGAGGCACGAGGAGAAGGAGTTCGTCGAGTTCGCGCAAACCTTTTTGGACGTGCATCTCGAGCTGCTTGTAGCCGTTGGGATGCCGCTCGCCGTCGGGATTGTCTTTCATGAGAGCGTCGGATGCGGCACGGACGTTGTCCCGGTACTTCTCCAGAATGAGGCCGGCAGCGGCGTAATCTCCATCTTTTTCATCGCGGTCCGCTTCCGCAAATTGCGCGTCTCCCAGTTTGTCGATCATTCTTGCCTTATGCACACCGTTTGGCTCGCTGTCGAACCGCGCCTGCAGCTCGCTTACTTTGTCTGCAGCGCCGCTAATAACGGCAGAGAGCGCGGCCAGGAATATCGGCAGTGCAGCGCGCTTCGCCACGCGGGCCCCCATACGTTCACCTTTTCTGGTCCATCATGCGCTGCAAGACTTTGCTGCGCTGCTGCGCCTGCCAGACCTGGTCCGGGTTCTTGCCCTGGTCGAGGTCCAGAAATTTCTGGTAGGCCTCGAGCGCAGGCTTCGGCTGGTTTAGCTTATCGTAGCAGAGAGCGCGGACAAACCACTCGCCCGGGCCGGGTTTTTCCGACTTGGCAATGACGTCCAAGGCGGCCAATGTCGCCGGAAAATTTCCAGCCAGATAATAGGTTGAACTGAGATCCTTCCAGTACGCAAGATTGTTGTGATCGATTTGCAGAGCCGCTCTGATTTCCTTTTCGGCATTGGGAAAATCGCGCTTCTGGAGGTACACGCGGCCCAATCCGCCGTGAAGCTGGGCGTCATTGGGCGCCAGGGCGATGGCTTTGGTGATGGTGACAATCGAGTCGTCCCACTTTTTCTGCGCAATCTGAATATCGGCGCGCGAGCGCAGCGAATCAAGCGTGGGAGACTTGCCCGCGTCGGCGCGGTCCATTTCGGCGAGCGCTGCATCGTATTGTTTCAGGTCGAGGAGGAGGTGAATCAGTCGAGAGCGCGCGCCTGCATCGTCCGGCTTGACGGCGAGATAATCGCGATAGGCGTCGGCGGCTTCGGGCTTTTTTTGTGCGTCCAGTGCCTGCGCCAGGCCCAGCATCGCTTGATGAGATTTTGGCTGAAGTTCCAGCGCGGCGCGGAATTTGGCTTCGGCCTCCGGATAGCGTTTCAGGTCGACATAAAGATTGCCGAGGTGCACGACGGTTTCGGCGTCCTTGGGATCGAGAGCCAGAGCCTCTTCGTAGGATTTGGTTGCGGCGGGAATATCGCCGGAGCGCTCGAGAGCGAAGCCCAGAAGGAAACGCGGCCTGCTTTGAGACGGAAGAAGTTCCACAGCTTTGCGCAGAGGCGGGACGGCTGCGGCGGGATCTTTCTCAGTAAGCAGAATGCCGAGGTTCAGGTAGGCTTCGGACATTTTGGGATCGAGGGCCGTGGCCCGCTCATATTCGGGGCGGGCTTCGTCTGTTTTCTTGAGCGCGGTGTACGCATACGCCAGTTGAAAGTGGGCCCAGGCTATGTCTGGTTTTTCAGCGATTAGTTTTTGGAGGGCGGCTATGGCGGCTTCGAATTGGTTGTTGTCAATGTCGCGTTGGGCTTCGTCGAGGAGATCGTTTAGGGGATTGGCTAGTTTTTGCGTTTTGGTTTGGCCGGATTTTTGAGACGTCGATTGAGGAGTGGAAGCCGCTACTTGGCACGAGCGGGGCGCAGTGTATTGAACGCCTACAAGTGCGAACCCCGCCAGCGCTATTTGCAGGGGCGATGGCAGAAACAGATTATTCGAAGGCCAACGCTTCATGTTTCGGCAGGAGGATTCCCTGCTCCACTAGCGATTGTACCTGAAGGCATGGTGGACTTGGATGCACCGTTCGCGGACCGCTTTGCCTGGCCATTTCCATTGAGAACACGCGCGAGGAACCGGCCGGTGTGGGACTGCGGATTGCGCGCAACCTGCTCCGGCGTGCCGGTGGCGATGATTTTGCCGCCCTGATCGCCGCCTTCGGGCCCCATATCAATCAACCAGTCGGCGGATTTAATGACATCGAGATTGTGTTCGATGACGAGCAGTGAGGCGCCGGATTCCAAGAGCTTGCGGAAAGCGGCCAGAAGTTTGGCGATGTCATCGAAATGAAGGCCGGTGGTGGGCTCGTCAAGAATATAAAGGATGCCCTGGTTTTCCGAGCGCGTGAGATGCGCGGCCAGCTTCAGGCGCTGCGCTTCGCCGCCGGAAAGAGTTGTGGCGGATTGGCCGAGGCGTAAATAACCGAGACCGATTTCATTCAAGATGCGAAGTTTCGTGACAACTTTGGGAACGCCGTTGAAAAACGCGAGAGCTTCGCGAGCAGTGAGTTGCAGAACTTCGTGGACATTTTTGCCGTGGTAGCGTACATCGAGGACGCTTGTTTTGAAGCGGGTACCGCGGCACTCTTCGCAAATAAGCTCGACATCGGCGAGAAATTGCATTTCCACGGTCACGGTGCCATCGCCCTGGCACGTTTCACAGCGGCCACCCGGGACATTGAAGGAAAAGTGGCCTGCGGTGAAGCCGCGGCGCTTGGCGTCCGGCGTGGCGGCGAAAACTTCACGAATGGAATCAAACGCCTTGAGATACGTGGCGGGATTCGAGCGCGGGGTTCGGCCAATCGGGGATTGATCCACGATGACGACTTCGCGGATGCCCTCGTCTCCCTCTAGGCGATCGCAAAATTCCTTGACGCTGCCGCCGGTGCGCTTTGCAGCGAGCGCGCGGTACAAAACGTCGTGCACCAGCGTGGATTTGCCTGACCCGCTGACGCCTGTGACGACCGTCAGAGTGCCGAGCGGCACCATCACATCAATATTCTGCAAGTTGTGGAGCGTAGCACCGTAAAGACGGAGAAATTTGCCCACCGGCTTGTGCCGATTGTTGGGAACGGGAATTCCCAGTTCGCCGCTGAGATAGCGGCCCGTAAGCGATTTGTGCTCCGCGAGCATGGCGTCGTAAGTGCCGGCAAAGAGCAGCCTCCCGCCGAGTTCGCCTGCGCCCGGGCCAAGGTCGATAACGTGATCCGCGGCGTGAATCGTGTCCGGATCGTGCTCGACGACAAGCACCGTATTACCCAAATCACGGAGCGATTTCAGAATGTCGATGAGCCGCTGCGTATCGCGCGGATGCAAGCCAATGGACGGCTCATCGAGGACGTAAAGCGCGCCGACGAGATGCGAGCCGAGCGATGTTGCCAATTGGATGCGCTGCGATTCGCCGCCGGAGAGTGTCGAGGTGAGACGATCGAGCGTCAGATAGTCGAGGCCGACTTCATCCAGAAATTGCAGACGCGTCCGAATCTCCTCGAGAATTTTCTCGGCAACCTTGGCTTGTAACTCCGAAAGCGCAAGCGTGGCGAAAAAAGCGTGAGCCTCTTTCACGGTGAGCTTGCAGATTTCCGTGATCGAACGGCCTGCCACGCGGACAGCCCGCGCTTCCGGGCGCAGGCGCGTGCCGCCGCACTCCGGACACAGCGCATAGCCACGATAACGGCTCAAAAACACGCGCACATGCAGCTTGTATTTCTTGCGTTCGAGCCAGGCGAAAAATCCTTTCACGCCCTCGTAGTCGTTTTCCGAATCGCCTTCGAGGACCAGGCGGCGCTGTTCGGCCGTAAGCTGGCGCCATGGTACGTGGAGCGGAATACCGCGGCTGCGCGCCCACTTTTTTGCATCTTGGGCGAGCGCGCGAAAACGTGGCTTGGTCCACGGCTCGATCGCGCCCTCCTCGAGCGTTTTACTCGGATCGGGCACCACTAGATTCAGGTCGAAATCGATGGTGTTACCAAAACCCTGGCAGCGCGGGCAGGCGCCATACGGATTGTTGAACGAAAAAAGGCGCGGCTCAGGCTCCTGATAAAGCGTGCCATCGTTCTTGCACTCAAAGCGTTCGTTGAAGGCGAGGCGTACCGCGGGATTCCCGGCGGAATCGGCGATGAATTCGAGGATGGCTTCGCCCTGGCCTTCGCGATAACAGATTTCGATGGAGTCCGTGAGGCGCGAGCGTGAGTCGGGATTTACGGAGAGGCGATCCACGAGAACGTACACCGGCTTCGAGAAATCGACATCGAGCAAACTCTCCGGGGAAGAAAATTCGTGTACGCGGCCATCTTGATAAAGACGATTGAAGCCGCGTTTTTGAATGTCGCCGAGCGCCTGCTTGAGCGTTTCCTGGGACGGAACTGCTGCTTTTTTCTTTGAGACTCGGCGGGTTATGCCAGACGCTTGCGGCTGGGCGATGCGCAGTGGGTATAGAATATAAAAGCGTCTGCCTGCCGCCAGCGAAAGCACGCGCGTGGCGATCTCATCCGGGCTATCGCGCCGGACTTCCGCGCCGCATTTTATGCACAACGTTTTCCCGCAACGCGCGAAGAGCAGCCTCAGGTAGTCGTAAATCTCGGTGGAAGTCGCGACGGTCGAGCGCGGATTGCGCGTGGAATTCTTCTGCCGAATCGCGACGGCCGGTGCGATGCCCGAAATTTCATCCACGTCGGGCTTTTCCATGCGTTCCAGAAACTGACGCGCATACGACGAAAGCGATTCGACGTAACGCCGCTGCCCTTCCGCATAAACAGTGTCAAATGCCAGGGAAGATTTGCCGGAACCGCTGACGCCGGTTACGACCGTGATGGCGTTGTGAGGGATCTCCACGCTGACGTCTCGCAAATTGTGCACACGCGCGCCGCGGACGCGTATCGCCTCTTCTTCACGAAGCACGGAGGTGAGTTCTTTGGTGGCCAAAGCGAAGCTCAGACAGCGCGCTCGGAGCGCACAGCCTAAACCTCAAATTATACGGCTTGCGGAAAATCGTGGCAAACCGGGCTTGGCGAGGCCGGTTTGCGGAGGGCGTCTATGTATGCAAAAGCAAAACATGAAAAGAGATAGCGCGTGCGGACCCGAACAAACTACGGCTCTTGCATCAGCGTGATGCGGCCAACGCCGCCGCTCACTTTCAGGTGAATCGTCGCAGGAGCTTTGCCGTAGGCGTCGTTGGTGTACTCATCCCCGTCGTGATGCAGGCCGCGCGCGTCGATCGTACCAATGCCGCCGCTTGCGTGAACGATGACTCCGACATTCTTAGGCAGGCGAATGTTTGCTTCGCCGACCCCGCCTTCGAGATCGGCGGTCAGATCGGACTTGCGATCGCCGGTCAGGTCCACATCTGCCTGGCCGGCTCCCACTTCCAGAGTTAGGCGCGTCACATCAATGTCGCGCAAGCGCAGGTTGCCGCGGCCAGCGCCCATTTCCATCTTGATTTCCAGAGGAACGTCGTTGGCGAGGTGCAGAGTCCAATGATTATCGGAAGTCGTGTTGATGTGAACGTCCGAGTCGCCCTGATATACGCGCAGATTGCCGGTAGTTCCTGAAATGGAGTAATCCACTTTGGGCGTGCCGGAAGAAGTGCGGTAGTCGAAGTCGGCCTCCAACAAATGGCTCGCGCCGCCACTGAGATTGATGTCGCCAGCGCCCATTTCCAGCGATAGGCGGACATCCTTGGCATCGTCGCGATCGACGGTGCGCGAGAGATGTTGCATCGCGTAGACGGAGTCAGGATGGTGCCGCGCATAGTAGCGTCCGTTCCAGAGCAGCGCGACCAATACAACCACGAACGCGCAGGCGCCAACCGTCGCTCCCATGGAGGCGCCTGGCGGCGTGCCCGGATGCTGTCGCCGCCTCCAACTGTCCCACATCTTTCCCAACCCCAGGAAGATGAGCGCGAGCGGCCAGTATTTCCACAAAATCGGCAAGGGATCGAACGCCGGGTACCAGTTGGCATAGAGGAAAATTCCGCCGACGGCGATAAGCAGAATTGGAAATACCAGAGAAGCAGTCCGAAAAGGACGATCTTGAGCCATCGCACACCTCTTCCCTCTTTACTACGCAGCCGAAGTGAAAAAAGTTCAGGCGCCGCGTGATAAATCGCCTCGGAAGAATAGTGTCACCACGGGGAATCTACAACTGGCCCGTCTAAAGGCCGTGCCGCCCGGCCATCCTCAAAAGGATGCCCCCCCACCACTTGTGCGCGGCGGCATCTGGTATCATGGCTTCGTACCATGCGGCCCGACCGTATTCCTCTGTTTCCTCTGAACGTCGTTCTTCTACCCGGCGCGGACCTTCCCCTGCATATCTTCGAGCCGCGCTATTTGGACATGGTGAACCACTGCTTGAAGGAAAAGTCTGTGTTCGGGATGCTTCTTGCCCTCCCCAAAGGAGTGGCTCGAGTTGGCTGCACCGCGGAGATTTTGGAAGTCGTCAAGCGCGAAGAGGACGATACCCTGGACATTCTAGCTGTGGGCCGTTCACCGTTTCGCGTGCTCGAACTCTATTCGGAGAATCCTTTGGCGGAGGGGGATGTGGATTACCTGGAAGACCGGGAAGTTCCCCCGAGCGCGGCGCTACAGCGCGAACTGACCGAGCTTTACGAGACCTGTCACACGCTCATCTTCGAAGATTATCCGAAGAACGCCGAGGGCGAGCAGCAAACTCAACTTTCTTATATTGTTGCGGCGGCTCTGCCGATGGACTTGCTCTGGAAGCAGCAGATTCTGGAGTTAAGAACGGAGTTTGACCGGCAAGAGCGTCTGGTCGCGTATCTTCGGGAGTGGGCTCCGCATCTACAGAGAAAAGGCGTGATGCGGCAGCGCGCAGGCGGTAACGGGCACGGATTGAACTAGCACGTCTCACAGCAACGCAGTCGGAGTCGCACGGTTTTTTTTAGTATGGAAGCGTCCTCCGGTGGTTGGACGCGGAACGAGGCCCTATGACGGCAAGCACGCACTCTTCACCCCATCCGAAAGCGAAAACTCTGGGCGAATTGAAACGCATCCCGGATTTCGACGCCAGGACCGTTTCGCGTTCCGTAAAAAGCGAAATGCGGCACAACCTGCTGCGTATGATCGAGAAAAACGAGCCGCTTTTCCCTGGTGTGCACGGCTACGAAGATACCGTTGTGCCGCAAATCATTAATGCCCTGCTCTCGCGCCACAACTTTATTTTGCTGGGTTTGCGCGGGCAGGCCAAGAGCCGCATCCTGCGTGGATTAGCGCAGTTTTTGGACGCGGAGATTCCTGTCGTCGTGGGATGCGAGATTAACGACGACCCGCTGCGGCCGATTTGCCGTGCTTGCCGCGAACGTATCGCCTCAGAGGGAGACAATACGCCCATCGCGTGGATGCCGCGCGATCACCGCTATGTGGAAAAGCTGGCGACCCCCGACGTGACCATGGCCGACATCATCGGCGACGTCGATCCCATTCGCGCTGCGCGTGGCGGGCGCGATCTTTCCGATGAACTGACGATTCATTACGGGCTGCTGCCACGAGCCAACCGCGGAATTTTCGCCATCAACGAGCTTCCCGATCTTGCGGGAAAAATTCAGGTCGGATTGTTCAACATCATGCAGGAAGGCGACATTCAGATTAAGGGCTATCCGCTGCGCCTCCCACTGGACGTACTGCTCGTCTTCACCGCAAATCCCGAAGACTACACCGCGCGCGGGAAAATCATCACGCCGCTGAAAGACAGAATCGGCGCGGAGATTCGCACACACTATCCGGCAACTGTGGAAGAAGGAATGACCATCACTGCGCAGGAAGCATGGGTCGCGCGCGATGCCGGGCGTAAGATTGAAGTGCCAGCTTATTTGCGAAACGTAGTGGAAGAAATTGCGTTTCAGGCGCGCGAGGACAAGCGCGTGGACCGGCGCTCCGGCGTCAGCCAGCGGCTTCCCATCACCACGACGGAAAGCCTGGTGAGCAGCGCGGAACAGCGCGCGGCACGCAACGGAGAAAAACACGTGTACGCGCGCATCGCCGATATTTATTCTTCTCTGCCCGCGATTACCGGAAAGATGGAACTCGAATACGAGGGTGAACTGAAAGGCGCGGACACGATCGCGCGTGAGCTCATCAGGACTGCGGTTGGCCGGGTTTTCAGCAAACACTTTGCGGAGGTAAGCTTCCAGCCGGTGATTCAGTGGTTTGAAATTGGAGGCGAATTGAAACTGCCTGAACTGGCAACCACTTCGGAGCGTTACCAACAGCTTTCGAAGATTCAGGGATTGATGGAGCAGGTCGGCCGGCTTGGAGTCCAGGACCGCAAAGATGCCGGCGCCGCCGCTGCCGCGGCGGAAATGATTCTTGAGGGGCTCTGGGCGCACCGGCGCATCGGGCGCAGCGAAGAGCGGGGTTTCTACGCGGACAAACCCAAGCAGCAGCCCGAGCAGCGCGAAGCTCCCGGCCGCCCGCCACGCAGGCAGTTCAATTAAAGGAGTTTGTTTACGAGAGAGCTCCCTATTCGGGCTTGAAAAGCAGCAGAGGCACAAATGAAATTTATCCGCTACGGAAAATATGTCGGCGAACCAGCCGATGCCGTCGACCTCGAAGAGCTCATCAAGCGGCTCGGCGATTTCTTCCTGCAAAGTGGCTTTGAGTCTCAATTCTACGGCGTATCGCAGATGGATCCGGACCGCTCGATGGAGGCCCTACGCGAAGCCATTCTTCGAGCGCTTCAGGAAGGCGAACTGATGCCGGAAGATGCGATGAGCGACGAACTGCGCGAGATGCTGCAGAATCCGGACGCTCAGAACAATCAGGCTGTGAAAGACCTTATCGAGAAATTGATGGAGCGGCTTGCGCAGGAAGGCTTTATCAATCCGCAGCAACCGCCACAGGTTACGCCGCCGCCAAGAGCATCGGCACGCGGGCAAGTCGGCGACGCCCAAGAGCGGCAACCGGAAGCACGCTTCGAAATTACGGACAAGACGATCGACTTTCTCGGATTTAAAACACTTCAGGATTTACTGGGGTCGCTGGGGCGGAGCAGCTTTGGACGGCACGATACGCGCGATCTCTCGACGGGCGTTGAGTCCGGAGGCGTTTCCCGTGCTTATGAATTTGGCGACACCATGAATCTCGATATCAGCGGAACGCTTTTCAATGCGGTCCGGCGGCAAGGCGTGAAAGTGCCGATTGATATGGCGTATTCGGATTTGATGGTTCATCAGTGCGAATATCACAGTTCGTGCGCGACGGTGGTGCTGCTCGATTGCAGTCACAGCATGATTCTTTATGGCGAAGACCGTTTTACTCCGGCGAAGCGTGTAGCGATGGCGCTTTCTCATTTGATTCGCACGCAATATCCTGGTGACACACTAAGCCTCGTCCTTTTTCACGACAGTGCGGAGGAGGTTCCGCTCGGCGAGCTGGCACGCGTGCAAGTCGGCCCTTATTACACGAACACGCGCGAAGGACTGCGGCTTGCGCAACGGATTTTGCTGCGCCAGAAAAAAGACATGCGACAGATCGTCATGATCACCGACGGAAAGCCTTCCGCGCTGACTTTGGAAGACGGGCGCATTTACAAGAACGCCTTTGGGCTGGATCCTTTTGTGGTTGGCCAGACGCTTGAGGAAGTGAACAAGTGCAAGCGCGCAGGAATCATGATCAATACATTCATGCTGGCCAGCGACTACAGCCTGGTGCATTTTGTGCAGAAGATTACGGAGATGTGCCGCGGGAAAGCGTATTTCACGACGCCTTATACGCTTGGACAGTATCTGTTGATGGACTATATGTCGCGGAAGACGAAGCAGATTCATTAAGAAAAGGCCTGGCCACCTACAGTGGACAGCTCACCGTCAGAAACAAAAGAGAAAGCCAGGAATCAAAGTGACGGAACACACTTGTTTGTCGCGCTCCCGCCATTCCCGGTTGAGGTAAAATAAATCGATGGGAATTCTGCGGCGGCTCTCACGCTGGGTGGGTGCGGAACGACTTATGACAAACATTAATGCGGGAAATGTGGCACCGGATTTCAAGTTGAAGGGCCTGGATGGGAAGGAATATGCGCTCGGAGAGTTGCTCGAACGCGGCCCCGTCATTGCCGCGTTCTATAAAATTTCCTGCCCGGTGTGTCAGTTCACGTTTCCATTTCTCGAAAGACTTCATAAGCGCTATGGCAGCGACGGCGTGACGTTTCTGGGCATTTCGCAGGATGATGCGCGCGACACGAAAGAGTTTGCGAAGAAGTTTGGAACGACGTTTCCGATGGCGCTGGACGAGAAAGCAGGAGGATACGCCGTCTCGAATGCCTACGGTCTGACCAGCGTGCCCACCATTTTTCTCATCGAGCCGGATGGCAACGTCAAGGTCAGTTGCATGGGGTTTGATAAGAAGGATCTCGAAGCGATTGGCGCGGCGCTTGCCGAGCGGAAGAAAATAGCTCCGGCCGCACTTTTTCGTGCGGATGAATCGGTTCCTGCCCACAAGCCTGGATGAGGCTCGAAAAATTAGGTCCGGTCGGGACTTAACCAGCACAGAAAGAATTTCGAAACTACTCCGCTTCCTTTTCCAGCCATTTTTTCTTGTGCCTGGCGGGGCGCTCGCGCTTATCGGCAATAACACGCGTGGCGCTGGGTGCGATGCCGGAGTTGCGAGCGGCGCGGCGCGCTTCCACGCCGGCGTCGAGTTTTTTCTTGCGGTGCTTCATGCTTTCGTTCGCGCGTAGTTAGAAGGTGAACTGCAATTGCAAATCAATGCGGCGGTTTGCGTCCGTCGTGGCATAAGGTTGGCCTGCCAGGGAATTTGCTTCGCCAAAGAGCGGTGAGCTGAGATTCCCGATATAGCCTCCATAGTTCACGTTGTTAAACACATTGCGGGCGCTCACGCTAAGCGTCAAATTGTAGCGATAGTTGGAAGCACCTCCGCCGCCAAACATCGGTCCACCACCTCCGCCGCCTCGTCCGCCAGGGCCCGGACCACCCGGACCGCGCCCAAACGTTCCGCCGCCACCAGGGCCACCCGCACCTTGGCCTGACGCGGCCGTTTCTTTCTTGAGCCCGAAGCCGAAGGTTTTGCTGAGCCGGAGATTCAAGGTGAAACGCCCCGGCTGCGTCCCATAGTTAATCGGAATCAGGGCCTCGCCGGGCGTCGGGAGAAGATTGAAGCAGCCGTACGCCGTTTGAACCACGCCGGTCTGTGCGCCCGCACTGCAGTTGGTCGCGAACGCAGGTCGCGTATTGAACTGCGCGTCACCGTAAGTGTCCGAGCCGGTGGTGATATTGAACGGAATGCCGGAGCTGGCAATCAGGAACGGACTCAGCCGAAATCCTTTCGGCATACCAACCGTACCTCCGAAAAACAGGCGGTTGCGAACGTCAAACGCGGCGCGGCCATAATCGCCGCTGATGTCGCCGGGCGTGGAAGGAACAAAGCCCGAGCCGGCAGTGTCGCTGTTTGCATAATTCAATGTGTAGTAGCCGAAGAGAGAAAGATCCTTGATGAAACCACGGCCAGTCGGAATACGCACGCTGCCATTCACGATGAGCTGGTTTTGCTTGAAAACGCCCTCGGATTCGAAGCGATAGCCGATGTCACTGGGATTGAGGGGGTGAAAATCGCAGTCCGCGGTGATAGCCAGGTTTGGCGGGCAAACGTTGGTGAAATACTGGTGGTCGCCGCGGGAATTGAGATAGGTGATCGAGAGGTTGGCGGATTTGGTGACCTGGCGCTCGAGCGTGACGCCGGTCTGCATTGTGTAAGGCGTACGCAGATTCGGGTTCTTTACATAAACGGTTTGCGGCGACGTGCTATTGGCGGGAAAACCGGGGTCTCCTGGCAGAGTCGTCATAGCGGGATTGAAGAAAGTCGGATTCTCGATCAGGTACTGCTGTTGAATTAAGCCGTTTTGCAATTGCTGCTGCAAAACGAGACTTTCCGTGAAGCGGTCGTAAAAAATTCCGTAGCCCAGGCGCAAAACTGTTTTCGGAGCCTTGTTCTTGCCGTTGCCGTCAATACCCCAGGCAATGCCGACGCGCGGCGCGAAATCCGCGTGGTCGCCAAGATTGTTTTGCGTCTCAAAGCGCAGACCGCCGCTCACGGTGATGTTCGGCCGCAACTTGTAGTCGTCCTGCACAAACAGGGCGCCGTCGAAATAATTTGCGTAAGCCGCGGCCGTGCCGACACTGTTGTAATTCAAGGAATAGAAGCTGGGGCCATAACCGTTGGCGATCGCTGCTGCCTCGGTTCCCGAGGCGACCGCTTCCAACAAGTTCTGGTAGGCCACAAGCGGTGTGATGACGCAATTGTTCGAGGTAGTCGGCAAGCATCCCGGCTGAAGGCGCGATCCGAAATAATAGGAACCGTTGAAGGTCCCGTTGGAGGCGCTGTTATCGGTGGTTTCGCGCAAGCGGCCACCGATTTTCCAGGTATTTTTTCCCTTGTTGATGTAGGTGATGTTCTGCAATTCATAGCGATTCATCGCGTCGGTGTTGATTCCGCTGGTGGAACCTCCGCCGGTGAACGCGGCGGAAACGTTAATGGCCGGAAGAAGGCTACCCGGGTTGCCGTAGGTCGTGGAGCGAATGAACTGAAAACGCGTTTCGTTGATGGTGGTGGGGCTTATGGTCTGCGTGTCGGTAGCCTGTATCGTATGTTCGCTTTCGGCCAGATTGGTCGCTTGAGAGATCAGGTTAAACGTGCCGACGTTGTCATCCGTTTCGGTATTGCGCCAATACTGATAGCGCACGCTGAGCGTGTTGGACGACGTGACCTGATAATCAATTCGCGGGCTGAGATTCAAACGGGTTTTGGGGTTGGGTACGGCATCGCTGAACGGTTCGATAGCGAACGTTGTGGGATCGACGATTTGCGCGCTGACGATATTGAGATCGCTGATGGTGCGGCGCTCGATGTTAAAGAAAAAAGATGCTTTTTTGCTAAGCGGGCCGCCCACGTTGGCGCTGAATTGAAAGGTGTCATACCCGGGTTGCGAAGTATCCGGCGGCAAAACTTCAAACGGGTTCTTCGAATTGAAGGAATCCGTATTCCCCGTCATGAAAAACTGCCCGTGAAACTGGTCCGTGCCGGGCTTAGTCAGGATCTCGATGCGCCCGTAGCCGAGCTTGTCGTATTCGGCGGAAAAAGGGTTCTGATTGATGCGAATTTCGCGAATGGAAGCCTTCGGCGGAAGCTGGCCCGCCGTGAAGCCGTCAATATAAATTTGGCCGCCGTTAGGGCCCGCGGAAGGACCAGCGAGCGCCTGTAGTTCGGATTGCAGTTCATCGGGGTCGTCGGAAAGCTGGTCGAGATCTTTCCCCTGCATCACGATGGCGCCGGCGTTGTTCTCCGGATTGACGTCTACTTTCGTGCTGGTGTCGGTAACTTCGACCTTCTGTTCCTGCACTTCAATGGTCAGGGAAACATTCAGTCTCTGCACCTGGCCCGCGCTGATTTCGACGTCCGCCTTTTCAAAAACCGTAAAACCAGGAGCCACTACTTTCACGCCATACTTTCCCGGAGCCAATCCTGTGACCTCGAAAATACCGTCCCGATTGGCTGTCGCGGTGGACGCGCCAGCTGCGGTGGAAACAACAACCGTTGCGCTCGTCACCGCCGCTCCCGAAGGATCGGTTACCTGGCCGCGCAGAGTTCCCGTGCCCGCAGCCGGCTGAGTTTGCGATGGAGCTTGCGCTGCGTAGCTCACCGCGCCCAGGGCAAGCAAAAGCGCTGCGAGGAAAACGATACTCCGAAAAATCGAGCTGAAATTCATTCCTTCTCCTGACGTTAGAAACTCTTGTTTGTGGCCGAAATACTTCAAGGTGCCACATCCCCTCCAGCGGGTGCGCCGCTGAGGCTCCAAGGAGTTAGGATGCCGGAGGCTTGTGGGGACGCCTGCAAGATTGTTTCGACACCGGCCAGCAGGGTGATGGCTGTTGCGCCGCTGGATTGCGTTCCTTCCGTTGTGACGATCATCACTGCGTCGCCTTTCTGCAATTCCGCAAGCGTGGCAGCTGGCATGCGGCTCAAAATTTGTTGCATGTCGCCGCCTCTTGCCGCGCCGCCCGGTCGTCCTGCTGCGCCTCCCGTACCGCCTGCAGCACCTTGTCCACTTTGACTACCTTGTCCGCCTGCACTGCCTTGGGCGGCTGCGGACCCATCCGCAGGCTTCGCAGCCGGCGTGGCCGAAGAACCCGAGGAACCGCTTGCCCCGCCGCCAGACGCGCCCGCGTCTGTAGCTCCGCCCTTGAGGCGCATCGCAATCATCTGAGCCATCTGAGGCTGCAATTTACGAAGCTGTGTATCCGACGTGACTTTTATGGTGAGGGGTTTCTTCGTGATCAGGTCCATTACGGTGATCGTGTTTGCCGCGGTATCCACGGCATTGATCGTTCCCGCCACATTGCGAAACGTTCCGGAGACGACTTCGTCGGCCGTAAGTTCGGCGCCGTCGGCGCTGCGCGTCCCGCGGGCGCGCAGTTGATCGCCGTTCTTGATCTGCTCGATGGGCGCGATTTTTGCGTCGTCAAACTTGACGGAGTCCGTGGCGTAGCGGCGCAGAATCGTGTCCTTGGAGATGTGAACGGTCACATCTTTAGCCGCGCCGACGGCATTCGTGGAAATCGTAATCGTGCCGCTGGCGGCGTCAAGCTTGGTCACCAGGCCGCCTACGCCATGGCGCTGCCACTCTTCGCGCTCGTGGGCCTGCTTCGTGGCGATGTCCGCCTGCTTTATGGCGATGACGGAAGCGGCCAGAACAGTTTTGCCGTCGTCACCGAGTTTGCCGCGGACCAGAATACGATCGCCCGTCTGCAAATCCTTGAGGTCGAGCGGCACCGCATTCTTCAAATCCTTTTGATCAGGAGTAATGCGGAGGAGGCGTGCGTCATCCTGTACCTGCACGATGACATCGCCAGTCTCGGTAGTTAAGGTGATCGTCTTTCCGGAGATGGCCTTTACCGTGCCCACCGGGTGAACCGCGCCAGCCTGTGCTGCTGCCGCTTGGGAAAGACCGGGACGCCCGGCTGCCGCCGTGCTCGCGCTTCCAACAAAACTCGCAGCGGCGCACACAGCCGCGTTTATGAATATAGTCCTCAACCTCAGGCGCTTTTTACGATCACGCCTTCTGCTACACAATTCCATGATGTCTCCTGCTAGCTAACGCGAAATGCAAACCTCGTCTGAGTTTACCGTGGAGGGTAATGTGGCAGACAAGCTGTACCCTTTGCGTCCTAAGTTAGACGTACCGGAGGCCCCCAAATGTTTCAAAAAAGTCTCTCTCCTCCGTGATTCCCTTCCTCCCAAAATGGGCTTCCCGGTGTACAATGCCGCCCGGTTGGGTATCTGGGTGCGCCGAATCACGGACGTCAGCCTGAATCTCCCCCATCATAACGGACAAGCTCGCTGACAAGTTGGCTTCGTTCGTGTGATTGATCCTATCCAGGGGTAGCGCATAGAAACCTTTGACCGGGCGGCGCATTGGGGTGCTCCTCCCGGTCTTTTTTTGGCAAAATCACTTTTGACTTTCTGCGATGGAGGGCTACACGCATGTCTCTGCCAACGGACAAACATTTCACGGCGCGGGTTATCGAACGGAAAGATTTGTCCGAAGACTTGTGGTTGATTCGCGTGGATCCAGGTGGCCCGTTTGCGTTTAAGGCGGGGCAGTACGCAACACTGGGCGTGGACCACGAGGAAAAGCGCATTGAGCGAGCCTACTCTATCGTGTCGTCGCCCTATGAAGAGGGATCGCTGGAGTTTTTCATTGAGCTCGTGCCGCAAGGCGCGCTTACACCGCATCTTTATAAGCTGAACGTAGGCGACACCTTGCTCTGCCGCAAAATCTCGAAGGGGCGCTTCACCCTGGATTTGCGCAGCGGGCGCACCAATCATCTTCTTCTCGCCACGGTCACAGGTATCGCGCCGTTCGTCAGTTACGTTCGCACGCTCTACAGGGATTGGAAAGACGGTAACAGCGCGATGCCCGGCCCGCACAAGCTTTATTGCCTTCAAGGCGGCAGCCGGTCGTGGGAGTTCGGGTATCGCGAGGAACTCGAACGCATTGCTGCGGAAGTTCCCTGGTTCAAATATGTAGCGACCATCAGCCGGCCTTGGGAAGACGTCTCGTGGAAGGGCCAGACCGGCCGCGTGGATGACCTGGTGCGCATGTATGTTTCGGAGTGGGGATTGCGTCCTGAGGCAACCACCGGATATCTGTGCGGGCATCCGAGTATGTGCGAAAACGGGCAAGGCATCTTGACGCGCGCCGGCTGGATCAAAGGGTCGATGTTCGAAGAGGTCTATTTTATCCCCGGAAAAGAAGCTGCAGAATAAAGCGTACGGTGCGATCGAACTTTGAGTTTCGAGTTTCGCTTCGTTGTGAGATTGGAAAGTGTGTTCCGCAGACAGTACCGGAGGAAGTTTCATGATTCTTGGAGTTCCACGAGAGAGCTTTCCTGGGGAGCGGCGCGTGGCCATCGTGCCGGGTGTCATTCCCAGCCTCACGAAAGTGGGATTGGAAGTTGTGGTGGAAGCGGACGCGGGATCGGCGGCGGGGTATCCGGATATGGAGTATGAAGCGAAGGGCGCGAAAATTTTGCCCACGCGGAAGGACGTATTTGCGGCGGCGGACATCGTGGCCCAAGTGCTTTGTTATGGCGCGAATGACCAGACCGGCAAGGAGGATGTGCCTTTGTACCGCAATGGCCAGACGTTGATTGGGTTTTTACGGCCGCTCGGAGCGCTCGAACCGGTTCAGGAAGTTGCTTCAAAGGGTGTGACGGCTTTTTCGATTGAGTTGATGCCGCGCACGACTCGCGCTCAGAGCATGGACGCGCTTTCCTCGATGGCCACGATCAGCGGATACAAAGCGGTCTTAGTGGCTGCGGATTATTTGCCCCGAATGTTTCCCATGTTGACGACCGCGGCTGGCACGATTACGCCGGCGCGCGCGTTTATCGTTGGATGCGGCGTTGCCGGCCTGCAAGCCATCGCCACGGCCCGCAGACTCGGTGCGGTCGTTTCCGCTTATGATTTGCGGCCTGCCGTCAAAGAACAAGTGCAGAGCCTCGGCGGGCGCTTTGTGGAAATAGCGATCGAGGCAAAAGATGCTCAGGATGCCCGCGGCTATGCGACGGCCCAGGGCGAGGAGTTTTATAAGAAGCAGCGCGAATTGCTCGGCAAAGTGATTGCAGAAAGCGATGTTGTGATTACCGCGGCAGTGATTCCGGGAAAGAAGTCGCCGATCCTCGTAACGAAAGAAATGGTCTCGGGGATGGCGCCGGGGTCGGTGATTGTAGACCTTGCGGCAGAACGCGGCGGAAATTGCGAACTCACACAGCCCGAAAAAACGGTCGTCGCGAAAGGCGTAACCATCATCGGCTCGATCAATCTGGCGAGCACGGTTCCCTACCACGCCAGCCAGATGTACGCGAAAAACCTGGCCACGTTTCTGATCTACTTGATGAAAGACGGCAAGTTGCAGATCAATGCGCAGGACGAAATCATACGCGAGACGCTGCTGACCCAGGGCGGCGAGATTGTAAGCGCGCGGCTGCGTGAATTCTATAAGCTGCCGGCGATGGCTGCGAAGTCTTAAGGAGGAACGGATGCCCGCGGATTTTATATCGAGCCTGTTTGTGTTCATCCTTGCCGCATTCCTGGGGATCGAACTGATTAAGCGGGTATCGCCGCTTCTGCACACGCCGCTCATGTCGTTGACGAACGCGCTGGACGCTATCGTTCTGGTTGCGGCCATCATCATCGCCGGGCGCCATGAGACGCGGCTCTCCACGATTCTCGGGCTGATCGCCGTGGCCGCTTCCTTCAGCAACATGGTTGGCGGTTTCGTCATCACCGACCGCATGCTGGGCATGTTCAAGACGGGCAAGGCGGCGAAAAAATCATGAGCCCGGCCGACCTGCAGCAGCTCATCGATGTCACCTACATCCTGGCGGCTATTGGATTCATTCTGGCGATCAAATGGCTGGGCTCTCCGGTCACAGCCAAACGCGGCGTGCTCATCGGCGAAATTGCCTCCGCCATTGCCGTGGTCGCCACGCTTTGCAATCCCGAAGTGAGCCAGTACAAGTGGATCATCATCACGCTGATCATCGGCGCGGGGGTGGGTTTTCCACTCGGCTTGGTAAAGATGACGGCGGTTCCACAGCGAACCGCTTTGAGCCACGCGTTCGGAGCGCTTTCCGCCGCGCTGATCGGAATCGCGGAATATTATGTTTCTGCCCCGAATGTGCCGAAGTTTCAAATGGCGGAAATCGGGCTCGAAGTGATTATCGGGTCGTTGACATTTACGGGCAGCATCATCGCCGCCGGCAAATTGCAGGAGATTTTGCCCCAGCGGCCCATCACATACAAAGGACAGAATATTGTCAGTTTGACCGTTCTTGCAGCAGCGATTGGCCTGATGATCGCTCTCGTTATTCACCCCGATTACACGTACTTGTTTCCGATCATGATTGGTGTGGCGCTGCTTTTCGGAATCATGCTGGTGACGCCCATCGGCGGCGCGGACATGCCGACGGTGATTTCGCTGTTGAACTCCTACGCCGGATTCTCCGCGGCTTTGCTGGGCTTTGTCCTCAGCAACAAGGTGCTGATTGTCGCCGGAGCGTTAGATGGAGCTTCCGGCTTCATACTTTCCGTGATCATGTGCAAAGCCATGAACCGCTCGTTTACAAACGTGCTGTTCGGCGCGTTTGGGCAGGTGCAGCCTTCAGCCGCTGGCGCGAAAGAAGAACGCGCGGTCAAGAGCGCTTCGCCGGAAGACGCCGCAGGAATTCTCGCTGCGGCCAACAAAGTGGTCATCGTTCCCGGATACGGCATGGCCGTCGCGCAGGCCCAGCACAAAGTCCGCGAACTCTACGATATTCTGACCAAGAAAGGCATTGACGTGCGCTTCGGCATTCACCCCGTCGCGGGACGCATGCCGGGCCACATGAACGTACTGCTCGCCGAAGCCGACATTCCTTATGACCGGCTGATGGAGATGGACCAGATCAATGGCGACCTTCCGCAGACAGATGTCGCACTGGTGATTGGCGCAAACGACGTGACCAACCCAGCCGCCCGTTCCGATCAAAGCAGCCCCATTTTCGGCATGCCCATTATTGACGTAGACAAAGCGCGCACCGTGATGGTCATCAAGCGCAGCATGGCTGCCGGTTTCGCAGGAATTGACAATCCGCTCTATTACCTCGACAACACCATGATGCTCTTCGGCGACGCAAAAAAGTTCGTCAGCGACATCGTGCGCGAACTAAGCGGCGGGGGCCACTAACCCACGCCGCCGGCCACTTGTACGGGCCGACCTTCAGGTGGGTTCCCGCCGTTTGTAGGGCACGATTCATCATGCCCCTACTCGGGCGTAACCCTACCCGTTGCCGCCGCGGCCTCCTCTAAAACTCCTGCCCGCGAACCACCGCTACTCCATTCGCCGCCCCGCTGATCGTCTCCGCATTGAGCAGCGTCAGGTTGCCATCCTCGTCGACGGAAAAGATCGACAAATGGGAGAGTGCTCCCAGGCCATCAACGACTGCCACCAGTCCGTCCCCAGAAGCAATGTCTGTCGGATCGCCATTGAACGTCGCCACCACCGCCGCATCCTGGACAATCTTCTGCCCATACACGGCGTAGCGCGAAACGGTCATGCTTGGAGAATTGCTCGAAAACATAAACGGCCCAACCAGCGTCAGCCAGCAGGGCGCGTTCTGCGTCCCCGACCCCGTAATTGTAAGAATCGCTCCATTGCGCACCAAACTAATCTCATTCGCATGCGCAATCGTCACGTATGCATCGTTCCCGCGCGTAACCAACCCAAACGGCGCATTCACATTCGACGGAATATTCGCCACCATCGTCGGCACGCCAGTTACGGCTCCATCGGCGGTCAGATTCACTGTCTCGATCATGTTGCTTTTTTCCGTCACCACCAACTGCCCCGGCAAAACGCCTACCTGCGCCGCCGACCCATCCGCGATGAGCAGCGTCGCAACTCCATCCACACCCGAACTCACATACGATTCATTCATCCAGTGAGATTCCACGGTCGTCGTCCCCAGGATGTAAAAATGATCCTTCCCAAACGCCACGCTCAAGGGACTGGAAGCCGTCGGCACCAACTGCCTGAGTACGAACCCATTGCCCCAGCGCTCAAATATGGAAACGGATCGCGACCCGAAATTCACGACCGCGACCACGTTGTCTTTCACTTCGATTCCCCCAGAGTTGCCGCTCGCGCCGCCTTGCCCCTGCGTAGCCACCGTCTGGATCAATTTTCCTTCCGTGTTGTAGACCAGAAGCTGGTTCTTCGTGGCGTTGGAAGAAGTGACCACCAAAGTGTTGGGGTTTGTACTGGCCAGCACAGCCGGAGCCGCTCCCAGGAACGCACTCGCTAAACCGGCAAAGCAAAATTTCTGGATTTTGCGAAAATTCATCTTGGTCTCCTTAGAATTTGTGTTCGATGCGTGCCCCGCCGCAGCCTGGTTCCTCCCCAAAGGATCCGGGCATCGTCATCGGTGTCTTGTTCGTTTGGGCCGGCTGGAAAGTTACGGCGAATGTCCCGTATTTTTTTGCCGCTCCCGGCGACGCCACCGTAACTTTTCGCCCGCGCCCTTCGAATAGGTCTAGATGGCACTTTTATGAAAGACTCACTCATGGTGCGGCAATGACGCCGTTCGACGGCGCGAGCGCCCGCGCGAGTACTGGCGCCGCTCCCGGCCCTAATTCTGGCCACAACTCTGGCAACGACTGGGTGAGGTCCCTCGGCCCCATGTACATGGATAAGGATTTGGAAACGCTGATGGCCCGCTACCAGCAAGGTGACCATTCCGCCGCCACGGCCCTAATCCATCGCCTCAGCCCGCAGCTCCATCGCTTTTTCATCGTTCAGTTTGCTTCGCGGGGAGATGCCGACGACCTGCTCCAGGAAACCTGGTTGCGCATCCACAAAGTCCGCCACACCTACCGCCCGGGCGAACCGGTCCTTCCGTGGTTCTATGCCATCGCTCGCCACATTCGCGTCGACCATTACCGCAAGGCCATCCGCACCGCCGCCCGCGAGCAACGACTCGAGGAAACGCACGAGGTCGCGTCCAAGCCCGCTGCCGCAAGCAAAACGCCGGACCTCGCCGCCCTCCTGGAACCGCTCCCGAATAGCCAACGCGAAGTGATTGAAATGCTAAAGGTCGCGGGAATGTCGCTCGAGGAAGTCGCTCGCGCAACTTCTTCCAGCGTCGGCTCGGTCAAACAAAAAGCCCACCGCGCCTACGAAAGACTGCGCGAACGCCTGACCGCCATGGGGCTGGGAAGCGACCGCAAGGGAGGTCTGTCGTGAAAGACAGAGAGATCGACGAAATCCTGAAGACCACCGCGCAGGCCGCGCCGCCAGTCGAACCTGCCCTCCTCGACCGCGTTGCCGCATCGCTCAAGCCTTCTATGCGTCCGGTCCGCACGATTTGGCCTGCATGGCTATTGGTAAGCCTTCTGATCCTGATCTGTGCTGCCGTTGCTCTCGCGGGTGCCGCCAAATCCGGTTTTTTTGGCTTTCAAGCGCAAAACGCTTTGGACCGCGCAATGATCTTTCCCGCCCTGCTAATCCTCATCGGCCTGGCTGCCACGACATCCGTCCGCGCAACCATCCCCGGCAGCCGTCGACTCGTCTCCTCTGCCGCTCTTCTGGCCGGCATCAGCGTCGCGCTTATTGCGCTCTTCGGCTTTCTGTTCCGTGGCTACCAGACCGAAAACCTCGTACCCCATGGAATTCCCTGTCTCGCCACCGGGCTTCTCTATGCAATCCCCACGGCCCTAGCAAGCTGGCTCGCTCTCCGTCGTGGTTTCGCCGTAAACTCCATCGCGGCCGCAACAGCGGCGGGCACACTCGCCGGCCTCGCCGGCGTCGCCATGCTCGAACTCCATTGCGCCAATCTCCAAGCCCTGCATATCCTCCTATGGCATGCCAGCGTCGTCCCGCTGAGCGCGGCTGCGGGCGCTCTTCTGGCGTGGACGCTCGCGAATAAGCGTTTTCTCGCAGGCCGTTAGGCGCGTCGAGCCAAAACAAAAAGGCATGTGCCGCAACGCCTGGGCGCGCGGTCACATGCCTCGTTCTTCTCTATCTTCTTCGTCTGCTTAGAAAACTACCGCTTCTCGCCACCCGTTGCGTGTCCACGTCCGTCCCGCTCTTCGTTTCCTTTGAAGTGAGCGCTATCGACGCGCTTTGCTGGCTCGGCTTTCTCGCCACGGGCTGGCTTTACGCCCTTGTAGCCGTTCTTCGGATCGAAGCTGTTGTCTACCTTGCCGCGGAACTCGCTCTTGCCATGAAACCACGGGCCTGCGCCGACGAACACGTCGCCGCTAAACCATTCTGGACCGTAGTAGCCAGACGGTGCGCAGTCGTACGGAGCCACGTCGTAGTAACCGTAGGGACATTCAGGTGCTACTCCGACCTCTACGTTGACCTGGGCCTCCGCCTTCGGGGTGCTTGCCACAAAGCAAAATCCTGCAAACGCCGCTATTACCAAAAATTTGAATCCGCGCATAAGTTCACCTCAGTTATCTCAGTCTTTTGTCTCTTGAAACAAGTCATCGTAGACCGGTTCACGATGGCGCGTCTGTTCCAAATGAGGCACTTTTCAAGTTATCCGAGAGACGATCATTAGGGACCGAATAGTTATTTCATCATTTCTCTTCCAGCTGTTTGATCTTGTCCGCCACTTTCTGGTTCTTCGGATCCAGCTCCAGCGCCTTGCGATAATTCGCAATCGCTGGCTGTTTCTGCCCATCCTTCTCATAGGCTTCCGCCAGGCTGTCATACACGTTTGCCGACTTGGGATATTCCTCCGCGTTCAGTTTCAAGATCGCAATAGCATCCGCATTTCGGCCCAGCCCCAGCAGCCCGTACCCGATCTGGTTCAGCGCGCGCTCGTCAAAATCGTAGTCGTTCGGATTCGTTCGCTTGAGCTCGCGGTACTGCGCCACCGTGTCATCCGCGCCGTGATTCATCAGCGTAGGTACAAGCTCGTTTGCCAACGATCGCTTCGGCTTGGCCGGCTCTTGACCATAGAGAATCGCGCGGATTCCCTTCGCCATGTCTTCCAGGCTGGCGCCGGGCGTGTTATTGAAAATCACGATGAGGTCGTGATCGCCGACAAGCCGGTCCTCGAACGTATTGAACCCATTGATTCCGCCGCCGTGCGAAATTTCCGTTTGTCCCGCGCCAGGCTCACCCGCGGGAATCTGTTTAATGGCCCAGCCATACCCGTAGTTCTCCAGATTCGGCGTAAAAAGTTTTTGCTTTAGTTCGTTCGGAACCAGTTTGTCCGTGTAAAGCGCCTGATCCCACTTGTAAATATCCTCGACCGTCGAATACAAAGATCCCGCCGCGTACGGCAGCGACATATCCAGATACGGCGCGTTCACCACTTTGCCCATTTCCTGCTGATATCCCGTCGCCCGTTTCGGAAGAATCTCCGCGAAGTGGTCATAACCGGTGCTCTTCATTCCCACCGGGACGAAAATGTTTTCCTGTAGCAGCGTCTCGTACGTTTTCCCAGTGACATGCTCTAGAATCGCTCCCAATAAAAAGTATCCCGAATTGTCGTAGTGAAACTTCGTCCCTGGCTCGAACTGCAAGTCTCCGCTGCAAAATTTCTTCACGAAGTCGTCCACCGCGTAAGGGTTGCGCGAAACTTCGGCAAAAAAATTCGGCGCGTCCGTATAGCTCGGAATGCCCGACGTGTGGCTCAGCAACTGGCTGATCGTCACTTTCGCTCCTGTGTCCTTGCGGTAGTACGGCAAATAATCCGAAAGATGCCCGTCCAGCTTGATCGTGCCTTTTGCCACCTGCTGCATTACCAGCATCGAAGTGAACTGCTTGGTGATCGAGCCAAGCCGAAATTTCACGTCCGGCGTGTTCGGAATGTTCCACTCCCGATCCGCATAGCCGTACCCCTTCTCGAAAATCATCTTGTCGTGGTCCGAAACCAGCACCGTGCCGGTAAACCCGCAGCAGTCCGCATACTGCGAGACCAGCTTGTCGATCTTCGCCGTGTCCACCGGCGCATCTCCCGCGCGTACCGGGCACCCTTGCCACAGCAGAGCTAACACCAGCACTCGCAGTATCCAGTTTTTCATTGTGTCCTCGCCGTTATGCCGATCTCGCTTCCCGTTCAGGAGCAGGATTGTACATCTCGCTCGCGGGACGGCAAGTCCCGATCGCATTGGGACAATTCCACAGATCTCCACAGCCGTCACGAACAATTCACGCCCTCGCCAACCTCCTGCAATCTCTCGACTTCCGCTCCGTCCATTTGGACGTGAAACAGCCATTCCTGGCCGTCTCCCGGGTACCCCGGTCCATACGTCATATACGGGATATACGGGGTACCGTTGCGCTATGGCTTGGATTACAATCCCCCCGAATTGTGCGGGAGGAACTATGCGTGTCGATCAAGTGGAAGTTTCCTGGGACAGCCAAAAATCCGATTGGGTAATCCGGATGCAAAGCGGTGACGAAGTGATCCGGCGCCACTACAAAGCCCCGAAGGATGCGGACGAGAAGACGCTTCGCGCAAAGGCTGCCGAGACCGTAAAGGACGAAGGCTACGAGGCGAATGACGCCGCGGTAAGCGTCAAGCGGTAACAGCAACGGCGCGGGCGATTGGAGATGGTCGTGCAGCAATTTTGCTGTTCCCGATTTGCTGCGTTGCCCTCAAGATATACGTTGCTGCAGCTTCGAAGTCCCGGACTCGATGCTTATTTTATGGAGATCGTTTGCAGGAAGCTGGCGACTTGCTGGAGTTCGTCGGTGGAGTAGGCGTTGATTTCGATCTCGATGCGGTAATCCCCTACGAGAGATTGAACTAAAGTTTTGTAGACGTGCAGGGCGCCGATGCTGCGTTCGAAATCGGCGCGGAAGAATTGGTGTTTGCTCGCGGGGAAGTCCGAAACGTTGCCAATAATCTTCATTCCGGAGATTGTCGCTGCGTTGTCGGCGGTCTTCTTGAACTTCTCCATATCGAGAGGAAACGAGCGCGCGGGCAGCGCGCTGATAACGACCGAAGGCATATTGATTTCACGTCCGTCCCATTCGCCTTTCCTGGATGCGTAGAAAATATATTTGGGAGGAATGGGGTGAGGAGAGCCGAGGGACGCTGCTGTCTCCTGCGGCAAAATCGTGGACATCGCCAGCTTCTCCACGCTGTCGTTGAGCGCATGGAGAGATTCAAAACTTGCCGGAAGCAGACCCGCGGGAACCTGGAACCTCACGCCGAGCGCGGGATTTGTGTAAACATTTCCTGAAACAGAACCGCCTTCAATGCCAGGGAAGGCGGACGTTGGCGTGTTAGCTGGGTTTGCGGTTCCCCTCCCTGAGGAGTTTGCTGATGAATTTTCCAGACCGGCTGCCGGCACGGCGGAGCCGGAGCCACTGGAAGCGTTTGCACTGGAACCGGTTTGCGATCCAGCCGAATGCAAAGAAGGCTTGGAGGTGGATGCGGACTGATCGTTTGCACGTACCTTTGAGGACTGTTGGTCAGCCGCTGCGGCTGCGGCCAACTTTGGGTCGGACTCGCGCTTCAGGGCTTTGTCGATGGCTTCTTCGAGTTCCGCTTGCGTGCCTTCTCCGAATCCGGATTGGCGGTAACGGATGACCCCGTCTTTATCGAGCAGAATGTACGTAGGAAAGGAATCGATCTTGAACGATTCCTGCACTTTGCCTGAGAGGTCAATGTATTCGGACCAAGTCATCTGCTGCGCTTTGATGAAAGTTTTCCAGACGTCTTCATCGTCGTCGGAACTGATGCCGACGATTTGAAAATTTTTGTTAGCGTATTTTTTCTGGAGGTTCCGCGTGACGGGAATGGACTCGCGGCACGGCGGGCACCACGTGCCCCAGAAATCGAGTAGGACGACTTTGCCGCGGAGTGCCGCGTTCGAGAGATTTTCGTTTTCGTGGGTGGTGAAGGAAAAATCCGGAGCGAAAGGCGCGCGTGCCCGGATAGGGCTGGCGATGATGCGCCGGGCTTCCACGACGGTGGCAGGATCGGCGTTGGGCATCGCGACATAGGTGTTCATCTCCGCGAGGCCCTCCGGGTCTCTCTCCTGCTTGAGAAGGACCACCCCGAGATTGAAATGCGTGAGTGGAATGGTTGAATCGAGGGCGAGCGACTGGCGGAGTTCCTCTTCGGCCTCCTTCAACTTTTTATCACCGGGCTTGCCCGACATTTGCGTCAGCAGCGTGGCGCGGAAGAGATGCGCCTGGATGGCGACCGTTTTGTTGTCGGCGGCGACTTTTTCGGCGCGCTTGGCGTCTTCCAGCGCGTTGGAAAAATCGCCGAGCTTACGCTCGATGGAGGCGATTTTCATATAGCAGGGCGCTGAGGAGTGGTGGCCGAGCTTGTCGGCTTTGTGGTAAGCGTCGAGGGCGAGATCGAACTTCTTCTTGGATTGGTAGAGGTCGCCCTGGGCCAGCGCCTGGGCGAAGGGATCGTTCGGTTCTTGAGCACAAACTGAAGCGGAAACGAGAACCAGGAGGAGAAACGAGAGGGCAGCTCGAATCATCGAAGGGCCTCCGAAGATAGGCGACCTGTGCGAACTGCGGTGACTATACCATCATTGTACTTGGCGTGGGAGGACTGAACGGCTGTAATGGTTCCGTTACGCGCCACATGGGATTTGGATCCGCTTCATTGGACATATGTGTATGGAGTGTTAAAATCGCTGGGGAACGAACATGCCATCTAAAACACTCTACGAAAAAATCTGGGATTC
>Ga0181531_10000097_pt1 | contig 66781 bp, 57 predicted proteins | sample PEATcosm2014_Bin_38_FD_119743 | JGI IMG/M metagenome (GOLD analysis project Ga0181531, IMG submission 119743) | Peatland microbial communities from MTU Mesocosm Facility, Houghton, MI, USA - PEATcosm2014_Bin11_10_metaG | ecosystem: Environmental > Terrestrial > Soil > Wetlands > Peat | place... | reverse complement strand
CATACGCATGGTGGACGGTTTCAATGAAGGCTGGATCGATTTTGAATCAGGACAGCGTGGTTCACGAAAAGGCAGCACCACGCTGCGGGCTGCTCTTCAGGCGCTGGTCTCAGAAAAACAAAGTTGAGCCTGCACTCACGCCGCCACAGGAAAGGAACAAACGAGATGAGCCGCATTTTCATCACCGGATCTTCAGACGGACTTGGCCTAATGACTGCACAACTGTTGGTCGAACAGGGCCATTCCGTCGTCTTACATGCGCGCAATGTCCAACGCGCTGAGGTAGCGCATCGCAGGCTTCCTGGGGCCGAAGCCATCGTCAGTGGCGACCTCGCCAGCCTGCAACAGATGCGTTCGATGGCAGATCAGGTCAACGCACTTGGCACCTTTGACGCCATCATTCATAACGCGGCTGTCGGCTACCGCGAACCGCAGCGCGTCGAGACGAAGGATGGGTTTGCACATGTGTTCGCCATCAACAGCCTCGCGCACTACGTCCTCACCGCACTGATCCATCCGCCCCGTCGACTCATCTACATCAGCTCCGAACTGCACAAGCAGGGTGATCCGAGTCCAAGCGACCTGAACTGGACCGAACGCCCCTGGCAAGGTCAGCAGGCCTACTCAGACTCGAAGCTCCACAATGTTCTCCTTGCCTTTGCCATGGCCCGCCGGCTGCCCGGCATAACTTGTAATGCGATGACACCCGGCTGGGTGCAAACGAAGATGGGCGGCCCCGGCGCCAATGATGATCTCGACCAGGCACATCGTACGCAGGCATGGCTCGCGGCAAGCGACGACCTTCCCAGTCAGGTCTCTGGAAAATACTTTTATCACCTCAAAGCCAAAGATCCTCTAGCAGCCGCATTGGACGGCAGTCTGCAAGATCGCTTCGTCATCGCTTGTGAGCAGCTTACAGGCATACGAACCGCCACTTAGGCTTGAGGTCGGCGTACAGACTTGGCTCGCTTTCAAAGTTCTGATGAGTCGGCTTGAAGGGAATGATTTTTGCTAGGAAGAAAACATTTTCCAGAAAGCCACAAGGCCATCGTTCCCCAGACCGTTGTAAGTACATTCGCACAAGGTCTGACGAGGTGGAGGTTTTCCAAACCGCCGCCTCAGAATTTCTAGGAAATGAAATGTGGATTGCCACAGAATTCGTTGAGTTTTTCAACCCACAATCCAACCCACAACATGCGATGTCTTGGACAACTTCAGCGCATTCTGGCAGTCCCCCGCGATCTTGTTGCAAACCTAATTGTGCCACTCTGATGAGGTCGTGTTCTCGAGGGGGAGCTCTCCAGTTGCGGAGTTCTGGACGAGAATTCCGGTTGTCACCCGTGCCGCTGAAAGAAACACAGAACCGGATCATTGGCCTAATCTGCCCCTTTTTGCCCCCGCGTGTTTTTGTTAAGTGTCCATCCATCAGAAAGATGGATGGTAGGGGCGGTGGGGATCGAACCCACGACCTTCGGCTTAAAAGGCCGCTGCTCTACCACTGAGCTACGCCCCTAAACTGTTCTGCACAATAACCTACGCCGAGCACTGACCAAGTTGAACACAACCTCTACTTTGCCGCTCGCGAATACACTTCGTTCAGGGCGGCCACTGCGGCGGCGTTTAAGGAACGTGAACGGGTTTTTCGTTCTTCGTTCGCGGAATGTTCAACATCCGACCCTTGCAGTCTATCATGTCCAATGCCAGACCGTAACGACCGCCCCCCCGCACGCGTCGGAGCGTCCAGATGGAATTCCAAACAGAGTGATGGCGTCAACCCAAGGCCCGCGCCACACTTGCGAGACAACCAATAGGCCGCCGGACTGAAGATCAAAAACAAACATCCTGTTCCAAACGGAGGGGCGGGCGAACTATCGGACGAAATCTTTTCGCGCGGGATCAAGCTCAACCAGAATCTCATGCCGCTCATTGTCCGCTCGCGTCGAAGCAGAAGCCGTCGCAAAGGCCTGGTACGCGGCTCCCAAAAGCGGCGCATCTTCGTTCAAAACCACCGAGATCGGTATATTGGAAAGCACCGAACTCAACGGTCCCTTGTCCGCAAACGCTTGGCAGAAATTGCTCTTCTGCAGCCTGTAAAGTATTTTCAGAACAATTCCACCCGCAAAATAAACGCCGCCATACGCCAGGACACGCAGCGCCAGATTCCCGGCTTCCGCGCCGAACGCGTCGATCCACCAATCGAGCACCTCGACACACACGGGACACTCGCCCGTCAAGGCGTTGTGCGTAATTTCGCTGGCTGAAGCCGATTCTGGCAACACAAACGTTGGATGAACAACCGCAGGATCGAGGAACTCGTGAAACTTGCGAAAGCCGCGCCCGGAAAATATCTCTTCGCACGGAACCCGTGGCAAGCGCCTTTTCAAAAATCGCAGCAACTGGATTTCCCGCTCCGTCCGCGGCGCAAAATCGGCGGAGCCTCCTTCCGAGGGAGACGCTCTGTGTTGCCGCCCATCCCAGAAAATCATGGCCTCACCAAGCCCCGTCCCCGCGGCGATCAGCGCCTGGTTGCCGTTGAATTGCGGCACGCCCGGATTCAAAACCAAAAAATCCTGCGGCGCCAGATGCACTAAGCCATAGGCAGTAGCGACAAGGTCGTTGATCAAAACCAGGTGTTCGGGATTGAGGCTGAGCTTGGCGGCCAGCGCGGGTGCAGTCAGGTCCCAAGGGATATTGTTCGCCACAAGCCGCCCATCCACTACGGCTCCGGCAACGCCAAATCCGGCCGCCTCAATCCTGCCGTCAAAACGTGTACCAATTTCCCGAGAGCACTCATACAAAAATCTTTCCAGCAACTCCTCAAGGCTGCCATATTCACCGGTAGCGAATCGACGCTTCGCGACAAGCCGCAAAGCCGCACCGCTTTCCTCAAACACCGCGACATTGCACTTCGTGCCGCCAATGTCTCCCGCCAAAATCATTTTTCTCCTTAAGCAGCCGCCAATTCATGAGCAGCCCGGCTGGTTAGCCTTAAGAGATCCATCCATTCTATTTTTGGGGTGATTTATTGACAGACTAGCACAGGCCTGGGGCCTCAGCCGCACTCGAAATTTCGCTCTATCGAAACCGTCGTATCACTAGGTTGTGCCGGTCCGATCGGTAGAATCCTAGAACGTACATCACCGCTTTCCCATTCGTTGAAAAAATCACCTGCCGTATCCGCAGGAGCGGTTCGCGCCTCGGCACATCCAATAGATCCGCCGTCCGCGGATCTGCCGCCGTGGCATCCACTTCCTCGTCGGCATACCCGATCTCCACTTTATAATCGCGTTCGATTATTCCGAACAAGGACTCTCTCTGCAGCGGAGCCGAAAGCAAGGCTGGAAATTGTGCCGCCGACAAATAACAGGTCTCTAGAGCAAACGGCTCTCCCGCCGCGTGCCGCAAGCGCTCCAGCTTGATTACCCCGCTCTTCGGCGAAAGCGAAAGGCGCGCATTCGCCTCCTGCTCATCGTCAATCATTTTCGCGAACAAAACCTTCGAGACCGCCGTCATGCTCCGGCTGGCCATCTGTTCCGTATAGCTCATCAGTTTATTGAAATGAATTTTCGGCGTGGAAACGAATGTCCCGATCCCGCGTCTCCGCTCGACCACGCCTTCCCGCTCCAGCGACGCCAAAGCATGTCGCGCCGTCATCAAGCTTACCTGGTGAATCTTTGCCAAGTCGCGCTCCGAAGGTACGGCATCTCCCGTGCGCAATTCCCCGGAATCGATTCGCTTGCGAAGGGTGCCCTGAATTCTCTGGTACGCCGGCAACCCGTTGCTTCGACTTTTAGCAGGCATTCTCGCCCTCGAAATTTATAAACCTTCGACGAACTGGCACGGCTCCTGGTTAGTTTTGGCCGTATAAATCGGTAATCTCTTCCCGCATTCTCGTTCGTGAGGATTGGACGTCTCAGAACAGCACTGCCAATGAACCGAACGCTGCGGCCATACCAAACTAGTCCGCCTGGCGCTGGTCAGGCGCTTCCCGGCTTGCTATCGGTGATATAGAGCGCACCGCCACACTGCTATACATCACAACCGCCCCGTGCTATACATCCCGATATCCACAATCCTTATAAATCATTACTTTTCGCTTGACAAGTCAAAAATCGTGCTATATAGCTAGTCACCAATTGGACCTATAGCGGTGCACGGGTGCTGTTGCTATGCAGAACACTTTGACAGCGGAGGTGAGGCGAATCGCCGGTCGGGGGCCTCGCCTCGGAGGATGGAATATGAAAAAAATGCGGTCTGTGCGGCTCATTCTTTTGTGCCTTGCAATTTTCGCGCTTCTGTTTGGGGCAAATGCGTCAAGCGCCCAGGATGTTACCGCCACAATTACGGGCACGATCACTGATCCTAGTGGCGCTCCCGTGGCTGGCGCCAATGTCATCGCCAAATCTGTCGAACGCGGCCTAACCTACACCGCCGTGACCAACGAACAAGGGCTCTACCGCATCTCCCTGCTCCCCGTCGGAAACTATGAGCTCCGTGTTGAAAAGCAGGGCTTTCAAACTTCCCTGTTTCCATCCTTCGCTCTCGTTCTCAATCAGAGCGCTCGGATCGACGCTACTTTGAAGGTCGGCCAGCTCACGCAAACGGTCGAAGTTACCGGCGCCGCGCCCGTCCTTAAGACCGAATCCACTCAAGTGGATACCATTATTGACGCGCAGACGAACGACGAACTGCCCCTCGCCACGCGCAACTATGTTGAGTTGACGCTTCTCGCTCCCGGCGCCGTCCATCCCGATCCCAGCAGTTTCAACAACGGCGACAACGTAAACTCCGGCGCTCGTCCCTTCATCAACGGCAACCGTGAGCAAGCCAACAATTTCCTCCTCGATGGCTTGGATAACAACGAAGTCTCAGACAACCTCCTCGGTTACACTCCGGCTCCCGACGCCATTCAGGAATTCAACCTCATCACCAACAACGCTCCCGCTGAATTCGGGAACTTCATGGGCGGCATCGTCAGCGTCACCCTTAAGTCCGGCACTAATGCCTTTCACGGCGACGTCTGGGAATTCTTCCGCAATGACGTCTTGAATGCCAACCAATGGGAAAACAAAATCAATCCAAACGCGGCGGTCATTCCACGTGCTCCTCTTCGTTGGAATATGTTTGGCGGCACTCTCGGTGGTCCTGTCATCAAGAATAAGCTGTTTTTCTTCATTGACTATCAAGGCCAGCGCTTCGACCATCCGCCTGCCGGACAATTCATCTCTGTCTACACCCCTCTGGAGCAAACCGGGAATTTCGGTGCTCTTTTGACCGCGGCAACACCCATCCAGCTTTATAACCCCTGTCAAGGCACGACCGGCCAGAATGGCACCGCCTGCGTCGCCGCAACAACACGTCAGCCGTTCCCAGGCAACGTTATTCCTTCTTCGATGATCAGCCCTGTTGCCGCCGCTCTTTTTGCATCGTCCCTTTATCCTAAGACCATCAACAATAACCTCACCAATAACGCTCTTGAAGAAGTCTCAACCGCCTACAACAGCGATCAGGGTGATGCCAGGGTGGACTACCGCATTTCCGACAAGGACCAGCTCTCCGGTCGCTTTACCCGCGCTCTGCAGATAGACCCTTCCACTAACTCGCAGCCTCTCTTCGGCAATGGTCAGGTCACCGCTCCTATCTGGAGCACCGTTGGCGATTACACCCATACCTTTACCCCTAGCCTCGTCAACGATGTCCGCTTCGGCTGGAACCACATCATCCTTAATACAGGAACGGCCTGGGATCCTTCCGTCGGTGCCTTTGGTCAGACCATCGGTATTCCCGATTCCAACCCCGCTGGCCTCATCGGCCTTTTGGGACTTGATTTCGGCGGCGGAACTCCAACCAGCCCGGGTAGCGGCACACTCACCAACATCGGCAACAGCATGGTCACCCAAAGCTTTAACAGCACCGTTTGGCAGGCCGATGATTCCGTCACTTTGACCCGGGGCCGCCACGCCTTCAAGTTTGGCGGCGAGTACATGCGCGACAGCATCAAGGTCTTCTATTCCGGAAACAGCGGCGAGTTGGGCGGCATGACCTTTGGTCCCAACTTCACGGCCTCTTCCGATGTGAACCCGCTCCCAGACACTGGTGAAGGAATGGCTGATTTCTTTCTCGGCTTACCCACCGCATTTGGCCGCGGACTCAGCAGCGGCAGTTGGACCCAGACCTCCAACATCTTTGCTTTCTTTGGCCAGGATACTTGGCGCCTCACCGATCACTTGACCCTCACTCTTGGACTCCGTTATGAAGCGCACACTCCCTGGATTGAGGCCAACAATCAGCAATCGAACTTCAACCCCGTCACCGGTGAGATCGAATACGCCGGCCAGGATGGCAACAGCCGCGCTCTCTATCAGGGCACTTATGGCGGCAAGGACTTCCAGCCTCGTCTTGGTTTTGCCTACACTCCCGGCTGGTCTGGCGGCCATACCGTTTTCCGTGGCGCTTTCACCATTTCCGATTACTTGGAAGGAACTGGCACCAACCTGCGCCTCCCTCTGAATCCGCCCTATGATGGCGGAGCCTCGGCAGGTGGCGAGTTCCAAACCCAATACCTGCTAACACCGTTGCCCGGCAGTACAGCTTCCGACGGCATCATTGCGCCCGCCCCTGCGGGTCTCTCTTGCCCCAACTTGTCCTGCTTTGATGGCGCTGTTCTTCGTCTATGGGACCAAAAGGTGCAACCCGCCATTGACGATCAGTGGAACCTGACCGTTCAGCACCAGTTCAATGACCACACCACCCTACAGGTCGGTTACGTTGGCCAGGTCGCCTATCACTTGATGGTACCGTTTTACTACGGCCAAGCTATCTCCGAACCGGCCAGCTCCTGCGCCACGCCTCCTTGCACTGCGCCCAGTCCCTTCTTCGCCAACGGCCAGGGTCCGGCATTGCTCGCCGCTATTAACACCGGCGGCGGCACCGTATCCGGCACGCAGTCCAACGGCAGGATGATGTACAACGCCTTGCAAGCAGTTCTTCAAAGAACCCTGAGCAAGGGCTTGCAGGCTCAAGTCTCCTACACTTACGCCAAATGCATGTCCAACAATACCGGCTACTATGGCACTTGGTCTGGAGCTCGAGGATCTTCGACCGCTTCTCCCTACTGGCAGAACATTTACGACCCAGGCGCGGAGTGGGCTCCCTGCTACTACGATGAAACTCACAACCTCACCGCTTACGCTGTCTATGACTTGCCTGTCGGTCAGGGCCGCCAATTCGGCAACGACATGAACAAAGTGGCCAACGCATTCGTTGGTGGTTGGACCGTCAGCCCCATCGTCACCCTTCACACTGGGTTCCCGCTGGCTCTCTATACCAACGCCGTAGACCCCACGGGCACCGACTCTCGCGGACTGCGTCCGGACTGCAACGGCACCAACACCGTTTGGGGTCGGCGCAATGCTACTGCGGTTCAAGGTGGCGGTTTCGCTTGGTTTGACCCCAGCAACTACTCAGACCCCACGACGACCTTTGGAACCTGCGCTCCTCAGCTCGGTGGTTTGCGCGGACCTGGCCTGTACAACTGGGATATCAGCTTGCAGAAAAACTTCCAGCTTACCGAACGCTTCAGGCTGCAATTCCGCTCTGACTTCCTGAACGCGTTTAACCGCGTCAACCTTGCCGTTCCCAATACGACGGTCACCGAATCCACCACCGGCGTCATTCAGGCTTCGCAAACTGCCAGAAACATTCAGTTTGCGTTGAAGCTCTATTTCTAACCCCAATACACGTATAATGAGGCAGGCGATCACCCCCGCCTGCCTCGTTTTTTTATGCCACGTCCTTCTCGCAGACTTCTAGCTGTCGTCCTCGCCCTCGGCGTGCTCCCGCTCCCCGCCTCCGCTCAATCCCCTTCCAAGGCAGGCTCTCCGGACTCTTCATCCTCCGCCCAAAAAGGTATCTCGCTGGCCGAACGCGGACACTGCCGCGAAGCCCTTCCCATCTTGAAGAGATTTGCCCCTCTCGCCACTGATAAGCAGCTCAAACTCAAGGCCGGTCTCGCCGCTGTTCGCTGCGGCCTGTCGCTCAATCAGATGGACGCCACCGTCAATGCTCTCCTGTGGCTCAACCGTGACTTCCCCACGGACCCCGACGTCCTCTACGTCACCACCCACGCCTTCTCCGATCTTTCCACTCGCGCCGCTCTCCAGTTGGCCGGATCAGCTCCTCTTTCCGTTCCTGCCCTCGAACTCAATGCCGAAGCCCTTGAGTCCCAGGGAAAATGGGACGACGCTGAGGTCATCTACAACCAAATCCTCAAGCAGCAACCCGGCCTTACCGGTATTCATTTTCGCATCGGCCGCATCATCCTCTCCAAGACCGCCACGCCCACCACGCCTGACGACGCTCGCGCCGAGTTCCAAGCCGAGCTCAAGATTGATCCTAACAACGCCGACGCCGAGTACATCCTGGGAGAGCTTTCCCGCCAAGCTCAACAGTGGGATGATGCCATTGCCCATTTCGCCCGAGCTTCGACCCTGGATGCCAACTTTGCCGACGCATTTCTCGGTCTTGGCTTCTCCCTCAATTCCGTCGGCCGCTACGCCGACGCTATCCCCCCGCTCGAAACCGGCGTGAAGCTCCAGCCTGCCAATCCTACCGGCCACTATCAACTGGCCATCGCCTACAATCGGGTTGGCCGCAAAGAAGACGCGAAGCGCGAAGCCATGCTTCAAAAAGAAGCCGCGGATAAGATCGAGCAATCCAAGCAGAAGGCGGCGGATGCTCCGCAATAGCCCCCTCGGCCTCGCGGGCGAACTGCTCGTAGTCGCCATCTCACTCTCCGCAATCGTGCTTGCCCTGTGCGCCGCACGCCCCTTCCCTGTACATCCGGAATCCTCCCCCATCCAATTCGCCAACGCCACTGCCTCCGCCGGAATCCAGTTCACGCACTTCCGTGGCAACGACGGCATTCCCACCAACCTCGAGATCTTTGGCCCCGGCGTTTGCGTCGCCGACTACGACAAGGACGGTTATCAGGACATCTACTTCGTCAACGGCCGCGATCTCCACAACAAGGGCATTCCTGCTCGCAACGCTCTTTACCGCAACAACGGTGATTTCACTTTCACCGACGTCACCGAACATGCCGGCGTCCCCGGCACCGGCTATGGCTTGGGCTGCGTTTGGGGCGACTATGACAACGATGGTTTTCCCGATCTCTTTGTGACTCAGTTTGGACGCAACGTCCTCTACCACAACAACGGCGACGGCACCTTCACCGATGTCACCGACAAAGCCGGTGTTGCCGGCCTGGATTTCGGCACCCTCTTTCACTCCGGCGCTACATTCTTCGATTATGATCGGGACGGCCTCCTGGATTTATACGTTGGCGGCTACGTCGACCTCGGTCCCGGTGCTCCCCGTTATTGCAACGTTAGCGGTGCACAGACCAGTTGCCCGCCGAGCGCGTACAAAGGGACATCCGACATCCTTTATCACAACAACGGCGACGGCACCTTCACGAACGTCACGAAGTCCGCCAAAATCTTTCAACCACACGGAAAAAATCTTGCCGTTGGCGCCGCCGATTACGACAATGATGGCTGGCCTGATCTCTTCGTCGCCAATGACGGCCTCAATGCCTACCTTTATCACAACGAACACAATGGCACATTCGACGAAATTGGCACTCCAAGCGGCATGGGCCTCGCCGGCCCCGGTTACGCCATGGCTGCCATGTGCATCTCCCTCGGCGACTACGACAACGATGGCTACCTCGACTTGCTGATTTCCGATTTTCAGGGAAATTCCGACCATATCTGGCACAACAATGGCAAAGGCTCGTTTGATGAGGTCAGCGACCAGGCGGGAGTCTCCGTGCCGACCCGTGGCAAGCTTGGCTTTGGTTGCGGGTTCTTTGATTACGATAACGACGGTTGGCTCGATCTCTTCGTCGCCAACGGCCACGTCTATCCTGAGGTCGAACAGGTTTCCCAGGATGTGAAATTCAAGCAGATCAACTCTCTATTTCACAATGAAGGCAAAGGCCGGTTTGTAGAGACTACTAAGATTGCCGGCCCAGGATTTCAAACCCCGTACGTCGGACGCGGTGTCGCCTTCGCCGATTTCGACAACGACGGCTTTGTGGAATTGGTTGTCGGGAACAACGGAGACTCCCCGCTTTTGCTGCGCAACATGGGCGGCAACGGCAATCATTTCCTGAACCTGAAACTCGTTGGCCGCAAAAGCAACCGCGACGCCATGGGCGCGCGTATCCGCGTTCTTGCCGGTAGCATCTCGCAAATCCGTGAAATCTCCGGTGGCGGCAGCTATCTTTCTCAAAGCGATCTCCGCGCAAATTTTGGCCTCGGCAAAACGTCCCACGTTGACTCCGTCGAAATAAGCTGGCCCAGCGGACAAAAACAACTGTTTCGCGATCTCGATGCGGACAAGTTCTACCTGATCGAAGAAGGCACCTCCAAAATCTCCCTTCAGCGTTTCGCTTCTCATCCACAAACTCCCAGTCGAGAGCCACACCCTTGAGCTTCGCTGATGATCTCTTTCGCCGGTACGGTCTCTCGCGCCGAGCCTTCCTTCGTGCACTGACCGGCGCCACTACGGCTCAGGGAATCCACTCGCTTTCCTTTCCATGCTTTGCACTTCCTTTCCCTGCAATTCCTGCTGATGAAAAACTTCCCTCTTTCTCTCAAATCGCCCCCTCCGCAAGCGGGATCACCTGGACCCACGTGAACGGACGTTCGGGCGAGATGTATTTGCCGGAGACAACCGGCGCTGGTTGCGGCTTTCTCGACTACGATAATGACGGCTGGATGGACATTTATCTCGTCAATAGCGGTCCCTGCGACTTTTACACGCCCTCCTCTCCGCTCCGCAACGCTCTCTACCGCAACAATCGCGACGGAACGTTCACGGATGTAACCGAAAAGGCCGGTGTCGGGGGAAACGGCTATGGGCAAGGCGTAGCCGTCGGTGACTACGATGGCGACGGCTTCCCTGACATTTACTTGACGCAATATGGCCGCAGCATTCTCTACCACAACAATGGCGACGGAACCTTCTCCGATGTCACCGAAAAAGCCGGCGTCGCCGCTCCTGGATGGGCTTCCAGCGCTGTTTGGTTTGATTACGACAATGACGGCCGCCTTGATCTCTTCGTCTGCCGCTTCGTTGATTTCAGCAAAACAAAAAACAAATGGTGCGGCAATCGCGATACAAATCAGCGCTGGTATTGCATTCCTCGCGTCTACGACCCCATGCCTTGCTGGCTCTTCCACAATAACGGCGACGGCACCTTCAGCGACGTCAGCAAGCAATCCGGCATTGCTGCCTCCCCTGCCAAAGCCTGGGGCGTTGTCGCCGCCGACATTAACAACGACGGCTGGATGGACCTTTTCGTCGCAAATGACACGCTCCCCAACTTCCTCTTCGCCAATCGCGGAAAGGGTAATTTTGAAGAAATTGGCCTGCTTTCAGGAGTCGGTTTCAGTGCCTACGGTAAAGCTCGCTCTGGCATGGGTGTCGACGCCGCTGACTACGATCAGGACGGTTGGCTCGACCTCTTCGTCGCCAATGTTGACCAGGAGATGTTTTCTCTTTATCACAACAACAAAGACGAAACGTTCCGCGATATCGCCCTCCCCACCGGCATTGGGAATGCCACCAAGCTCATGAGCGGCTGGGGTCTGAAATTCTTCGACTACGACAACGACGGCAAACTTGATCTCCTTCTTTGCAATGGCCATCCCGACGATAAAATTGACGGTCGCGTGGACAACGTCAAATACCTCGAGCCCCTTTTGCTCTTTCACAATACCGGCGACGGCTTGAAAAACGTCAGCAGCGAAAGCGGTCCGATTTTTTCGCAGCCTTTGGCCGCGCGTGGCATGGCGCTAGGCGATTTTGATAACGATGGCGCGGTAGACGTCCTTATAGCCATCAATAACGGCGCGCCCGTTTTGCTGCGCAACAATGTGGGCCGCACCAACCACTGGCTCGGGCTTAACCTCATCGGCAAAAAATCGAACCCCGACGCGGTCGGCGCGCGTATCTCCTACCAGGCAGGTGATTTGAAGCAAATTCGTTTCAAGGTAGGAGGCGGCAGCTATCTCTCATCTCACGATCCGCGTATTGTCCTCGGAGTCGGCAAGCACGAAAAACTGGATTGGCTCGAAATCAAATGGCCCCAGCCCAGCGGGCTTGTGCAACGATTTACAGACCTTCCCATCAATCGCTACGTTAAAATCGTTGAGGGCCAGTCCGGTTGGCAATGATCTGAAGCGAAGGTTTGCTTTTAACCTTGCCAGTTATCTCATTGTGAGCTAGCTGGCGTCTTTCCGATTGGTTTTCCCGGCGTTACCAGGCTTGCTCAGCAGCCGTCAGGACGGCACTTCGATCGCCTGGCGCGGGCGCTTGCGTTTCCATTCGTAGTCCTTGCGGAGGCGCGATTGGTGCTTCTTTACTTGCGATTGCAATTCGCTGAAGGCCTGCTTGCAGCTGGCGCGGACGTTCTCGCCCTTGCCGGTCGCGTGGAGTGTGCCGGTCGGCAGCGAGAGATTTAGCGAGAAGGAATGCTCCTCGAAGCGGGCGCTTTTTGTGAAGACCCCGTGGATTTGTACGAGGTCCGGATCATAGGCTGTCAGCAAGCGATTCAGTTTGGTGGTGTAGTGCGTGAGTTCTTTTTCGGCGAGTTTGTAGGGCTCGTCGTTCTTGTAGCTGATCAATACTTTCATGGATGCACCTGTAGGGTTTCTTGCGGAAGGGACGACCGACGCGGGAATTTGACGTGCTCCGCATCATGCCTAGAGCATACCAGCGTGAGGCGAGAGCGGCAATCGAAGGTCGCAAAGAAGCGCTCACAAGGATAATGGAACTCGTCCTGCGCATTGCGATCCTCGTCGGCGGATAGAAGTTTCGCCGCGAATTCTGCGGTGCGTCGGCCAAAAGGCGCGCAGCCCGTCCGGTTCTCAAGGCAAGCAGGAGTTGTGCTACTTTCAGATGGTGCGCAACTTGTGCGCTCAAGGTATGGCTTCTTTCAATTCCCCACGTTCCCACCAATTCCGAACTCCGAAGGCGGCTACGCGCTCCGGAACATCCAACACCCGTGAGGATTCCCCAGAATCGAACGCTGTGATTCGTGTTGGGCCGGCGGGATGGTCTTATCCGGACTGGGCTGGGTATGTTTACCCCTCGCGGCGCCCGAAAGGGTTCCACGAGGCGACATATCTGGCTGAGTTTTTTGACACCATCGAGATCAATACGTCCTTCTACAATCCGATTCGGCCGGAGCATGCAGCGCAATGGATTGAGCGCGTTTCTGCGAATCCGAGGTTTGTTTTTACTGCAAAGCTTTGGCAGCGATTTACGCATGGCCTTTTTTCAGAGAGTGCAGAATCTGCGAGTTCCGCGATTCCTGTTCCGAGCGCCGCCGATGAGCGAGCCGTTCGCGCGGGACTCGACGTACTGCGCGCCGGGGGAAAGCTCAGCGCGGTGCTGCTGCAATTCCCTTTCTCGTTTCACCGAACTCCTGAAACGGTGGCTCATCTAAAAGCGCTTTTGAAGCGCTTCGCGGATTATCCGCTGGTCGTCGAAGTCCGGCATGCTTCGTGGCGGAAGCCGGAGACGTTGGCGCTGCTTGCGGAATGCGGTACCGGATTCTGCAACATTGATCAGCCCGTGATCGGCAAGTCGATCGAACCTTCGGCTGAGGCGACCTCGCCAATCGGATACGTGCGGCTGCATGGGCGGCGGTATGACACCTGGTTTTCTGATGATCTCGAGGTTCCGAGCCATGAACGCTACAACTATCTTTATTCCACCCAAGAACTTGCCCCGTGGGGTGCGCGCGTGAAGAAAGTCGCGGAGAAATCGCGCGACGTCTTTGTCATTACCAACAATCACTATCAGGGCAAAGGTGTTGTCAACGCACTCCAGCTCATCAGCATCCTGAAAAACTCCAAAGTGAACGTCCCGGAACCCCTCCGCGCACGCTACCCCGAACTGGACTCCATCGCCGACCGCCCTCCCGAATCACCCTCGCTCTTTCGGTAGCCCAGACAGTCCTGCCTATCTCAATCGCGAAACCATTTCCCTCCTGTCGCGCCACGACTACAGTCTTGCCCCTTCCTCCACAACTCCCCGCGCCCCAGGCCGCCTTCTCTACTAAAAACAAATAGCTTATAATATAATACTTAACAGACTATACTAATGTGTTATAATTGCTATGCGGTGGTGAGCATGTCCCTCAAGAGCTCAACCCAGCCTTGTACGCCCCCAACCACTTCGCGATACCCTATGTCCCATAATAATTCCCGCAACTCCCGCAGAATCAACACTTATGAATGAGTATCAAAACAAACAGCCTTAACCCGTTTAGATGCAACGCTCATACAAAACGGGGGGAGGGTCCAATTATCGTTAATCAAATGCCCCTCTTGCCGCCCTTACTTCTGGCGCAATCGGCGGGAGGGCTACTCGGGATGAGAGTGGCGCCAGGCCCAGTAGCTGCTCTGATCGGCTGGCGGACGGTCTGTAAATTCCACGTGCGACCTGCGGGTCTCGGCCTCCCACCGGGCGTAGGCGCTCGCTTCGCGGTCATTCCAGGCGTGGTAGTCGTTGTGCTCGCGGTCGAACACACGGTCGCCATGGTGGCGGTCACGGCAGCCTGTGAGGGTCATCCCGGCCAGGAAGAAACCGAGGGTGGCTGTCGAACCAAAAAGTTTGTGGATTCGGCGCATTTTTTCTCCAGAGGGCAGGTGCGACTTTGCCAGGGACAGCAGTGTATCAAATTCGAGGGGCGTATAGCTTTGGCGGCGTGAGAGGAAGAGCGCGGCGGGGACGAGAGAAAAAAAGGAAGAGAAAAAAAGGAAGGGACAAAGATAACGCAGAGATGCAGAGTGCGCTGAGAAGAAAAGGAAAGAGCAATAGAAAGAGAGACAGGCTTAAAAGGCCGCCCCCCTCAGCGCTTGCCTGAAGCAAAGACGCCGACCTAAAGGTCGGCCACTACATCACCGACCAATAGAGGGCGTTGAAGAGAAGTTGAAAGGTGCCTTCGGTTTGGGCGCGGTGTTGGACGCGGAAACCGAACATTACAATTTTGCCTTTGCCGCGCTGGAAGGCGACTATGGCCGCTTTGCGTTGTAGGCGCTCCGCTCCGTGCGCGTAACCGGAGACGAGAATATCTTTCGCGTCGTCGGGATACCAGGCGATTACGCTGCGCTGAATGTCTGGCGGAGGCGGAGAGGTCTGGAACGCAATGGGGGAATCCACGAACGCGTTGATTTCTTTGGGAAGGCCGGCACCGACGGGATGGTCGGTGTCCACGTAGAGGCGGAGTAGCGAGCCGGGAATATTGAAGTCGGACGCGCTGGCTGCCGCCCCGCGGGCGCCTCCTGCAGCGAGGGCGTTGCGAACGGGAAGCCCGAAGTCTTCGCCAATCAGGACGTCGCTAGCGTTAGCAAGGCTGATGAGCGTGCCTCCTTTTTCGACGAAATCACGGAGGGCGTGAAGACCTTCTTTGCCGATGCCGCCCTGATATTCAGGCGGAAACTCTTCGGAAGAAAAACCGTAGCGGGATTCTTTGCCATCTACGATGACTTCCCTACTGGAGTCCGGAAGAATGATAGCGTCGTAGGAGTTATTGAGATTGCCAGCGCGCATTTCCTTGTTTTCAATATTTTTTAGGTTGAAGCCGTATTGTTCGAGCAGGAAGCGGGTCCAGCCTTCGTCATGAGAGGCGATGTAGGGCTTGTAGAGGCCGACGCGGAGTTGCTTGATGGGGATAGCACCCTGGGGAAGATCGGGGCGCGCAACGAGCTGGAGGTGGAATTTTTCGGCGTTGGCGGAAAGTTGCTGGTTAGCGGCGAAGATAAATGTGGGAGTCCCGTTGGGTTTTTGTTGCGACAGGTAAACCTGAGCGCCGGCTTTTTGCATAGCGTTGGCGAGCGCGAAAATATTGTTTTGGTGGTCGGAAATCTCGAAATATTTGCCGCTTGGGTTGGGAAGACCGCCCTCGGGCCATTCAGGCGATTTGATAACGCGGGAGGAGTTGAGAATGTCCGGGCGGATGGTGGTGCGCTCGGCTTTCACGCCCATCATGAGAGGTAGCGACCAGGCGGCGACGTCGTAGGGCTCGAGGATGCCGCTGCCGGGGGCGGGGCGGACTTCCGGATAACGCTGGACGCCCATCATTTCGTCCACAAAGCGGCCGTAGGGCTGCGCGGTGGGAACGAGATAGAGTTTTGCGTCGGAGTTGATGCGGACTTCGACGCCGTGTTCGATGAGAAGCGCGGCGAGACGCGCGGCGACGACGGGATCGCGCTGGTCCTCGATGGGAATGCGCCAGCAGACTTGCGGGTCAGCGGTTTGGATTGCTTGTGTGGCCATGGTGGCGACGCCGCGGAGAAGATCCTGGCGAAACTTGCTGACGGTTTCGAGCGCGGCGTTGGAGACAATGAGTTCGTAGTCCATGATGTCGCGGAGGCGCCATGTGCCTCCGGGCCAGGGGTTGGGGAAATTGATTTGTTGCTCGTAGGTGACGAGGCCTTTGCTGCCGCCCTGGAGTTCGTCGGGCGTGACGTCGATGGGCGTGGCGATGTGGGCAGAAGCGACCTCGGTGAGGACGCCATACATGTTTTTCCACCAACCTGTGTTGCGCGTGCCACCGGGCCAGTACGCGTCAAAGGAATAGCCGAAAATCACGCCAGACTTTCCTGCTTCTTCCAGGCGCCAGCCCATGTCGGCTCCCATTAAATTATTGCCGCGATGAACAAGCGGATTGACAAGCTTGGCGACGGGATCGGCGTTGGGAGGAATGTAAATGCGCGGGCCGGTTTCTCCCATCTGGTGCTCATCGAGCCAGAATTGCGGAAACCAATCATGGTAAACCATATGGTTTACGTTCTTGGTTTCGATCTGAGTAAGCATGAACCAGTCGCGGTTGTCATCGTGGCCGACGTAGTGGTGGTAGAGATAGGGCATCTCTCCGCCTTCGTATTTGGTGCCGAGATATTTGCGGTACCACTCGGTGACCATGGTTTCGCCATCTGGATTCAACGAAGGAATGAGGAGAACAATGGAATCGTTGAGGCGATGAAGGATCTCGGGGTCTTGTGAGGTAGCGAGCTGATAGGCCCACTCCATAGACATCTGGCTGGAGCCGATTTCTGTGGAATGGATGTTGCAGGTGAGAAGGAAGATCGTTTTGCCGTCGTGAGCCAACTGGTCGATTTGCTGCACGGAGAGGCCGCGGGGGTCGGCGAGCTTGCGGGCGATTTCCTTGTACCTGGATTTGTTGGCAAGATTTTCAGGAGTGGAGATTACGGCCATGAACATGTCTTCGCCGAGAGTGGTTTTGCCAAGGGCTTCAATCTGCACACGCGGAGAGGCGGCTGCGAGCGCTTTGAAATAAGAGGAAATTTGTTTGTAGTCGGCGAGCTTGCGGTCGGCGCCGACTTCAAAGCCGAGGAAATCGCTGGGCTTGGGGACGGGGCCTGAGGTTTTTGATTTTTCCTGAGTGTGCGCGAAAGGAGTCAGAACACAGAGCAACACAGCGGCGAGGAGAATTCGCAATTTAAGCACGGGCAGCTCCTTTTGGAAGAGGAAAAGCGTAACAGTATGCACCGAAGGACCACTTTTTGCGAGGAAGAGCGTCTCAAATTGGGGATCAGTTTGGTGTGAGCGAATCCATCAAGCCGAATACGAGCGCCGGAATGACGGGCCCGTAGAAATATTTGTGAGAAACATTACTGCCGAGCCTGCAAATAAGCAATCGTTCGCGGCCAACCGTCGCACCCGACGTCATTTCCAGTCCCGGAGGAATAGGGCCGGTCGCGTTAAGCGATCAGGGTTTCGGCTGCGGTGCAGGGGCAGCCTTGGCCGACTGCTGATCTTGCTGGGTCATCGCAGAGGCGGAAAGGACTAAAGCATCGCCGCTCGAACTCGGGCGGAAGGTGAGCTTAGCGTGATGACCTTCCATACCCTGCAGAGCCCCCGGATTCGAAACTTTCCAGACTTTATTGTCTTTCTCACAAGTGAACGAGGATGCGTCGTCGCTGATCATTCCGGCACAGTCTTTGGGTTTCTTGTCTTGAGAGAAGAGGGGTACGGCGGCCAGAACAACGATAGAAAGGGAAAAAAGAGATACGCACACTCGCTTGAGCATTTGGCTCCTCCGAAAATTAATTTGGCAGGCCCAATAGCCGACCACCACGGAACGATCACAGGGCGAATCAGGGTGCAGCTATTGAAAAGAGTTTGCTCCGAACCGGCTTGGAAGGCAAATGCAAGTTTTGGATTCGAAAGATACGCGGGGCTTATGGGGACGGGCGAAGTTACTTTTTGAAGAGGTCTTCGAAGGCCTGACGGGCGTCGTTGGTGCGAGGGGGCGCGATGGCGGCGGCAGCAACTTGGGCTGGTTGGGCGTAGGAAGTGGGCGCGGTGTCTTTTTCAATGGTCATGCGGAATTCGTAGAACTTGCAATTATTTTTGGTGTCTTTGGGGGTGATCCGCTCGGGGACGGGTTGGGTGCACTCGAATTGGGCGCCGGAATCGAAGAAGCGGCACTGCTTACAACTGTGAAGCTCAAATTGGCACTTGGGACATTTACCGCTAGGGTCAAAACCAGCGGTGAGGACTGCCCCGCAATTGGCGCAGCGGCCGCGTGTGACGGTGCCGACCATGCGCGGGGTGCGCGGGCCGAATTGATCGGCGCGCGGGCCGCCTTGCGGCGGCTTGCGATCCTGCCCTTTCTCTCTTTTTGTGCCTTTTTCCGTGTCGCGGTAACCGCGGTGACCGTACTTGCGATCCACAAACGCCTCCGTCCGGACGCAATGCCGGAGTACAACGATGACTGCTCAGAATTTGGCGCAGATGCGCACTCTTCCTTGGTGTGTATCCGATCGGATTGCTACACTCGGTCCACAGCGCAATCTTGACTACGAGGTTTCACACAGGATTGGCTACGTCCAAGCAGGAGATGGGACATCTATGTTTTTAGTCCTATGGGAGTTCGATGTCAAGCCAGGAAATGAGGAACGGTTTGAACTGGTATATGGGCCGTCCGGAAAATGGGCTCAATTGTTTCGCAGCGACCCGGCTTATCAGCGAACTCTCCTCCTGCGCGATTCCACGCGTGAGCTTACCTATTTGACGTGCGACTTCTGGGATTCGTGTGCAGCTTACGAAAATTTCCGGCGAAGAAACCGGGACGCTTATCTTGCCATCGACAGGGAGTGCGAGGAACTCACTTTAACGGAAAGCAAGATGGGAGCCTTTGAGCGGTTAGCAAACGACGGATAAAGAGACGCCGATTTTGCAACCCTCTCCGTGTCGCCAGCCCCTACTACGGGCGACGAAGCCCCCTACAACATGCAACCAGAAAACTCGGTGATTTAATCCTTCGCCCAAATACCAGCCAGACCGTCCGGCTTTAGATCCGGTTGAATGAACTTTTGTGGCGTTCGGGCGGAACGCAGAACTGCTTCGGCAGCGAGATAACCGCTGCGGACCGCGCCCTCCATAGTGGCGGGCCAACCTGTTGCGGTCCAATCGCCTGCCAGAAAGAGGCCAGCGATACTCGTCTGTTGCATTGGACGCCAACGGTCGACCCCGGGTTGCGGAGAAAATATGGCGGCGGCTTCTTTTATGACAGTGGCTTTGGTCAGGACAGCTTCGCGGGCGGCCGGAAGGGCGTGGCGGACTTCTGCGAGGCATAGGTCAATGATTTCCTGGCGAGGCTTTTGGAGCAGGTCGTGGGAGGCGCTGATAACCAGTTGGAGATACTGGCCATTCTCTTTCGCGGAAGCTTGCGCTGGCGCGGGGGCTTTCACAGTGGAAGCGCCATTTTCGGTCGCGTAGAGAGCCGTTTTGTTGAAAATCCATTGCGTGGTGGTGTCGAGTAGCGTGATGAAGGGCTCGGTCATGACCTGTCGATCGAACCAGAAATGAACACCGGTGATGGGGGCCACCATGATTTTATCGAGATTGCCGAGTGCCGTGTCGGTTTGCTTGAGGCTTTCGGGAAGAATCGCAGAAAGTACGAGATGAGGTAGAGCGATAACGTAGGCGTCGGCGGATTCTTCTCGGCCGTTGTCGAAGATCACGGCGTTTAGTTTATTGTTTTCAATTTTTAGGCCGCGCAGCGGAGAGCGAAAGACGACTTCCCCGCCCTTTTCTTCGATGGAGGCGCGGCAGCCGTCGTAGAGATCGCCGAGAGCTACAGCGGGGACGCCCATGCGATAGCCGGTTTTGTTGGAGAGAACGGCTTTCCAGAAGACGTCAATTCCATAACGGGCATCAATGTGATCGAGCTCTTCGGAGAGGGCGCTGACGAGAACTACGCGCCAGAAGCGGCTGATGGCTGCGTCCGTTTGTTTGTGGCGCTGGAGCCAAGCGAGCATCGAGAGACCACCGGGTTCGTCGAGTTCAGGGGGATGGCCGCCGCTTTGGAGAATGGAATAGAAGGCGCGAGCGATGGCGATTTTGTCTTTGAGCGCTAGCGGAGAAAACGTCAGGAAGGAACCGGTCATGTGAAATGGGGCTGGAAGAATGCCTGCGTGCATTTCGCCGCGGCGCCCCTGCGGATCGAGAAGAAGCAAGCGGTCGAAGAATTTTATTTTATTTCCGGAGCCGACGCGGCGGTAGAAATCCTCAAGGTTGGTGCAGCAGCCGAAGGTGACGTGCTGGCAATTATCCACGTGCTCGCCGTCGGGCAAAACGTAGGAAGCCGCGCGTCCGCCAAGGAACGGGCGCTGTTCAAAGAGACGTACACGCCAGCCTGCTTCAGCCAGCGCGACGCTGGCCGCCAGCCCCGCCAGCCCGCCGCCGATCACGATCACGGTTTTCAAGGATATTCTCTTCCGAGAGGCGGCCGAAGCGCGCCTTTGCAATGAAAAGCATTTTTTCAGGTTTCGAGAGACGGACGCGTTCTCCGAAAACGGCGAAATCGAGCGATTCGATGCGCGCCAGCAGTGCGCTGTACGTGTGAATGAGGAGCCAGAGGGCTGGGCGGCTTTCCGCATGGATGAGGCTGAAGAGTGCAGAGCCCTCACGGTAGTTTTGCCAGGCGCGGTCGGCTTCGAAGCGGAGAAGTTCGCGAACACCGAGGGTAGCTTCGCTTTTACCAAAATCCTCCGCAGTTACGCCGTAACGGGCTAGGTCTTCTTCGGGGAGATAGACGCGGCCAAGAGCATAGTCGTCGTGGACGTCGCGAATGATGTTGGTCAGTTGAAATGCGAGACCGAGTTTCTCCGCCAGGTCGAGAGCGCGGGAATCCTCGAAACCGAAAACGTGCGTGCAGGTGAGGCCGACAGTGCCGGCCACGCGGTAGCAGTATTCGCGGAGGCGATCGAAGGTTGGGTAGGCACGAATGGTGAGATCCATTTCGGCGCCGCTAATGAGGTCGTGGAGATAGCGAGCGGGCATTTTGTAGCGGTCCATTGTGTCTACGAGCGCGGGCAGGACCTCCGGCGCGCCCGTTGGAGATGCTTGGGCAAGAGCCGAGGAACCGTCGGCGAGTTGCGGTTCACCGGTGATGGCATCATCGAGTGCAGCGCGCCAGTTGGCCAAGCCGCGCTGCTTGACGGAGAGGTCGTCGCCTTCGTCGGCAACGTCATCCACCAGACGCATGAAGGCGTAAAGGGCGGCCAAGGCATCGCGGCGCGGCTTTGGCAGAAGGAAGAAGGCGTAGTAAAAATTGCTGTGGGCCGCCCGAGCGGTGGCGTGGCAGAAGGCGTAGGAATCCGGGACCGGCAGCGGCGTAGGCGATAGGGGCGCAGCGTGCGGACCCGCCAAAGGAGCGAAGCTTCCGCCGCTCGTTTCACGTTTCGCGGGTTTGCCGAGGAGATGGCTAAACAGGGCGCGGCCTAAGAGGCGAGCTTGTCTTACTTTGCCGATGGATGGGCGCGTGTTGAGCGTGTCGTAGCCCATTGTTTCGATGGCGTCGAGAACGGCTACGCCGCCGCGGGTGAACATGTCGAGGTCCACGCTCAGGCGAGCGTCGACGATGTTGGCTAGCGGAGCACCTTCGGCGAAAAGTGCGCGCGTGCGGGCGATCAAATCTTTCATAAGGCTTAGATAACGCGGGTCGAAACGGCGGTCGACGATGTCCGTTTCTGTCAGATCGTGCGAGGCGGCGATGTCGAGCGGGATGTAAATGCGATCCTTCTCAAGATCGCGGGAAACGTCCTGCCAGAAATTCGCCAACTGGAGAGCCGTGCAGGTGGCGTCGGAGAGTCTTTGACGCGGCTCGTCGCGATACCCGCAGAGATAGAGGACCAGGCGGCCGACGGGATTTGCAGAATAGACGCAATAGCCGATCACGGAATCCCAAGTGGGATAGCGCTTTACGTTTTGATCCTGGCGGAAGGCGCGCAACAGGTCGGCGAAAGGCTGCTTGGGAATGTCTTTCGCGAGAATAGTCTGCCGCAGGGCCACAAAGACGGGATGCGATGGCCGGCCGAGATAGCAGTCGTCAAGCTCGCGCTCCCACCAATCGAGCAGTTCGAGGGCGCGTTCTTTTTGCGGGATTTCATCGCCCAGGTCGTCAGCCCAGCGGCAATAGGCGTAAACGTTATAAAAATGCTGGTGCAAATCCTTTGGTAGGAGCCAGGAGACAACGTTGAAATTTTCGTAATGGTGCGTGGCGAGCCAGCGCGTGTACTGCTGGGCGGCTTCCGGAGAGCAGTTGTTCGCCGGAGCGTTGGCGGCTAGTTCGAGCTCACCGGGACGCAGCATGGGAAAGCGTGTTCCTCGCTCCGCTCGGAATGACACGGTGTAGTGATCTGAGCGAAAAGATCAAGGGTGCATTCAAAGAAAGCAAAGCGGCCGAGGCGATCAAGGCCGGACGGCCAGCTTGATTTCGCCGCTGCGGCTCTTCATGCGCTCAAAGGCTTGCGGCAGGTCAGTCAAGCGAATCTCTTCGGTTACGAAGTCCTGGCCTATGATGTCGCCGCGGCGGATAGCTTCGAGAGCCTCGCGGATGAAACGCGGCGTGTGATGGAACGGAGAGATCAGCTTGATTTCGGAATAGTGGATGGCCGCGGGATCGATCGAGACGTTCGTGCCGGTGGGAAGGCCGCTGAAAAAATTGACCACGCCGCCGCGGCGAACGATGGCGAGCGCTTGCTGCCAGGTCGCGGGGTTTCCCGCGGCTTCGACAACGGAATCCGGGCCGCGCTGATCTTCGGTTAGAGATTTTACCGCGGCTACAACATCGGTCTTTTCGGTGACGTTGATCGTGGCAATCGCGCCGAGCCGGCGGGCTACATCGAGCGGGGCGGAGCGGCGCGCCAGCGCGATCACTCGAACGCCGCGGCGCGAGAGCATACGCACGAATGTCAGTCCGATGGGGCCGCAGCCGATGACCACGGCCGTATCACCGGTGCGTACTTCCATTTCATGAATGCCGCGAAGCACGCAGGCCAGAGGTTCGACGAGCGCGGCGCTGCCATCATCCACGGAATGCGGCACTTCGAGCATGTTTTCCATCGCTATGCGGCTCGGGATGCGCATATATTCGGCGTAGGCGCCATTGTTGAAGAGCAAGTCTTCGCACAAATTTTCCTGGCCGCGGCGGCAGTGATAGCAGCGCAGACACGGCGCGGAGTTTGCGGCGACGACGCGCATGCCAATGCGCCAGCGCGCATCCACGCGCTTGCCAACGGCAGCGATATCGCCGACGACCTCGTGGCCGAATACCGCGGGAGGCTGAATCATTTTGGCGTGATAGCCGCGCTTCCAAACTTTAAGGTCCGTGCCATCCGTGAGCGCGAGACGCACGCGGAGAAGGACTTCGTCGGCGGCGAGCGGCGGAACGTCAATCATCTCAATGCGCAGGTCTTCGCTGCCGTATAAGACGGCTGCCGTCATCTTCGAGGGCACGGAGACTCGCGCGGGCGCAAATCGAACTTCTTCGGCGACATCCAGCTTTTTGGGGACAGTTGTTTTCATGCGTGCTTGATCAGAATTTTTAGAGATTCGGCCGTCGGCTTGGCCGCCAGTTCCAAACCCTCCTGGATTTTATCCAGCGAAAACCGGTGCGTAACAATCTCCATTACAGGCAGTTTCTTTCCCAGCACCAGCTCCGCGGCCGACTCCTGGATATCCACGGCGGCGCTGTAGCTGCCCAGGATTTCCTTCTCGTCAATGCCCACGGCGGCGGCGGGAAACTCAATCTTGGTAACCGGATCGTTTGCCGCGAATAGTAAGACGCGCCCACCTGGCCTGGCCGTTGCAAGAGCGTCCGTAACCACCGATGGATGCGCTACGGCAACCAGGACCGCGTCCGCCCCTCGACCTTCCGTACGGGCGCGAATCTCTTCTACCAGCTTACCACTGGTTGGGTCAAAGGACTCCAGGGCGCCAAGAGTGAGGCTTTTCTCGCGGCGCTGGTGGATAGGATCACTTGTGTAGAGTCGAGCGCCATCGAGCTTGCTGACCATGAGCAATTGGAGACCGATAGGGCCGCAGCCAAGAATGAGAACGGTCTCTCCTGTCACGATGCGGGCTTTCTGAACGGCTTTGACGATGGTGTTGATGGGCTCGATGAAGGTGGCTTCCTCAAACGTGACGTTATCGGGAAGCGCCACGATGCCGCGCTCGGCGACCCAGGGCATGGCTTTGACATATTCGCCGAAGCCGCCGCCGTTGGGCGTGAAACCCGCCGTAAGGCCCGTCGTTTTGTACTGCTTGCATTGGGAAAAGAGGCGCTTCTCGCAGTAGAAGCAGCGGCCGCAGGGCGTGTGGTGGAAGCTCATCACGCGATCACCGCGAAACCACTTTGTTACGCCGGGGCCGACGGCGACGACTGTGCCAGCGAGTTCATGGCCCAGGATTTGCGGCGGCTCGACGTAACGTTGAAAGATTTTCTTGATGTCGGTGCCGCAGATGCCGCAGGCGGCGACTTTGATGAGGACTTCCCCTTCGTCCACTTCAGGAACCGGGACTTCTTCGACGTGCACGATTCCCTTTTCGCGAAAAACGCCGGCGCGCATCGTCTTCGGGATGGGCCCGAGCGATTGCAGGGATTGAGGCATGGTGCCTACGCCGCTCACGTGGCCGGAACCTCTTCTATTTTGGGATGAGCGGTTCTGGTCCAATTCTCCGAGATCGCGGCGACGTAACGATCGAGAAAGTCCGCTAACGAATTAGCGGCAGCGCGGCTCTGTCTTCCAAATTGGATTAAGAGCGGGATCCGGTATGGACTCAGGCCGACCTCTTTCAGGAGCCCGCCCATTTTCAGGTGGCCGCGCGAATCGAGGATACGCGCGAAATCTACGGGCATGTCTTCGTCGGCCGCGTCACTGATGCCGCGAATCACTACGGCTGGCAAGTGGTGGCGGCCGGCAGCTGCCAAAATGTGTGCGGATTCCATTTCTACGATGCTTCCCTTTTGACTCAAGGATTCTTTCTCTTCCGCTGTTGCTATGACTTTTCCAGAAGTCAGAGAAATGTTCACAGGGCTTGCGCCCGTGTAAGTAGCTAATTCCACCAGACTTGCGTCCGCCACCCCTCTGAGACTCTGGTCCATCGTTTCCGCGGTGCGAGCGACGATAACTTCTTGCGGCTCTATCCCTGCGTCCAGTGCCCCTGCCAAGCCGCTGGAAATGCAAATGTCATATTGTTCGACGGGAAGCGAGAGCATGGCTTTCGCTGCGTTTTCGGCGCCCATGCCGGTTAACAGGACAGTCACCTCGTCGCGGCCGATGTTTGCTTTGAAGAGATCGAAGTCGCGGCGTTTTTCCCACATTTCAAATTCGTAGGGGACAAAAGGATGACGCGAGCTCCATGGAGAGAACTCGGCTTTCACGGCGAATGTGACAAGGATGCGCATCAGTTCAACAGTTTAAGATGCCGGGCTGAGGCCCCACGCTACAAAACCCTTTCTGAATCTTAGCCGGTCGCCAAGCTCTCCGAGTCGAGCACAGTTCGAAGCCTGTTCCACCAAAATCTACGCCGCGGCACGGAGCATTTTTTTCGCGCGGCGCGTCTTTACGTAGCCGTTGTCCACGTACCAGCGTACAGCGCGTTCCAGCGCGGCAGACACCGGGCCGGGCTGGAAACTCAGTTCGCGCTGCGCTCGCGAGCAATCCACAAACATCGTGTGTTGCGCGATTTTCACACCCTCGACGGGAATTTGCGGCTCTTTTCCGATAAGCCGCGAGAAAGCCGTATTCACGTAGGCTACACCCAAAGCGACGCCGTGAGGAATCTTGAGGCTCGGCGAAGGCAGGCCCGTTATCCTCGCGAGAACGTCGAGCAATCCCTTAAGCGTCAGGTTCTCAGCGCCGAGCAGATAGCGTTCGCCAACTTTACCGTTTTCCGCAACCAGCAGGTGCCCTTCCGCACATTCTTCCGCGCCGATAAAATTCAGGCCCGTCTGCACATATCCGGGCATCTTCCCGTTCAGAAAATCCAGGATAATTTTGCCGGTCGGAGTCGGCTTCCAATCTCCTGGGCCAACCGGAGTCGTTGGCATGGCTACCACGACCGGCAGACCCTCCCTGGCGGCCTTTAACACTTCTTGTTCAGCCATCCACTTCGAACGTTTGTAGTGACCAATCATTTCCTCGAGCCGCGCATCCGTTGCTTCGGTGGGCAGCTCCGGACGATCCACGGCAATCGTGGCTACCGTGCTGGTGTAGATAAATTTTTCGAGCTTGGCGCGCTTGGCAGCTTCGAGAATGTTTTTTGTGCCGCCCACGTTGGAATCGTAGATTTCGCGCGATTTCCTCGCCCACAAGCGGTAATCCGCGGCCACGTGAAAGCAGTACTGCACGCCAGCGAGCGCGCGGTCGAGAGAGGACGGGTCTCGCAGATCGCCGGTCACGTACTCAAGAGAAAGATCCGCAACGGCTCGGTTTGTGCTGGAAGGACGCATCAGCACGCGGACCGGCTCCCCCGCGGCGACCAACTTGCGCGCTACATGGCTGCCGAGAAAGCCCGACGCTCCTGTAACCAGAGTGGTCATTTATTTGAATTCATGGCATCCATTTATGCCGATTCCTCGCAGGCGTCCGTGCCTCGCGTCCGCACGCCAGCTTGTTCCTGGACGCCCGCCGTTTGGGGGTAGGAGGCTTCCAGCATCCTCGATAGTTTCCGCCAGGGGCGCGATGGAATCATTCCCGTGATTTCAGCGATTTTTTTACCGAACGCGGTATCACTTGCATCGCTCGCGGAGGCTCCATCGGAAGAGACGGCAATTCCGTCGACTCGACTCGTTTCGAGCGACCGAAAAAGCGGCTCCATTTCCGCTACCGGCGTTTGGGTTCCCACGATCAAGTGCACACAGGCGAAAAAACCAGAGAGCTTCACGATACGAAGGGCTTCGATCACGCTTTGAAACGCGCGGCTGTTGCCTTTTCCTCTGTAAGCGACCTCGCTATCACCAAGCTGGAATGCAAAGAAAAATCGCTCCCCCGGCTGAAACTCGTGAACGCGTTTGCGCAAATCCTGGCCGCTGGTATCGAGGAAAACATGTCGCCCGCTTTGCGCTAAAGCTGTTGTGACTTTTCCAATCCCCGGATGAAGGAGCGGTTCCACTCTGCCGATCCAAACCACGGGAGCTCCCACCTGATTTGCCGCCTGAACACAAGCCTCAGGGGTGTGCCATGCGGCCTCAGGGATGGCGCTTTCAAACCGCACGCCGGGAGCGAAATGCCTGACAAGAGGTGAGAGCTGAAAAATCGCGGGCGAACGTTTCCCGCGTAAGACCTGCGAAAATTTATGTCCCCAGAGACGCGTGCTCAAGCCAGCCGGAAACCACATCTCGGCCACTAGAATCCGCTACGCAGCCGGAACTCAGCCGGCTGGAATTTCATGGCGCAATACTCATGCGGCCCCTGGACTTGGTTCTTAAAGCGCGCAAGTGCATAAAGGGGGAAAGAATTGCGGTAGAGGTGATACTTCAGGTAAAACACGCCGGGAAATCCGGTTCCGGTGAATTCTTCTTCGCTCCAGGAGCCATCCGTGTTCTGCTGGTGAACAAGATAGGACACAGCTTTCTGTACCGACACATCCTCTGGTTGTGTTGCTGCAAGCAATCCAATCAGTCCCCAAGCGGTTTGCGATGGCGTGCTGTTGCCCTGCCCCTTGGTTGTGGGGTCGGTATAACTCCAGAGGGACTCACCAAAACTGCCGTCCGGTTTTTGTACGGCGCGCAGCCAACTTACGGCGCGCTGGCAAAATTCTTTTGCCGTGAGCGAAACCGTTTCAAGGGCGCGCAGAGCACCGCTCGTTCCGTAAACGTAGTTCACGCCCCAACGGCCAAACCAGGAGCCGTCTTCGCATTGATCCTTTAGCAGAAATTTCACCGCCCGTTGGATAGCTGGGTGCTCGGCAGGCCAGCCAAAACGCCCGAGGCATTCGACGACGCGCGCCGTGACGTCTGCAGTGGACGGATCAATCATCGCATTGTGGTCGGCGAAGGGTATATTGACCAGAAGCTGCCGGTCGTTGTCGCGGTCAAAGGCGCCCCAGCCTCCATCTTTGTTTTGCATGCTGAGTAGCCACTGAAGACCCAGGCGAATGGACTTTTCCATACGCTCAGGATCGGGATGCTTGACGCGCTGCAGCGCCATTAGGACGAACGCGGTGTCATCCACGTCCGGAAAAAAATCATTGCGAAACTCGAACGCCCAGCCACCTGGCTCGGCGTCTTTGTTCTTGAACTGCCAGTCGCCAGGACCGAGGACTTGCTTCGATAGCATCCAATCGGCGGCCTTCACCAGCGCGGGATGATCGCAAGGCAGCCCCGCTTCTTCCAGAGAAACCATGGCAATGCAGGTGTCCCAGACCGGCGAAACACATGGCTGCATGCGAATCGTATCGGCGTCTTCAATCTCGAAGCGCGAAAATTCGCGAATCTCGCGCGCCGTGATGGGATCCTCAGGGCTGTGCCCAAGCGCCATAAGCGCAAAAATCGAATTCATCATGGCGGGATAAATTGCGGCAAGACCATCGCTGCGCTCTATATGCTGCAGCAACCACGCTTTGCACTCGCGAAGGGCGCGGCGTCGCAGCGGCTTCCAGGGAAGCTTTTCGTAAAGTTTAAGACCGCGGTCGATGGCCAGAAAAACGTTGCGCCAGGAGATGAGCTGCTCGCTCCAATCGAAGGCGGCGGCTTTGTGCGAGATATCCTTGAAGAGTTCGTCCACGCGGGCGCGTTCCGGCAGCCGCCACTCCGGACGAAGCGCGGAAAGAATGGCCATCGGAATGACAATGCCACGCGTCCAGGACGACATCTCGTAGATGTTGAGATAAAACCAGGTCGGCAGCAGCAACAGCTCCGGCGGAATCGAAGGAACCAGCTCCCAGCCGACGGCTCCGATCAGCGCCAGATAAAAGCGTACGTAAGAATTGGTGAGTTCGAGACCACCCAGGCGATGCACCGTCTCTCGCGCCAGGTTCATGTGCCGCGCGTTCACATCATCGCCGACGAGCTTTAGCGCGAAATACGCTTTACAGGTGGCGTTTAGGTCGGAAGGCCCGCCAGGAAAAATACTCCAGCCGCCGTCGGGCAATTGCCGCTGGCGAACATAGTTGGCCAGCTTGGCGATACGGAGCGGATCGGCCTTTCCAAGAACGTACAGATAGTAGATGTAATCGGATTCGAGCGTCGTGTCCGCTTCCAACTCGCCAAGCCAATAGCCTTCCTCGGCTTGTAGAGACAGCAGAAGATTCGCGCCATTCTCGATAGTCTGTTCGAGAGATCGCCCCAGGTCCTGCTCGCGCCAAAGCGGCGGCATAACCGGGGTTGGTCGGTCTAGTCCGATGCGTGTACCTGTCGCCAAATCTGGTTCCCCCCTCCCCTAATTTGTTGACAACAAGAGGAAAAAACTTGCCCCACTGCCCGAATGCCCCTAAATGCCCTGTTCCGAGTAACTTCCAAAAACTCCCGGCGAAAGCTCCGGGCCCCCAAAGAGACCGAGTAACACTAGTACCACTGAATTATCGCCGTCTTATGCCAACGGGTCAACTTCTAAGATGCGCTCGTGTGATATAGGCGTTGTCAGATAACGATGCTTGGCCGGGACAGTAACGCTCGTTCCACAAGGACGTGCAGCGGCTCAGGCAGGGGTTCACCTTCCAGTTGGGAAACGGAGGGCTTGGTGCGTAGTAGGTTGGCCGGGAGCTTCAGCCAGCCGGGCGTGGCTGCCGCGGAATTCATGGACCCGCGAAATACCAGGGCATCGGCGCGGTCCAGGGCGGCTCGGGCGGAGTCTTTGAAGTCTTCGCGGGATGGGTCTATCACCGCGAAATAGAGGCTCGGTTTCAGGAATTGCATCAGCGAATTACTTTCCAGAATCAGCGCCGAGAATTCCGGGTTCGTTTCAGGGAATATTTCTTGCAGTGCCCGGCGCAACTGCGGCAATCCCTCCGCTAGAAAACCTTGCTTGGTTCTTAGCCAAAGAGACCGCTTCGCGCCGGCAGCTAGAAATCGCGCGCTGTCCGTTCCTGATTGCGGCATGGATTCCCATTCAATAGCAGTAATATGTTCGTCGGGAGCGCAATCGCAGTTGTTGCCGTTTTGCGCGCAGACGCCGTGGCCGTATTGCGTGATTTTTCCAGCTATCCACTGCGCTTGCGGGAAGGCGCTGATAATGTCGCATACCAGTTGCGTTTTGCCGATGCTTCGCGTGTGCCCGCCGACCACAATCACGCGCCAGCGCGGAGCGTCACTCACGTCACTTCCCTTCCAGCTTAGCTTCCAGTTCTTTGATCCGCGCGGCTAGTTCCGGCAGACGCGCTTGCCAGGCAAATTGCTCTTTGAATTTTTCGAGCGATCGCGCCGGAGTCCCCCACACCGTTTGGCCTGTGCGTATCGTTTTGCCGCCCAACACGCCGGATTGGCCGCCGATGATAGAGCCATCTTCCAAGTGACATTGTTCGCCAAATCCGGCTTGGCCGCCGACGACGACGTGTTTGCCGAAATCGCAGGAACCAGATAGCCCGGCCTGCGCGGCCATTACGGTGTGCGCGCCGATCTGGCAGTTGTGGCCGATGTGTACCAGATTGTCCAGCTTGACCCCTTCGCCGATACGCGTGTCGTCCAACGAGCCGCGATCGATGGTAGTGTTCGCGCCGATTTCGACGTCATCCGCAATCTCTACTATGCCTGCTTGCGGAAATTTCCAGTAGCGGCCTTCCCCTTGCGCATAGCCAAAACCATCCGCTCCGATGACAGCGCCGGAATGAATTTCCACTCGATGGCCGATGCGAACACCAGCGTAGAGCGTCACCCGGGGGTGAATCCTGCAGTGGTCGCCAATCCAGGAGCCTGCACCTATCACGCTGTGCGCACCAATTTGCGTGTCTTCGCCGATCGAGGCGTCTTCGCCGATTACCGCAAACGGCCCAATGCCGGCGCTGGGGCTGACTTTCGCGAGAGGTGCGACAATCGCCGTCGGATGAATTCCGGTGGCAATAGGAGCCCTATCAAGAAGGAGAGCGGCTGCTTTGGCAAATGCCAGTTTCGGCTGTGCGCTTCGGAGAATTGTCTTTCCTGAAAGCTCGATATTCTCGGAGGCAATTACGCAGATTGCAGCGGAGGCTGCGGCGCGGTCCTCATGCTTGGCTTTCTCGACGTAAATAAGGTCGTGCGGCCCTGCGCGCTCGGGTGCCGCAACGCCTCGCAGTTCCAATGCCGTGTCGCCTTCGAGCCTTGCGCCGACGGCTTCCGCCAGTTGCTTTGCTGTCTGCCTCATGGAAGACCTCTCTCAAAAATCATACAGCGGTGGTTCCCCTTTCGGTCGCATCTTCCAGCGTTTGTGAATCCAGACCCACTGGTCTGGATATTTTCGAATGATCTCTTCGATTACCTTCGTAAACTTTTGCGTATTTTCAAGGATGTCGCGCTCGGCATCGCCAGTGCGCGTCAATTCCACCGGCGGTTCGAAGCGCAGGCGATATTTTTTGATGGTCTCATCCCAATAAGCGTAGCCGGGGACCACAGCCGCCGCGGTATGGAGCGCGACGCGCGCCAGCCCGGTTGTCGTACAAGCCAAATTCCCAAAGAAATCCACGAACACGCCCTCTTCCGGCATGGTGTTTTGATCCGCGAGAATCCCGACCGTCCCTGAATCCTTCAGAATTTTCAGCATGACGCGCGCGGATTCGTTCTTGAAAATGGGCTTGTTGCCCGAAGAACAGCGGTACTGATTGACAATCTCATCCAGCCGCTTGTTGTCGAGAGGCCGCGCCATATAGTGCAGAGGGTAGCCATAGAGCGCATGCGCGAAGGAAGAAAGCTCCCAAGCGCCAATGTGCCCGGTCAAGTAGAGAACGCCTTTGCCGCGGCGCTGCCCTTCCAAAAAATTCTCGTGACCTTCAAGAATCACGACCTTTTCGATGTTGGCCGCGGTCAGCCTTGGAAAATGCGCGAACTCCGCCGCCATCCAGCCGAAATTGCGGACCATCTTGTGCGTCACGTCCCGGCGATGTGCCTCAGTCCACTCCGGAAACGCAAGCCGCAGGTTGACCTCCGCTGTTTTCCGCAGTCGCGGCACCATCGCAAATACAACCGCTGTGACCGTTGCCGCAAAGCTGCGTGCCATTGCACGCGGAAGCACACCCATGGTTTTCAAGACCATCCAAACGGCGGCGTATTCAAACCATTCTCTCATCCTGTGCGCAGGCGGCCACTCAGCATCCGACGCGCGACAGTATGCAAGAGGTGAGCGGTTCGAAGATAGACTTTCAATGCTAGACTTTCCATTTCGTGAGCGAACCGCTAACTTCCTTCCCGGAAAAACCGTCGCAAACGACCGCGGCCCGCGTCGGCTGGGCCTTTCTCATTCTCGCCACTCTCTACGTCTGTTACTTCAGCCACCTGGGCGCAATCGGATTCGTTGGGCCGGACGAGCCTCGCTATGCGTGGATTGCCCGGGACATGGCCGAGACCGGCGACTGGGTCACGCCGCGTCTCTACGGCAAGCCGTGGTTCGAGAAGCCTCCTCTCTATTATTGGGGCGCGGCGCTTTGCTTCAAAGTTATCGGAGTGAGCGAAGCTGCGGCCCGATTGCCGAGCGCGATTTGCGCGCTCCTTGCCACGCTGGCGCTCGCCTGGCTGGCGTGTCGGCTGTACGGCGAAGAAACCGCGCGCTGGCTGATGCTGCTGTTACCCACAACCGTCGGCATGATTGGATTTTCGCGCGCCGCTGCGACCGACATGCCCTTCAGCGCAATGCTAACCATCGCTATGGTTTTTGCGGCGATTGTGATACGGCTCGCGCCGGCTGAGGAAGGCGGTGCAAGTCCCTCCCCTGCAAACCCCACGACACCCTGGCTCGCACTCCTCCTTTTCGGTTTTTTCCTGGGCCTTGCCGTACTCGCGAAAGGTCCCGCTGCAATCATTCTTTCTGGCGGCGCCATCTTTTTCTGGGCAATCTTTACGAAGCGCTGGCGCGATGCGTTTCGTCTGTTTCATCCTGCCGCAATCGCCACGTTCGGCCTCACCGCGCTGCCCTGGTACATTCTCTGCGCCCGCCGCAACCCGGATTTCTTCCGCATCTTCATCATCGAACACAATTTCAAGCGTTTCCTCACCCCCGAATTCCAGCATATCCAACCCTTCTGGTTTTACCTTCCCATAGTCGTGGCAGCTCTGCTTCCTTGGTCGGTCTTTTCCGCCTGCGCTGGCATTACCGGAGCTCGAAGGCTGTGGCTATTCCGAGCCCTGCATCCTGTGTCGTTGTTCTTCTTCTGCTGGCCTGCGTTCACGGTTCTCTTTTTCTCGGTATCCAGGTCCAAACTCCCAGGCTACATTCTTCCTGCGCTCCCACCGCTTACGCTGTTCACGGCGCGAGCGATTACACTGCACATGGAAAAGAAGTCAGGTCGGTGGGTGTTCTGCATGGGTGGGTTGACGCTTGTCCTGATGGGGGTTTTAGCTTTTTTGTTTAGCGAAAATATCCCGTTCGTGACTGACATTCGCCCTTCACCAGGCGTCACAAAAATCGCCCTTCTCGCGATACTCGGCGGAATGATCGCGACAACGCTCGCGTCACTTAGGCGAACCACACCGGCAACTTTGATTATGGTACTGGCCGTCGTCAGCCTTTTGTCGTGGTCGCTTTCCCAGTGGGATTACCGCGAACTCGATGCGGGCGTCTCCGCGCGCCCCGGCGTGAAAGTCGCGCTCGAACACTTGACGCCGCAACAAGCGTCCGCTGCAACGGTTTTCAAACTGAGGCGCTCTTACAAATATCAGGTCGATTTTTATCTTCATCGAGAGACGCAAGAGTGGTCGCCCCAAAGGGAAGGACTGGCCATCGTCTTCACGGATTACGCAAACGCGCGAGAACTCGAGCAGCTTGGCGGCTGGTGCCCCCGATATATTGCTTTTCCTCGAGTCTGGGTATGCGAAGCCGGCAAGGGTTTCCCAATTCTAATGCACGGCCCCGCCGGTAGCGGGCAACCTAAGTAGAAAAAAACTCACCACGCGATTCTCATAATCGCGCTTATCACTATCATCCATCCCAACAAAGTTCCCGTGCGGAATAATGATTTGATCGCGCGGCTCCGGCGACTTCACAAATATCTGCCGCGTAATGTCTCCCAACTCGGGTTCATCGCTGGCTTCGATAAACAGTTTCGGTACGCCCGCCAGCGAAGCCAGTTTCTTAGAGAGCGGCGGATCTTCCCGGTATTTGTAATTCAGCCAGCCAAAGCTGAACTCCGCGGAACGCGCCATGAGCGGGAATCCACCAAGCCCGTTATGCCCGACCTCAATTTTCACCATCTGTTCCGGCGAGTCGTATACGGAATCGAGCACGATAGCCCGAATCCGGTGATCGTTTTCCGCTTCGCGCAAAGCCGCGTAGGCTCCCAGGTTGTAGCCCCACATACCGACACGCGCAGGGTCCACATCCTTGCGTTCAGCCACGGCATCCACCGCCGCACGCACTTCGTCCGCTTCCCGGTACCCGAAAGTAGTGATCCCGTCGTTCCCGCCATGCGCCGCAAAATCAAAATCAAAGACATTGTACTGGTGATCCTGCAACGCCGACACCAGCGTCAGCAATTCCCCGCGGCTCGATCCATATCCGTGACACAGCACAATCGTAGGAGCCCCGCGCAATCCTGGAAAAAACCAGCCATGATGCGTTTTCAACCCCGCAACGCTAAAATCCACGGGATCCGGCTTGCCCGGAAAACTCTCCATGTCAATTTCGCTGGTGGTGCGCTGCGGCTTCACAATGCGGTACACCAGGAATCCCGCAATCGCCACTGTCGCGAGTACCGCAAAAAAAACCAGCGCTAGCACGGCCATAAGCAATTTCGTATACCACTTGGTTGGATAGCGGATCTCGTACAGGATAGACATGCGTATTTTGCGCCACAGGGCGGCAACGCCGCCCGATTTATCCTCGCTAATCAAGCACGATACGCGCGATGTTAGCACACCTTTTCCGTGCGCTTTCCGCCAGCCTTTCCTGCTTGTGTCGCAATTGTATCCTTGCAAGCAAGCCCTCAGTTGATTGCCAGCCCTCCGATTCGGCTATCATAGAGCCTGCGCGGTAGGGGCCGCGGGTCACTTCTCTCCTACATGAACATTGTCGATTTGCGCCAGACTACGGTCCGCCAGCTGGAGCCGCTCCTTGAAGAGGAAGCGCGGCATTGGCGCGACGAACTCCATTGGGATTACCGGAGCGCCCTCGAACTCATCAAACGCTTTCTGGACGCGCATGCGCTCGCCGGCTGTGTCGCCTTCGAAAACGGCAATGCCGCCGGCTATTCCTTCTACGTGCTGGAGGAACAGAAGGGCCTGATCGGCGGCCTTTACGTTTCGGCAAAATTCTCCCAAGCTGTCATTGGGCAGCGTTTACTCGAAGAGATGCTCTTCTCCATGCGCGCCATTCCTCAGCTTTCGCGCATTGAAGCACAGCTCATGCCCTTCAGCGGTCCCGTGGAAATCCCGCTGGGAGATCAAGGCTTTCGCCTCTATTCGCGCCAGTTCATGCTTCAGGATCTCGGGAAACTCCCCGAAACGCGCACCGGAGCTTCCGCCGGGATGCGCCTCGATCGCTGGAACGATCGCTTCTTTGAGCCATGCTCCAAACTGATTTATCTTGCCTACGCCAACCACATCGACGGCGAAATCAACGATCAATACCGCAGCCGCGCCGGCGCGCTAAAATTCCTGAAGAACATTATCCTGTTGCCAGGCTGCGGACATTTTGTGCCCCCGGCTTCCTTTGTCCTGCGCGAACCGGGCAGCGACGACCTCGTCGCCGCCATCCTCACCAGCGAAGTCTCCCCCGGTGTCGGCCACACGACGCAAATCTGCGTACTTCCCGGGTACCAGGGCCACGGTATCGGCCGCATGCTCATGCAGACCTCCGGCGAAACCCTGCGCAGCATGAAATTCCGCGAGCTAACGCTCACCGTCACTTCAGAAAACTACGGCGCGGTGGAACTCTACAAAAAATTAGGATTCACAACGATTAGAACCTTCACAGCAGGCGTCTGGCCGCGCTAGCCGCAACCAGCGTTATCTCTTCGATCGGTCCTTTAGCAAGTTCTTCAGTTCCGACATGAACTCTTGAACATCCTTGAAATCCATGTAAACCGATGCAAACCGCACATAGGCCACCTTATCCAGCTTCTTCAATCGGTTCATAATCATCTCGCCGATCTCGGTGGTCGTCAGCTCACGCTCCGTCGCTTCGTGAACCACGCTCTCAATTTCGTCCACAATGGCTTCCAGCTTCGGTGTCGCCACCGGCCGCTTCTCGCAAGCCTTCAACAATCCTTGCAAAATCTTCTGCCGTTCAAATCGCTCCCGCCGGCCGTCCTTCTTGATCACCATGTAAGGAATTTCATCAATGCGCTCGTAGGTCGTGAATCGGCGGCTGCACTTCAAACACTCCCGGCGGCGCCGAATGGTATCCCCGGCGCGGCCTTCGCGCGAGTCAATCACCTTGTCGTCCAGATGCGCGCAGAATGGACACTTCACTCGGCCGGTCTCCTCAACTCTTGTGTGCTTGCGGCTTCGCTTTCATCTTCAGCTAATTTCTTCAGTTTCCCTAGCGAGAACCCTTCTCGCACCAGTAAAGGAATGCCGACAAGACTACACGCTGCGAACGTAATCAGCCACAACACCACCGCCGCGGCCGTGGCCGGCTCCGTCTCTATGCCCAGGAATCTATACACGGAAATCGCCGCGAGTTGCGAGCCTCCGCCAGCCAGCGGCAATTGAAACACGGAACCGGCCAGCGTAAACGCCATCAGCAGCAAAGCATCTGCAGGGCCCAACTCTTTGAATTTCCCTCCAAAACTGTGCGTGATCCATACGTACACCAAAAACACCAGCCCCCAATGTACTGCCGATAAAAAGATCGTCTTCGCCAATTCGCCCCAGCTTCGAATAATCTGCACGCCGCGCGCAAATCCCAACACTGTCCCTGCAATTTTCGCCCGCAAACCCGGCGCGCTCTGCCAACTGCCCAACGCCCGCTCCAGCGCCGCTGTTCCGTGCAACCGGAAGTACACTAGAAACCCGATAACTCCAACCACTCCCCCGATCAAAATCACCCCCGTGGTATTGGCCACGGGAACATGCCTTTTTTCAGCCAACAGCGCAATCCCCGCAATCACCGCCGCGCTCACCACGTCAAAAATTCTTTCCAGCGCGTAAATCCCATACATATCCGCTACCGGCAGCTTTTCTTTTCTCGCCAGCAGCAGCGGCCGCACCGGCTCCCCGGCGCGCCCCAGCAGAAAAACAGCCGCGAAACCACTCAGCGTCATTCCATAAATCGGCCAGAAATTCGAAGCGCCCAGGTTTTGCTGGAACACACCCCAGCGCAGTGCCCGCAGCGCGTAGCACCCGTAAATCGCCACCACGGAAAGCAGCAAAAGGTAAGGATTTGCATTTCGAATCGCCAGCCAGAGCTTGTCCCCGCTGAAGCTCGCGCCGCGTAGCGTCCCACCAAATCGGTAAACCGCGAACGTCACCGCCGCCAGCACGATCAATAGGACGAGGAGCTTCCCCCACGATGAACGCATGCGCATGCCAGACTAACGGCCACGCGAACATGCGTCAAGGCACGCCGGCCCATTTTGCCGGGATGATTTCATTTGGAAGCGAAGTGCTGAGGATCCTTCAACAGGTGCACAGCCGTTCGGCCATAGCCATTTGCAACGTTGCTATGATGCGCCTGAAATTCCGGCGAAAGCGCCTCTCGAAGCTTTGGCAGCGCGTGATATGGCACCGACGGATAAAGATGGTGCTCGAGGTGATAATTCACGTTCGACCACAAAAATTCGATGACGGGATGCGTCACAATCGACCGCGCATTCGTCCATTCGCTGCCCTCGCTGACGTCATGATGTTCCGTCACGCTTCGCAAAACCGAAGCTACGTAGAGTCCCGTCACCATGGGCGGCACAACGAATAGCAAATAGCGGCGCCAGCCAATCACAAATGCGATGGCCGCATGCAGAAGAACAGCGCCGCCAAGCTCCATTACAATCCTGCGTCGCACCTGGCCCGGTATCGTTCTTTGCAAACCGTAGGCGTTCACGCCCATCTGCGCAAACATCGGAATGAAAAAATAAGCCCAGCCGGGCACTCCCCGCACCACCCGATCAAAGAACCTGTACTCTGGATCTCTCTCTGAATGCGCGTAATGATGATGGTCTAGATGAAATCGCCGGTGCGCCTCAGCGGAAATCCCGGCAATCGCAAGCGTGAACCACGTGAAGAAATCGTTTAGGCGCCGGTTCCGCGAAATGAGATCATGTGTGCCCTCGTGTCCCTGCACAAGCAAATCGTGCAGTGGCCCAAACCCGGTTACAAAGATGCAGATCGCCGTCAGCCCCCACCGCTGAAAATAAATCGCGGCCGCAGCCAGGCCCGCCCACAACAAAAGATCAAGAAAGATGCGCGGAATCGAACGGTATGGTTCCGCGCTCAAATTCTCGGCCAGCGAAGCAATTTTGGAATGAGTTGTCATGACGTTATTACCATGAGGCAACCACCGATCTTTCCATCTAGCTTACTGCGCTTTGCTTTGTGTCCGCACCAGAAACTCCAAAAACAAAACCCCAAAGAGCAAGTCCACCACCGACGGTGCGGCTAGCAACACGGGAATCTCTTTCGCCAGCGCGTGCAAAATAAACACGAGAAACACCAGCGGCTTCCCCACCACGCCAAGCTTCACCAAATCGCGGTTCCGCGAAAGATCGCGGCTCACCCAGTAGTATCCCAATCCAAAAACAAACAAGCACGCCGCCAAAAGTTGCAGGCTGATGCTGTCAGGCATACCCGGAAACCGCATCCTCGCGCGAAACTCAGCATCGGTTAGAAGAAACAATGTGGCGCCGGCGGAAACCATGTTCCAAAACGCAGCCCCGAGGAATAGCCATTGGTAATAACCTGCCCTGCTGGCCGAAAGCGTCACGCCGGATTCACTCAGCATCGCTCCTACCAAGAAATCCGAGGATCCGTAAACTCACCTCTTCCGCGCGATCGAGCGCCATCCAATGCTCACCCTCGGGAATCATTTGAAGTTCAGAGCCCCGAACCATCTCAGAAAGAACCTTTGCATGCGCAAGAGGAAAATGTTTATCGCCCTCAGCCCAAAGAAACAAAGACGGCCTCTTGATGGAAGAATAAAGCTGTTTCAAACGCGGCAAAGTCCCCTGATAACCGGCGCACATCCGCACCACATATTTCCGCACCTCCGGCCTCTGAAAGCTCTCCCACAAATCCCTGCGCAGCTCCGCGCTCAGTTTGTACCCCCGCGGCAGAAACGTTTGAACCGCGCGAAAGAAAACCGCTCGTGGCAGCCGTTCCAGCAAAACGCGGTTCCACCCAAACTTCCTCAACAACGCAATCTCCCACGATGTCTTCTCGTCCCAAATTACGAGCGAATTCATCACCACAAGTCTGCTCAACCGTTCAGGATATTCGGCCGCAAACGCGAGTGCCGGCTGCCCACCCATGTCGTGCCCGATCAGAGCCGCCCTCTCGACGCCCCAGTCTTCCATCAACACCCGCAGCCGTTTTGCAAAGTCAAATGGCGTCGCCCCGCTGGTCCAGGCCTCGCTATAACCCATCCCCGGCCAATCAAACGCAACCACTTCGTGCCGCATCGCCAATCGCGGCGCCAACTCCGACCACACCTGCAAGTTATCCGGATACCCATGCAGCAGAATCACCGGCTCGCCGCGGCCCGGTCGCATCACGCTGCCAAGTCGCGCCACGCGCAATTTGCGACCGCCGTGCATTTCCATCGCTGTTGCCAACATCAGGCGAAATCCCTCTGCAAACAATCCGCCGCCAACACGCCTGAAATCGCGCAAAAGCTAACCCACTGTCCCGGATGCGTCGCGCTCCCAGCCAAATACAACCCGCGCACTTCAGGACTACGGTGCGCCAACCTTCCCTCGCGCATAAATTTGGCGGTCATCACAGGATTCATGCTGTCTCGCGTAAGCGAGTATTCCGCGCCCCACTCCGTCGGGGTCCGCTCAGCTAACACGCGAAACTCGCCAATCCCCTCTTGCCACCACTTTTCTTGCAGCAATTCCTGTAAATACTCCGCCTGCCCTTGGGCGCCAATTCGCTGCGCCTTCGCATGATCCATCGGCCCAAGCAAACGCGCCGGATACCACTCCCCTTGCCGCTCCTCCGGATTCAGCACTCCCGGGCGTATAAAAAGCCGGCATCGCTCCTCCCCACCCGGAAGCGAAAATTGCAAGTAAGGCGCGTCCATCTTCCCTTTCACTGCGAGGTATGCGCACACTCCCGGTGATTGCAAGGGCAGCGCATCGCAACGTCTTCTGCTGGCACTTTCTTTCAGATCCAGCAAATCGAGATAAGTAGCAATCCCGCAATCCGAAACGACAGCGTCGGCGGGAATTCTCTCTCCTTCGCAAGTTTCCACCGCGCTTACACGGCCGCCATCGCTACAAATCTTCCTGGTTTTAGTCCGAAATCGAAATTCCACGCCTGCATGTTCCGCCGCCCGAACCAGCGCTTCAGGAATCCCGCGAATCCCCTCCTTCGGATAAAAGCACCCGACCGAGTGCACCAATGCCGGAACAAACGCCAGCGGGCTCGGCGCTTCCTCCCTGCGCTGCCCCGCCACGTGCGTCCAAATCGAAAGCGCGTCCACCACCGCCGGCGGCAGCCGCGACGCGCGCAACACGTCCTGTAGCGACCTCAACAAAAATCCTGCGTGCCTCCACCTCCCGCCTCCCGCCAGTGACATCGGCCCCGGCGCCGACCCGTACAACAAAGGCCGCAAGGAAGCCTCAATCGCTCCCGTCTTGCGAACAAAGCGCAGATAAAGCTCGCCGCTTCCCGCCCATTGTTTTTCCAATTCCTCAGCCGTCTTCACATCGCTCGAAAAAATATCCACGGCAGACCGGTCCGGGGATTCAACGCGATAAACATGATCAATTGTGCGCAGCTCAACATGCTCGCCCAGCTTCAGCCCAACCGACGCAAACGCCCATTCCAATCCAGGCCGGTCCAACAAAATGTACGGCCCTGCATCAAATGGAAATCCTTCAAAGAAATTCCCGGAAGCCAATCCGCCGGCCTCGGCGCGCGCTTCGAGCACCTGCACGCGGAATCCCTCGCGCGCCAGACGCAGCGCCGCCGTAAGTCCCCCCATCCCTGCTCCGATTACGACAACGTTTCTTTCCACTAGGTCGGGGCCTCAGCAGGCTGCCGCTTTCTACTTCGAGGGAAATGCAAACCGAGCAATCTGCGCAGTGCCGCACGCAACACGCGATGCAAAAACGGCACTCGCTCCAGCGGAGGAAACGCCTGTTCATCCATTTCGGGCACAAACAAGGAGCCGCGCCCGCTCCCAAACACATACACCGGGTACGCCACGAAACTCAGCAACGTCGAAAATTCCGTTTCGTAGGGACCGCGCCATCCTTTCACCTTCTCATCCGTGCCAATCAATTCAATCCTCTCCCGAGGATCGCCAAACCAATGGCACGCCGCCCGCAAAACATTGGTCTGCTCCGGTTCGCGCACTCCCATGTGCCGCGCCGCCACTAAATCCACAGACAGCGCGTCCTCTCCCGCATACACGCGACGCGGCGCCGGAGGACGCGGGCATCCCATCACTCCCACAAGTCCATCCGCAGCCGCGTCGTAAGCATCCAGCAAAACAAAATCCGGTGCGAATGAATCCAGCAGCATCATCAAAGCCGTCTCCCGATGCGCCTGCCTCTCCACAAAAAGAAACTCGTCGCACCGCCCGCCCATCCACTCCAGATTCCCGATCGTCAAATACGCCATCTCGATCGGATGGCTGCGCATCTTCCCAAACGAAATCCGGAAATCCGCCTCTTTCCAGCTCCGCGAAATCGTGTTCTGCGCCATTCCGCGAAAATAGGTATGCGGCACCTGGTCGCTCGATCCATCCACAACCGGCAATCCCACTTGATCCATCCCAAAATAAGCCGCTACTTCCGCAACACCCCGATGCTCAAAGAACCTGTCGTAAATATTCGCGGACTCCACAAGTACGGCCTGTCCGCAGCCAAGTTCACGCAAAAAATTCGCCAATTCCCGCAGTAATTCGGTGTCCGTAATGATGGACTTGTCCTTCTTCGCATATCCCAGCATCAACGAAGGTTTAACGACTATCCGCAGATTCGCCAGCGGTTTACCCAACTCCGCCGCTCGCACCCGTAGCTTTGCCTCTAGCCCGCTCTCTTCCAGCAAGCGCCGGAACACCCTGCACTTTTCCTCCGAGGATTTTCCCTCCATCACAAAAACTCGCCCGCCGCTCCCAATCTTGTTGTTCGCTACGGTCCTCTTCCGGAGCGTCAGCGGCAGGAAATATTCCCCAACATCCTCGATCTTCCGAATCAGCGATTCTTCCGTCTCTCCGGCAATAAGCTGATCCTTCTCATCCAGAGCATTCGCTAAAATCTCAAATATTCGCGCATGACGTTCCTCGTCATCCTTCACACGAACAAAATCCTCTTCGAGTTGTCGTCCCAGCTCCGGCGCTTCCCTGGCCAGCGCGATCATCCTCGCGTAGCACAGGCTCGCCGTCTTCTCTGCATCAATATTAAAAACGCAAAAATCCCGAAACGGCCCATAGTTCAAATATTTCCGTACATCCTCCGGCACCTTCCCCGTCAAAGTCCCAAGCCACGTCACCAATCCCGCTCCGGCTCTTGAAAACGGCGCTCGCGACCACGGCACATGCTGCATCACCGATCCAGCCCACCCCCCCACCAATCCACCCATTTGCTGCGAAAACGCCTTCATCCGCAAAATCGGCCCGCCAAACTTCAGCAGCGCCCCGCGTATGTAGATCGAGTGCATCTCCTCATCGCGCCACGCCCAAATCAGTGCGTGCCGCATCAATTCCCGAATCGCCGGCGACAGCGGCATCGCCGAAAGACGTCGCGTCATCAACTCTTCCCGATACCCAACGCTGACCAACTCCTCGCGCTCCAGCGCCAACAAACACAACCCAATCAATTCATCCTGCGGCCGCCCAACATACTTGGTCTGCCAGACGCTAAGCTCGTGCTCGAATTGGTCGTAAACCACACCCAAGGCTGGACCCTCTTATCTCCCATCTACGCACGAGTCTGCCACGCCCACAAGTCGCTGTATAAGCACACGAAATCTATGAATCATCCAGCAATTTCAGATGTTTCAATGACTTCGAATCCAGCCAATACGAGCCTCAGCGAGGTCCAGTGCATGCCATTATTTTTAATTTACAAATAAGTACCGTTGCAGTACACTACGGGCTGAGAGACTGTGGGTAGTTTCTGTAACGCCAGCATCCTCGCTGTCGTTTTGTTTTGTGGCACAGGGCTTCAGCCTGTGTGCTTCTCTTCTGTAAGCAGCGACCTCAGAATTTACGCAACGTTGTGATGGACTGACTTTGCCGCTGGGAGGGGCCGCTTGCCGCACTCGTAACTCCTTTAAATGCAATACTTACAAAAACCGAGGAGGGGGTACTCTGTGTGACTGGCTCAAAGGGCGGACACGGCACAATTCGCGGTCAGCGTGAAATCTCAACCGCTCGCCTTCAACTCTTGAACCCCCTCTACCCGATCTCTCCCCGCCCACTCGACCCCTTGTACCAACCCCACTACTCCAAGTAAACTCCCCCCACTCGCGGTCGGTCGCCCGGGCCAGAACAAAGGGAACTTTTCGAGAGCAGTTTGCGTTCCATAGTTGCAGGCCGAAGTTGGCCCTATGCAACTTTTGGGGCAAACTGGTCACCGTAGCGGGTTTCGAGGCTGATGATACGTTGGAGCAGGACGCCCAACTGGTCCAGCAATGCCTCCAGGGCGACGGTTCGGCCTGGGAGGAACTTGTGCGCCGTCATACGCGCCGCATCTTCAACATCTGCTACAGGTTTACCGGCAATGGCACCGAAGCCGAAGACCTGTCGCAGGAAGTTTTCCTCCGGGTGTATAAAACGATTGGGAGCTACCGTTCCGCTTATGGAGGCTTTGCTACTTGGATGACCAGCGTCACTCGCAACTTGTTGATCGACCATTACCGGCGCACCAAGCGCGACCGCATCACCGATTCTCTCGACGACGCCATGCCGGTCGTCGAGAACAAAGAGTCCGCTGGACGCCGTCCCGATCAGCAGTTGCTGCTCGGCGAGCTGAGTCACCAGGTGCAGACCGCGCTGACCAAGCTTTCGCCGGAACTTCGCGAAGCGGTAATCCTTCGCGATTTGCAGCAACTGGAATACAACGAGATCAGACAAGTTTTGGATGTACCGGAAGGAACTGTGAAATCACGAATTAACCGCGGGCGTATCGAGCTGGCGCGCATACTGAATCAAATGGGAGTGCGCCCGTCATGATGCGTCTTGTTACATGGGACCGAGCGCGGAGTTTGCCATGACCTGGAACTGCGAACAAATCGAAGCGCGCCTAAGCGATTATCTCGACGGGCTCCTCACACCCGATGAGCGCCGTGAATTTGACGCCCACGTAAACGACTGCGAAGCCTGCGTTCCGCTGCTCGCCAGCGTCTCTCATTTGCTCAGCGATTTGCGTTCGCTCGAGGCCATCCCCGAGCCTCCGCGGCTGGCCTACGATATCCTGAATCTGACTCTCGGACCGCGCGCCGTCAAAAAAGGCTGGTTGGGCGGTTTCAGTTGGGTACGCCTTTTGACCTCGCCGCGCTTCGCTTATAGCGCCGTTTCTCTCGTCGCCACGGCACTGATTATTTTGACCGCATCCGGTTTTTCGTTCCGTAAGCCGAAGCTGGCGGACCTGTCTCCAGTCAACATTTACCGCACCGCGGACCGGCAGGCCCATCTCGTCTACGCGCGCAGCACTAAGTTTGTTAGCGACCTCCGTGTCGTCTATGAAATTCAATCGCGCTTGAACAAAGACAACGAATTGCCCACCGAGCCGGAAAGCACCGTTCCGCAATCCGCCCCCGGCAAAAATCCGGGCAGCACGGACGGAACTAAGCCCGCCACGCCTCGCCAGCAGAATCGCGCCAACGGCATCGGCAGAGAAATCGAAGTTCTCGCTGAAGAGATTCCCGTGGTCAGCTTGAAACTGTGCCCCATGCTCCTCGGAAGGAGACTTCAATGAAGTGTGCCGTCCATACGGAGGCGGACGCGACCGGCTTTTGCCGTAACTGCGGCAAACCCATGTGCCCGGAGTGTATCCGGCCCGTGCGCGATGTTCTCTATTGCGAAGATTGTTTGGCGAACATCCTCGGCCATCCTGCCGCCGCTTCGCAGCAGGCTGCACCGGCGCCGGGATACGCGCCGCAAGTCCCCATCACCGCCGTTCCTCCGGTTTCCCACTCGGGCGCCGGCTCGAATCCGGCTCTCGCATTCTTCCTGGGTTTCTTGCCCGGCCTCGGCGCTTTCTACAACGAACAGTATGGCAAGGGTATGATTCATCTCGCCATCTTCCTGCTCCTCTTCATCACCGGCGTCAACGGCCTCGATAATGGCGGCGCGGAAGCCGCCCTCTGGATCTGCATCTCCGCCTTCTGGATTTACATGCCCATTGATGCTCTGCGCACCGCTCAAGCCAAGCGCTCCGGTCAAGCGCTCACGGATCCACTCGACAGTTTCAGCAAGGAAAAACCGGTCGGTCCCATCATTCTGATCGGCGTTGGCATTCTTCTCCTGCTCAGCAATTTTGAGTGGTTTCAGTGGTATCGCATCGCCAGATTCTGGCCACTCGTCCTCATCGCTGTCGGCGTTTTCATGTTTATGAACCGCATGGAACGTAAGCCCTAGGAGGCTCCTTCGGGAGATTATCGATATGAGTGATCGCATCCGTTGCAATTGCCAGCGCTGCACCATTCGCGGTCTCATGGGCCCGGTTGTTGTTGTCACCGTCGGAGTGCTCTTCCTCCTCGCGCAAGTCCGCGGAGGCTTCTTCGACTTCGGCAACACCTATCCTGTCATCATCATCGTCATCGGAATCGTGAGCCTCGCTTCCGCGCTCGCTTCCAGCGAGGGCCACGTCTCCGCAACGCCAGGAACTTCGGCTGCGATGCCTCAGCCTCCTGGTTTGCCGTCCGCACCCGGAATGCCGCCTTCTTCCTCGGGCTCAACACCAACTTCTTATCCGGGACAAGGACAATAATCGGATATGGCGAGGAGCCGAGAACGTGGTAGCGGAATCTTTCCTGGCGTCGTTCTTCTAACCGTCGGTATCCTTCTCCTCATCCATAATTATCGCGGTCTGGAACTCGGCGACGTGCTCCTTCGCTGGTGGCCCTTGGCCCTGATTTTTCTGGGACTCATCAAGCTTTATGAGCGGATGGCTGCCAGCCGCTCCACCGAGCCGAGCACCGCACGCATAACCGGCAGCGAAATCCTGCTCGTCGTTGGCATGCTCACGCTCATAAGCGGCGTCGTCGCGGTCGATTACATCAAAGGCATAGCCCACGACAAGCTTCCGATTGAAGTGTCGGGCGACGTTCATCAGTTTGACCTGGACGTCGCGCCCATGACCGTCCCCGCAAACGCCCGCATCACTGTTCGCGGCGGCCGGGGTGACCTCAGTATCCGTTCTTCCGACACTCTTGAAATTCGCGTGTCCGGAAAGAAAAATGTCCACGCCTGGAGTGAGAGCGACGCGCAGCGGCGTGCGGATCCGATCTCCGTCGAAATCGTCAAGAACGGCGATGGTTACGAAATCCATCCCACTGGCCCTGGCTCCGACGACAAACGCATTGCTGTGGACATGGACATTCAAGTTCCCATGAAGGCGAGCGTCGCCGTCCGCAATGAAGTAGGCGACATCACCGTCGCGGACATGAGCACGCCCGTCTCTGTAACCAGCACCAACGGCGACGTGGAAGTACGCAACACCTCCAGCGACGTCTCCGTCGAAATGCACAAAGGCGACGTTAAAGTTACTGACACCAAGGGCGACGTCAAGATTTCAGGAAAAGGTGGGGAAGTCACCGTCGCCTCAGCCACTGGCAGCTTCACTCTGGACGGTGAATTCTTCGGACCCATTCGCGCCGACAAGGTCGCCAAAGGCCTCCGCTTCCTCTCTCAGCGCACCGATCTCACGCTGACGTCTCTCACCGGCCACATGGAAGTCGCCTCCGGCAATCTCGAAATTGTGGATGCCCCCGGCGACATCGCTCTGCGCACCAACCGCTATTCCGTGACCATCGAAAACGCCACCGGCAAAGTGAAGGTAGACAATCGCGACGGCGACGTCGAACTTCGTTTCTCTTCCCCGCCCAAGGAAGACATTGACGTGGCCAACACCAACGCCACCATATCGCTCACGCTGCCGGAATCCTCAAGTTTCAATATCCAGGCCGACTGCCACTCTTGCGACATCCAATCCGAATTCAGCTCGGACAATCTGAAGAAAACCTCCCCAGGCTCCGGCGATTCTCATCTGGAAGGAAGATACGGCACAGGACGCAGCCCCAAAATCACACTAAAAACCAGCTACGGCGAACTCTCCATCCACAAAACCTCGTAAAGTTTAGCTCCCAGAGGTATCGCCGCTCGGATGGAAGCTTCAGAAACACACCACTACTCGCCAAAAAACGATTCGCTCTTTTTCTGGACTGGTTTATAGATATTTGCAGACCATTATCGTACCCCAGGAAATAGCACTTGACATGCAATTAGTTCGCCCGGACGATGCACGAACGATTAGTCTCATGCAGAGGCGATCTACGTTGACAACACAGGAGAAGACAGCAACAAAGAGGATTTTTACGTGCAAGCGCCTACCAGCCTGTCCATTATAACGCCGAAGACGGGGAGCGAGGGGCCGTGTAACAACGGTGCTTGGTGCGGTACTGCGGTGGCTTTTACATATCAGGTTAACGACCAAGCGTCGCCTGCACAACCTATAAATGCCTCCATGTCGTTTCGGGACTCCTTTGGCACGGTCAGCCCGACCCTCTTCAGATCGACGCCAACGGCGGCTTTATAACCACGTGTACCGCCAGCGGCGAGCCAAACAGCGGGCCGTGCAACAAAGTTCACACTTTCCAACGGTCAATTCCACGAGCAGGCCATTGGCGCGTGTTCACCGGTTTGCATTGCGAACGGCGCTTGCACAACTGGCGGGCCGTCAGATGTAAACCAAACGTGGCACATCGCGTCATCCAGCATAGTTCAGCAGATTTCCATCTACTGCCAGAAAGTTCTGATAAACGGACAATGAAATCCTACACATTGGCGAAGACCCTCGCGCTTGTGATTTGCTCCCTCGTGCCCGTTACCTCCGCATCCCAAACGTCCGATGATCTCAACACAAAACTTGAAAAGCGATTAGCAAACTACAATCCCGGCGTGAGTAACTTTGTCGAAGCCCTCATCCGCGTTAGCTCTGACTTTCAGATTCCTATGGGAATTGCTTGGGTAAAACCAGATGGCGAACTCGAGAAAATCCCCTTCGCAGGGAAGCAGACTACGGTCCTGGAGATTATCGAATCAATCGTCAAGACGGAACCCACCTGCAGAGTTGAAGTGAGAGGCGGGGTTGTTCACATTCTCGCGCCTGGATCGGTCCCAGAAAACCAGGACTTCCTCCACTTAAGGGTCAAAAACTTCGAGGTCGTAAACGGATACGTAGACCTCGCTCTATTAAAGGTCCACAGTCTAATTAGCCCGTCAAAGCATAGTGGCTTCAGCGTCGGAGCAGAGCCAGGCGAATCAAGGGTTGCGGTGAAATTGCAAGACTCTACCGTCGCTGACATCCTGGATGCCCTCGTGCTCAAATCGTCCAGAAAGGTTTGGCTCGTCACCTTTTCAACCGAACTCAACCCGACCTCCGCTGGCTTTCGAAGGACTCTGAACCCATGGGCAGGATTTTCAGCGGTTCCCGACGCGGGCGAGCCTGCCTTGAACCTCCTTCGCTGGGGAGACAAAGTTCCGTAGCCATGGCGACGACTGGTATGTCGGTCAGTGCCAGGGAATCTGTGACACGCCGCGCCATTCTTCGCCCATATTGTCGTCCGTAATGATGAGCCGCCCTTTGAGGCGCACGCGCAGAGAATCCGCCGATTCCATGCCAAGAAATCGTGGAGGAGCATTCACCGTGTCCGCCAGAGCCATGTACGCCGCGAGCACTCTTTGCGCCGCGGGATTTGCAGGGTCGAAAACCGTTATTCCATCCATCTTGTAGTTGCGCAAAACGTCCATCCAGCGGTCTTTGTCGAGACGCATGGGCGAATCGCTGACTGCTGCAAAGTTGATCACGCGCAGCCCATAGGGAAAAACTTGCAGCGCCGTGGCGATCGTTTCATCGGACTCGGTGGAATTGAAATAGTAGACGCCGCGGGGACTCAGGTGTTCCCGAATCAGGTTCAGATACTCGACCGAAAGCAGCCCCGTGCTGTGATCCCGCCAATTGAAACTGTTGTTCGCAATGATGGCGTCATAGCGGGCCTCAGGATGCGCCACGAGCCAGCGCCTTCCGTCGTCTACATATACGTGCACCTTCGGGTTCTGCAGAAACGATCGCACCATCGCGTATTGCGGAATAAGCTCGAGGTATCCGGGATTAATCTCCACGGCATCGAGATGTTCGAGTTGCGGCTGATTCGCAAAAATTTGCGCCCACGATCCGGTCGCCAGTCCAATTACGAGAATGCGTTTCGGTGAAGGACAGAACGCGCCGAGAGCGTAGGCCCTTACGACGAGATTCGTGTCATTGAACGGGTCTACGTTGAAATAGCCGTCGTAAACTCCGCCGCCAAAAACCGCTCCGTCCTGTGTGACTCCAATAACGCCATTGCGATTCTCGACCACGTGTAGAAACGGAACGTGAGCTTCCGCACGTGTGCCGAAGATGAGCCGCTCGAACAGCAGCGTATACATTCCGCGGGAAGGAGGGATAGCAACCATCGCGGCAATCATCAGCGCGATTGCCCATACCGGCGTGCGGCCGGGACCCCGCCCAGCAAAGATTAATAGCGCAGCGCCTGCCAGTGCTGCGGCAAAAGCCAGCCCCAGTGCTATGGAAAGCAAAGTGAAATGCTGCATCAACACAAATCCGATGCCCAGGCTGCCGGCCGCCGAACCAAGGATATTCGCGATATAGACCAGGCTGACGCGCCGTCCCGCTCGTTCATCCGGCGAAATCGCCGCGCTGCACAACAGCGGCAAGACCGACCCCGCGAGCCCCGCCACGACAAAAAATGCCGGCGCGCTCAGCAGAAATGATTTCCCGTGAGCCATAAGCGTGGCGACAAGCGGAGGCAAATACACCGAAAGCGCACCGGCAAGAACCAAAACGCCGCCAATCAAGTACACGATTCGCGCCTGTCTCTTTCCGAGACTCAATTTCTCGGAAAGGAAACTTCCGGCGGCAATTCCCGCGAGATAAGTGGAAAGCAGCAGGGCGAAAGCAGGCGCACGATCCGAAGAGGCCAGCGCAAAAACGCGGAACCACGCAATCTCGAACCCCAGCGCGATGAACCCGGATAGCGCTGCCAACAGCATCGCCGTGCCAAGGGACATCGCCGTTTCGACATAACTGGTTACGCCGTCAGGCTGCTGCGCGTGTTCCTCGATTGCATCAGCCTGCGGCTTGTGCCTCGCGTAGAAGTAAGCGGATGCGCCGACAGCAGCATTCATGCACGCCGCCAGCGTTACGGAGCCGGATTGTCCAAAATCGCGCAGCAAAAACGTCGCGCACAGGTAGCACGCAACCGCGGACCCGAACGTGTTAACGAAATAGAGTGTGGAAACGGAGAAGCCCACGCGGTTCGTGCGCATCACCAGGTGCTCCACCAGCAGCGGCAAAGTCGCGCCCATCAACACGGTAGGAATGAGAAGAAGCAGTAAGCTGAACAAAACGACGGAAAGAAGATTCGCCCCCGCGGTGTACGCCGCGGCCCAATGAAAAATGCGCAGCGAGATGAGCCCAAACGCTCCCACGCCAAGCTCGGCCACGCCAAAAATCAAAATGCCGCTCTTCGGGAACCGCGCCGAAAGCCGCCCCCCGATGAGGCTGCCAATCCCGAGCCCCAGCATGAACGCCGTAACCACCACGGCTACGGATTGCGCGTTGACTCCATAAATCGCAAACAGCGCTCGCTGCCACACCACCTGATAAACCAAAGCGGGCATTCCCGAACAAAAAAACAGCACGCTGAGAAAAAGGGAATCGTCAGGATGTTTGTCTTTCTTGAAAAAGAAATTCGATGCCACGAGAAGAGCCGCATTGAATAACAGCAACACCAGGACCGGCGTTGAATTCATAGCTCTCCGTGGGAATTCCCAAGAGGATAGGCCGCACCGTTGCCGCGGATGTTGCCATTCTCGGGAATAAGAGGAAGGGATTGTGGGAAACCCTTCGGTTTTGTTTCTTTGTCGTTACTAGGAGAAGGCGTTTTACGGGCCGTTCTGACTATCGCTCGGCAAGACGGTTTAATTCCTCAAAAAAAGTCGGATAGGAAACTCCCGCGCAGTCGGCATCGCGAATTACGGTCGCGCCATCCGCGGCCAATCCTGCGACGGCGAACGCCATGGCAATTCGATGATCTCCGCGCGGCTCAATCTCGGCCCCACGCAATTTCCCAGCCTGCCGTCCGGCGACCTTCAACCCATCCGGCCGTTCTTCGACGGCTGCTCCCATACGCCGCAAATTCTCTGCCAGGGCGGCGATGCGGTCACTTTCCTTCACGCGCAACTCCGTAGCGTTGCGAATCTCAATGCCTTCCTCGGTGTACGGTCCGAGCGCGGCGAGCATCGGCAACTCATCAATCACCAGGGGGATCACATCGCCTTCGATCACGCCGCCCCGCAGCGACGCTCCTTTTATGGCCAAATCGCCGACGACTTCGCCGTGAGAAGTTTTCACAGAAAGCATTTGAATCGAAGCACCCATTCCGGCGAACACATCGAGAATCGCCGTGCGCGTTGGATTCAGGCCAACATTGTAAATCCCGATATTGGAGTCCGGCAGGAGCGAAGCCGCGGCGATAAAAAACACGGCGGAAGACAAATCGCCTGGAACATCAATCGTTTTAGCAACCAGTTTGCCGCTTCCATTCCCACCGAAGAGTCCATGGACTTTTGTCGTGCGTCCATCTCGTTCCACCGCGGCCCCAAATTCTTCGAGCGCCAGTTCCGTATGATCGCGCGTGCGCGCCGGCTCCGTAACGCTGGTCACTCCCTCAGCGAACAAACCCGCGAGAAGCACAGCCGATTTGACCTGGGCACTGGCCATCGGCATAGGGTAATCAATCGCGTGCAGGTTCCCGCCTTTAATCTCCAGCGGTGCGAAGTTATCCTCGCGCGCGCGAATGTCCGCGCCCATTTCGCGCAGCGGCCCCACGATTCGTTTCATGGGCCGCTTTTGTAAGGACGCATCGCCGGAAATTTTTGTCGTGAATTCCTGCCCCGCCAAAATGCCGCTCAGCAAACGAATCGTCGTCCCCGAATTCTCAGCATCCAAAGCCCGCCAACTGCTTTTCAATCCGCGCGGCCCGCGGCCCGTAATCCGAACGGTGTCTTTTTCGATTTTCACGTCCGCTCCCAGCGCGCTCATGCAACCGAGCGTGCTGTGGCAATCCGCCGCCGCCGAAAAATGCCGAAGTTCGGTGGTTCCCTCCGCAATTCCGCCGAGCATCGCATAGCGATGCGAAATGGATTTATCCCCCGGCGTCTCCACGCCGCCGGTCAAATGTTTCGCTGGTTGTATTGTTTGTTTTTTCACCGAAGCAGTTTATCACGCTGCCTGATGCCTTCGCCCATCGCCGCAATTATCTTCAAATCGTCTGTGTTTATAAGCGATTCTCCTCGGGGCTCGGTCGAAGGAACAATCTCTCCCTGTCCGTCGGGACAGTTTTTCCCGAAGCACGGTGCATCGCGGCTCCTGAAATTTTCATCCAAGTCTTTGCGTATTATTGATTGAGGAGACATTTAAATGTCCGCCCGTAGAACGGTGCTTCATCTCGCCGCCAAAGCTGGAATGCTGCTTGGCGCCATCTTCGTAGTCACGATCTTGCTTTCGGCCATGCCCGGCCACCACGCGCCTTCCACGCAGGGCCAGTCTTCCCAGGAAGCCGCTACGCCTCCATCCAAAGACATGTCCGGAATGGATATGGGCGATGAAAAAGCCAGCGAAAAGTCCGCCGTTGCGGACATGACGCCCGGCAAACACAACGCGCACAATCTCCACATGTACATGACGAGCATGCGGACGCAGACTCCTGAAGACGTCCGGCGCGCGAACGAAATCGTCACGCAGCTCCGCGCCGGCATCGAAAAGTACAAGGACTACCACGTTGCCCTGGACGACGGATTCAAAATTTTCCTACCCAATATTCCGCAACCCGAATATCACTTCACCAGCTATCGCAACGGTTTCCTGGAATCCTTCACATTCGATCCGGCGCGCCCGACTTCTCTTCTCTACAAAAAAACCGCCACTGGATATGAACTCGTCGGCGCGATGTACACCATGCCCAAGCGCGCCACCGAAGACGAACTCAACGCGCGCGTACCGCTCAGCGTCGCGATGTGGCACTTGCACACCAATCTCTGCATTCCCAAGCTCGGTCAGCTTCGGTCAGCCGACTGGACCAAATTTGGCCTGCAAGGCTCGATCGCGACCGAGGAGGCTTGCACGGAGGCTGGCGGCCGCTTCCACCCCGTCATTTTCGGCTGGATGACCCACGTCTACCCGTATGAAGATGGCATCGACAACATCTTCGCCATGCACCACCACATGGACTAAATCTCACGAACGATTTCTTTGTCGGGGCGCAGCACTGCTGTGCCCCGCTTTTTTAGCCATGCAGCATCGCAAAAATCTTTTCGCCTCCGTCCAATCGCCCCTCGCGCCGGGTCGGGGAAAACCATCCACACATTTCCACAGTTAAACCACTTACTGCACACCCATCGACTTCGTAAAATACGCTGGCCCTGATTTCATCGGGAGGTGCTCCATGCTATTCGCAACCATAGCTCGCGGCAAAAAAGTTGGAACCCGTTTGGTTCCCCACCGCTTCAACGACAATCGCTACCACGTCCACCTTGGCAGAAAAGGACCTTACATCCCTGTTACCGATTACCGCGACATTCCTTCCTACCTCGCGAATGGCTATTCACTTCAGATGAGCGACGCGGCGGGCAGCCACACGCCGAGGCTTATCAGCCCTCAATCCATCCGCGGCTGGAGCACCAATCCCCGGGACCTGCTTAGTCTCGCTCTCTGATTTTTCTGACAACGCAAATGCCGCTGGTCTGCTCCACAACCGCTCTGGAGTGGGCGTTCTTCGTGTTCGAAAAAAAACGGGCGCGTCCATGCGGCCGCCGGTATCTTTTTAGGTTTTTGACGCATCTAAGAGCGAAATGCAGAGTTTGGCATCGGGATTCTACGCGTGAGTCTGCACAATCACTGGAGACATGGGGCATTTGGGGCGCTTGGCTTGAATAATAGAACTGCTGTCCTCTTCGCGCTGTTTTGCCTTAGCATCGCATCGCTTCATCCGGTTTCCGCACAGGAAAAACACGCCGCTAATTCAGATTCAGCCCCCGTAGCAACCGCGGAGCAGACTCCTTCGTCTGACGCAACATCGCAATCGAATGAGGCGGACAATCCGCAGCCCAAGACCGATTCGCAGAATCCGGACGATCAAGAAGGCCAACAAACCCGGCGCATTCTTTTCATCATTCCCAACTATCGGTCCGTGAGTGTAAACGCACGCCTTCCACCGCAGCGCTTCAAGGAAAAGGTCTGGCTCGCGACGCAGGACAGCTTCGATTATTCAGCCTTCATCTATGAGGGCATCATTGCAGGAATTGCCATGAGCCAAAAATCGGAGCCTTCCTTTGGCCAAGGCGCTTCCGGCTATGGACTTTATTACGGGCATAGCTTCGCGGATGGGACGATCGAAAACTACATGGTGGAGGCCATCGTCCCCACGGTAACAAAGGAAGACCCACGGTATTACACGCTGGGGCATGGCGGGTTCTTCAAGCGCACGGGTTACGCGGTAAGCCGCCTCTTCATCACGCGGACGGACTCTGGAAAGCCAACTTTCAACGTTTCCGAGATTGCCGGAGCGGGAGGCGCTGCGGGAATCAGCCTTGCGTACTATCCCACCGAATCGAATCCCTGGGTCAAGACCTATCAGCGCTGGGGAAGTCAATTAATTCAGGACGGTCTCGGCAACCTCGCCAAAGAGTTCTGGCCCGACGTCAACAAAAAAATCTTTCACAACAAATACTGACCTCAACCCCATCTTCGCGCGACCTGCTGATCCGCTTGCCCGGTACTTCCAGCGAGAATTAGTCACCGCCCGAACTCTTAGGGTTCGAATCGGAAGTGAATGGTGATTGTGACGTGGGCGGGAACGGGCTGGCCGTTGCGTGTTGCCGGTTCGTATTGGTATTGCTTCAAGGATTCGACGGCGGGGTCGCGCAGCGACGGAGGGCCAGAGAGCACGCTGATGACATGCACCTCGCCCGAAGTGCCCACGACGGCATCAACCACAACATTCCCCCTTTCGAAATCATGCATGGCTTCCAGCGAGGCCACCGCTTGCTCCGCATGGATCAATTTCGGGGGAACGAAGACGTTCTCTTTCTCCGAAGCCGCGTTTGAATCCGCGGTCTTTGTCACAGGCCGAACGACGGATGGCTTCCCCGCGGTAGCTTTGCCTGACGCGTTTTTCTTCAAAGCCGGCGGTTCAACAGGCGCACTCGACGAAGGCACTCCCACAGGCGCCGCCGTTCCACCTGGCCCAGCTGCCGCGGCCGGATTGGAGACGGGCGCGCTATTCGCGGGTGTTCCAGCCGAAGTGACAGGTATATCGCTCGCTACCCTCATATTGTAGCCATCCGTTTTCCCGAGCTTTGCTTCCGCGCGCTTCCACGGCAGCAAATTCTTGAACCAAGCGGCGCCGATCAGGGTAACCACCAACGCTGCCGCAAGAAACGCCAGCCGTAATACGCCCGTGCGAAAACCGGGCGTAAAGCTGCCGCGGGGCAAGCGCCATCGCTTCTTCTTCGGCAATGAGTTAATAAAATCATTTACAGTCTGCGGCGTCTGAGCTCGCTCGCCCGATTCCCATGGCGCAGGAGGCGTATCGCGTTCGATTGGCGGCGCCGTACCTGCCGCGGCTAACCCGCTCTTGAGAATCTCTACCGTACTCAGTGGGTCCGCTGGTCCCGGACTCGGAGAGCCTTCGGAACCTTCAGCGCTCGGCTGGCCCAAAACGCCAGCCTGTGCGGCTGCATCGGGCGCGTCCGTCAAGACCAATTTCCCGCGAAGGTCTTCCATTTCTCGCTTGAATATTTGCAGTTCGCCCGCGTCAGGCGCAGTAGGCAAAACCCAGGGTTGGTCCTCCGTGGCTCGCGCGGTAATTACCAGCGCAGCTGTTTCCGCGTCCTTGGCGTTTTTCGGCAGCAAAGCCGTCGCCGCCGAGAACTCCGTACCCCAGAATCGCGGGGCAACCTCAAGGAACTCAAGCTCCAGATAGCAGATCGTCGGCTTGTAGACGCGCTTGCGCAGCACCTGGACGATCACTTCGCGCTTTGTTTCGATGTTGGCGAGAACCAATAGCTGTCCAGGAGCCACCGCGGCAGCCAAGCGAATCACGCCACCCGTCTCAGCTATGAGAACGGAAGCAGTTTCTTCGTTGAAGAGCTGGCGCTCCAGTCCATTCTTCTGCGGAATGCCTGTGGCTCGCACTGGCACTTCACGCGAGATCATATTCGGTTTCAAAAGTGGGAGGGACGTTGCGGGAGCTGCTTCCGTCTCTTTCGGCTCTTCAGGATCGGGGGGAATCTCTTCGAGCTGCGGTTGCGCATGCGTGGCCTTTTCCGCTGGAGGCGTTTCGATCGCCTTTGCATCCTCCGGTTTGGCTGGGAGATCCGCAGTTCGCTGTTCTGGAATATTCGCGACGCCAGGGATATCAACGACCTTCACTTCGTGAGCCTGGGGCTGGAGCGGCGCCTGAACCTGTGTCGCGTCATCCCGGACCGCCGCAGATTGTCGCTGAGCGTTGCTCGCCACAGCCGACGCGTCCACTACCTTTGTTTGCTCAGCCGAGCCTGCATCCTGCGCAGATGGCTGTTGCGGAATTTCCGCGGCACTGGGAGTTTCGACTGCTTTTGATTCTTCCACCTTCACCGAAGATAGTTCTTTATCCGCTACAGGTGCAACGGGAACGCCAGGGTCACGTTCCGGCTTTACCGCATCAGGCTTAACGGGTTTCGGCACCTCCGCGACAAACCCCAACAGCAAAAGGGCATAGAGAGCGCGAGAGACTTGCGGCCTGGTCAGCCCGCTTTGATAAATGACGTCCTTGGCCGAAATGCCCTGGGAAATCAAGCCGAGCAAGTATCGTTCCCTGTCATCCAGGTCTTCTGTCGTAAAAAGGCGCAGCGGCTCAGGTGTAAGCTCAGCCCGAAGCTCGGAGTCCCTGGCGAGCCGGTCCAGCGGCAGGTCCTCGGCTTTGCGTACTGCCTGCAGGAGCAACGTTCCCAGCGGCACAGGAGCGCCAATCTCCGGGACGACATTTTTTTCGAGGGAACCAAAGAAAAAGTACCTGCCCACGGGATAGTCGAGCACAGACGAGATGACTTGGATGACCTGGCGCCGAACCCAGCTGAGAATCTCCTCGACTCTGTAAATTCCCATTTCGGCAATTGCAGAACCAAAGCGCTGGCCAGTCTCAACGAGCGTGGATGCCTCCTCAAACTGGCTCTGGGTCAGGGCGCCGGATCGGAGCATTACTTCACCGAGACCATCCTGCCGGTCGTTGCTGGTGGCAAATACCAATTGCCCACCGTCGAAAAAGAGCGCCTTTTCCACGCGGCCAAAGACAACTTGCAACTTGCCTGTCAGCCGGCCGGAATAAACCCGGTGGAGAAGGACGAGCAGGGTGTGATGGCAATCGATTTCGCCGGAATCGGGTGGCTCGATCGTGTGTGAAAACCAGCGGGACGCAGTGGTGGCCGCCAGCTTCTGTTCCGCATCCAATGGCTGAACAGACCCGCTGCTCTGCCCGGCCACAGCCGGGCTGAGATCTTGCTTATTGCTAGGAATGGTCGCTGCCTCTGCGACCAGAATACTCGAACCAGATTGGGCTCGGATAAGGCATTGCCCAATCACATATTAATCCTTGAGAGCGAATCAACGGGCGGGATTCTTACGAAGCCCCAAGAGGGCCTGGAGCATCGTTAGCTTATTAGTAGTAGCCGTCCTGAGTCTTGACATCCTCATGAGGCACTAGTAGCGTGCGTGCGAGATTCCCCCGGTTATCCCACAGCACCCTCTATAGGAGACTCGCATGACGCATTTCATCAAAATAACCCTGGCTGCATTAGGCTTAGGGCTTTTCGCCGTGGTTTTGTTGTCCATCCCCAGGCATTCCGTTAAGGCCGCAACAGCAGCAGCTACGCCGTCCTTGCCCGTAACTGTAGTAAACACACCGCTGCCAGTTTCAGGAACGGTAAGCGCAAATCAATCCGGTGCATGGACCGTTGGCGTCAACAATTTCCCTGCGTCAACGCCCATCAGTTTTTCAAATACCAGCACGACCCCACTGTTTGTTGACACGGAACGGGCCGCGCGCGAAAACGTTTCTTATGAGTGCACTACGTCGATCCCGGCGAGTGGGGGTGGGGACGTCGTTTGTCTGCCCGGTTATACCGTCCCGGCCGGCCAGATCCTCGTGATCGATTCCGTATCTCTTTTCGTCTACCTAGACACAGGCACGCAGATTTCCAGTGCAGCCCTGTTGATTAAGCCCTCTTCGGGAGCAACTCAGTTCTTTTTCCCTCTAACAAAAATGTCCACCGGCGTTGGTGCCCCCGCCTTGGATGGCTATGCCTGGTCTGGCCAATACTCGCTATATTTCAATCAGAATCAGGTTATAGACTTCGCCGCAATAACGAATGACACCGGAGGCGGTGGGTCCATTAACGGCAGCTTTTATGGCCACCTCGTGACACCTTAACGGCGTTGGGATTAGTGCCTTAGAACTTCACTAGCAGCCACCGGAGGATCATGGCTTCATCGGCTATACTCTGGTGGCCTTGCCGGCGATTTTCGAGACGAAACCAGAACGCCTTGCTGTCTCGACTCTCGAGACTGGGGTCATGATCCCGAAGGTTGTTTGGGGCAGACTATTCCGTAGTCTTCAGCTTCAGCTTGCTCTTGTTTTCTTCCAGGAACGCTTTCAACTCGCCAGCGACATCCAGAAGACGGTTCCACTGCTCGTAGTAAAGAGTGACGGGGAACCGTCCGAGGCCATAGACACTTACTCCGCCTTTTTCTCCCACTCGAAATTCCAGACTTCCCTTTTTCCGCGTACCTGCCTGCTTTTCCAGCTCGGCGATACGCGCCAGCAATTCTTCCTTGCTCGGTTCTGACATTTTCTCCGCTCCTCATTATCCCCGGCCTGGGCTCCGGTCTCGGGGTCCGCTTGGGGCATCCTACCAGTTTTGGTGCTTGCAAGTCTCCGGGCATGCGACCTGCTAACTTTCACGCGAATTTCCGCACACTCCCGTTGCCTGACTCTCCTGCCCGGTGTACGATAGCGCCTAAGTCGGGCTCACCAGCCCTGCGCATGTGCCGTTTTTCTGGTATGAGAGTCACGCAAATGAAACGGTTCGCAAGTCTTGCTCACTAATCCCTGGGTTTGAGGAGCATTGTCTAATGTCACGACTTTTTCGTTCACTCTGCATCGCCCTTCTGGCAATTTCGCCTTGCGCCGCGCAACAGGCGGCCGCGCCTGCCGCCGGCACGCCCGCAGCCGCGCCTGCAGGGCCCAAGCGATTGGTCGCCGTAATGAATTTTGACTACGGCACCGTCAAGACGGTCGTAGCCTCCATTTTCGGCACCGATCAGGATGTCGGCAAAGGAATCACCGACCTCATGGTGCAAAAGCTTGTTACGGACGGCAAGTATCGCGTTATCGAACGCGCAGCCCTCGACAAAATTATCGCGGAGCAGAATTTCAACAACAGCGACCGGGCCGACCCCTCGAGCGCTTCCAAAATCGGACGCATTCTCGGCGTTGACACGATTATTCTGGGATCGATCACCAAGTTCGGCCGCGACGACAGCAAAGTGGGCGGTGTTGCCGGTGGCCACAGCGGCTGGACTGGCATGATTGCCGGCGCCGGCAAAAAGGAATCCAAGGCGGTAGTCGCCATCACGGCTCGGCTGGTGAACACAACCACTGGCGAAATCCTGGCTTCGGTTACCGGCAACGGCGAATCCTCCCGCTCGGGGCTTTTCCTCGGCGGCGGAGGTGGCAACGGCAACAGTGGCGGCGGAGCAGCGTTTGATATGAGCAGCAGCAATTTCTCGCAAACGATTCTCGGCGAAGCCGTCAACAAAGCCGTTGCGGATTGCGCTACGCAGCTCGACGCCGCGGCCGGAAACCTTCCAACGATTAAAGCCAGCTACTCCGGGCTGGTGGCTGATGTGAGCGGCAACACGATCATCATCAACATCGGATCCAAAGTCGGGGTAAGGGTTGGCGACGCAGTGGACATCAGCCGGCCGGTACGCACGGTGAAGGACCCTGCCACGGGAAAGGTGCTGAAGACCGTGACAAGTAAGCTTGGCACCGCAGTCGTCACCGATGTGGATGCGGACACCGCGACGCTTACTTTCACCGGGGCCACGCCGCCGAAAGTTGGCGACGTCGCGGCCACCAGCGGTCCCGCAGTTCCTTAGATTTTTTCGTGGCTTCCATAATGTGCCGCCTTCGCGGCTTAAACATGCTTCATTTTGATATCTTCGGTGCTTGAACCTGAACAGGCGGGAAGGCCTTTAGACCTTTCTCGCCTGTTCACTTATTTGAAGGGAGCTTTACCATGGGCGAATACGCAGTCGGACAGCGCATTGGTGACTACGAGATTCTGGGCGTACTCGGCGCTGGAGGCATGGGCAAGGTCTACAAAGTCCGCAATGTAATCTCCGACCGCGTCGAAGCCATGAAGATTCTTCTGCCCGACCTTCTCGGCCAAAAAGACCTCGCCGACCGCTTTCTGCGCGAGATCAAAGTGCTCGCCAGCCTGAGCCACCCGAATATCGCTGCCTTGCGCACCGCTCTTACGATGGACAATCAGCTCGTGATGATCATGGAGTTTGTGGACGGGGTCACTATCTCCTCCCGGCTCCGCGACGGCGCGATTCCGCCAGCTCTGGCAATTAAATACATTGACCAGGTTCTCGATGCGCTCAGCTACGCACACAAGCAGAACATCATTCACCGCGACATCAAGCCGGCGAACATGATGCTCACACCGGATGGCACCGTAAAACTTATGGATTTTGGTATCGCGCGCTCAGCTTCCGATCGCAGCCTTACCATGACAGGCACTACTCTCGGGTCTCTCAATTACATGCCACCTGAACAGGTGAAAGGCGATCCGGCGGACAATCGCTCTGATCTGTATTCTCTTGGTGTCTCGCTCTACGAAATGGTGACCGGCCAGCTTCCGTTCTCGGCCGACAGCAACTACGCGATGATGGCTGCGCACCTGCAAGAAGCGCCCAAGCCGCCAATCGTTCTGCGACCGGGAATTCCGCAGCCGCTGAATCAAATTATTCTAATGGCCCTCGCAAAAGATCCGGGACAGCGCTTCCAGTCCGCGGACGCTTTCCGTGGAGCACTGAGAAGCGTCTCCGGAACGGTGGCAGGAGCAGGATCGGCGGAGACTTTTGTTGATCCGAGCTCTTACGTTCCATCACCTTCGGCGAACCCCGGTGTTGCTACCTCGCTCTTTGCCCAGACACCTTCGCCCGCAACGCCAACGCGAATGGCCGATCAGCCTACGCCCGCTTATCAACAGACGCAGCCAATGGCTGCCGCGGCTGTTTCCTCCGCAGCTTCGGTCGCGCCACCTCCACCGCCCGCGGCGCGTTCCGGGAATCGGGGCGTGTACATTGCCCTTGGAGCGTTCATCGTGGTTGCCGTTCTCTTCGCCGCGGGCCTGTACCTCCCGAGCCACATAAAGACGCTCGCCGGCGGTGGTAAGGCTGCTTCGGCGCAGCAATCGCAGCAGACCGCGGCGGGGACGACTATGTCCGCTACTACTTTGCCGGCCACGTCGACGGCGGTGACGCCCAATCCATCTCTTGCTGACGCGGCGAAGGTTCCCGACACCACGACTGCATCGGTTGATCCTGCCGGAGCCGCTCCCGCGGGCTCTACCGGCGCGCAAAACACGCAATCTGGCCAATCTGCGCCGGACTCTTCTGCCGCGAATTCCGCCCCGCCTGCCGACGGAAATGCTCCGGGGACCAATGGAGGTGGCGGCGCAGTTCCCGCGCCTGGAAAGAAGGCAGCGAGCAAACCGAAAAAATCCGACGCACAGCAAACCTCAAGCACGGACACGGTTCCTGCGGAAGTTGACGAATCGCTGAAACCAGAAGAGATCGAGCGCCGCTATGACGAGGTGGACGGGCGTGCGGCTGCCGTCTCGCAATCCCTTGACAATATCAAGCGAGCGCAAGCGGCCTCGGGTTATGGGCTGCGCGGCGATATCGTTGCCGCTGAGCAGCACATGAAGACAGACTTCGCCAAAGCGCAGTCATACATCCAAAAACAAGACATGAAGAATGCGAAGAAATACCTCGACATGGGTGAAGCGGAGTTGCAAACCATCGAGAAATTCCTCGGACGCTGAGCGGCCATCGTCGCAGACAAAGCGGTTATCTCAAGCTTTCACTTCGCTCAGATAAAAAGCATGACCCAGCCTGCGTTTTAGAAATAAGAAAAACATTACACAGGCTTTCCAAATGGAGGAGAAGGCGGAGCCGCTTTTCGATTTTGGATGAGTACGCATCCGCGCAGCGGTCTGTGATATATTTTGGACGTTTTCCGGTGCTCTTTCCCTGCCGCTAATCCTCGAGGGGGTCCCCATGCAACTTCTTCGTTCACACAGAAAGTTGACATCCGTATTTGTGGTTCTCGCGGTGGTTTGTATCTTTGGAATGGTGGCTGTGGCCCGAAACCATTCCGGTCCGGCGATGGCGCTGGCTATGGCGCCCGCTGCGCCTGTACCGGAAGCCTGTGCTAATGATGACAGCGGATTGAAATTGCCCACAGGATTTTGCGCCACCATTTTTGCCGACGGTATTGGTCACGCGCGCCACATGGTTGTTTCATCGAGTGGTGTGGTGTACGTGAACACCTGGTCGGGCCGCTATTACGGCAACGACACGCCGCATGAAGGCGGCTTCCTGGTAGCTCTGCAAGACAAGACCGGAGCGGGGAAAGCAGGCGTCATCGAGCGCTTTGGCGAAACCGTGCAGACCGGCGGCGCAGGCGGCACAGGCATCGGTATATACAAGGGTTCGCTCTTCGCGGAAATTAACGACCGCATCGTCCGCTATTCCCTGCCGTCCAGCTCGAACGTTCCAAGCGATCCTCCCGTCACGATCGTCTTCGGGTTGCCGCTCACTGGCGATCATCCGATGCATCCCTTCCTCATCAACTCTGACGGCTCCATGTACGTTGACGTGGCCAGCGCCACCAATTCCTGCCAGCTCAAGAATCGCACGCTCAAATCGCCCGGAAACGATCCCTGCACCGAACTGGAAACGCGCGCGGGCATCTGGCGCTACGACGCCAACAAAACGGATCAAGCTTTTTCCAAGGCCGAGCGCTACGCCACCGGAATTCGCAACGGCGAAGGCTTTGCCCTCGATGAAAAAGGCCGCCTCTTTGTAACGCAGCACGGCCGCGACCAGCTCCACACCAATTGGCCGGACTTTTACAAACCTGATGAGGAAGCAACTCTCCCCGCGGAAGAAGTCGTCCTCCTCAAGTCCGGCGGCGATTATGGATGGCCCGAGTGCTACTACGACTCCTTTGCGCAGAAGCTCGTGCTCGCTCCGGAATACGGCGGTGACGGGGGCAATAAGCTCGGCCCCTGCCCCAACAAGATCGCTCCGGCCGCGGCCTTCCCCGCCCACTGGGCGCCGAACGCGATGACCCGCTACGACAAAAAGCAGTTCCCCCCGCGCTATACCAAAGGCGTCTTTATCGCGTTCCACGGTTCCTGGAATCGTGCGCCCTACACACAGGGTGGCTACAACGTGGTGTTTCAACCGCTCGCGGACGGCAGAGCATCCGCTCCGTGCGAGATCTTCGCCGATGGTTTCGCCGGTGGCTTTATGTCGCCGGACAAAGCGCTACACCGCCCCAGCGGCCTTGCGGTTGGTCCTGATGGTTCGCTTTACATTTCTGACGACGTGCGCGGACGCATCTACCGTGTCGTCTATCGCGGCGGGGCCATGGGTGCGGCAATCGGCACCACGCCTTGCCCGAGCAATACAGCTCCGGCTGGGGATATCGCTGAAAAACCAGCCGCCCCGCCCGAAGGCACGCATCCAGACGCAGGCGCCGCAACCAACGTTCCCGTGCCCGAAGGAGCCACGGCGGAAATGGTGGCACTCGGAGCGCGCATCTATCGCGGCGAAGTCGGTGGCGCGGCTTGCACAGGTTGCCACGGCGACAAAGGCCAGGGCTCGGTCCTGGGTCCCGATCTAACCGGGAAGAAGTGGCTTTGGGGCGATGGCAGTTTTGCCTCAATTACCAAGACCATTCGCGAAGGCGTCTCGCAACCAAAACAATATCGCAGCCCGATGCCAGAGATGGGCGGCGCACAACTTACTCCCGAGCAAGTGTCGGCAGTCGCAGCCTACGTGTGGAGCATCAGTCACAGCACCAAGTAGCTTTTGATAAGGACGCCCGGTTGCCTGTTTGCCCCTTCCGCCGCGAGGCGCAGGAATCTAACGATCGCCCGCTGCCTGCATCAAACCTGCGGGGTAGAACAGCGTGAGCGGTGAATTGGTTCTTGTTACTGGCGGGTCAGGCTTCATCGGCGCACACTGCATCCTGCAACTCGCGGCTGCGGGCTATCGCGTTCGCACCACGGTTCGTTCTCTCAAGCGCGAGCCCGAAGTGCGAACCATGCTCAAGCAAGGCGGCGCCGATCCCCTTGATCGACTGTCCTTCTTCAGCGCCGATCTGACCTCGGACGAAGGCTGGCCCGAAGCCGCCGCCGGCTGCGACTTCGTTCTTCATGTTGCTTCGCCCTTCCCTTCCGGAGTACCAAAACACGAGGACGACCTCATCATCCCCGCACGCGAAGGCACCCTCCGTGTGCTCCGGGCCGCCCGCAACGCCGGAGTCAAGCGCGTCGTCCTGACATCCTCTTTCGCGGCGATCGGCTACGGCCACAAAGAACAGACCGCTCCCTTCAGCGAAAAAGATTGGACCGACCCCAACGCTCCCGACGTGAGCGCGTACACAAAATCCAAAACTCTGGCTGAACGTGCCGCCTGGGATTTTGTCGCCACAGAAGGCCCCTCTCTCGAACTTTCCGTCGTCAATCCCGTTGGCGTTTTCGGCCCCGCCCTCGGTCCCGATTTTGCAACCTCTATCCTCATCGTTCAGCGCATGATGGATGGCGCCGTTCCCGGCTGCCCGCAAATCTATTTTGGTTTGGTGGACGTTCGGGATGTGGCCGACATGCACCTTCGCGCCATGACACATCCCGCAGCGAAAGGCGAACGCTTCCTGGCCGTCGCCGGTGATTTCATGTCCGCGCTTGAAATCGCAAACGTACTGAAAACCCGCATGGGCCATCTCGCCAAACGGGTACCCACACGTCAACTCCCCAATTGGCTCGTGCGCGTCGCCGCGATGCGCGATCCAGCCATAAAACTAATTCTCCCCGAACTCGGCAAACGCAAGAATGCCACCAACGAAAAAGCCAAACGGGTCCTCGGCTGGGCCCCGCGATCCAGCGAAGATTCGATCGTTGCCTCCGCCGAAAGCCTCGCTCGCCTCGGCCTCCTGAAGGACAGCCCGAAAAATTCTTAGCAAGTCAGTTGTCTCCTTCGTCCGTGTATTTAATCAAAGCTTCCGTCTCCGGATTTGGTATCGCCTTTGCAATTGGCTGCAAGAGGAGAGCCTATCCTTCGAGTCAACGGACGCTATTTAGTTTCCTTCAGGTGGGCTCCATGCTGAGGTTCATGCTTACTTTTGGTTCGTGCGGCCACGCTCTCGCGGATTTTTGGTTTAGGGCTGGCGTTGCATGGTCACATCGCGCCACTTCGTAGCAAGCAAACCTCACGCCCACTCCAATCTTGCCCGACGCCGCATTCACCTGTTCGACTCCTACGAAAATACCCTCAGGCGGTCTGAGCAAGCGGCTCCAAGGTCACTTTGTGGCCCAGACGTTCCAGCCGCCTGACCAAGGATCGGCGAATACGGTTCACGTCGATCCGGTCAAAGTGGTCCGCACCGAGTTCCCTGTAGTCTTCCTTACGCTTCAGCATGTGATAGGCAATTTCGAGTAGTGCATGTGCTACCGCCATGACCGCACGCTTGGCT
>Ga0181531_10000095_pt1 | contig 68349 bp, 65 predicted proteins | sample PEATcosm2014_Bin_38_FD_119743 | JGI IMG/M metagenome (GOLD analysis project Ga0181531, IMG submission 119743) | Peatland microbial communities from MTU Mesocosm Facility, Houghton, MI, USA - PEATcosm2014_Bin11_10_metaG | ecosystem: Environmental > Terrestrial > Soil > Wetlands > Peat | place... | reverse complement strand
GGAAGACGGCAGCTTAGTTAATTAAGCTGCAAGTGCCAGATTATCGTTGGCAACTTTTGTTTTGCAGGCGATTACGGGTGCCCACACCCCGGCATGCCTCCTAAGCCGCAATCGATCCCGTCGAAACCGTGACGCCCCCATCTACCCCCCAAGCGACGAAGATCTATTGCCGGGGGATCCACTGGGCGCGAGCCGGGCCAACTGGCTCGTGCTGCATGTTTTGATTCTACGCCTTTTCCGGTTTTCGCGAGGGGGGCTATTGCTTCTCCAGATCGATGGACTCGTATTCATGGCGAGCGATGGCTGCGCGAATTTCGGCCGGCGTCTTGCCTAGCCGGGTCTGCTGGTAGGCAAAGAAGCCCTCTTTGGCGCACGTAGAGCACTCGGTGCCGTGCGCATTCTCAAAGCAACTGCGCAGGCTGGTGTGGCCTAAAGCGCGGTCGCAGCGGCAGTTGCAGGGCAACTGGTAGACGACGTTGGCTACCTTTGCCACCTGCTGGTAGACGTGCACCTGCCAGGTATAACGGAAGTTTTCGCCCGTCAGCCGGGAGCCTGCAAGGATGGGCGGCAGAGCGCTCACCTTGAGGGGAGCAGTAGAATGATAGGCCGGAATGTCGTCTGCCGGATTTGACCACTGCGCATAGCTGGCCACGGTGAGAACGAAGACTCCCAAACCCAGAACCCAGCGCCGGCTTGTCCAGTTTTTCATAGCGAGACTCTCTGCATGCCATTCTATCCGAGCCGGGGTTGAAACGGAATGGGATCAAGCGGAGCAGGAAATGCGGGCACTCCAGCAGCCCGCCTGAGGCGCAAAAAAGACGGCACGAACGGTCTAGCTGTTCGTGCCGGGAGGCCAGTGACGCAACTTACTTCCAGCTCTGGTGCGGCAAGCTCTACCGCCTCCATCACTGGAATATATACACCATAGCATAGATTCGACCAAACGCAAATACAAAAATCGAAATTTTTCTCCCGAAAGCTCGGGACAATCGTTTGAGGCGGCTAGGCATCTAAACTCGTAGCCGGTTACGCGACACTGGCTGAGACAGCACGAGGCTCGGACCTATTTAAGCATGGCAACTTCTTTGAAATCTGCTACTTCTTGTATCTCACAATCGGCAACTGCTGAACCTTCCCGCTGGGTCAAACTGGGGATCGTGGCTGCAGCTTCAGCTCTTGTAGGCGGGGTGGCTGCCGCATGGTGGTACAGAAAGACCCTTACCAAGCTCCTTCATGCGGAAGAAGGCCCCTCGATTTCTCATTTTGGGACACCCGGAGATGATTCTGCGGACGACATTTGGCGGCCGGAGCAGTATCACATGGAATCGGAACCTGCGAAGACGCCGGGGTCACGGCATCGGCAGATTGGTGTGCGGTAGAATTGGGTCGTCGCGATAAGAAAAATGCTGCATCGCCAGCGCGGAAAGATGGCCGGAGCGGAGGACTGCCCAAGCTGCGCCGTGATTTGGAGGTGAAGGGTTACCCGGCGGCAAATCATAATTTAGAGAGATAGAAGCGGAAAGGGCGCCATCACCGGCCTGGCAGACCAGCGGAACGGCACGCGGCGGATCGAAGGGACGGAAAGCTTGGACCTCTCGGACAAGATACTCGTTACAGGCGGAGCCGGGTTTATTGGATCAAACTTTGTCCTGGACTGGTTTCGGAATGAGCCGGGGAAGATTGTTACCCTCGACAAACTCACTTATGCGGGAAACCTGCGAAACCTTGACAGCGTTGCCGCCGATCCACGGCATGCCTTCGTGCAGGGCGACATCTGCGATCGGCAATTGGTTGGCGATCTCCTGCACGACCACAGCCCGCGTGCGATTGTCCACTTTGCCGCCGAGAGCCATGTCGATCGATCGATTGAGGAGCCCGGGGAGTTTGTTCGCACCAACGTGCAGGGCACACTGAGCCTATTGCAGCAGGCGCACCGGTATTGGACGGGACTGGACGAGAACCGGCGGTCGCAATTCCGCTTCCTGCATGTTTCAACCGATGAAGTGTACGGTTCGTTGGGGCCGGCCGACCCTGCCTTTACCGAACAGACCCCTTACGCCCCAAACAGTCCCTACGCGGCGTCGAAGGCGGGCTCGGATCACCTGGTTCGAGCCTACCGCCATACATTCGGATTGCCCACGCTGACTACTAATTGTTCCAATAACTACGGTCCGTTTCAGTTCCCTGAAAAACTGATTCCCCTGGTGATCCTCAATGCGCTCGAAGGCAGCCCGCTGCCGGTCTATGGCGATGGGCAGAACGTTCGCGATTGGCTTTACGTGCTGGACCATTGCGCCGGTATCCGGAGAGTTCTCGAAAGCGGAAGACCGGGGGAAACCTATAACATTGGCGGACGGAACGAGAGAACCAACCTGGACGTCGTAACGACCATCTGCGACCTTCTCGATGAGCTCCGCCCGGACGCGGCAATTGGCTCGCGCAGGACTCTCATCACCTACGTGACAGACCGGCCGGGGCACGACCGCCGCTATGCCATCGACGCGAGGAAGATTCAGCAAGAACTCGGCTGGATGCCGCAGACGCGTTTCGAAGAAGGCATCCGCACGACCATCGAGTGGTACCTCAAGAATATGGAGTGGGTTGACGAGGTTCGTTCCGGGGCTTATCGAGAGTGGCTGCAACAGAACTACGGGAGACGGTAGATGGCGCGAAAGGGCATCATCCTGGCCGGCGGATCGGGGACTCGGCTTTACCCGCTTACGGAATCGATTTCAAAGCAGTTGTTGCCGGTTTACGACAAGCCGATGATCTATTACCCGTTGAGCATCCTCATGCTCGCCGGGATTCGCGACGTGCTGGTCATCTCGACGCCCGAGGACACACCGCGATTCGCCACCTTGCTGAAGGATGGCCACCAATGGGGACTGAACATGGAGTATGCGGTCCAGCCCAGCCCCGACGGCCTGGCACAAGCTTTCCTGATTGGCGAGACGTTTCTCGGCAATGACTCCAGCGCGCTCGTCTTGGGAGACAATATCTTCTTTGGATACTCGTTGTCGGGTCAACTGCAGGCGGCGGCCGCCGGCGGCAGCGGAGCTACCATCTTCGCCTACCGGGTGAGAGACCCGGAACGATACGGTGTGGTCGAATTCGACCGCGCGGGACGAGCGATTGGCATCGAGGAGAAACCGCTGAAGCCTAAATCCCCGTTCGCCATCACCGGGCTCTACTTCTATGACAAGGATGTGGTGGAGATCGCCAAATCCATCAGGCCGTCCGCTCGGAGAGAACTCGAAATCACAGATGTCAATCGACACTATCTTCAGCGCGGCGACCTCTCAGTGAAGACGCTCGGTCGCGGAGTGGCTTGGCTGGATACCGGAACGCATGACTCGCTGCTGGAGGCTGGGACGTTCATTCAGACTATCGAGCGGCGCCAGGGAATGAAGATCGCTTGTCCGGAGGAGATTGCTTACAGGATGAAGTTCATCACCGCGGAGGAAACGGCCAAGCTGGCTGAACCGCTGCGAAAGAGCGGTTACGGTGAATATCTTCTGGCGATCCTGCGAGAAGATGCAGGCGCATAACCGGAACGAGGAGCGCAACCTTGCAGCGTATTGAGACTCGAATTCCAGAAGTGGCGATCCTTCAATCCTCCGTGTTCCGGGACGCTCGTGGATACTTCCAGGAGATCTATAACCGGAAGGATTTGCTCGCGATGGGCATCGAGGCCGATTGGAAGCAGGACAATGTTTCGGTGTCCCAGCGGAACGTGGTCCGCGGGCTCCATTATCAGATCGTTGAGCCGCAGGCCAAGCTCGTGCGCGTGGTTCACGGCGCCGCTTTCGATGTCGCTGTCGATATCCGGAGGTCTTCGCCAACCTTTGGCCGGCATGTTTCCGTCGTTTTGAAAGCGGGAGATGGCCAGGCTTTCTTGATTCCGGCAGGTTTTGCGCATGGCTACGCAGCTCTCGAGCCAGACACTACATTCCTTTATAAAGTGGATCGATACTACGCGCCGCAGGCGGAGAGAACCATCTTATGGAACGATCCGGAGTTGGGGATTCCCTGGCCGGTGATGCCGGATGACGCAATCGTTTCGGCCAAGGACCTGCTTGGGAAGCCGTTCAACGCGGCCGAATTGTTTCCATGAGGAAGAGTCCTTCGCAGTCCGAGGATTGTCTGGCCAGAGTATTTTGAAGGCTCCTGTCATGGGAACAGGTTGCTGTCTCAGCCAAGCCGCGAGGACAACGGCGCGGGACGAGTCTTCGGCAGCCGGTTCGAGCCTCCCGTTTCCAGCGCCGGTTGATCTGGTCCGGAAGGGCGCTTTCCGTGCCGGTTCCTGCTTTTCCCCGTAAGAAAACGGGGTCGTTTTTTTCTGCAAGCTATTGATTGTACAACACTTAAAAAGTCGATTTTTGGACCTGTTGTCGCTGTAAATTGTTGATTTTGTTTAGGTTACATCTGTTTTTCGCGGCACTTTTCAGGAGGGGGGGGAGGGGGTGCCGGATTAGGTGGCGAAGAAACAGAGAATGGACACCCGGGGTAGGAGTGACAACAAGGAGGAAACCGGGGCCCGGAAGCGCTCTCTGCCTTTACTTTACTATACACATTGTGCGCCGGAGAAGGGTTATTCTACGCAAAAGACGGTGGGGAAGGTTGTGATTTCCCAGGTCCCAGAAGCGGGACCCGGGGCACCCCGTTTCTGTTCATTTCAGTCCATGGGGACTTGGGCCACCCGCCCGGGGAATAGGTATCATGTCCCCCGATTCCCCCCGATTCCCCCTTGGAAACCTTGGCCACCCGCCGGTTCGAAAATGCTCTAACGAGCCGTTGGTTCCGGGGTGTACACTGAGCCGCATTCGACAACGCAGGGTCCGCGGGGCCGCTAGATAAATCATGCGTAAAGGGAGAGGTTATGTCGACTCGAATCATTTTTTCGGGCATGCTGCTGTTCGCCGCTGCGTGCGTGACACAAGCGCTTAACGCCCAAGGCACGCTGGTGTGCCAAGGCACGCGGTTGAATGGCACTCCCTTTACCTTTCCGTTTGTAGCCAACGCCAGTCCCGCGCCTACGCTGGGTGTGGCCTGCGTTCCTAACGGCAAGAAGATGCCGAAGGGAACAGCAGTCATGGGCACTGCACCGAAGGCGAGTCAGGTCTTCGCGGTCGTCTTTGTTCCGCCCTCCAGGGCAGGAGGAGCCTACACAAATGGCGTTGGAGCCGCGGGCGCAACGCTTGTATGCCAAGGCACGCGGCTCAATGGCACTCCCTTCACGTTTCCGTTTGTAGCCAATACCAGTCCCGCGCCTACGCCGGGTGTCGCCTGCGTTCCAAGCGGCAAAACAATGCCGAAAGGAAAAGCAGTTATGGGCACGGCACCGAACGCGAGTGTGGTCTTCGCGGTCGTCTTTGTTCCGCCCTCCACGGCAGGGGGAAAGCCCAACGCCAACCAACAACCCAACCCAACTCCGCCCGCAGCGGCGCCGGCGGGAGCGAACCCTCCAGGCCCGCCAATGATCGCGAACGGAATCGCGATGTTGCAGGACGCCAGGTCAAACTTGCAGACCGCGGGAGATTATTGGGGCCCTCATCTGGTGAATGCGCTCAAGGATATCGACCAGGCGCTCGGCGTGTGCGGGGTAGCGCCGCCTCCCAGCAACGGTACGACGCCACAACCGTGGGCAAATAAGACGTTAATGACCTTAGGCACCCAACGAGTGACCAAAGCCCAGAACAATTTCACGAATGCGAAAAGTCCATGGGGTGGGCGCAGAGACAAGGCACTGCCGTTCATCACCAAGGCTCTCCAGGAGCTTAAGCTGGCGGCGGCGTCCTATAAAGGGCCGACGGTATCGAATTAGTGAATGAGTGCCGCCGCGCCTACATGGCAAGGTGGGCGCAAGGTGCTGACGTGTGGCGCACCCTTTGGGAAATAGGTGGGAAATAGGGGACATGATACCTATTCACAGCAATTCCAGCTGTTCAGCGACCGGGGCTTCGGTTGTCGGTCTGCGGCCTGGGGCGCGACGTGCGATCTTGCGTCCCAGCAGGGTTCCGAGGCCGGCGACGAACTCGGGCGTGACATGATGCGGAAGTCCGGGCACCACGATACGAGCGATTCGAGCCATACATGGACGATAGCACTATGCGGGGAATAGGTATCATGTCCCCCTTTTCCCCCTTTTCCCCTGATGGAGTTCCAGTGAGTCCCGCCCATCGGACAAAAACAAGCACATCCTGCCCAGAGGGCGCCCAGATGGGGCACCGTTTCATTCCCCGTGGGTCGGCGAAGGCGGTGGACGGCTAAAATGAGTTTCTTCAACTTTCCCACCGGAGGGGGCCCTGATGGCGAAGAAGAAAGTAGCGGATCTGTTGGTGGATGTTTTAGCGGCGGCGGGAGTGCGGCGCATTTATGGCGTGTCCGGCGACTCGCTCAACGGGATCACCGACTCGATCCGGGCAACCAGGCAACTGGATTGGATTCATCTGCGGCATGAAGAAGTGGCAGCCTTTGCCGCAGGGGCCGAAGCCCATCTTACCGGAGAGTTGGCGGTCTGCGCGGGCAGTTGCGGCCCTGGGAACCTGCACTTGATCAACGGCCTTTACGACTGCCACCGGAGCCGGGTTCCCGTGCTGGCCATCGCGGCGCAGATTCCCAGCGATGAAATTGGCAGCGGATACTTCCAGGAGACTCACCCCGAACACATCTTCGCCGAGTGCAGCCATTATTGCGAACTGGTTTCGCACCCCGAGCAGATGCCCCGCGTGCTTGAAATTGCGATGCAAACCGCAATCTCGCGGCGCGGCGTTGCGGTGATTACGCTGCCGGGCGACGTAGCCTTGAGGGATGCCGTCGAGCAAGAGCCGCGCCTGCATTTTCACGATGCGAAGCCGACGGTGTGCCCATCCGAGGACGAACTCGCGGCATTGGCAAAGATTCTGAATGACTCGAAGAAGACCACGATTCTGGCCGGGGCAGGCTGCGCCGGGGCTCACCAGGAGCTGATCGAAGTGGCGGGCAAACTCAAAGCCCCCATCGTGCATGCCCTGCGCGGCAAGGAATATGTGGAATACGACAATCCCTTCAGTGTCGGCATGACGGGGCTTCTGGGCTTTTCGTCGGGCTATCACGCCATGATGAATTGCGATACGCTCCTGATGCTGGGAACCGACTTCCCCTACCGTCAGTTTTATCCGGAACATGCAACCATCGTTCAGATCGACCTGCGGGGCGAGCAGATTGGCCGCCGCACCAAGGTTGACTTTGGCCTGGTCGGCGACGTGAAAGCAACGCTGGCCGCGCTCGGCTCACGACTACGCGGCAAATCGGACGAGGCGCACCTGAGTGTATCTCTCAAGCACTACAGCGAGGTCCGCAAGGGTCTGGAGGATCTGGCGACCTGCGATACCGGAAAGCCGATTCATCCCCAATATGTGGCCAAGGTTCTGGATGAACTGGCCACCGAAGACGCGGTCTTCACCTGCGACGTGGGGACGCCGACCATCTGGGCTGCACGCTATCTGCGCATGAATGGCAAGCGCAGATTGCTTGGGTCGTTCACGCACGGCTCGATGGCCAATGCGCTGCCGCAGGCCATTGGGGCGCAGGTGAGCCATCCGGGGCGGCAGGTGATCTCGCTGTCCGGGGATGGCGGGCTGGCGATGCTGATGGGCGATCTGCTCTCGCTGTGTCAGTTGCAGTTGCCGGTGAAGACGATCGTCTTCAACAACAGTTCGCTGGCGTTCGTTGAATTGGAGATGAAGGCGGCGGGCATTCTCGATTTCGGAACCAACCTGAAGAATCCGGATTTCGCGAAGATGGCCGAGGCCGCCGGCATACTGGGCCTCCGGGCCGAAACGCCGGAGCAGGTGAGGCCGATGATCGAACAGGCGCTACGTCATGACGGCCCGGCGCTCGTTGAGGCCATTGTCAGCCGGCAGGAACTCTCCATGCCGCCAACGATTACGGTGGATCAGATCAAGGGCTTCAGCCTGTTCATGATCAAAGCGGTTCTGGATGGCAGGGGCAACGAAATCGTCGACCTGGCAAAGGTCAATCTTCGCCGGTAGCTTCGCGGTGGGCCGAAATCTGGAAGAAGAGTGTTGCAGGTTTCACACTGTTCTAGAAAGGAACAAAAATGCAAGTTCAGCAAAACAAGGCATCATGATGGAGCTCTAGAGAGTCCCACCCATCGGACAAAGACAAAGACGTCCGATGGATGGGGCACAGTTTCATTCCCCGCGGGTCGGCGACGCCGGTGGGAGACTGAAACCTGGGATCGCGGCCCCGCAACCTCACTCCTCCGAAGCGGGCTGTTCGATCGCTCCGTTCCGCAACGCCCACTCCACAAAGCCCGCCGGAGCGTTCTTCGCTCCCGCAATGTTCGCCCCTTTTGCGCTCTTCAGATGCTGCCATTCAATGCCATTCAAATCCGCGCCACGCAGGTCCGCATCGTCCAGGCTTGCTCCTGAGAGATCGGCGCCCACCAGGCTGCTGCCCGCCAGATCGGCATCGCGAAGATCCGTCTGCACACACTTTGCATGGTCCAGGGAAGCCCCGCGCAGGTTGGCGGTGTTGAGATTGGCAAGCGTGAAATCGACCCCGGCGAGATTGCTGTTGCGCAGGTCCGCGGAGCTGAAATCGGAGCGGAGAAGATTCGCCTTCTTTAGATCCAGACCCTGCAGGAATGCCGACGAAACATCCACCCCGACCAGTGGAACCCGGTCCGCATTCAGTTCCTGCAACGCCTCGATTCGTCCCCCGCTTCCGCCTTTTCCCTGCGCCGTGTCGATGACTTGCCAGGCCTGGTAGTGCCGTTGTTTCACCCGGTCGCCGGACTCGGCAAAATAGAAGATCACGGCAATTAGAACGGAGAACGTCTCAAGGTATTCAAGGACCTCGATGAAAGTCCAGTTGCTCAAGGCAAAAGCCACCCATTCGAATCCCCATTCAACAGCGATAAAGGGGGTCAACCAACGAGATGCGATGGTCAGCTTCCGAGTCTTCCACGCCGCGGGCCGCGTTCTCAGTCTATGCAGAATCATGCCTTGTTTTCCTCCACGAGGCCGGGGTCCCGGCGCTTGAGATTTGTTTCGATCCGGTGGCCTTCGGATGAGATGCCGCAGGGTCCGGTCGCGTAACAAGTGGAGGATATATCGGGGAAGTCCACCTGGCGGCGCAAGCGCGCTTCAACCAACCTGCGTTCAAATAGCCTGGAAAACACAAAGCGGCGGAGCCGATTAGCTCCGCCGCCTGTCGTACGATCCGCCGCCTGATTCAGCAGCTATCGGTTAGCGTCTTCCGCCGCCACCACCGCCGGCATGTCCACCACCGCCGCCACCACCGCCAGCATGTCCGCCGCCACCGCCGCTTGCAGTATGAGCTCCACCGCCGCCGCCGGCATGAGCAGGTGAGGCATGGGCTGCGCTGGGACGCGCGCCGCCGCCATTGGAACCGCCATGGCTGGCTATTGCGGCATGTCCACCGCCACCGCCCGCGCTGGCGTGATATCCGCCGCCGGCGCGTATCGCTCCACCGCCGCCGCCGCTGTGATAGGCCACACGGCCAGGTCCGCCGTGGTAGCTTCCGCCGCCTTCGCCGCTGAAGCGATGGCCGCCCCAGCCGTGGCTATAGCCCCAGCCGCCCCAGGGACCCATGCCCAGGAAGATGCCGTTATAGAAATAGCCCGGCCCGTAGAAGCCATAGGGCGCGCAGGCATAGGGCGCGTAGCCGTAGTAGCCGTAGGAACAGACGGGTTGGACGCCGAGTTCGACGACCACCTGCGCCTTAGCCGCCGGGGCCAGAGCCAGTCCCGCGAGCAAAACTGAAGTTGAGAGGAGAACTTTGAGTCCGCGCATGTGTGACCCCCCTTAAGGTGTCTGCGGTTGCCTGTGTTGCGTGGGATACTCTGCAGCCGTAAGGAACAGTCCAGCAACAGCAGCTACCATAAGGATCTTTGGATACGTTCATGAGTTCCCCTCGTTCTGCCGGGGGCCTCGCTTCTATCTATCCTTACGTTTCTCACTGTAGCCTTCAGGATCGGGATGGTCTGAGCAATAGGAAGCACGTCGGTCCCGTCGACGCCAGGGCGTCTCCTCGCGACCCCTGACCCCTGATCCCCGCGGCTGCAGACTCCGGCTGGTATTCTTGTCCTGATGGCCAATTCAGCGATGACAAGCGAAACGAACACGCGCAATCGCACGCTGGCGGCGCCCTCCGCGCTGGCTGCCTGGGTGCTGTTGGCGGCGATCTTTGCCGCCGTGCAGTTTGCCTCCCTGTTCACGCCGCCGCTGCTGGACGACGCCGACGCCAGCCACGCCGAGGCGGCGCAGCACATGGCCTTGAGCGGCGACTGGGTCACGCTCAAGGTGAACGGCATCCGCTACCTGGAGAAGCCTCCGCTGCCCTATTGGCTCGACGCCGGGCTCTACCGCGTCTTCGGCCAGAACGTCTTTGCCACGCACCTGCCCAACGCGCTGGCACTGCTGGGCTGCGCATGGTTGTCGTGGCTGTGGGCGAGCCGGGCCTGGGGCCAGCGCGCCGGCCTCTATGCCGGGCTGGGCGTCCTCACGTCCATGGGACCGTTTCTCTTTACCCGCTTCGCCATCCCCGAGGCGCTGCTCAGCTTTCTGCTGCTGTTTGCTCTTTACAGCCTGCTGACCGGCCTGGAGTCGATCCGGCCCATTCGCTTTTACGGAATGTGGGCTGCGCTGGCGCTGGCCACGCTGACCAAGGGGCTCATCGCGCCAATCTTCTTTGCCGCCGCGGCCGTACCGCTGCTGCTGTTGAGCGGCCAATGGCGGCGCTGGCGGGATTTGAAGCCGTTCTCCGGGTTGCTGGTTTATCTGGCCATCGCCGCGCCCTGGCATATCCTGGCCGGCCTGGCCAATCCCGACCAGGGACACCCGCTGGGCAACCATCCCACGATGGGCAACGTCCACGGTTTCTGGTACTTCTACTTCCTCAACGAACACGTTTTCCGATTCATGGGGACTCGCTTCCCGCACGACTACAACCGGCTGCCCTTGGCCGCCTACTGGCTGCTGCACCTGGTCTGGCTCTTCCCCTGGAGCCTGTTTCTGCCCGCCCTGCTGGTGGTGGCCTGGAAGACCCGCGGGAACTGGCTGCAGCATCTTCGCCGCGAAGCCGGCCTGACGGTGGACTTCTACCTGGACCACGCCCTTCGCGAGGACGTGGCCAGCTACGTCTTCCGGCTCAAGTTCCGCGTGCGCTCGGCCTGGCTGCTGAGCCTGTTCGCGGGATTCATTCTGCTGTTTTTCTCCATCTCGACCAATCAGGAGTACTACACCTTCCCGGCCTGGCCGCCGCTGCTGATCCTCATGGCCGGCGTGCTGGCCGGCATCGAGGAGCATCGTGCCGCGGACGGTAGTCCCGCCGAGGGCGGCCGACGCCCGCTGCTCTCGACCGCATGGCTCACCGGCGCGCAGGCGGTGTTTGCCGTGGCAGGCGCGGTGGCCGCGGCAGCCCTGTGCTGGGGACTGTGGGAATCGCGCAACCTGCCCTTCGTCTCCGACATCGGAACGCTGCTGGCGCATCGCGACGTGGGCGGCTATACCCTCTCGATGTCGCACTTTTTCGATTTGACCGGCCCGTCGTTTGCCGCGCTGCGCCTGCCAGCGGCGCTGGCAGCGATCACCCTGCTGGTGGGTCCCGCGGTGGGCTGGCTGCTGCGGATCAGAGGCAAGCATCTCGCGGCAACCGTCAGCGTAGCCCTTACGGCGGCGGTTTTTCTGGTGGCCGCGCATATCGCCTTCGCCCGCTTCGAGCCCATGCTCAGCTCGAAGCAACTGGCCGATACGATCGTGCAAAAAGGCTCGCCCGCCGACTCCTTCATCATCTTCGGCGACCAGTCCGATGCCTCCTCGGTGGTCTTTTACACCCAAAGTCTCCTAGGGAAGCCGGCGATGCTGGTGCTCGATCAATGCTCCCCGCACGGAGCCGGATCTTCGCTGTTGTGGGGCTCGTGCTATCCCGATGCGCCGAAGATCTTCCTCAGCGAGGATCAGCTTTCCAAGGTTTGGGGCACGGGCGAGCGCAAATGGCTCTTTGCCCAGGACACCAACCAGTCCAAAGCGGAGCAGTTGCTCGCCGGACGGCTGTACCCCGTCCAGTCCATCGCCGACAAGGCTTTGTGGACGGATCGGCCGTTGAAATAAGCGAAATGTAGGCCGGGGATCGCTTATTTCGCCGGCCGCATCTTGCCCCCTGGCAGCAGTTCGTAGACGCGCCCGCGCCAGAGGATGCGGTTGCCGAAATAGCTGGCTGCCCAGAAGCCAAAACCCATCAGGTCGCGAAGGGGGTACAGGGCCAGCAGGCCGAACCAGCTTGTGTCCCGGACCACCAGGCGGCCCACCGCAATCGAAAGCGCGAGCCGGGTGGCTACGCTCCAGGCGAAGAGCGCTAGACCCCAAACGCCGTGGCCCAGGCCGGCCGCAGCCGCCCACGCCAGCAGGCCGAAGGGCACGCTGAAGGTGAGCGCCGTACCAAAGTGCCCCTTGGGACGGGAAAGGCGCGTGGACTTCATCCAGCGAACCTGGTGCTTGAGCGAGGAGACAAGGCTCGAGTTAATGACCATGTGGTCGATGGCATGATGGCTCAGCGTGACGGTCTGGCCCAGCTTGAAGGTCTCGTTGCCCAGCACGAAGTCGTCGGCGCAGTAGTCTGCGGTGACGCGGAAGCCGCCCATCCGCCGGATTGTCTCGCGACGGAAGGCCATGGTCGGACCCAGGACAAACTTCATCCCCTCCATCGCCCGCGCCGCCAGCACGCCCGAGGTCATCTCGACGGACATGCCTACGGCTTCAAGCCGCGCCCACAGCCCGCCTTCTGCCGCCACGCCGCGATAGGGGCAGCACATCGCGCCCATTCGCGCATCGGCGAAGGGCAGGGCGACGGCGCGCAGGTAGCCGGGCGTGACGCGCACATCGCTGTCGCTGATGACAAGAATCTCGTGCGCAGCAACGGCTTCCATCGCCTCCATGGAGGCAACCTTGGCGTTGATGTAGTCCGGCTGGCCGCCGGTTGAAAGGAACTTGACCGGAATGTGCGGATAACGCGAGGCCACCCGCCGCGCCGTCTGCAGCCCGGCATCCTCGGGCGAGCGGGCGCAGAAAAGAATCTCGTATTCCGGGTAATCCTGCTCGAAGAAGGTGGCCAAGTGCGCCTCAAGCCCCGGCTCGGCTCCATGCACCGGCTTGAGCAGGGTCACGGGAGGAGTAAACCCCGGCCGCGCTTCAAGTTGGGCCAGGGCCAGCCGCCGTTCGCGCAGATAGCCCGGCACAGCCGCCAGCACCATGCCGGCAAAGACCGTGGAAGTGACCAGGCCGAAGAGGGCCAATCCAAGAAGAACGTGCAACATGCCGGTCTAAGCATACCCGGCTAGGGCATGGACGGGAATGGAGCGATTGCGGACCTGAATTGGCAGAAGCTCAGCGAGGAACCCCTGGGCAAAAAGGGCTAAGGTTTGCGCGGCGATGCGGGGCGGGGCACGACCGCCGGCTTGCGCATGGGCACAATCGCACCGGCGGAGCTGGGCGCATTCTGCTGGAACCGCGCCAGCATCTCCGTGCGCACATACTCGACAAAGCTCTGCATCTGCCGGTTCATCTCTTCCATGCGCTCCCGCATTTGCAGGATGATGGCGATGCCGGCGATGTTCACGCCCAGATCGCGGGCCAGGTTCAGAATGAATTCCAGCCGCTCCAGGTCCTCGTCGGTGTAAAGGCGGGTATTGCCCTCGGTGCGCGAGGGCTTGAGCAGCCCTTCGCGCTCATAGAGGCGCAGGGTCTGCGGGTGAATCTCGTACATCTCGGCTACCGCCGAGATCATGTACGCGCCTTTGGACTTTCGTTTTGCCGGCATGGATTTTCGCCCGAATCAGATTACCTTACTTCGTTCGCGAATGGGAGCGGGACTTGACAGCACGCCTTACATCTTGTCGAACAGCGCCACGCGCGGGTCCTGGTTGTTCAGCTTGGCCAGCTCGCGCATGATCTCCCTGCTGCGCTCGTCCTGCAGCGTGGGCACCACCACCTCGACGGTCACGATCTGGTCTCCGCGTTGCTCGGGCCGGCTGGCATTCTCCACGCCGCGTTCCCGCATGCGCAACTTTTGCCCGCTCTGCGTGCCGGGAGGAATCTTCAACTGCGCGCGGCCGTCGATGGTCGGCACGTCCACCTTGGCTCCCAGCGAGGCCTCGGCCACGGTCACCGGAACCGTCAACTGGATGTCGTCGCCGACCCGCGTAAACACGGGATGCGTCCCGGTGCGCACAATCAGGAACAGGTCGCCGGGCGCACCGCCGTTTATGCCGGCGTTGCCCTTGCCTTGCAACCGGATGCGCTGGCCGTCGCGCGTGCCCGGCTTGATGCGGAACTCGACCGACTCCGACCGGCTGACCACTCCCTCGCCGTTGCAGGTAGGGCAGGCGTTCGATGTGCGCCCGGTTCCGTTGCAGCGCGGGCAGGGAATGTTGAACTTCATGCGCCCGCCCATCTGCGTGACCTGGCCGGTGCCGTTGCACTCCGGGCATTGCATGACCCCGCCGGTCTGCGCCTGGCCGTGGCAGGTGGGGCAGGTCTCCTGCCGGTTCACCTGGATGCGCGCCTGGCCGCCGCGAATGGCCGACCAGAAATCCACTGTGGCCTGGTACTCAAGGTCGGTGCCCGGCTCCGGCCCGCGCGGGCGCTGCGGCTGCTGCGCCCCGGTGAAGATGCCGGAGAAAATATCCTTGAAGCTGCCCCACGACGCCGACCCCGCCCCCGATTGCTGGGTTGTCTGGTGCCCCGGCCCGCCTTGAAACCCGGAGAAATCGAAACCGTCGAAGTCCACCGGAGGCCGCCCGCCCGCGTCCTGCTGCCGCGCGTAAGCCTCGGCCTGCGCCGGGTCGATCTGGTCCGAGTAGAAACCAACCTGGTCGTAGACCTTGCGCTTTTTCTCGTCGCTGAGAATGTCGTTGGCCTCGGAGATCTCTTTGAACTTCTCTTCGGCCTTTTTGTCCCCAGGATTAACGTCGGGGTGATACCGCCGCGCAAGCTTGCGGAAGGCCTTGCGAATCTCCTCCGGCGTGGCCGTCTTCTTGACGCCGAGCTTGCCGTAATAGTCCTTGTTCGTGGTTGTGGGCATGGGTATTGACTTAATCTCCGGTTAATCCAAACTACGGGCCGTTTGCTTCCTAGCAATTAGGGCGATCATCGGCTGAGTTCCCAATGTAGAGACTGCTAATGTTGGCGACCACCTCAAGCAATTGCACGAGAGTCTTCGTCTTGAGAATGAGTACTCAAAGTTCGTGGGCGAATCTCTCTCTCGATGGCAGCGCCGGCAGCATCTGCGGCCGAATCAAGTTCGAATCGCGTTTGGATTCCCATCCAAAACTCCGGGGACATATTGAAGTAGCGGGCCAGCCTGAGCGCGGTGTCGCCTGAAATGCCACGGCGCTCGCGTAGTATCTCTGAAATGCGGGAGACGGGGACCCGCAACTCCATCGCCAAAGCGTTGGCGGATAAGCCAAGCGGTTTCATGAACTCCTCGCGCAGCAATTCCCCCGGATGCAGAGGCGGCATCAATGCTCCCTCCTCCAACTCCCCCTTAGTGGTAGTCAACGATTTCAACTCTGTCCGCACTGCCGCCCTCCCATTCAAAGCAGATTCTCCACTGGTCATTGATCCGGATGCTCCACGTGCCTTGCCGGTCGCCCTTCAGCTTCTCCAGCCGGTTGCCTGGTGGTTGCATCAGGTCCTCGATGCGCTTGGCGTTGTCGATCATGATCAGTTTCGTGAACGCCGCCCTTGCAAAACTGGCAAACCGCCGACTGAAACGCCGGTGGAACACATCCTCGGTCTCCCTATCGGCAAACGAGCGGATCATGCTTAACGTTTATCGTAACACGGGAAACGCTAAGGGAATACTTCAGAGCAGTCCATTTTAGGCATCATCGTGTTCTTTGAGACAGACAAAGGGTGCGCTCTCTTGAGATTGCCCTCTCTGCATTCAGAACGGATAGGCCAAGCTCACCCTCGGTCCCGACAGAGTCGGCTCTCCTTTGCAGTTAAGGCTTCATTGCATTGGCCCAAAACCCCGCTGAATGAAATTTGGGTGAGCAACGAATCGTCGCCCACCCCAAAGTTCTCCGCCGGAACGGCGGGTCTGCCGCACCGCAGGAGCCTACTTCTTTTCTTCCACGTCCACGTACTCGGCGTCGATTACGCCTTCGTCCTTCTTCTGCTCGGCTGCGGGCTCGGTTGCGCCGGGCGCTGCGCCGGCTGTGGCAGATGCCGCGTTGGCCTTGTACATGACCTCGGCCAGCTTGTGGCTGGCGTGGGTCAGCTTCTCGTGCGCGGCCTTCAACTCGCTCGCGGTCGGCGTGCCTTCCAGCGTCTTCTTCGACTCGGCCAGCACCGACTCGACCTCTGTCTTCTCGGCGCCCTGGATCTTGTCGCCGGAGTCCTTGAGCATCTTTTCGATGTTGTAGACCAGAGAATCCAGCGAGTTGCGGGCGTCGATCTCCTCGCGCTTCTCCTTGTCTTCGGCCGAGTGCGCTTCAGCTTCCTTGGCCATCTTTTCGACTTCGTCCTTGCTCAGGCCCGAACTCGAAGTGATGGTGATGCGCGTGTCCTTGCCCGTGGCGTTGTCCTTGGCGGTTACGTTGAGAATGCCGTTGGCGTCGATGTCGAAGGTGACCTCGATCTGCGGAACCCCTCGCGGCGCCGGAGGAATGCCGGCCAGCTTGAACTTGCCCAGCGTGCGGTTCTGCGCCGCCAGGGGCCGTTCGCCTTGCAGCACGTGGACCTCAACCTCGGTCTGCGAGTCGGCCGCAGTCGAAAACGTCTCCGTCTTTTTGGTCGGGATCGTCGTGTTGCGGGGAATCATCGACGTGGCCACGCCGCCCAGCGTCTCGATAGACAGGGTCAGCGGGGTCACATCCAGGAGCAACAGGTCCTTGACCTCGCCGGCCAGCACGCCGGCCTGGACCGCAGCGCCGATGGCCACCACCTCATCGGGGTTCACGCCGCGATGGGGCTCCTTGCCGAACATGGTCTTGACCAGTTCCTGAATCTTGGGCATGCGGGTCTGGCCGCCTACCAGGACGACCTCATTGATCTGCGCGATTGTGATGCCGGCGTCGGCGAGAGCCTTTTTGCAGGGCTCAAGCGAGCGGTCAATCAGGTCGCCGACCAACTGTTCCAGCTTGGCGCGGGTCAGCTTGCGGACCAGATGCTTGGGGCCGGTGGCGTCCGCGGTGACGAAGGGCAGGTTGATCTCGGTCTCGATGGTTGTCGAGAGTTCGATCTTGGCCTTCTCCGCGGCATCCTTGAGCCGTTGCAGGGCCATTTCGTTGCCCTTTGAAGCCAGGTCGAGCCCCTGCTCCTGCTTGAACTCGGCAATCAGCCACTCGACGATGCGCTGGTCGAGGTTGTCGCCGCCCAGGTGGGTGTCGCCGTTGGTGGACTTGACCTCGATGACGCCTTCGCCCACTTCGAGGATGGACACATCGAACGTGCCGCCGCCGAAGTCGTAGACCACGATGGTCTCGTCCTTTTTCTTGTCGAGCCCGTAAGCCAGTGCGGCCGCGGTGGGCTCGTTGACGATGCGCTTGACGTCCAGCCCGGCGATCTTGCCGGCGTCCTTGGTGGCCTGGCGCTGGGCGTCGTTAAAGTAGGCCGGCACGGTGATCACAGCCTCGGTGACCGTCTCGCCCAGATAAGCCTCGGCGCTCTTCTTCAGCTTTTGCAGGATCATGGCCGAGATTTCCGGCGGGGTATATTCCTTGCCCTGGGCAATGACAGCCACATGGTCGCCCTGCTGGACCACCTTGAAGGGCACCATCTTCATCTCGTCGTTCACTTCGTTGTAACGGCGGCCCATGAAGCGCTTGATGGAGAAGATGGTGTTCTCCGGGTTGGTGATGGCCTGGCGCTTGGCGACCTGGCCGACCAGCCGCTCACCGCTTTTGGAGAAGGCGACGATCGAAGGCGTGGTGCGCGCACCCTCTTCATTTGCAATCACTTTGGGCTCTCCGCCCTCGAGAACGGCAACACACGAATTGGTGGTGCCGAGGTCAATGCCGATAATCTTTGCCATGTTTGGGTTCCTGCCTATTCGAGAGAATACTGACTCTTATAGGATGCATGATTGAGTGAGATAGTGTCAACTTTATTTGATTACATGTCAATAAACCAGATGGACGGACCCGGGCGTGCGGAGTAAGGCGGACGAAACTCCGGGGGCTTAGAGGGCTCCAGCTCTTGATTTCGGAGGCCAGGGAAATCCCGGCGGGCTGCCTTCTGTCACTGGCGGCCAGCCCCCCGATCGTTTACTCTCAAAAAGTTCCCACCCGATGACCACGGCCGCCGCCCAAGCACGTTATCCCCTGACCCAAGGCGTCAACCCGTGGCTGGTCACGGTTTCGGTGATGCTGCCCACCTTCATGGAGGTGCTGGACACCGCCATCGCTTCGGTGGCGCTGCCTTACATTGCGGGAAGCCTTTCGGCTTCGAATTCCGAGGCCACGTGGGTGTTGACCAGCTACCTGGTGGCCAACGCCGTCATCCTACCCGCTTCCAACTGGTTTGCCCGCCGCTTCGGCCGGAAGCGCTTCCTGCTGATCTGCGTGACGATCTTCACCGTCGCCTCGTTCTTTTGCGGAGCGGCCCCGTCGCTGGGGGTCATCCTGGCGGCGAGGGTCTTGCAGGGGGCGGGCGGCGGCGCCTTGCAACCTCTCTCGCAATCCATTCTGCTGGAGAGCTTTCCCATCTCCAAACGCTCGATGTCCATGGCCGCCTACGGGCTAGGGATTGTGGTGGCGCCGGTGATCGGACCGACCCTGGGCGGGTGGCTGACGGATACCTTCAGTTGGCGCTATGCCTTTTACATCAACATCCCGGTGGGGCTGCTGGCCGTCTTCATGATCACGCGCTTCGTGCACGACCCGCCCTACATCAAGAACGCCAAGGTCGGTCCCTTCGACAACATCGGCTTTGGCCTGCTAATGGTGTGGACGGGGAGCCTGCAGATCGTCCTCGACAAAGGCCAGGAGGACGACTGGTTTGGCGCCTTGTGGGTCCGCTGGGCGGTCTCGGCGCTTGTCGTCGCCCTCATCGGCTGGATCTGGCATTCCTGGACACATCCAAAAGGCCTGGTTGATCTGCACGTCCTCAGGGACCGGAACTTCCGCACGGGCTGCTTCATGATCGCCATGCTGGGCATGGCCATCTACATCACCATCGCCATCCTGCCCCTTTACTACCAGGAGGTTCTCGGCTACACCGCCTTCACTGCCGGGCTGGTCGTCGGCCCGCGGGGCATCGGCTCCTTTATCGGCTCGCCGGTGGTGGGCATCCTGGGTTCCCGCATCGACAACCGCAAGCTGCTCTCCGGCGGATTCCTCGCGTTTGGCATCTGTGCGCTGATGTTTGGCACGGTGGACCTGAGCACCGGTCCTTACACCCTGCTGATTCCCATCACCCTGACCGGCTTCGCTCTGAGCTTTGTCTTTGTGCCCCTGGCCACCATGAGCACCTCAACGATCCCCCGCGAGGAGATGGGCAACGCCACCGGCCTCTTCAACATGCTGCGCAACATTGGCGGGTCGATTGGAATTTCGATGGCTACTACCGCGCTTATCCGCCGTGCCGCCTTGCACCAGACGGAAATCGGCGCCAACGTCACGCCGTCCACCATGGTGCTTCAGCAGAAATCGGCCGCCCTGGCCGCCTATCTCGGCCACCGCCTTGGACCTGCGCAAGCCCGCTCCGGCTCCTTCGGCTTTCTCTACGGACTGATGGAGCAGCAAGCTGCACTGAAAGCCTATGTGGATGTCTTCCGCTGGACGGCGCTGCTGGCCTTCTTCTGTGCCGCCGCGGCCTGGCTGTTCAAGAAGCCCGCGAAGAACGCAGCGCCGCCGCCGGGGGTGCATTGAGGGGCGCCGTGCAGCTCTCGAATCAGTAGTGACACCAAGCGGCGTCGGGTGGCCCTGTGCGTTGTGAGAGCCTCTTTACTTCTCCCGTACGGCTTACCAGATATCGGATGCGGAAGCAGGTGAACGGCGATTCATCAGTATGTCCGACAAATCGGATAAGAAGGTTGTCGTTATCTTGCCAACGGTCGACATTGAAATACCTGTGCCCCTCGACGAGGCGAGTCGCTCCAGGATCCGCCGCAAGAACTCGGTCCATGATGTCGAGCTTGTTCGCATTGGCGGTTTCGTAAATGTAGGCATCTGTGAGGTTGCTTCCCTCATGGTCCTCGACAAAGAATGCACTACCATCCGGTGACCAGCCCGATGAGGCCGTTGAACCTATGTTGAGAAGTAACTTGCGGGTGTGAGACGGTCTGTCTTCAAGCCACAGACTGGATGAAATGTCGAAGCACTTTGGGCATTTTTGGCTAGGGCGGCTGGTCCGTTTGCTGGCGCCTATCAGAACATAACGCCCATCGGGCGAGGGGAGCCGCGTAAGCCGGCCAAACGGAACCTCCAAGCGATTGCCAGAGTTCTGGCTCATTGCACCTGCATCGCAGGAGGCCAAAATGAACACTGTGAGACACAAGCTGAAGAACCGAAGAGCTTTCATCTGTGACATCCGGGGGCTCCTGTTCGCTGTTACGAATCCGTTTTACGCCGGATCGCCGAATACCCGTACCCCGGCGGTTCTTGCCGCCTCGGCCAGCTTACGGTCAAAGGTAGCAAGTGTCGCGGCGCGCCGCATGGCCAGTTCCAGATAGGTGGCGTCGTAGGCGGTCAGCTTATGCATGCGTCCAAGGTCCATGACACGCGCCTGCTGTGAAGCCGGAGGAAGGTCATCCTGCCTGATTGCCAAAATCGCCAGATCGGCAAGATAACTCGCGGAGGCTTGCTCGGTGAGCCGCTTTGCGCGTTCAAACACAAGCAGCGTATTCGAGACTTCCGCGTACCACAAGGAAGGCACTTGCGCTCCGGTTGAGCTCACCTCGCCGAAGACCTGACTGGCGAGAGCCGCCTCCGCTCGATCCGCCCGATCAATGAGCCAGGCAAGCGCCATTGACGCATCTAAAACGATGCTCACGGCCTGCCTTGCTCAATCGCCGCCCTGATTTCTTCGTGGGAGATGCCCTTGATGCGGGGATTCCTGAGCCGCTGATAGGCCGCTTCGATCTCTTCAGGAGAATGCACAGGTGTAGGCGCCGGGATCGGAACGACCTGAGCCTTGGCCTCTCCGTTCACGGTAATGGTGAAGCTCTCTCCGCATTCGACTTTGCGCACGATCTCGGAGAGCTTTGTCTTTGCTTCGAAAATCCCAACCGTAACCATTGTCTCCTCTGTCAGCACGTCCCCTATGGCAACTAGATTGCAAACTAGTTTACAACAATTCCCTTGGAATCCAAAATAATCCCACCCTGAGTTCTTAAAGACCTCACTCCGCCAACGGCAAGAAGCGGCGGATTTGCTCGTCGTACCGTTCAATCCTTCCGCTCAGAATGTCGTAGTACCACCCGTGCACCGTGAGCCGTCCCTCCTGCACCGCCCGCGCCACCGCGGGCTGCGCCCGCAGATTCCAGAGTTGCGCCACAACGTTGCCGCGAATCAGCGCGGCCAGCTCCGCGTGCTCCCCGTCGGCAGGGTTCGGCGGCTGGCGATGGCTGAACGCTGCCTCCACGTGGCTCAGCCAGCGCTTGGCCTTAGGCATCGTCTCGAGGCCCTTCCGGTCCAGCGCCGCTTTGAGCGCCCCGCAGTCCGAGTGCCCGCAGAGAATGGCGCTCTTCACCCGCAGCACCTCGATCGCGTACTCGATGGTCGCCGTCACCCCGTCCACGTCGTGGCTGGTCATGGGCACCACGTTGCCCGCATTCCGGGTGATGAACAAGTCGCCTGGGCCGGTGCCGAGAAACAGGTCCGGGACAACCCGCGAGTCGGAACAGGTGATGAAGAGCCACTCCGGGGCCTGCGACTCCGCCAGCAACTTGAACTGGCCCCGCCTGCCCGGAAACACCTCGGTCAAAAAACGCTTGTGCCCTGCTATCAGCCGATCCATAGCTCCACCCGCCTCCGCCGGTCGCAGAAAACCGCCTGTCAGGACCAGCCTATCGCACGCAGTCGCCAAAGAGTTCCCGCGATTTGCTTTCGGCCATTTCCGGCGTTCAGATTGTTGTGATCGCCGCGGCTGGGCGCACCCAACACCACGCCCGCGATACACTCAAAGTTGACCTATGTTTGATAACCTCACAGAAAAACTTCAGCGCGCCTTCAAGTCGCTTCGCGGCCAGGGCACGCTCACCGAAGAGAACATCGCCGAAGCCCTGCGCGAGATTCGCGTCGCCCTGCTCGAGGCTGACGTGAACCTGAACGTGGTCCGAGACCTGATTGAGCAGATTCGGGTCAAGGCCGTCGGCACCGAGGTGCTCACCGCACTTTCTCCCTCCGAGCAAGTCATCAAGATCGTTCACGACGAGCTGATCACGCTGCTGGGCAAAGACACGGCCCGCTTCAAGTTCGCCTCCCAGCCGCCCTCGGTCATTCTGTTGGCGGGCCTGCAGGGCTCAGGCAAAACCACCACCGCCGGCAAGCTGGCCGCCTGGCTGAAAAAGGGCGGCCACCGCCCCATGCTGGTCTCTGTCGACGTTTATCGCCCCGCCGCCCGCGAGCAGCTCAAAGTCGTCGCCAAGTCCATCGAGGCCAAGCTCTACGAAGGCGACCAGAAGGGCGAGCAGGCCGGTTCGGCGCTAGTCGAGCGGCTGGCCAAGGAAGCCCGCCGCGAAGCCGTGATCATGGGCTGCGATACCCTCATCGTCGACACAGCGGGCCGCCTGCACATCGACGAAGATCTGATGGGCGAGTTGGAGCGGCTCAAGAAGCTGCTGAACCCGTCGGAGATTCTGTTCGTCGCCGACGCCATGACCGGCCAGGACGCCGTCAACTCGGCGCAGGATTTTCACTCGCGGCTCGGCCTCACCGGCGTCATCCTCACCAAGATGGACGGCGACGCCCGGGGCGGCGCGGCGCTGTCCATTCGTCACGTCACCGGCCAGCCCATCAAGTTCCTGGGAGTTGGCGAGAAACCCGACGCCTTCGAGCCATTCCATCCCGACCGCATTGTTGGCCGTATCCTGGGTATGGGCGACATGATGTCGCTCATCGAGAAGGCCGAGTCTACTCTCGACCGCAAAAAGTCCGAGGACTTCGCCAAGAAGGCTCTGCTCGGCGACGGCTTTACCCTGGAAGACTTCCGCGACCAACTCCGCCAGATCAAGAAACTGGGCTCCATGGAGAGCATTCTCAAGATGCTCCCCTCCGTCGGTCCCTTCGCCGGGCTGCAGCAGGCGTCCAAGCAGGTGGATGAAAAGCAATTCGTGCGGCTGGAAGCGATCATCAACTCGATGACTCCCATCGAACGCCGCAACCACGAAATCATCTCCGGCTCGCGGCGGAAGCGCATCGCCTCGGGCTCGGGGACGACGGTGCAGGACGTGAATCAGCTTCTGCGCCAATACGCGCAGATGGCCAAGATGTTCAAGCAGATGGGCAAAGGCGGGCTGGCGCGGAATATGATGCGCGGCGGACTGGGCGCCATGGGGATGGGCGGGAAGCAACGGTTTGGGCGGTAGCGTTGCGGCTCTGGAGAAGGAAGGATGAAAGACAAGCTATACGTACTCGACGAAATTCGGAGGACTGCACTCCAGCACCAACTCGACCAGATCACCGCCAACACGTGCGGCACACGCGCGCATTAGCTCGATTGAATTCCTGATGATTCCGATCCTTGCAGGAGCACCAGCTCGGGCTGTATCCGGGAGCGAAACTCCGGCGTGAGCGCGGCCATTTGCACCACATCGACCTTGAACGGCAGGTGGGATTCGTCAAGCGCTTCACGAAACATGGCCATTTCGTTGAGAGGGAGTTCTTCGTCTCCGACGGCGATATCCAAATCGGAAAACCGTCGCACACGCCGGCCCGTAGCTCGCGAGCCAAAGGCCCAGACCCTGCGACTGTGCACGTATCTCTTTAAAAGGTCGGACAGCTCTTCCCATTCGTGTGGCTCAATCACGATGGGCGGCAGAGGCCGAGTTTTCACATCAACTTTCACCGGATTCCGCCCTCCTTTCCAGTTCGGCATATAGATAATCCGTTTCTTCGGCAAAGCTGGGAATTTTGTCGACGACCTGGCGAGCAATATCCTCGTTGTAAACGTGGCTAGTGAGGTTTCGGGCTTCCCGGAACCGATACCAAACATCCCAACCGGAGCGTAGCAGGCCCATTTCGCTTGCGGTGCGAATCAGGGTGGGGAAGGTCATCTTGTTGTCGGGTTGCACAGATGCCGCGTGCATCAGGAAGCGTTCCATCATGCCCGCGCAAAGGCCATACGTGAACTCAAATCTCTGGATCACGGCATCGCGGTAAAGGGAGTTCTCGGGCTCTCGCCCAAGGGCGTCAAGCCCTTCCCTCAACCGCTGAATTGCCTTGCCCAGAGGCGAATAGTCGATACTGGCCATGCGAACAATTCTAAGCCAGCTCCCATCTGCGAAAATAGCGATGTTGACTTCTCTCCAGGACCAACTCGACGAGATCACCGCCAACACCCGGCAATTGGTGCAGGCCAACCGGCTTGCTGTGGGCGAGCGGGCAGTGCAAGAACTCTTTGGCAGCGGCATTGAAGACCGCATCCTGCCGGTCGGCGCGCTGGCCCCAGAGTTCGCACTCAACGACGCCAGCGGCCGCGTGGTGCGCTCGGCGGACCTGCTCGCGCTTGGCCCGCTGGTGATCAAGTTTTTTCGTGGACGATGGTGCTCCTACTGCGTCACCGAGCTCGAAGCCTGGCGCGATCTCTACGGCCAGATCCGCGAGCGCGAATGCCTGATGGTTGCGATCGGCCCACAGACCGAGCGCCAGAGCGACTTCATGGCCGGCCAGCACGGCCTGCCTTTTCCCGTGCTCTCAGACCCCGGTTGCAAGCTGGCGGAAGAGTTCGGCCTGGTCTACACCGTCCCCGAGTATCACCGCGCCTACTATCTTTCCATCCTGGTCAACATCCCCTTCGTCAATGGCGAACCGAGCTGGCGCCTGCCGATACCGGCGACTTACGTCATTGGGCGCGACCGCCGCGTCCTCTTCGCCGAAGCGCACGCCGACTTCCGCGTCCGTCCCGAGCCCGAAGAAGCTCTCGCGGCAGCCTTCGCTCCGCACGCCCGGTAAGACGAAACGGAAGGCCGGATGCGGGCGCCGTTTGGGTGCCCACCGGAGAGGCGTTCAGTCTGGTTCGGGGCCGGCGTTCGATTGCGCTCCTGTCACGACCACGGAGCTTCCGGATTCCGGTTGCGCCGAGCCGCCGCATAGAATGACACCTTTTCTGGGAAAACCTCATCAGGGCCTCAGTGTGATTCCTCGAACTTCTGTGACGCGGGCCGCATTGCTCAAATACCCGGCGTGGGAGCGGTGCATCCTGCGGATGCCCGGATGAGTTCCATCGTCTGAATCCGCAGGAGGCAGAAACCGATGCGGACGGGACTCGCCCTGCCTGTTCGACCAAATCTCGACAGGAACGCGAATCTCTCCCCATGCCACCTGTTGCCGCACGCGCAGCAGGAAGCTCGCGGCCGCCTTTGCATCGCACCGCAGCAAGCGCATCCCCTGCGCCTGACGGCCCAGATAACGCGGTGCGAGGCGCAGCCATCGCCGGGCGGACCACGCTTCGGGAGGCAGGGAATCACCCGCAAGGGCGTCCAGTTTGGGCAGCCAAAGGGCGGGCTCAAGGTCCACACTCCACCGCAACACGGCTTGGTTTCCTTGCACCGCGACGGGGTCGACCAGTCGTGCCCCCCGTTCGATAAACGCCTCGAAGCGGTGCGCATACAAGGCGCCCGGCGGCAGCAAGTCAGGTAGCACGCCGAGTTCCAGCATCTCGCGCTCGACTTGCTCCGGCCCCAAGGCCACGCAAACCGCGACGGTGTTGCGCTTGCGAATCTCGTTTTTGAGAATGCGCAGTGCTTCGTCGAGCGAGGTCACCAGGAAGTCGATCACGCCGTCGCGAATCGCCTGCTTCTGTCTGGCGACGTCTACCGTAGCGGACAGCGACGCGGCGCCAGCGATATTTGAGGCGACCAGCAGGGGGCATCCCGCTCGATCGAGTTCTCCGGCGTAGAGCAGCTTTCCCCCCAACCGCGCATCTGGATCTGAGGTGGAGAGCTCACCCGATGCTCGGATCAGACCGGCATACAGCCAGTCGACCATAGCGGGAAAAACGCTGAGAAGCGAGGGATTCGTGGACATCCAGGGCACTCCGTCGAGCCGGCTCTACGCGCTTGGAAACGAGTTGCCGCCCTGCCGTGTAGATGGGGAAAGTCGTACAGCGAAGTCGGAAAAACCGAGGCTCTTGGCACAGTGCAGGCCTTTCGCCGGGATTATCCTTGCAGGTCCGATTTTTCGTCGCTGTTCAAAACGGAACACATTTTCAAGTGATATCAAACGATTTGTCAGCCGGGGAGTTACCAACTCGAATACGGCTGGCCGTCCGAACCCGTCTCCTCCGAACCGGAATGGACGTCGTCGATTCCAGGGTCGGTCTGGTCCAGCGAATGCATCGCGTCGCTGGTGTCGATGACCCACGTGTCCTTGGCCCTTGTCATCGGATCCTCGGGAATGCTCTTCAGATAACCATCCTGGACCAGGTCGTCCAGCGACATTGGCGCTTTCTGCTTATCCATGGTGTAGGAGTCGATGGCGGCCCGCATCACATGCAGATCTTCCTTGAGCACGGCTTCCCGGGCGTGCTTAATGGCGCCGACAAAGCTGGGAATGGCCAGCGTGGCCAGCACGCCGATGATGGCCATGACGATCATCAGCTCGATCAGCGTAAAGCCAGCGTCCTGTTTTGGAATCCTGCGCACGAAACCCCCACCCGCCAGACTGCCTGGCTACCAGTCTGCATACTTGGTGCCGTCCAGGGCGGTGCCCATGGACAGCGAATATACGTCGAAGACGCTTTGGCCGCCAAAAGAGTCGGACGTCGGATCGTCCTGCATGGAGCGTAGCCCCCACTCGGCCTTGCCCGTCATCGGGTCCACCGGAATGCGGCGCAGGAACTTAACCTTCTTGGTTTGCACGTCCACCCCGTTCACCAGGGTCTCCAAGTCGGGCGGATAGTTCTGGCTGTCCACCTTGGTCTGGAAGGCCCCCTTATCGGCGGCATCTTTGTAGTGGTCGATGGCGTCGCGCATCTCCCACAGGTCGCGACGAAGCTCACGTTCATTTTGGCGCTTCACCTCAAAGCGCGCAATGGGCAGCGCAGCCGAAGCGAGAATCGACAGAATGGCCACGGTCACGATCAACTCGACCAGGGTAAGGCCCCGTTCCCGGCGGATCGGGATTCGCGGGGCTTTGCTCGTCGGCTGGGGGATCATTGGCAGAACTCCCTACTTGGCCTCAAGGGCTTTAATGGTGACCTTGGCCGGCAACCGCTGCTGGGCGTTGTTGACGGCTGCCGAACGGGTGATGGCGACATCGCTCTCACCCGCCGCTATCGCCTGGAAACTAAGGACGCAGACGACGCCCATACCGCTCACCCCGGCCGCCCCCGGCGGTCTCGAAGCGTTGACGGTGATCGATCCGGGTCCGTCGTCGCGGTGTGCCAGGGCCATTGCCTGGCCGTCCCGGCTGAGCAGGTCCCCTGGAGTCACGTTGACCAGCGAAAGCTTGGCCGGATCGTAGGAAAGCTGCATGGGAACGGAAGTTATCTCTTTGCCGCCGGTCAGAACGACAGAAACCTGGAAGGTAGAGCCTGTTGCCACTGGGCCGGACGGCGGATTGAGCATCAGATTCACACCCTCGAGGCGAGCCTGAACGGGCGGATGACCAGCTGCCGCAGATGTGGCCGTGTCTCCATTGGAATCCGCTGCTGCGCGCAACTGCGCCAATGCCGCCGGGGCTGCCGCCTCCGCGCTCTGGCCGGGAACAGCGCCCACGGTAGCCCCGAGTCCTGCCGCCGGGCGAACCGTGGGGGCAGCGGGAGCAGGGCTCGAACCGGGATTCGAGTTTGGTCCGTCGCTTGAAACGTGGCGCAACTCGATCGACTGGCCGGCGCCTGTGTCGATGGTGCGCAGATTCACCGGTTCCAGATCCTGGGTGCGCACGATGTGCGGCACCACCAGAAAGACGATTTCGTCGTCGTTGATGGTGTGATCCTTGGAGCCGAACAGGTATCTGAGAATCGGAATCGAACTCAGCCCAGGAATGCCGCTCCAGCTCTCCTGGATCTGTTTTTCCTGAATACCGCCGAGAATGTTGGCTTCGCCCTCACGCAGACGGATCACCTGCTCGGCGACACGCTGGCTGAGGATCGGCTCGGTGACGCCGCTGATGGTCACCGAGCCGCTCTGGGAGGTTACCTCGATTTTGATCTTCAGCGTTACGTCGTGGTCGAAATGGACCGTCGGCGTGATCTCGATGTTCACGCCAACATCCTGGTATTGGAACTGCGTGTTGACGAGCGAGCTGACAACAGCGGTGGCCGCACCTGTCTGATAGGAGCCGGTGGCGATGGGGATCCGCGAGCCGATCTTCATCGACGCTTTCTGCTGGTCGGTGGCGCGGATGCGCGGATTCTGGAGGATTTTGGTGTTCGAGTCGGTCAACAACAGGTTGGCCGTGGCCGCGCCGACGGACACCGCAAAATCCGTCGCCTTCAGATGGGCCAGATCGTAAAGAGTCGGCGAGGTGGAGGTGCTTCCGGTGGTAGGGGTGCAGGTGGTGCTTCCGGTAGGACAGGTGGTGCTCGAACTGCTGGTTGCCGTCTGTAACGTCACGCCTACGTTGCTGGGCCAGGAGATGCCGAGGTTACGCTCCCAATTCTTGCTGACCTCGAGGATGGCGATGTCGACCACCACCTCGGCGCGCGCCTTGTCCAGATCGTTAATGAGTTTTTGCGCAAGCAACAGCTCGTCGGGCGTACCCCGCATGACGATGGCATTTTGGCTGGCCACGGGGTAGACCTTGGCATTTGTAAAGACATTGCGCAGGGCCGTCTGAACGTCAGTCAGGTCGTTCTGCTGCCATGCGTTGGTCAGGTAAAACGTCTCGACCGCTTGTTCGTCGAGGTCGTGGCGCTTGGGGCTGGAGTTCTGGGCGACAAAGATTGTGTTGCTGGTAACGGGACGCCAGAAGGTGCTGGAGAGGGTGCCGACAATCCGCAGCGCGTCCATCAGTGAGACGTTGTTGAGATCCACTTGTATCCGCTTCGACGTATAGTCCGGGTCAAACAAAACATTGACTCCGGCGGCTCTTCCGACAGCCTGATACACGACCTTTGCGTCTTCCGTCATGTGCAGGGTCAGCGGCTCGTTTGAGACCGGCTTGAGCACAGGTGGCGAGCTCATCGAGTCGATATCTTCCTGCTTGCCGGCAACCTCGGAAAGACTGGTCTCGCCCTGCGGAGCCGCCTCGCCGTGCTTCATTCGCAGCCTGGCAATTTCCTGTTGTGCGGCCTCGTTGGCAGGATCGATCTCGGCGGCATGGAGGAACTCCGATAGCGCGCCCGGCTCGTCGCCAGCCTGAAACAGCTTGCGGCCCTTGGTCAGGTGCTGCGAGGAGGCCGAAACCCGCACGCGGTAGAGCGCGGTCCGGAAGCGCAGGTCCTTGGGAGCCTGGGCGTAGGCCTTTTGGTAGTTTTCGAGGGCGGCGTCATAGTCTTCGCGGGCCTCGGCACTCTCGCCACGCTTGAAGAAGGTGTTGGCGGACTCCGCGTGCATGCCAACGCTCGACAGGCCGAAGACGGCCAGAACGGCAAACAGCGCAATCCGGAAAGCGGCTCCCCTTAAACCGGATCCTGATTGAACGGATCCGGAGGCAACCCGAACAGCAGCGCGGCGGTTCATCGAACTCCCCGGCGTCCCGGCCGGCCCGCATTCCGAGCCCAGCCCCTGCGGGCTGCCTTGGCCGCCCCTGACGCGAATCCTGTGGTTGACTCTTCCCATCCAACGATGCCCCATTCTAGCAAAGCTCCGCCGGAGCCGAGTTAAAACCTGCGCCAATGCTAGGATGAAGATTCAAGGATGTTTCCCCATGGCTCGCCAAACCAGCCACGTCATCGTTCCGCCCGATACGACCGGGCCTAAAAAACCTGCCAAGCCCCGCGACCCGGTGGCCTCCGGGGAACGGGACGCCGCGCACAATCGCGTTGCCAGCCACAACTACTTCCTGCTGGAAAAATTCGAGGCCGGCGTCGCCTTGCGCGGGACTGAAGTCAAGTCCATTCGTGAGGGCCAGGCCAACCTCAAGGACTCCTACGGCCTCATCAAGGACGGCGAGGCGTTTTTGCTCAATGTACATATCGGTCCTTATTCCCACGGCAACATCACCAACCACGACGCCACGCGCACCCGCAAGCTGCTGCTGCACCGGGATGAGGTTCGCAAGCTACTCTCCAAGACGCAGATCAAGGGTCACACGCTCATCCCTACTCGGCTCTACTTCCGCAACGGGCGGGTGAAGTGCGAGCTGGCCGTGGCCAAGGGCAAACAGGACTGGGACAAGCGGGAGACCGAGAAGCGCCGGGAGGCCGACCGCGAAGCCCGCGCCGCCGTCAACGCGAGCAAGCACCGCATGGGACGGTAGGGGCGGACCTTGCCTTGGCGTCGAGGGCGGAGATCAACGAATCACCTCTACTTCAATCCCGAGAGCGAGATTCTTCCATGCACGGTCGGTGGTGTAGACGGTGGCTTTGCGCTGAATGGCGAGGGCCAGGCAGGCCCGGTCGCCTAGCGAGAGGCCGTAAGGGCGCGTGGCACTAATCAGTTCCGCAGCGAGGCGAGCTTGCTCGTCGGTGAAGAAGCAGATCTCGCACTGGAAGCTTGAAATCCGATTCCACGCATGGTCCGCAGATGCTCCGCGCTGGAGAAGACGCGCATGCACTTCGGCCAGATTGACGGTGCTCAGCAGGCTGCCTTCAAGGATAGAAGCTACGTTCTGGCTGCCGGGTTCGTTCAGAATGACCGCGAGGATTGCCGAGGAATCGAGAACGGCGAGGTTAGGCAATCTTTCCCTCGTTCCTCAGCCGTTCCTGCTCCATTTGGCGCTCGAATTCCTCTTCCTCGCGGCGCGCCTCCTCGCGGCGTTCCGCAATCAGTTCATCGGACGCAAGAATGCCCGGTTTCGCGTATTTGGCAAACTCGCGCTGGATGCGTCGTATGCGCGCCGGGTAAGACTCGATGCGCAGAACGTCATCCTCGACATCCATCAGGAGCGTATCGCCGGGCGAAAAGCCCAGCTCTTCGCGGATGGCAGCCGGAATGACGATGCGCCCATTGGCGCTGAGTGGTGCTTTGCCTTGAACTCTAGATTTGACCGAACGTTTCATGAATGTCATTTTATCTAAAAATGACATGATCTGGATTTAATGTCAATGTTCCAAGTAGTGTCACACTGAGAGCGATCAGTGCCTGCACTGATGACCCAGGTTTGCCACTTTCCGCCCCTTGGGTGCAAGAATGGGAATCATGAAGGCTGAACTATCTTTTTCAAATCTTGCGAGAATCGAGACCGAATTGCTGGCCGTCCTGGCCGCCGACACACAAACCTCCAAAGAGCCTGACGCCAAGCCCGAGCCTGTGCTGCTGACGGCAGATGGAGTCGTGAAAGCGGCCGTGGCCGCCGTGCTGGCCAGTGGCGAATACAAGGCCGGCGCCAATGAAACCCTGCTGTTGCACGCTCCAGCTGGTCTCGCAGCCAAGCGCCTTTTGATTGTCGGCCTCGGCAAATCGGCCAAGGCCACGGCTCACTCCGTGCGCACCGCCGCGGGGACCGCCGTGCGCTTTGCCAAGCCGCGCGGCATTCGCGAAGTGGTCTTTGCGCTGCCTGAAGCAGAGCAGCTGCCACCCGGCCCCTGCGTGCGTGCCGCCACCGAGGGCGCCTTTGTGGGCGACTTCGACCCCGACACCTATCGCAGCGACCGCAAGGACCAGAGCGTCCAGTCGTTCACCCTCGCGGCCCCGGCCAGCGCCGACAAGGCCGCGCTGGAATCCGCATTTGCCGAAGGCGTCATCGTGGGAGAGAGCCAGAACTTCACCCGCTCGCTGGTCAACGAGCCAGGCAACAAGCTGACCCCCACCATCCTCGGCCAACGGGCGGCGCAAATGGCGGCCGAAGTGGGCCTCCGGTGCGAGGTCGACTCCACCGAGAAGCTGCACGAACTGAAAATGGGCGCGTTCTGGAGCGTCTCGCAAGGGTCTGCGGAGCCTCCCGCGCTGATCGTCCTGCGCTACGAACCAGAGGGCGTGACCGATGGTCCGGTGCTCGGCCTTGTAGGCAAGGGCATCACGTTCGACACGGGCGGCATCTCCATCAAGCCAGCGGACAAAATGGAGCTGATGAAGTACGACATGGCCGGCGGCGCCGCCATGATCGGCGCCATGCGGGCGATTGCGCTGCTCAAGCCGCGGGTGCGGGTGATCAGCGTGGTGTGCGCTGCGGAAAACATGCCCGACGGCATGGCTTATAAGCCCGGCGACGTGGAGACCGCGATGTCGGGCAAGACCATCGAGATCATCAACACCGACGCCGAAGGCCGCCTGGTGCTGGCCGACGGCCTCTGCTATGCGAGGCAGTTGGGCGCGACTCACCTGATCGATGCCGCTACGCTCACCGGGGCCTGTGTGGTGGCCCTGGGGACGGCGAATGCCGGCGGCTTCTCCAACGACGACGAGACCTATGCGAAGTTCGAGGCGGCGCTTGCTACTTCGGGCGAGAAGTTCTGGCGCCTTCCCTTGGGCGAGGAGTATGCCGAGCTGATCAAGAGCGACATCGGCGACATCAAAAACACGGGCGGCCGCTATGGTGGCGCCATTACCGCCGCCGAGTTCCTCAAAGTCTTCGCCGAAGACACTCCCTGGATTCACCTCGACATCGCCGGCTTGGCCTGGGTGGAAGAAAGCAAGCCCTACATTGCCAAAGGCCCGAGTGGCGTCGCGGTACGGTCGATTTTGGAGTGGGTAAGGAGCTACTAGTGCAGTGACCGTGTGAATAGGTAATCTCCCCGGTCTCAAAATCGAGACCGGGGGCACCCAATCGTTTGTCTACTAGTTACCGAATCGCACGGTCACGATACTAGCTGCTGGGTTCTAGCCACCGGAGGTTGTGTCTACATTGCTTCCGGGCTCTCGATGCCCAACCAGCCCAGCACAGTAACTAACTCCCGCAGCGCCACCGCAGCCGTGGCCAGCAGGAAGGTCTTGCGCGCCGGGTCTTCTTCAGTGAGGATGTGATGGCGATGATAGAAGTTATTGAACTCCTGGGCTAACTGGAACGCGTGCTTGGCCAAATAGGCAGGCTCGGAGGTAGTTATACACTGGTCGAGCACCAGGGTGCGCCGCGCCGCGCGCAGCCACAGCGCCCAGATATCCTGGTTCGCTTCGCCCTCGAGATACGCGTCGATTCCTGTTAAGCCCGCGAACTCCGCCAACACCGTTTCCGGCGTGGTTTCTCCCTTGCGGAAGATGTTGCGAGCGCGGACGACTGCGTATTGGATGTAGGGACCGGTTTCGCCTTCAAAGCTCAGTGCGTCCTTGAAGTCGAAGGCGATGACCGAGTTGCGCGTGAATTTGAGCATAAAGTAGCGCAATGCGCCGATGGCGATCTGGCCGGCAATCTTTTGCCGTTCTTGCTCGTCGCGGCCGGTTTGACGGGCGTCGACTTCGGCACGAGTTGCGACGATGAGCTTGTCGATCAGGTCGTCGGCCTTGACGCCGAAGCCTTTGCGGCCGCTGACCAGGATATAGGGACTACCGAGGTCTTCCTGTGCCACTTCATAGCCCATTTCGAGGGCGCAGCGCGGCGTGAGAGCAACCTTTTCGTAGCCGAAGTGGATGCAGTGATCCGCCTGATCGACGAATCCCATGCCTCGCAGGGCCTGAACCAGATTCGCCTGTGGATCGTTTTGCCGCACATCGATGACGTTATAGATAGCCTGGGCCCCGCCAAACTGCGGGTGAGGATTGTCGCCCTGTTCTGCCGAGATCCAGCACTCATGATCGGGATAAGTAAAGAAAGGCTTGTAGCCAAAGTCCTTGCCCAGCAGGCCAAACTTCCATAAGTGGTAGGCGATATCCTTGCCGACATAAGTTACCGTGCCGTTGGAGCGAACGATCACTTTGGCGTCTTCATCGGTCTCGCCATCAGTGACCTCAGAGCCGGACCGAGTCATTACCCAGCAGCCCTTGTTCTTGCCTTCGGTCTCGAAGTAGAGCACGCCGGTGTCTTTCAACTGCGTGAAGGCGGCTTCCCAAAACTTGAGGTGCAGAATTTCGCTCTCGCGGGGCAGAAAGTCGTACTCGATGTCCAGCCGCAGCATGGTTTCAAGATGCCGGCGGAGCACGGCCGTCGAGATCAGTTCGGCGATCTCAGCGGTTTCATTGCCGCCTTGCTCAATCTCGTGCAACGTAGCATAGCGCAGCTTCTTGCGCGCCGCATTCTCCTCCTCGCTGCCCTGTTCATACCACTGCGAGGTCCGCGCATAGAGGTCCCAGCAATAAAAGTCAATCCGATCTTTCCTGCGTTTGAGGTCTTCTAGTAATTGGCGGACTTCAGCGGAAGAGTTGTTTTCGAGATGGAGGAAGCCCACCACCACATCGGCCACCTGCACGCCGGTGTTGTCGATGTAGTTCTGCACGTCGACCTTCTGGCCGGCGGCGCGCAGCAGCCGGACGAAGGTGTCACCCAGAATTGCATTGCGCAAGTGGCCGATGTGCGCGGCCTTGTTGGGATTGATGCTGGTGTGCTCGACCATTGCATGGAGGCCCTGCGCGGGCGGCGAGACGCCTGCGGCGCTGGCCGTGCCAAGTACGCCGGCGGCGCGATCCAGCCGTGCATTGATGTAGCCGGCTCCCGCGACTTCGAACTTGGCGAATCCTTCCAGTTCCCCTAGCCCAAGGACGATCTCCTGGGCAATGATCCTGGGCGCTTTGCGCAGTTTGCGCGCCAGTTCAAACGCGATGGGTGAGGACAGCTCGCCAAACTGCAGGTCTGGTGGGATTTCCAGCGGAATGGTCTCAAGCTGAAAATCGTATTTCTCCTTTAGAACAGCGCGAAGATGATTAGCGAACCTTTTCTGCAGTTCCAGATACACGTCGGGATGCCTCAGAAATCCTTGATTTTCAAGGGCGATTCTAACAGACCACCTGCTATTCGGCGGACTTGAGGCCGCTGCACACATGCCGTAAGATGAAAGATAGAATGCTGTTAGATTCCCGCCGCTGAGAGCGGGAGAATTGAACATAACGTCCTGCCTATGACCAATCCACTTCAAAGCCCAGCTCGCTATTACCTGACCACGCCGATCTACTACGTGAATGCGCGGCCGCACCTGGGCCACGCCTACTCGACCATTGTGTGCGACGCCGTTGCGCGGCGCAAGAGGGCGATGGGGATCGACACATGGTTCCTGACCGGTACCGACGAGCACGGGCAAAAGATCGAGCGATCGGCTGAGCTGGCCGGGCGCACCCCGGCCGAATTCGCCACTGCCATCTCCGGGGAGTTTCGCGGGCTGTGGGATCGGCTGGGCATCACCAACGACGACTTCATTCGCACCACCGAAGAACGGCACAAGCGCGGCACGCAGCGCCTGTTCGCCACGCTGCGCGACAAGGGCTTCATCTACAAGGGGTCTTACACCGGCCAGTACTGCGTCTCCGACGAGGCCTATGTGGACGGCCCTCCCGGCACGCCCTGCCCCGATTGCGGACGGACTACGGAGACGGTGAGCGAGGAGAACTACTTCTTCAAGCTCTCGGCCTTCGAGCGCAAGCTGCTCGAGTTCTACGAGGCCAACCCCGGCTTCATGGGACCGGAATCCACACGGCGCGAGGTTATCTCGTTTGTGCGCGGTGGCCTGAAGGACCTGTCGGTGAGCAGGACCAGCTTTTCCTGGGGCATTGCCGTGCCCGGCGACGAGAAGCACGTGATCTATGTGTGGCTCGATGCGCTGGCCAACTACATCACCGCCCTTGGCTACGGCTCCGACGATCCGGTGGACCAGGCGCGGTTTGCCAAGTTCTGGCCGGCCGACATGCACCTCATCGGCAAGGAGATCAGCCGCTTCCATTGCGTCTACTGGCCGGCGTTTCTGATGGCAGCGGGCATCGCGCCGCCGCGCTCGGTGAGGGCCAATGGCTGGCTGCTCTTCGACCAGGGCAAGATGTCGAAGTCGCGTGGGAATATTGTGCGCGCGGAGACGGTGCAGGAGGTTCTGGGGGCGGATGCGCTGCGGTATTTCCTGCTCAGGGAGATTCCCTTCGGCCAGGACGGGAGCTTCAGCTTCGACGCGCTGGTGCAGCGGTACAACGGCGACCTCGCGAACGGCTACGGGAACCTGGTGAGCCGCGTGGTGAACATGGTGCACAAGTACTTCGGCGGAATACTGCCCGAGGCCGGGGCTGAGACCCAAGCCGAAGGTGCCCTGCGCGAAAGCGCCACGGGCGCGATTGACGCCTTCGGACCCGCATTCGATGAGTTGAACTTTTCCGAAGCGCTCAAGAGCTTATGGACTTTGGTGGCGGAGACCGACGGCTACCTGACAGCCAACGCGCCGTGGAAGCGGCCCGCGGACCGCCCGGAGGCGGAGCATGTCGCGCTTCAGGCGCGCGTGCTGGCTACGGCGGCGGAGGCGATTCGGGTGATTACGGCGCTGGTTTATCCGATCTTGCCCGACGCGGCGGCCAAGGTTTGGCGGCAGCTCGGGCAGGGCGAGATCGCGGATGCGGCAAAGAAATCATTTTTAGCAGAGCTCGCGTGGGGCCGGTTGAACGCCGGGACGAAATTCGGGGAGCCCGCGCCGCTATTTCCCCGCGCGGAGAAAGACGCAATCGACATGATGCAGAACATCGAAGACCAGAACAACAAGAGCGTTATTGAAGCTGCCTCGGGAGTTGAAGACACGGAGAAGCCATTGAAAGAAGATCCGATCGCGGAAGAGCCTTCACAGAAGCCGAACGCAGGGGCTAAAGCCCAAGTTGATTCGGGAGGGTCTGCGGCACGACTGAAGTCGTGCCCTGATACAAAACTAAGCGTCTCAGCAACCAGCGAAGCCGCGATTGCCAAAGCTGTGGAGCTGATTCAGGCGTCTGGCCCTGCTGCTCCCGCCGCCGTGCCATTGCCAGCCGCACCAGAAGTGGCTGCGGAGCAGCAGTTGGCCCCAACGCAGGGGACGCAGTTCATCACCATCGACGATTTCGCCAAGGTGGAGCTTCGGGTGGCTCAGATTCTTGTGGCCGAGCGCATTCCGAAAGCCGACAAGCTGCTCCGGCTGGAAGTCGATCTGGGCTACGAGAAGCGGCAGATTCTGGCCGGCATCGCCCAGTACTACGAGCCGGAGAAGCTGATTGGCCAGAAGATCGTGATCGTGGCTAACCTGGCCCCGCGGAAGATGCGGGGGCTGGAGTCGAACGGGATGTTGCTGGCCGCCTCTCTGCCGGATGGAGCGCCAGTGCTGGCCGGATTCCTGGAAGAAGTTCCGCTGGGGGCGCGATTGAAGTAGCCCCAAAAATGAATCAAAGCAATCGCCGCGCACCCCTTTCCACGCAGCGCATTTCCCCGGCAGCTACGGAGGCCGTCTTTGCTGATCGATTCCCATGCCCATCTGGACAGCGAGCGCTATGCGGAGGACCGCGAAGCGATGCTGCGGCGCGCGTTCGAGGCCGGCGTGGGAGTGGTGCTGTCCATCGGCATCGGCGAGCAGGCGGCCGGGATGCATCGGGCGCTCGACGTTTGCCGCCAATTCAATGGGCAGCCTGGACTGCCCAAGCTCTACGCCAGCGCCGGCGTCTATCCGCACAACACGCACGAGGCCGACGCCGCGGTCCTTGCCAATCTGGACAACCTGCTGGCCGAGCCCGAGGTCATCGCCTGCGGCGAGATCGGCCTGGACTACTACCACGAGGGTGCGCCGCACGAGGTGCAGCGCGAGGGACTCATTCGCCAACTGGAGATTGCGGCGGCCCGGAAGCGGCCCATACTAATCCACTGCCGGCCAAAAGACGGCGCCACGGATGCCTGGGACGATCTCTTCGAGATTCTGGAAGCGCACTGGCGGAAGACCGGGCTTGGCGGCGTAATGCACTGCTTCGGCGGTGGCTGGGAGCAGGCGCGGCGGTCCCTCGATCTGGGATTTCTGATCTCGTTTGCCGGAAACCTGACTTACCCCAAGGCCCAGCCCCTGCGCGATGTGGCCGCGCGCTTGCCGTTGGATGGGGTTCTGGTGGAAACCGATGCCCCCTGGCTAGCCCCGGCACCCTACCGCGGCAAGCGCAACGAACCGGCCTGGGTGACTCAAACCGCACAAACTCTGGCCGGGTTGCTGGTTGCCGAAGAAGAAGAAATCGCCTCCGCCACCACGAAAAACTTCTCCAGGCTGTTTGACCTAAGGCCAGACGTGGGAAACTGATAGAGGCATTGCATGGAGCGGCCTTTCAGAGTTTGAGGGAAGAGAAGATGGCGCAGGAGAATTCGTTCGATATTGTGAGTAAGGTGGATATCCAGGAGGTGCGCAACGCCATCGACCAGGCGTTGAAGGAGATTCGCCAGCGCTTCGACCTGAAGGAATCCCACTCGGAGGTCACGCTGGAAGGCAACGATGCCATTCAACTTGCTTCCGACGGGGAGTACCATCTGGAGGCGGTCAAGGAGATTCTGGGCCAGAAGCTGGTCAAGCGGGGCGTATCGCTGAAGAATCTGACGTACGAAAAGCTGGAGCCGGCGGCGGGCAAGAGCGTGCGCCAGAAGATCAAGCTGCAGCAGGGCATTCCCACGGAAAAAGCCAAGGAAATCGTTCGCCTGGTGAAGGATTCGAAAAAGAAGGCGCAGGCCAGCATTCAAGGCGATACAGTCAGAATATCGAGCAAGGACCGGGACGAGTTGCAGGCAATCATTGCTTTGTTGCGGGGCAAAGACCTGGGCGTGGATTTGCAGTTTACTAATTACCGCACCAATTGAGCGGATGCCTGGCAGCCCCCTGCGCATCCCGTGAAGAAGCTGTGCACTGGCAGGCGGGACAGCACAGGACGGGAAGCGCAAGAACCGGAGAACATTGAGCACATTAGCGATAGCGACGGCGAGAGAGGTCTTCGATCTGCTAAGGGACGACCTCGTGGCGATCGAGCAGGAGCTGGGCCGGGACTCCGCCTCAGGCGTCAGCACCATCACGGAGATCGCAGAATACCTGCGCGAGGGCGGCGGCAAGCGTATCCGCCCCTCGCTTCTGCTGCTCTCCGCGCACACGCTGGGCTATTTTGGGCAGTCCGCAATCCGCCTGGGCACGGTGGTGGAGATGGTGCACACGGCGACGCTGGTCCATGATGACATCATCGACGGTGCGGACAAGCGGCGCGGCCGCCCCTCCGCCAACACCACCTGGGGCAACGAGAAATGCGTACTGGCAGGCGACTGGCTCTATATGCAGGCCTTCCGCGTGGCCCTCGAGGAGAAGGACCTGCGCGTGCTCGATCTGCTCATCGGCCTGACCCAACAGATGGTCGAGGGTGAGTTGCTCCAGATTCAAAAGCTGGGCAAAGCCGTCTCGGAGGCCGAGTATTACGACCTGATCTATCGCAAGACCGCGTGTTTGTTTGCCGTTTCCATGCGGCTGGGGGCCGTGCTGGCCGGGGCGAGTGAAGCCGTGGAGGCCAGCCTGGCCGCCTATGGCCGCGCCGTCGGCCTTGCGTTCCAGATCGTTGACGACGTGCTCGACCTGACCGCCACCGAAGAGGTGCTCGGCAAGCCCGTCGCCAGCGATCTGCGCGAGGGCAAGGCTACGCTGTCGGTGATCCACTCCGCCGACCACGGCACCGCCGCAGACCGCCGCGCCATTCAGCGGGTTTTGGACGACCGCAGCTTTGAGAATGTGAGCCGGCTGCAGATTCAAGAGATTTCGATCAAGAACGGCTCGGTGGAGTACGCCATGGCCATCGCCGACCGCTATGCCGAGCAATCCCGCCAGGCTCTCGCTTCGCTGCCCGAATCCGAGTTCAAGCGCGCCCTGCTCTGGGTGCCGGACTTCGTTGTGGCGCGGGACAAGTAGCGGCAATTCATGTTTGGAGCCAAGCATGCAGGATATCTGGGCACACGTGGACCGCTACTTCGGCGATCTGTTGGCCTCGCACGATGAAAAGCTCGACGCCACGTTGCTGTCGAACGAACAGGCCGGCCTTCCTGCTATAGACGTTTCCAGGCTCCAGGGCAAATTCCTCGACCTGCTGGTGCGCATCTCCAGAGCGAAGTACATCCTGGAAATCGGGACCCTTGGCGGCTACAGTACGATCTGGCTGGCCCGGGCGCTTCCCGAGGGCGGGCGGATCGTGACGCTGGAATTCAACCCAATTCATGCCGAAGTTGCTCGCGCGAATCTGCGCAACGCCGGAGTGCTCGATGTTGTCGATTTGCGAGTGGGACGCGCGATCGATAGCCTTCCAATCCTGGAAAAGAGCGGCGCAGGGCCCTTCGACCTGATCTTCATCGACGCCGACAAGCAAGGCTACCCGGAATACCTGGAATGGGCATTGAAGCTTTCGCGGCCTGGAACGGTGATTGTTGCCGACAATGTCGTTCGCGAGGGCAAGGTTGTCGATGCGGATTGCGAAGATCCCAACGTGCAAGGGGTTCGGCGGTTTACCGAATTGTTGGCCGCAGAATCGCGCTTGAGCGCGACGGTGCTGCAAAGTGTCGGAAGCAAGGGATATGACGGGCTTGCGATCGCCTTAGTGCTGTCCTGAAGTGCCTGTCATTGGTTCTGCACGATTGTTCCCTGGTGGTAGACAACCTTCCAGCCGTCGATGGTGCTTTGCCAGATGGTTGCCCGCCTGGTAAGCCGCTGGTGATCCTGGAGCAGCGTGTAGGTCAGCAGGTAGGTATCCTCACTCAATCTGCGGCAGTGGAAGTCTCTTGTCTCCCACAAATCGGCGTGCGGGACAGAAAAACGCCTCTCCAACTGATCCAGCACGAATTGCCGTGAGTAACGGCGGCCGGAGGCTCCAGTCTCCCAGTAATCCTCCACGGTCATCCGCTCGAAGTCGGCCCTCGTCGTTCCGAATTCCGGCCGATGAAAGATTGGTTCGCGTTTGGTGAGTTCGGCAAGGATGTCTTGCAGCTCAGGTGCAGTCGTGAGCGTTGGCTCCTTTTTCAATTCCATGGCAAACAGCATAGCGCGGTCTCTTGCGCATTCCGTGTTGCTCCCCTAGAACCGGGGCAGGATGGTGAGCGCAAACGGTTGACTTTTCGAAAGCGATTTTATAGTTCTGGATTCGTGCCGATTCGATTCGACGCTCGACTCCTGTACACCGCACTGGACGCCCGGCGCCTGGAGCGCGGGATGTCCTGGAGGCAGGTGGCACAGGAGATCGGGGTAAGCGCGGGGACCTTGACTCGGACCAAGCTGGGCGGGCGCATGGAAGCCGACGGCATGTTGGCGATGTGCCGGTGGCTCGGGCGCACAGCGGAAAGCTTCACTCGGCCGACAATGTTCTGATCGGCTCATTCTTGCTCTGGCAGGCAACAGAGGGAAGCCGTGTTCCGAAGGGCCGCTACTCGCCCGCCATCATTGCTCGCAGGGCCGCCGCATAGCGCTCCGGCAGGGGCTTCTTGTTCAACTCGCCATCGCAGACGACGTGCACCGTCTCGCCCTCCGCCAGGAGATCATGGTTTTTCCCGTCCTGGTTTGCCTTGCGAAAGATTCGGTAGGCGAACTTGAGCACGGAGCCTCGCAGAAGCGCGGGGCGGGTCTCAATCAGGATCTCATCGTCGTAGCGGGCCGGGGCGCGATAGCGGCAACTGGCTTCGACCACCGGGAGGATGCAGCGGTCGTCAATCTCCAACTGGCTATAAGCCAGGCCAAGAGCCCGCAGCAGCTCGACGCGGCCTATCTCAAACCAGACCAGGTAGTTGGCATAGTAGACGATGCCCATCTGGTCGGTCTCGGCATAGCGCACCCTCACTTCGGTGGTAACAGGCATTCGGCAGGCTCACAGGGAACAGGGAACAGGGAACAGGGAACAGGGAACAGGGAACAGGGAATAGGGAATAGTGCTCACGCTCCAGCGGTCCTCAAGAAACTGACGACTGTCCACTGTTCACTGTTCACTGTCCACTGCTTCTCTACGGCTTTAGATGCGTAAACACCGGCAACTTGGTGACGTCGTTGAAGATGACGAAGGCGAAAAACGCGATGAGCACGACAAACGCAGCCTGGTAGATGCGCTCTTTGATGTTGATGCTGATGTCACGGCGAATCACGCTCTCGATCAACAGAAGAAAGATCATGCCGCCATCGAGGATCGGAAAGGGCAGCAGGTTGAGAATGCCCAGGTTCAGGCTGATGGCACCCGCCAGGTAAAACTTCGGGTACCAGCCCTTTGTCTCAGCCGCTTCACCGGCCATTCGGGCGATGCCTACCGGACCGGAAAGCTGCGATACGGAGACCTTTCGCGTAAAGAGCCGTTCGAGCACTTCGGCAATCAAAAAGGAGTTGTCCGCACAGAATGTTGTGGACTTGACCACCGCCTTATTGAGGGGCAGCGGATCGCTTCGCACCGGGATCGGGACGGTGGCAAAGCCCAGCTTCCAGCCTGTATCGAGCTTGGCTGGATGGGCGACCATAGCGGGTAGCGTAACACCGTTGCGGTTGACCACCAGCGAAACCGGCTGACCCTTTCCGGCCTGCAAATACGCAAGCAGGGCAGGCACGGTATGGAAGGCATGACCGTCGACGGACTGGATCGCATCGCCGCCACGCAGGCCGGCCTTATCCGCGGGCGTGCCAGGCTGCACCTGCTCGACGCCGATGGGTCCCGGAAGGTACTGGGGCAGCATGCCCACCACATCTTCGTCTCTTAATTCGGCGGGCAGGCGAAGGGAGAGATCAACCGTCTTGCCGCCTCGATCGACCGTGACAGGCACGGTCTGGTTCAGGTTGACATTTACTCGTTCAAAGACTTTTTCCCAGTCGGGATTGTCCGCGTTTTCAAAGTGCCGGATGATGTCGCCGGGCTCAATTCCGGCCTGGGCTGCCGCCGAGCCTGGGACCACCCATTCGATAGTGGTGGTTTTGACTTCAACGGAAGGGACCTCGTTAAAAGCTGCGTAGTAAAAGGCCATAAGTACAAAGGCCAGGATGAAGTTGCAAAACGGCCCGGCCAGGCCAATCAGCATCCGCTGCCAGCGGGGATGGGAAGTGAAAGCACCCGGGTCGTCCGAGAGAACAGGACTGGGCGTGCCGGGAGCTTCGAGGTTCTGCTCCGGACTCTCGCCGGTCATTTTGACAAAGCCGCCCACCGGCAGCAAGCAAACCTTGTAGTCGGTATCGCCGTATTTGAAGCCGAACAGCCGCGGACCAAAGCCGAAGGAAAAAGCCTCTACCCGCACTCCGCAGAGCTTGGCGAGCGCGAAGTGCCCAAATTCATGGACGACAACCATGACGCCGACCAGGACAATAAAGGCGGCGGCAGAAACTAGAAATTCATGCATAGATGTACGGTCTAACCTCGATGAAGCGCTCTGCTGCCCGATCCCGGCCTAGTCCAACAGCGCTTGAGCCGTTTGACGCGCCTCCCGGTCCGCGGCGAGCACCTCCGCAATGGTGGCGGGATGCGCCTCCGGCGTGGATGCGAGCACCCTTTCAATTGTACGCGGGATTCCGGTGAACGGGATGCGTCGGGCAAGGAATGCCTCGACGGCAACCTCGTCCGCCGCGTTCAGCGCGATCGAATGGGCTCCGCCCTTTTCAGCGGCCTCAAAGGCCAATCTCAGGCAGGGAAACCGCTCGAAATCGGGAGGCTCGAAGTCCAGATGGCGCAGGGCTGCCAGGTCGAAGGTGAGCGTGGAAGCCGGGCGCTCCGGCCAGGCCAAAGCATACAAAATCGGCAGCCGCATGTCTGTAACGGAGATTTGCGCCAGAATCGACCCGTCGACATACTCTACCAGCGAGTGAACAGTCGATTGAGGATGGACCGTGACGCGCACCTGGTTCGGTGGCACGTCGAAGAGCCGGCAGGCCTCGATTACTTCGAGTCCCTTATTCAACATGGTGGCCGAGTCGATTGTGATGCGGCGACCCATCACCCAGGTGGGGTGCTTGAGCGCCTGCTCCGGAGTGATGGCAGCAAATTGATCGAGGGGTAGCTGCCGGAACGGACCGCCGGAGGCCGTCAGCCAGATGGTCTTCACTTCAGAGTGCGCCCCCACCCGGAGGCACTGGTGGACCGCGTTGTGCTCGCTATCGATGGGCAGGATGGGTACGTTGTGCACGCGAGCAGCGCGGGTGAGGATTTCGCCGGCGGCCACCATGCACTCCTTGTTGGCCAGGCCCACCGGTTTGCCGGCCAGGATCGCCGCGTGAGTTGCCTCCAGTCCGGCAACGCCAACGATTGCTGAAACCACAAAATCCACATCGGGCAAAGTGGCGCAGGCGACGGTCCCTTCGGTCCCGTTGACCACCTCGACCCCGGTAACGCCGGCCTCGCGCAGGCGCCTGGTAAGCGCCGCGGCCAATTCTTCGGTGGCTAGCGATAGCATCTGCGGCCGCCAGCGAATAGTCTGCGCCAAAGCCTCGTCGAGGTTGCGCCCGGCGGCCAGCGCGGCCACCTGGTAGCGCTCGGGAAACTGCTCGACGATGGAGAGGGTGCTTTGCCCGATGGAGCCGGTGGAACCGAGAATGGCGAGTCGCTTCAAATTATCTTTTCTTTGGATTTCATGGCTCCATGTCGAACCAATCCATCCAGATGAGCCGTCTAAAACCGCGCGTGAATAACCTGAGCGTACCATAGCACCGGAGCGGCCAACAGCAGCGCGTCGATGCGGTCCAGGACTCCGCCGTGACCGGGCAGCAGGGAGCCGGAGTCCTTGGCGCCCACCGAGCGCTTGAGCGCCGATTCAGCCAGATCGCCAATCTGAGCGGCTATGTTCACCACCGCGGCCATCACCAGCCAATACCAGACGTCTTCGGAGTAAGAAAGCTTCGCCGAGTCCCACTGTGCCAGCCAGTTGGCCAGGCCCAGCAGGCCTCCGGCGGCCAGCAGGCTGCCCACAACCGAGCCCAGCGCGCCCTCCCATGTCTTGTTGGGGCTGAGCGACGGCGCCATCTTATGCCGCCCCAGGGTCCGGCCAACGTAGAGAGCAGCGATGTCCCCCGCCCATACCACGCACAACAAAAAGGCCACCAGCGAGGGGCCGTTCGTCTCCTCCCGCAAGGCGGGTAAAGTTACCATGGTCAATCCGGTATAAAACAGGCAGAAAGAGGAGGTTACAACGTTTGGCAGCATGTGCTCGACACGCGAGGTGAAAGTGCAGTAGACCAGAAGACCCAAGCTGAGGATGCCAAAGATGTCCGTGGATTGGTCGGGCCATTCGAAGTTGCCGGCGAAGAGCAACAAGATGGCGACGAGCACCCCAACGCGCGGTGGCGTGGCCCCGCCCTGCTCCGCCAAACCTAGAAACTCCCACGCAGCCAGCGCCGCTACCCCGGCAGTCACCAATGTGACCAGCCACCTCGGCCCCAGGAACACCAAAACCAAGACCAGCGGAATCAGAATGACAGCCGTAAAGATGCGTTTCATGCCAAGGCTGAGGATACACCGGTGGGGCGGGGTGGGATGCTCTCTTGGTCAGCAACCATGGAGTGCTCCAAGATTTTGATCGGAAAATAGACAAACAGTGTCTTGACAAACAGTCTGTTCTCGTGGGATTCTACGTTCGTCGTAGCCGGTGAGCCTTCCTGGTTGACGCGGCGGAAAGGGAGTCTATGAACCATGGATTAAGCGACCAAGTACGGACGGTTGCCCTGGAAAAGTACGTGCAGCCAGCCATACGCGAAGGAAGAGCACAGTTTTCCGTCGCGGTGCGGGATCTTATGGAACATTTGCAGGCAGAGGGCTTCCCTCAAAAAAACTGGCCCCAGATCTGTACTGCAATTCAAGCAGAGAAGTTCCTTCGCGCGAATGGACTTGAAGTTGAAGGCGTAGACGGGCCGCCGTCCAAGCTGAGCACCACAGTGGTTGTCCGGTATCGCGTGATAAATCCCGGCCTACATGCTGGCGCCAATCAGAACTGGTTGGAGAAGCAGCAGGTGAACCGCAAAGAAGAATCTCCCGAAGAATGGGCGTTCCGATTGACGGAGAAAGTACGCGGCATTCTGAAAGAAGAGCTTGCGGAATACGGCGGCGGGGAGGCGTTTCTGCGGTGGATCCGGTCTGAAGACGAGGACGCGGCATGAGTCGAATCTACTGGGATACCATGCTCTTTATTTACCTCTTCGAGGACCACCCCACGTTTTCGACGCGCACGCGGAATCTCCTCGCGCGAGCTCGTCGGCGAGGTGATGCCCTTTGTACAAGCTACCTCGCCCTTGGAGAGGTGATGGCAGGCGCGGAGAAATCGCCGGACTCCAGGAAGGCGCTGGCCGTGCGTGAGATTATCCAGGAAATGGGATTTTCATGTCTGCCCTTCGACGAAGGAGCTGTGGCTCCGTTCAGTAAGCTGCGGTCAAAAGAAAAACTGAAAGTTGCCGATGCAATCCACTTGGCCTGCGCGGCCTCCGCCGGCATCGACCTGTTTCTTACCGGCGACAAGCAACTGACTCGGCTGGATGTACCGGGCATTCAATTCATCGCCGATTTCAACACACCCATCTTGTAAGACCTTTGGATCCCTGAATTGAAGCGGCCTTGCTGCTAGCGGGACGTCGCCTTGCAGCCGGGAAACTCCCGCGAGGGCGGGATCTTTCAACTCGCCGCGATCTTGACCCGCTCCGCCTCTTCGTCAACGTCCCCGGAATCCTCGCCGAGCCCGCCGTAGCGACGCTCCCGGCGCTGGAAGTCCGCAATGGCTTCCAGCAGATGGATGCCGCGGAAGTCCGGCCACAGGCGTTCGGTGACGAAGATTTCGGTATAGGCGATCTGCCACAAAAGGTAGTTGGATAGCCGCATCTCGCCCGAAGTGCGGATCAGCAGGTCGGGATCGGGCATATGCGCCGTATAGAGATGGCGGTGAATGTCTTCTTCGGTGATGCTTCCGGGGCTCATGTGCTTGAGCTTCAACTCGGCCGCAAGCGACCGGAAGGCGTCTACCAGTTCCGAACGGCCGCCGTAATTCAGCGCCAGGGTAAGGGTGGTGCCGGTGTTGCGCGCCGTGGCCTCCTCGGCCCAGCGCATCTTGTCCTGAACCTCGGGAGGCAGTTCGTGGGTGCGCCCGATGTACCGCATCCGCACATTGTTGTCCATCATGCGCTGCAGGTTGCTCTCCAGATAGGTCTTGAGCAGGCGCATAAGAAAGTTGACTTCGGCACGGGGGCGGCGCAGGTTGTTCTCCAAAGAAAAGGCGTAGAGCGTGAGCCAGGGCAGACCAATGCGCGAGGCCGTCTCGGTGACCAGTTGAACGCTCTTGGCCCCCTGCTGGTGGCCCAGGAACCGTTTGAGCGAGCGGTGACCTGCCCAGCGGCCATTGCCGTCCATGATAATGGCCACGTGCTGCGGGAGACACTCCGGCTTCAGCGTTGCATAAATGGCGCGCTCTTCCGCCGTCAGCTCCTGGATGCGCAGCGTGTCAGAAAGATACAAAGGACTCGCCTCTTCGTTGTTCTTGCTGCTTCCAGGTCCTCGTCTGGGGTCATCCGAAATGAGACGCCAGAGCATGGAGAGCCCGAGCCGAATCGAGGGCCTTTGCGCCCGCACAAGGCGCCCGTCCAGCGGAACTCCTGCTTCGGTCGAAGCGAAGGAGCAGCACAATCGACCGTAGCACAAGCGCAAGAGAGCCGCAATCACAGGATAGGCAGCACGGCAAAGCGTTTGCTTCACTCACTGACTTGGAGTACCGACCGAAGCCCGGCAAGAGGGCACTCGAGGAAAAAGATCGGATCACTGCAACCATTTTTGGATAAGTGCCCTCGAATCCCCTCATGAGTCATTGTGGCATTTACGGTGCCCATTTGCTGCTGTTTAGCCGCGATCCGGAGGCCGACCGGGCATTCTTTCGCGATGTGCTGGGCTGGCGCTCCGTCGACGCCGGGGAAGGCTGGCTCATCTTCTCCCTCCCGCCTGCGGAGATGGGTATCCATCCCGCGGAGGGCGACAACGAACCGCGGCTTGGGGATCAGGACCGCGCGACCTCTATGGTCTTCCTGATGTGCGGCGACCTGAAATCGACCGTGGAGTCGCTTGCGGCCAAAGGTGTTTCCTGCACCGAAATTCACGACGCCGGATGGGGAGTAACCACGACCCTCCGTCTGCCAAGCGGAGCCAACCTTGGCCTCTACGAGCCCCGTCATGCGCTGGCAATCGACCCGCAGGGCGTCTGAACAGCCGAAACAAGACTTCGCCCACTCGCACCCACAAGGCATCCGAGGTGGGATCTACGCGGTGCGGCGGCGGCCAAGAGCCGCGTCGCGGACCGAGCCATAGACAAGCGTCCGGTGCAGGGAGTCCAACATCGGCAGCAAAGCCGCAAGCTCGTTGAGGAATGGATCGGCGAGAATTGCGGCCACTTCCTCGTCGCGGCGGCTGCGAGAATCCCGCACCAGCTGGCACATGTCCACCTCGAGAGCCGCGGCCAGCCTCTCCAGAGATCCCAAAGTTGGAATCGCCTTGCCATTTTCGATCTTCGAAATGTAGGTGCGGGGCACCTGCATGCGACCGGCCAGTTGACGCTGGCTCAGGTGGCGCGCCTTGCGAATCTCGCGTACCTGTCCGGCAACCTGCATACCCGCCTCGGCTGAAGGCGGAGCCGAATGGCTGGCCACCAGGTGCGGGGCCAAGGGCGCAGGCTCCTCCACATCGAGGGGTCTGTGGCACTTTCTGCAAAGGGAGTTGATCGTCCTGAACTGAACCAAATTGCAATAATCGCAGCGTACTACTTCGCGTGTCTCCACGCTCACAAAAGTGGTAGCCATGGTCTGTGTGCGGAGCGCCAGAGCAGGATCTCCGGGGTGCCGTTTCGCACCACGATATGTGCTACTTTCAGCGAAATGAACCATAATTGTCAAGTACAAACTTAGGGTCAAACCTAAGACTCACCCATCATACGCTGAAAGACCCGAAGAAAACCGAACCAAATTGATCAACACGGAGAGGAAAATGAGCAGCGGCAGCAATTCACAATTCAATCGCGCCCAGGCCTGGCAACTTCTGACCGAGTGGACCCTGAGCGAGAGCCTGCGCAAGCACGCTTTGGCTGTCGAGGCCTGCGTGACCGCCATGGGAGAAGCGGAAGCCGACCGACTCGGCCTCAGCGCCGATGAGCACGCGGCATTGGTTGAGCTCTACACCACCACAGCCCTGCTGCACGATTTCGACTACGAGCGTCACCCTACCGCCGACGAGCACCCCTTTGTGGGCGTCCGTGAACTGGAGCGACTGGGCTGGCCGATCGAGCTGCGCACTGCCATCCTGGGCCACGCACAGTACTCCGGCGTGCCTCGCGTAACACATCTCGATAAGTCCCTGTTTGCCTGCGACGAGTTGGCCGGGTTTCTGACCGCCTGCGCGCTGGTCAAGCCCAGCAAAGCCATAGCGGACGTAGAAGTGGCCGGGGTGCGCAAGAAGATGAAGGACAAAGCCTTTGCCCGCGGGGTCAACCGGGCGGATGTGATCCAGGGCGCGGCCGAGCTGGGAGTCGATCTCGATGCGCACATTGCCTTCTGTCTGGATGCCATGAAAAGACGGGGAGGGGAACTCGGGCTGTAGGGATTGGTTGGCAACACGCTCCCGTTTTGGTGCAAAAGTGGACAGTGCGGTGTCCTAAAGTGGGAATCGGTCGTGACCAAAGTGGTAGTTACTGCCGATAAAGACCGTGAAACGATGGAAACACTTTCTCACTCGCAAAGCGAGCGGACACCATGATCGGACTTGCAGAATCGACACCCTTTATCAACGGCTCGTCTCTCGGCGCCTCACACCAAAATCAGCCGGCCGGTATGACCTGCATTGCCGTGCTTTGCGAAGCGGAAGTTGAGAACCGCGTTGCCGAAATTCGCAGCCTGCGTCAGGCCGAAATTCGCCAAATGCGGCAAGAGGATAGACTCAAACACTTCGAGGAGAGTCTGGTCCAGTCCTGGCCAATTGCCGCAGGATTGGTTCTCGCCTGCTTCGCACCCGGATTGCGCGACCTGGCAACGCTTTTCCATCCCTGGGGGATGCGGCTTCTGTTCCCTCTCGTCGAGCTCGCTGGACGCCAGGAGATTCATCTGGGTGGTGAGTTAGCACGGACCCTGCCCCAGGCGATGCTCTACATTCAATTCCCGCTCGAGGGACTACTAGCAAGACACGCCTTAAAGGACCGGTCAACACTTTCCGGCGTAGCCATGCGGTTGTTCATCTTTCACTTCCTGGCCGCGGTTGATTTGTGGCTGCTTTGCCGCGGGGCGCTGGGCTAGACCGCAATACAAGCCTGAGCCGGTTCCTGAACCACGCTTCCTTCCGTTAGAGCGCATCCGCGCTCTTCGCAGACCTCCGGCGTCTCTTGCCGCGGATCCCGCAGGATGGACCCCACTTCCCGCAAGGCGCCGCAGGTGACCGAAATCACCGGCATCCTGACAGAAATCTGCGCTACGATAGGTGTCTCCGCTCTTGATTTGCGCTCGCGGTCAGCTGTCGAAGGAGATCCCCATGAACCGTTTCAAACACATCCTCACCCAATCGGCCAACGGGGTCAAGACCATTACCATGAACCGCCCGGACAAGCGCAACGCGCTTTGTCCGCTCCTGATTGAAGAGCTCACACAGGCCCTGTTCGAAGCACAGACCTGCGGATGTGGCGTGGTGATCCTGACCGGGGCCGGTTCGGCCTTCTGCGCCGGCCTGGACCTGGAACATCTGGAGACGATCACCGCCCGCACCCCGGAGGAACACCGCCGGGACGCGGAGCACATGGCCCTGGTTCTGCGCACTCTCTACGACTTTCCCAAACCTGTGATCGCGGCCGTCAACGGGCCGGCCATCGCCGGCGGCATGATTCTGGCCACCATTCCGGACTTTACCCTCGCCACTCCGGAGGCCAAATTCGGCTTGAACGAAGTGCGCGTGGGCTTTGTTCCGGCCATTGCCGCCTCGTTTCTGCTTCGCCAGGTAGGAGAGAAGCGCACCCGCGAGTTGCTGCTCACCGGGCGGCTGATGAAGGCGCAGGAAGCCCTGCAAATCGGCCTCGTCACTCAGATTGTCGCCGCCGAAGAGTTGATGCAGTCGGCCCAGGCGCTGGCGCAGACGCTGCTGCTCAACAGTCCACACGCCATGCACGCCGTCAAGCAGCTCCTGGCCAAGCACTCCTGCCGCAGGCTGGACGAGGAACTGGAAGATGCCATCGAGGCTAATGCCCAGGAGCGCTCCAGCGACGACTTCAAAGAAGGCGTGCAGGCATTCCTCGGCCGCCGTCGCGCCGATTGGCCGAGCATGAAAGTTAAGGTGTAGCCCGGAAAGCCGGGCCCCTCAATGTTGCGCCGCGCCCCATCCGGATAGACCTTTACAAGCTCAACTCACTGTGAGACCCCAGCCTGACTAACTCCAGCGTTTCCGCGTCCGGCACCCGGTAGATAAGCACCAGATCGGGCCTGATGTGGCAATCGCGATGGTCAACCCACTCTCCGGCCAGCGGGTGATCCCGGAGTTTTTCGGGCAGGGGTCTATCTTCGGCCAGAAGGGAAACGACCGTCAGCAGATCCGCATCCAGAGTTGCGCGATGCTGGCCTCTTGCCTCCCGTTTGTAATCCTTTTTGAAGCGGCTGGTCCGGCTAATCTTCCGCATGGAGATCGGCCAAAAGATCCTCGATACTGCCTACCTTAACCAGTTCGCCGCGACGCGCAGCCTTCATCGCCTCTATGGTTTCGGCGTTGGGCATCAGGGGTTCAAAGGGAAGAGCCCGCTCAGCGACCGTCTTCATCAGCATCATGCGGAAGGCGTCGGACAGCGTGAGACCGGCGGCTGCATAGATGGCGGTTGCTTCTTCTTTCACACGGGCATCGATTCGGGCGCGGACTACGGCATTGGCGGGCATTGGAGACTCCTGAGCTACATTGTAGCCCAACTTGCAGATCAGCAAATCCGTTTCTATGATGTGGGCCACTGATGACCCAAGAACGCCTGTTCGATCCGTGGGAGGTCGTCTCTCAGGAACTGATCCCATCGGCATTTGATGGTGTGAATGAGCTGGTTTGGATCGAGATCGTCGTCAAGACGGTCGATAATTCGCTCCTTAAAGAGACACCTCCACTTTGGGCCGAGTTTCCGTTCAAATTGGAATGGCTCTCCGTAGGCAGATGCAAAGTCGTGAATATGCTTTCGCACTTCCTCTGAGCGTCCGGGTCCCATTTCAATGAAGAGATTGACGGATTTTGCGATCGTGAACTCAAACAAGACGACGCGCCGGCTCTCCCGTTCCGACCCGCATTTGAAATAATCCCGGTCTATCGATTTCGGCATGAAGCGAACGCATTTATTCTTCTCAATACTGTCCAATTCCAAGGTGGGTTCGGCTTCCACGAGTTCCTTGAGCTTCCGATAGGCCAATGCGTCGAGGCTAGGGTTGCATTTGATGATCTCGTCTATTGCGTGTTTGTGCCGCATATACAGCTTCATGCAGAGTTCCTCAGACTCTTCATCGACCATGAGGTGCCTCCTGATTGCGTCCGAATACTGCTTGAGAGCGCATTGGAATTCCGATGCAAGGGGTAGATCTGGATCCCCCAATAACTCCATTGTCAGGTCCCTGATCTGCTTGTGCGCGAATGGAACGTAGTGTTCGTGCCCTGATTCAACAGCATCTTTCGTGAGGTAGACTCCAACGATCCTTCTTTTCGGGTAATGTCGAACTTCGCGATTGTAATACTTTGACAACTGATTCGAATGCTGTTTCGAGTCGATCTTGTTTTCGACAATCACGTTGATGCCGTTCTTGGCGTCGCGTATGAGGATGTCTATTTGAGCATCCTCATTCCGACCTTCGACACGGACATCCGCTTGCGAAAAGTCAAAGTCATTAATATCGCTCGGCTTTGCATGGGCCGCCTCGGGCGAATTCTCCGAAGCAATTTGGAGAAATCTCTTCAAGAAGCGATCACCAAGGCCATGTCTTTTCTTGGGATTCAGCAAGAAGCCAAGGAATCTTGTGTGCGCGCTCTCTTTCCGCTTTACACCCAACACATCGAAAATGTTGAACCGTGTGGCAATCTCTTCAAGCGCCGCGAAATCGCGGCTGTTCTCTAGGTCATGCAAGGCCCGTAGGTGTTCTTGCATTGTCGCAGAAGTATCGACCATGAAGTCGTCGCCTCAGACTTTCCTGTCCGCCAACCATCTCAAACCAGCGGGTTCTTCGCCCTCAACTCCGCCACAATCTCAGTTGCAGCGGCGCGGGCCTTGTCTGCCTGATCGGGCGGAAAGCTGATGGCCCCCACGCGGGCGTGGCCGCCCCCGCCGTAACGCTCGCACACCTGCGCCAGGTTCACCATCTTCGCGGGATCGGCCTTGGTCCAGGGATTCGAACCCACCGAAACCTTGGTCCGGAAACTGGACTTCGACAGACCGATGGAATAGGTCGCCTGGGGGTGCAGGTAATAGGGGATGAATTTGTTAAATCCCTCCTGCGGCTGGTCGGTGATGTCGAAGAAGATGGTGCCGTCGCGTTCTTCGCTGCGGCTGCGTATCAGCTCCAGCGATTGGCGATGGCGTTCCAGCAGGGGTGGCAGCAAGTCCGCCACAAAGGGCTGGCTAAGCACCTCGGCCAGCGGCATTTCGGTGAGCATTGGGATGAGCCGGGGAATGAACTCCGGGTCCTGGCTGGCCTCGATGATCAGTGTGAGTTTCATGGCCGGCGCGGCCATTTCGACGGCTGACTCAGGGCTCTCATACAGGGCGCCGTCCACAATGTTGGCCCAGTGGATCAGCTCCGCCACCGGCGCGGTGTCGAAGCCGAAGCGCGTTGCGGCGATATGCGCCAGAAAGCTGGTGCAGGAGGTGTAATCCGGGTCGAAGAACTTGCGCCCGCCGCAAACGGGGTCCTGCTTGCAGGTCAGGAAGTTCTCCTGGTCCTTCGGGGTGAGAAACGCTGACAGATGATGGTCGAACCACCATGTGATTCTGGGCGAGGCTGAGTATTTGAAGTCCACAATGGCGTTTTCGTCGCCGGTAAACTCGCTCTCGTCGAAGAGAGCGCCGGCACGATGCACCAGGCCGCGATACTCATAACTCGCCCCCGCGGCGATCCGTTCGCGATGAAAGCGCGTGAAGAGCGAGGCCGAGCAGGCTCCGTCAAAGCATTTGTCGTGATAGAAGACGCGAACCCGCAAAGCCCACACCCCACTGTGACGAAAACTGAATAACCGGAACTGTTAAGCATCAAGGGCTGGGCTGGTTGTGTCAAGGCGCGGGCGGCTTTCCCAGGGGTCCAGGAGGCGCAAATGTTCGTTTATGGACAGTTGGTTCCGATTCTGAACATGCCAGGTGTGTCTGTCCTGCATCGAACCAAACGTAAGCTGTTTGCAATCAATGTCGAATTGGCCGATCGATTCGGCCAGAAGAATGCAATCACCAGGGATGGGTTCTCAGGGCAAGATCACGAGAGAACCGGGGGATTCAATGCACACCTTGCTTCAGGATCTGCGTTACGCCGTGCGGCAGTTGCGCCAGTCGCCGGGCTTCACGATCACCGCGGTACTGACGCTGGCCATTGGCATCGGCGCCAACACTGCCGGGTTCAGCATCATGGATGCAGTGGTTTTCCGTCCCCTGGCGGTCCCGGATCTGAAAAATGTGGTCGTTATCTACGAGCAGAAGAATCACGGCGATGACCGGCAGGTCGCGCTCGGGAACTTTGCCGACTGGCAGCAGCAAAGCCGCTCATTTGAAGAACTGGCCGTGCACGGCGACTCTCACATGAGTTTGACCGGGGCCGGCGATGCCTCGCAGGTGTGGGCGGCGTCGGCGTCCCCGTCGTTCTTCAGCGTGTTGCGGACGAATGCGTTTTTGGGAAGGGTCTTCGATCGCAGTGAAGCGCAGCCCGGCCGCAACAGCGTGGCCGTGCTGAGTTATGCATTCTGGAAATCGCATTTTGGCGGCGATCCGAGTGTCGTGGGGCGCAACATCGAGCTGGACCAGCACGCCTACTCCATCATTGGCGTGATGCCCAAGGCAATGCAGTATCCGTCCAGAGCGGATTTGTACCTGCCCCTGGCGCCGACTGACGCGCAACTGGCGAACCGCGCTTCGCACGAATTTCAGGTTGTGGGCCGATTGCGCAAGGGTGTGACGCCAGGCCAGGCGCAGGCTGACCTGAATACGATCGCCCAGCACCTTTCGCAAGCCTATCCAAATACAAACCTGGGCTGGCAGGTCAAGGTATCCACGCTGCTGGCCGACATCAACGGCGAGTACACCCCGCTCTACTTCGACCTAATGGAGGGCGCCACCTTGTTTGTCCTGCTGGTGGTCTGCGCCAACATAGCCAATCTGCAATTTGCACGCGGCATCGCGCGGCGTCCCGAGATTGCCCTGCGTACGGCGCTCGGCGCGGGACGCGGACGGCTGATGCGGCAGTTGTTCACTGAGAATATTCTGCTGGGGCTCGTTGGTGGGGCGGGCGGTCTGCTTTTTGCCGTGGCCGACATGCGCATCAACGAAATCGCCATGCCGGAGCGCGTGGCACGCTTCATGGCCGGCTGGTCCAATATCTCATTGAACGGCCGCACGCTGGTTTACTCGCTGCTGCTGGCTCTGCTGGCGGGCGCCGTTTCGGGATTTGCACCTGCGCTGGAAGCGCTGCGCATCAACCTGGTGGATCAGCTCAAGTCCGGCTCGCGGGCCGTGGCGGGCGCAGGGCGCAGCCGCAAACTCAGGAACGTTCTGGCGGTGGCGCAGATTGCGTTAGCCGTGGCGCTGGTGGTTGGCGCAACACTGATGTGCAAGGGCATGGTGGGATTGCTGCACCTGACCGACCCTTACAACCCTGCGCATACTCTCACCTTCAACGTCCACCTGCCGGCCACGCGCTATGACACACCGCAGAAGCAGGCCGGCTGGTACAACCAGAGCCTTGACCGGTTGCGCACATTGCCGGGAGTCGAGCACGCGGAAGTGACCGGCGCGTTGCCCCACAGCGACGATGCCTGGGTCGACGACGCGCAGATTGAAAATCGTCCGCTGGCTCCAGGCCAATCACGGACGGCGATGCGGCTGCCGGTGAGCGCAGGTTATTTTGGTGCATTCCAAATTCCGCTCATCTCCGGACGCCTGTTCAGCACCGGCGACGACCTGCACTCGCAACCTGTTGCCGTGGTGAGCCGGTCGTTCGCTTCGCACTATTTTCGCGGCGAAAACCCGTTGGGCAAGCACATCCGCATGGGCTCAGCGGGGGCCGGGCAGACCCCTTGGCTGACGATTGTCGGGGTGGTTGAAGAGACCACATATGCTCTGTGGCTGAAGGAGCGTCCTGCAGCCGTCTACATGGACGTTACGCAGTTGCCGCCCGACGGGATCACGTATGCGATCCCAACCGCCGGCGATCCGCTGGCTATTGCGCCGGCAGCGCGCAAGGCGCTTGCCGCACTGGACCCCGCGCTGCCGCTGAACCTGGTGGAAACCTACGCGCAGTATACGCACGAGGAGCTTACGGGCATGTTCTATGTGGCCGCGCTGCTAGGCTTTGACGCACTGGTCGCGCTGCTGCTGGCCGCTATCGGCATCTTCGGTGTGATGGCCAACCTGGTGGGGGAACGGACGCGCGAGATCGGCGTACGTCTCGCCATGGGCGCCCGGCGCGAAGACGTCCTGCACATGATTCTGCGACGGGCCGGGTGGCTCACGTGCTTCGGGGTGTGCACCGGCCTGGTTCTGGCCTTTGCTTTGGCTCACGGAGTCGCCAACCTGCTTTACGAGGTGAGCCCCAACGATCCCGTGGTCTTTGGAGCCATTGCCGCGGCCATCACCGGCATTGCTCTGCTGGCTAGCTGGCTTCCGGCGCGGCGGGCAGCGCGCATCGACCCCATGGTCGCATTGCGGGACGAGTAAAAGAGACGAACCCAGCAGCAAGAGGAAACCTCGGAGAGGCGGTCGCTCCTGTTTGCGAAGGAACGCGCCGTCGCCCACCCTTTCGGAACTTCCCCACCATCGCCGGCGTAACGCATCTTAAGTACAATTGAGGTCACAGGATCTGTGTGTTTAAGTGAAGGAGGCTCCATGGAGCCGGAGATTCAGCCCCATCCGCCGAAAGATTCGCCGGCAGGGGCTGGGGCGGCGATTGCGGGCCCGCATGAGCCTCTCGCGCTTGGCCACTATCCCAACGATCGTATCGAATTGCCTTGGATGTTCTTCGGTAGCAGAGGCCTACGCGCCGGCTGGTCGATGCTGATTGTTGTTGTTTTGTACCGTTTCTTTTCCCTCGCTTTGGGAACCATTGCGGTGACCATCGATCCCGCTCTTGCAAGGCTCGATTTTTCGCCTGCTTCCGAGGTCATCACCGAGCTGGTCCCGCTGATGGCGTTGCTGGCAGCGGTGTCACTTGTGGCGCGTCTCAATCACCTCAGGGTCCTTGACTACAATTTGAGTGGCCCGCGGCCCATGCTTCGCTTCTTTTGCGGACTGGGCGCAGGATTTGCGGCTCTCTCCGTCCTGGTAGGAGCGCTGACTTGGGGCGGTTGGCTTCAATTTGGGCCGGTGGCGCTCTCTGGAACGCGAATTCTCGGCTTTGCCGTGCTGTGGGGAGCTGCCTTTCTTGTGGTCAGTTGCTTTGAAGAGGGAAGTTTCCGCTGCTTCCTCCAGTTCACTCTCACTCGCAGCATCAATTTCTGGTGGGCGCTCGCCATCGTCGCCGTCCTCTGCCTGGACTTGCAGCTGCGCTCGCATGGCGAAATAGGCATCATCGCCTTCCTCTGGTTGAACCCTATGCCGACGATCAAGGGCGACGGCTTCTGGGGCGTCTATGTCGTCGCCATCCTGGGGCTGGTTCCCTGCCTCTCACTGCACTTGAACAGGACCGGAGACTCCGGCTTCTGGCAGGCAGCCTGGGTCACCTCGACCCTGTTCGGCTTTATCCACACCACCAACAAAGGCGAGAATTGGATTGGCATCTTTGCCGCGGCGTTGATCGGCTTTGTCTTTTGCGTCAGCATCCGGGTGACCGGCTCGGCCTGGTGGGCCATCGGCTGCCACGCCGCATGGGACTGGGCAGAGACCTACTTTTACGGCACCGCCGACAGCGGCCTTATAGCCCAGAGCCACTACCTGACCAGCATCCCGGCGGGCAGCGTACTGTGGAGCGGCGGCACAGACGGCCCTGAGGGCAGCATATTGGTTTTGCCGGTCGTCCTGCTCCTGCTGGCAGCCTTGATCGTCCTCTATGGCCGCAGAAAGCCCGCGGAGCTTCGCCCGCCGCTTGTAACGCAAGCCGTCAGATAGCAGAGACTCGCTTTTCACCCGCTCGGAACGCGGTCCAGCGGCCCCCTCCTCGATCCCTGATCCCTATTCACCGAATCGGCACTGCCGGGGCGTTATCCTGTTCATGACCGATGCCCAACTCCGACTCAGTAATTGGAACTCCCGCACGTTCTCGTGGCACGGCGCCTCGTGCCCGCAGACTGCGCTGGATGCCGATTCTGCTCTGGTTTGCCGGTAGCTTTCTGGTACTCGCGGTCCTGGCCGCAGCAGCCGGTGTGGTTTGGCTGCGCGAAGCGGAGAAGGCAGCGCTGCCGGTACTCGATGGAGACCTTCACCTCCCCAGCCTCTCGGCACCCGTAATTGTTCGCCGCGATGCTCACGGCGTGCCCCACATTGAGGCTGCCACCCAGGACGACCTCTTTGTGGCGCAAGGCTACGTGACCGCCCAGGACCGCCTCTGGCAGATGGACTCCTACCGGCGCAATGCCAATGGCGAGCTGGCCGAGGTTTTCGGCGCCTCGTTGCTCAGGCACGACAAGGCGCAGCGGGTTCTCGAATTTGGCATGACGGCCCGTCGCATCTATACCAGCCTGCCCGCGGCCGACCGTGCCCCCCTCGACGACTACGCCCGCGGGGTCAATCTCTTTATCGCGCAGCATCAAGACTCGCTTCCGGCGGAATTCAGGCTGCTGCACTATCGCCCCCAGCCCTGGAGCGGTGTGGATTCGGTGAGTGTCGGCCTGATGTTGGCCCAGGGGCTGGACTCGCATTGGGACGTCAAGCTCGCGAGGGAACGGATCGCCGCCGATCTGCACAACCCCAAACTGGAAGCCGATCTTTACCCGGTCGGGTCGTGGCGCGACCATCCGCCCACCGGCGTGCTGCTGGACCTGAGCCAGCCTCACCCGGAGCCGCCCGCCACAGAGGATTCCGACGACGACGATGAACGGAGCCAGGCCAGCGCCGCGCCGTCTGGGGGGCACAACCCGATCGCCTCGAGCACCTCACCTCGTGCCGCATCCTTGCGCCTTCATTCCGGCGAAGGGGCTGGAGATCGGGAGCCGGGCGGACCGTCCTTTTTGGGCTCTTTGATTGAACGGCGGGATGCGGCTGCGCCGGGCTCGAACAACTGGGTGATCGCCGGGCAGCACACCGCGAGCGGCAAACCGCTGCTGTCGAACGACATGCACCTGGCGCTCACCGAGCCCAACATCTGGTTCATGGCCGATCTGCGGGCGCCCGGTTACCACGCCGCCGGAGTCACTCTGCCCGGCGTGCCCTTCGTCATCGCTGGCCACAATGAACACGTGGCCTGGGGCTTTACCGCTCTCTACGCCGACGTGCAGGACCTGTATGTCGAGAAGCTCGACGGCAAGGGCAACTATCAGTCCCCCGACGGCTCCTGGAAGCCCCTGGCAGTGGATCACGCAGTGATTCATGTGCGCGGCGGCAAGGATGTGCAGCTCGACGTGCAGTCCACCGATCACGGCCCGCTCTTGAATCCCATTTTCACGCGGGAGAACCGTCCCATCGCCCTCAAGTGGAACCTTTACGACCCGGTATTCAGTGCCTTGCCGCTTTACGAAATGAACGTCGCCTCGAGCTGGGAAGAGTTCTCCGCTGCGATCAACATGTGGAGTTGGCCGACGCAAAATATCGTCTACTCCGACGACCAGGGCCACATTGCGTACCACGCCATCGGGAAGGTTCCACTGCGCCCGGCCGGCCTCCAGGGGGTGCCCATCCAGGACAGCGCACACGAGTGGCGGGGATATATTCCGTTTGACGCGATGCCCGGCATCGTCGATCCGCCCTCGGGCTTTCTCGCCACCGCCAACTCCCGTGTCACCACCGCCAAATATCCCTACCCGCTTTCGCTCGAGTGGTCCGATCCGTACCGCGCCGAGCGCATCTACAAGGCGCTGCAAGGCCGCGAACAACTGACGCCCAAGGATTTGCTGGCCGTCCAAACCGACGTCTACAGCGAGATGGACCAGGAACTTGGCCATCGCTTCGCGTATGCCATCGACCACACAGCGGGCATCGACGAAAGGCTGCGCAAGGCCGCCGACCTGATGCGTAGTTGGGACGGCAAATTGACCACCGATTCCGCCGCCGCCTCGGTCGTGACCCAGGCCCGCCTCGCCTTCTGGCCGCTGATTCTTGAGCCCAAACTGGGCAAGGATGCCGAAGATTATCGCTGGTCCGAGTCCAACTTTGCCGAAGAAGAGATCATCATGCACGGCAGCGCCGATTGGCTTCCACCGGGATACAAGGACTGGGACGCCTTGCTGACCGAGGCCGTCCGCAAAGGCATGGAGAAGGGCAAGGCCCCCGGCGACGTAACGCTGTGGACCTACGGAAGCTGGCATGTGGTCGATATCGAGCATCCGCTGGCCGTGTATCTGCCCCTGGTTGGCCGCGTCGCCGGGACCGGCCCCCAGCCCCTCAGCGGCGACACCACCACCGTCAAGCAGGTAGGCCGCGACTTCGGCCCGTCCCAACGCTTCACCATGGACTGGAACAACATCGACGGCTCGACGGAGGACATTGTCCTCGGCGAGAGCGGCGACCCTCTCAGCCCCTACTTCCGCGACCAGTGGGCCGACTACTACGGAGGAACAACCTTTGGCTTCCCGTTCACCGCGGCAGCCGTAGCCGCCCAAACCCGCCATACGCTACGCCTGCTGCCATGAAGTTGCCGCCGGGATCTGGGATCTGGGATCCGGGGTCAGGACCGGCTGAGCGGCCGCGGACGGCGATCCGTTGGGGCCGCTTTGGCGGTGCTGCCCTCATCCTTGTGGCCGCGGCCCTGGCCATCGCTCCACAACTGGTCCGCGGCACCTCCTGTGGCCACGACTTCGATTTCCATCTCGTTTCCTGGCTTGATGCCCAGGACAGTTGGCGGCAGGGGATTGCCTACCCGCACTGGTCGCCCAGCGCGAACTTCGGCGCCGGCGAGCCTCGATTCGTGTTTTATCCGCCGTTGACCTGGATGTTGGGCGCGGCTCTGGGGCTGGTTCTGCCCTGGCCCGCCGTACCTGTGGCCTTGACCTTCCTGCTGTTGGCAGCCACGGGCCTGGCCACCCGGGCACTCGCCCTCCAGACGCTCGCCGACGGACCCGCCACGCTAGCCGGTTGCGCCGCGCTGTTTTCCGGGTATGCCCTGTTTACCGCCTACGAGCGCTCGGCCTTCGGGGAACTGACCGGGGGCTTCTGGATTCCACTTATCCTTCTGTTTGCGTTGCGCCACTGCAATCCGTCCGGCTCCCCTTGTCAGCGAGCCTTTGACGGCTCAGCCGCGATGTTGGCGTTGATGATGGCCGGCGCCTGGCTGAGCAACCTCCCCCTGGGCGTGATGGCCAGCTATCTTCTCGCGGCAGTCGCCATGGCTGCAGCCCTTCTGGCCAGATCGTGGGCGCCGGTGCTCCGCGCCGCAGCCGCTGCCATCTTGGGGATCGGGCTGGCGGCTATCTATCTTGTGCCCGCAGCCTGGGAGCAGCGCTGGATCGACACCCGGCAGGCGACCAGCGATCCCGGCGAGATGATCGAGAACAGTTGGCTTTTCGCCCGCCATGCAGACCCTTTGCTGAATCAACACGACGTGGAATTACTGCGGGTCTCCCTGATCGCCATCAGCATGCTTGCGGTTGCCCTGGCCGGTCTTCCCATCCTTTGGCTGCGTGGCCAACTTTCGACAGCCCGCCGCTGGTGGGTCCCGCTGGCGCTGATTCCGTTGGCAGTTCTCATTCTCCAGTTCCCCATCTCGCTGCCGGTTTGGAATTTGCTGCCGAAACTCCGGTTTTTACAGTTTCCCTGGCGCTGGCTGGTTGTGCTGGAAGCCCCGATGGCCATCTTTTTCGCCTCGGCCATCTGGTCCGGAAAACGCTGGCGGCAGCGCGCCACCGTCGCCATCTGCGCAGCATTTTTCCTGGCGGCTACGCTCTTCACTTCCTGCACCCTCTTCCAGGCCTGCGACGATGAGGATGCCGTGTTGGGCATGTTGGACGTGTACAGGGCCGGCGCTGGCTTTGCGGGGACCGACGAGTATGCGCCCCCCGGAGCCGACAATTCGCTTATCGCGACCGGCCTTCCCGCCGCCTGCCTGGTCAGCGATCCCGCCACCGTGTTGGGCGTCCCTGGCGGAGATACCTCGGAGGAGGCCAACCCGGTCTGGACCGCGGACCAAGGCAGTTGCGAAGCCAGATTCTCCGCGGCCCAACACCAGGCAGATCATCTGCGAGTCCCGGCCTATGTGCCTCACCCCGGCTTCATGATTGTCCGGCTGCGGGCCTACCCCTCCTGGCGGGTCATGGTCAACGGCCGTCTCGTCCGAGCCCTTCCAACTCGCGAGGATGGCCTGATGGCCGTGCCTGTGCCGCAGGGTCCGGTCGACCTGACCGTGGACTGGACCGCTACCGGCGACGTGCTCGCCGGCCGCTTGCTCAGCGCCCTGGCCCTCCTGCTTCTCACCGCCCTATGTCTACTCGAGCGAAGGTTCGGCCAACCTCATTTATCATGAATCCAATGCCTGCCGATGTGAAATCGCTTCTTCAAGACGGCCGGGCGCTGACCGACCAGGCCCTCGAAGATCTTCTGCCCAGCGTAGAGACAATCCCTGCCTCGATCCATGGCGCGATGCGCCACTCCGTCTTTGCGGGTGGAAAACGACTGCGGCCGGTGTTGGCCTACCAGGCTGCCGCCACCATTGCCGGCGCCTTGCCCCCTGGAATTGAGCGGCTGGGCGCAGCCATCGAGATGCTTCACACCTACTCGCTCATCCACGACGACTTGCCCGCCTTGGACAACGACGACCTGCGCCGCGGCAAGCCCACCTGCCATGTGGCCTTCGGCGAGGCCGTCGCCATCCTGGCCGGAGACGCCCTGCAAACCCGTGCCTACGAGGTGCTTGCCAGCCTGAACGCGCCGCCTGAGGCCGTTGTCCAGATCATCGGCCTCGTCGCCCAGGCCACCGGCACAATCGACGGCATGATCGGCGGTCAGGTAATGGATCTCGAAAGCGAGCATCACAAGCCGACCCCGGAAGTCGTCGAAGCCATCCACCGGGCCAAGACTGGGGCGCTGATCCGGGTCAGCGTGGTCGCCGGCGGCATTTATGCTGGAGCCACTTTGGAAAGCGTAGCTCGCCTGACCCGCTTTGGCTGCAAGGCCGGTCTGGCCTTTCAAATCGTAGATGACGTGCTGGATATGACCGTCGATTCGGCCCACCTGGGCAAGACCGCAGGCAAAGATCAAGCCACCGAAAAGGCCACCTGGCCAGCTGTCTACGGCGTGGAGCAAAGCCGGCGCGATGCCGCCGATCTGGTCGAGGAAGCGCTGTCGACCCTGGAACCCTATGGAAGCCAGGCGGACGGTCTGAAATCCATCGCCCGCTACCTGGTAGAACGGAAGAACTAGGGGATGCTCTCCGAATCCGACATTCTCACCGCATTGCGCGACTGCTTCGACCCGGAAGTAAAGCTGAACCTCGTGGATTTAGGGCTAATCTACTCTGTCGAAACGGGACCAGATCCGGACTCCACACCGGCTTGGCCGCGCCAGTGGGTCAAAGTGACCATGACCCTGACGACCCCGCAATGTCCCGCCAGCGGCCTGATTTTCGAACAGGTGCACAACCGTTTGGCCGGCATTCCCGACATTGGCAAGGTCGAGGTCGATCTGGTCTGGGAGCCCAAGTGGACACCCCACCGCATCAGCGAGGCGGGCCGCCGGCAACTAGGGATCTAAGGGCTTCTTCAACTACCTTGTGAGAATCCGCCGCAGCTTCTCCCGCTGGGTGTCGAGATCGTCCAAAGTGACCTGCACCTGGATAAGGAGCCGCTGCACGTTATCGAGATGGCCGGGTAGCGCCCTCCACCAGGATCGCAGCGTTTCCTGCTGATCGAGCAGCGCCAGGGCTGCGCCCGAGGCAGCCGCCACGGTCCCGGCGCGGCGTCGGCCCGTGAGCAACAGAAAGCCGCCTGCAATCAGGGATCCGGCCGCGACAAGCCCAACCCAATTCACGGACTCATCCTCCGAGGCGCACGGCCCGGTTTTAGAATCGCTCCCAAATCCGGAAAGCGGCAGGACCACCATGTTTTCTCCTTCCGTCCCTGAACCCGGCTAGCGAGCCAAAGGGCGGTGTATTGAGTATCTCTCCAATGTGCGGGCCTAGGGAAATATCTCCGGGAAAGCCCCGAAAAGCATAAGCAACGCTGAGAATCCGGGCTCTCAATCCAGGTCGAAGTCCCGCAGCGGTTTGCCCTCGGGAGCATCCTTGGCCTTGCGCAACGCCTCGGCAAACTTCTTTTCGAGCAAGTCCGCCTTGTTCTTCTCGGCGTCCACCGATTGCCGGAAGATGGACTCTTTGCGCTCGTCCTGCTCCCGCATGGCCTTGGCCGCCGTCTCCAGGTCCTCAAACATCCGCTTGCGCGGCGCCGGCGTATGACTCACCACCAGGCCGGTGGCCCTGTCGAGCAGGAGCATCGCTCCACAATCCGGGCAGGCGACTTCGAAAGTCTTTTCCTTCGCTTTAGCCATTTCAATCCAGAATTGTATGCGCTTCGCCGGCCTTTTGACAGTGATAGGGCACGCCGGCAATCCCGCTGCACTCCCCGAAGTCGCTCCGGCCACCTCTCCGCTGGCGCCCTCCCAGGGCTGGACTACGGTTGTGGTTTGGTTCCTTCCGGCCTTTGCTGCGTCGGCGCCCCATCGTGCGTCGCCGGATGAACATGAAGAATAATGCGCCGGTATGAAGTCAGCGCGGGCGAGCCGTCGCCGGTGACCGCCAGAATGATGTGGGCGACACCATCGCCTTTGCACGGCACCATGGGCAGCCAAAGTGGCCGGCACGGTGCATCCGCTTTTACGATCACCCGCGCCGTTTCCGTGTCCGCCAGGGTGAGAGCGGCCAGGTTTCCATCCGCGCTGCCTGCCTCGGCGTAGTGAAACCAGTGATAGCGCAACGCCCGTCCATCGGGGTCGGAACTCTGGGTTGCATCGAGCACGATGCTTTGTCCCACAGTCACATCGATCTCCAGGGGCGCGCTCCCGGGCTGGCCATTCACCACCACCAGCGGGTTGTGGCTGGCGTGGGCATAGTCAGCGATGGTCCAGGAGATTCGCGCCGCGAAATCGTTCTGGAACGCCTCACGCCAACGCCAGATTGTCGCCTGATCGGAGGTATGCAGGGCGCCGTCTACGCCGGCCACCGTGTCCTGCGAGGTGACCCGCGCGAACTCATCGCCGCCCTGGGTCCAGATCGGGTGCGTCTCCCCGTACGGCTGGCGGTAGACATAGCGCCCGCCCCATCCGCCCCAATCCGGCCTCCTATACGCGTTGAGCCCGTTGTCGATAAGGCCCAGGTACGACGGCGTGTCTCCCTCCATGATGAAGGCAAACCGTGGGTAAAGCTTCCCCAGCGGTCCTTTCCGGATGTTTACTTCGAGCCACTCATTGGTGACCGTGGTGAAATCGGCGCCCGCGCCATTGCGGTAGTACACGTCTCCGCTGATGCCGGTCCAGGTGGCGTAGTAGTATTCGCCGCCTGTTGGAGTGGAGGGCATCACGACATAGAACAAGCCGGGAAACTCCCGCCGCATCCATGGCCCGGCATCGTCCTGATCGGAGATGGATGAAACCCTCAGCTTGCCGATGAGTTTGGCAACCTCCTCCGCCGGCCGGGTCGCACGCAACTCGATCAGCGCCTGCGCCAGTGTGTTTGCGCCACCCCACAGGCAGATCCACAGCGGTCTGCTGTCTTCCCGGTCCAGAGCGCGAACGATCGCGCGGGCTCCCTCCGACATCTTGCCATCCCCGGTGGCCGCCATGCCGTAGCCGCTCTGCCCGGCATAGACCCGGCTCAACAGCTCCCCGGCCTCCGGCCAGCCCTTGGCATGCAGCAGCAGATTGGGCCGCACCTGGCCGTAGGCCCCAATGAGCGTCCGCATCGTTTCCGGATGGGTGGCCGACTTCTGCCATGTCGATGTTGAGGCGATCAGCCCCTCGATCTCCAATTCGTTTGAGTAGAGCAGCAGGCGGACCAGCGACATCTGGTCGTCCGGCTCATTGCCGATATCGCTGATGACGATCACCCGCGGTCTGCCCGTGAAGTCGTCCACGTGCGTGGGCGGGAGAGACTGTGCCGGGCCCGTCGCTGGTCCAGCCAGCGCCAGGGCGGCCAGCAGAGCAATCCACTGCTGTCCCCGCATCGGCCTCACCGGCTGTTCTGCCCGCTTCGCGCCATCCTTTTGGCTCCCCATCTCTCGACCGCCTTTCCCGTTTCCCTTCATTCTCCGGGGTCCGCAAGAAAATGAGAGAGCACCATTCTGAACCCACCACCGCCCCCACGCCAATCAACCCGCACCGGGTGCTCCGCCACAGATCGCTCCACCGAGCTAACGGCCTTCGCCTCGAGGCGGCAATCAAGCAAGTTTTTGGAATCGCTCCAAGAAGTTTCTGAACTTTCCCGCGCCCGCCAGCGTACCCTTGATCGGCAGGGGCTCTGTCCCCCTCGTGACTACTCGTTTGTCTTCAACAACAACTCGAACGGCGCGGAGTGCTTGGGACTGTCCTCCACGCAATGAAGGAGATCGATGAAGATCAGTGTCCTGCGGAAACTCGCTTTGTTGGTACTTTCCTTACTAGCACTTTCGCCGTTCTGCCAGGCGCAAGCGAAGCTTACCGGGGACTGGCTCGGAACGCTGAATGCAGGCGGCGCCCAGCTCCACCTTGTCCTGCACATCGCGGCTGCCCCGGACGGCAGCCTCTCTGCAACCCTCGACAGCGTCGACCAAGGCGCCAACGGGATCCCGGTCAGCGCAATCACCCTAAAGGACTCCAAGCTCAACCTCACCGTCGACGCCGTCCATGGCGCCTACGAGGGCACTGTCAACAAGGATGCCACGGAGATCGACGGCACCTGGTCGCAAGGGCAGCCGCTCGCGCTCGATTTCAAGCGCGGGCTCGCGCAACCCGCGGCCGCCGCTGCGACGCCTGCTGCCAAACCTAGCCTCGACGGCCTGGATGACTTCATCGCGCAGGCCATGAAGGATTGGAAGGTGCCCGGCCTGGCCATCGCCGTGGTTCAGGACGGCAAAGTCACCCTCCTCAAGGGCTACGGCTATCGCGACCTGGAGAAACAGTTGCCGGTTACCCCCAATACCCTGTTCGCCATTGGCTCCATCACCAAGTCCTTCACCGTGGCCACGCTTGGTATGGAGATGGACGAGGGTAAGGTTGACTGGGACAAGCCGGTCCGCGACTATCTGTCCACCTTCAAGATGTTCACCCCGGACCTCACCGAGCAGATGACCATCCGCGACCTGATCACCCATCGCTCCGGCCTTCCCCGCCACGATATGGTCTGGTACTCGTCCGACTTCTCCCGCGAAGACATTCTGCGCCGCCTGCAATACCTCGAACCCAGCAAGCCCCTGCGCACCACCTTCCAATACAACAACCTCATGTTCATGACCGCCGGCTATATCGCGGGCCAACTGAATGGCACCAGTTGGGAAGACGCCATCACCCAGCGCATCTTCACCCCGCTCGGGATGACGGGGACGAACTTCTCCATTCTCGACACCCAGAACAGCGCCGACTTCGGCCAGCCCTATCGCAAGGGCAGCGATCTGAAGGCCGAGCTGAAGCGCATCCCCTTTGACCCGCAATGCCCTAACCGCTGCGCCATCGGCCCGGCCGGCGAAATCAACTCCAATGTCACGGACATGAGCAAATACCTGCTCTTCCACATGAACCACGGAAAGGTGGACGGCAAGCAGTTGCTCTCTGAGAACAACTCCGTCCAGATGCAGACCTCGCAGATGGCGATTCCTGGCGCCCCCGCCTACAAGGAAAACGGCGAAAGCAGCTATGGCATGGGTTTCTTCCTTTCCACCTATCGCGGGCACAAAGAAGTCGAGCACGGCGGAAACATCGACGGCTTCAGCGCCAACCTCGCCTTTCTGCCGGGCGACAAAATCGGCGTGGTCGTGCTGACCAACCTGAATGGCAACCCGGTGCCGGAG
>Ga0181531_10000092_pt1 | contig 69853 bp, 60 predicted proteins | sample PEATcosm2014_Bin_38_FD_119743 | JGI IMG/M metagenome (GOLD analysis project Ga0181531, IMG submission 119743) | Peatland microbial communities from MTU Mesocosm Facility, Houghton, MI, USA - PEATcosm2014_Bin11_10_metaG | ecosystem: Environmental > Terrestrial > Soil > Wetlands > Peat | place... | reverse complement strand
GGTTCCCCGGGCATCGCTCCCCGATCACCAGTCCAGCGAGGCCCTGGCGGTCGAATAGGCGAGGCGGAACTCGCAGATGATTCCGGTGGAACAAGGGCACCAGGGGTCTCTCCGATGCGCCCCGATTGAGCGACAACATCACGGTTTACCAGACTAGGGGTATCAAGCGACAGCGCACTTTTTCCTGGTATTCCACGTAGCCCAGCAGATTTCTCGCTAGGAATTTTTCCTCGTCAATAATTCTCCATATAAGCGCGGGCATTATAAGGAGGAACGCGAACAATCCCCACCACGATCCAAGCGAGAGAGACATGCCGACCAACAAGAAAAGGGCTCCCAGGTACATGGGATGACGTACGAGTGCGTAGAGTCCCGTGGATATAACTTTTTGTTCGGGAACGAGTTCGATAGTTGCGGACGCAAAGGTATTTTCTCTGTATACAAGAAAAACGATGAGAAACCCAACTACAACAAGAACTTCTCCTGCCAACTCTAAGTAGAACGACATCGTAGACCATACGAAGCGGTGGTCAAGCGCGGCAATAACAAGCATCGCAATAAATCCTAAGGATGTGATCGATTGAATGATCTTTTGGCTCGTCTCTTTCTCAGCGGTAGGTCCTGCCTGAAGTCGCCTCTCTAGGAGTGTCGGATCCTTTTTCACTAGGTAGGCGGTGATCGCCAGCGCCGACGAGAAAAATACAGCGAGAAACGCCCACGCCTGCCAGTAATCGAGTGTCCACGCGGGAATGAACAGCACAGCCGACATCGCAACAAGAAGGAACAAGAGTCCGCCGAACGCTTTTAAAGCCGGAATATTCACCTGGCAATAGTAGCAGGTGGCAGTGATCGCAACTTTTCCACGCGAACGCGACACGCAACCGAGTGCCGCGATCTTACTAAGTCCTGGTAAGCCCCAACTGCGTCTTCGAGGCGTCGCTAGTGCCAGAAACTTGTCCAGAGTTCTCCCCTTTTGCAATTCTAATCCGGGATTCGATTCGGCAAGCTAAGGCCGATATACGACATGGCGCTTCGTGCCCGACGGTAAGCATGGCTCCGGTACTGGCGATCACTAGTCTGGTGGCAAGGACTTTGTTGTAACGGTCCTTTGACCCCGTTGGGGAGTTTTTTTAAACCGTTCGTCTCCGGGCCGAACCGGATCCTCATTTCCACCGAGGAGGACCCCAGTGAGGACGGACAAAATGCTGTGGCGAAATCGCAAGGGAAAGAAGGAACTAGCGCGGCGGTTGCAGTCGGAGAATCCGGGTTTGGAGGTGGTCCATCCCACGCCGCAGGAATCGATGTGGGCAATGGAGCGCATTACGCGGCCGTGAGACCGGATCGTGATTCGCAACCGGTACGCCGATTCGAGTGCTTCACCGCGGATCTGTATCGCTTGGCCGACTGGTTCGAGAGCTGTGGTGTGAAGACCGTGGCTTTGCAGTCGACGGGAGCGTATTGGATTCCTCTGTACGACATTCTGGAAGAGCGTGGGTTCGAGGTCTACCTTGTCAATGCGCGGCACACTAAGAATCTGCTTGGGCGAAAGAGTGATGTGCAGGAAAGCCAGTGGCTGCTGAAGCTACACACCTATGGATTGCTGAACAACTCGTCCCAGCCACCGTCCAAGATTCGCATCCTGCGCAGCTACTGGCGGCAGCGACTACAACACGTCACGGGAGCAGCGACCTGCGTGCAACGTGTGCAAAAAGCCCTGACGCAAATGAATATCCAGCTGGCCAATGTGATCAGCGATCTGAGTGGAGTGACGGGACAGTTGATTGTGCCGGCCATCATTGCCGGAGAACGCGACCCGCAGAAGCTCGCCGAACTCAGTCATCCGCGGATTCAAGCCAGCCGCGAGGAGATCGCCAAAAGCTTGGAGGGCAACTGGCGCCAGGAGCTGATCTTCGTGCTGCAACAAGAAATCGAAATGTATGACAACCTACCAGCGACTGGTCACCGAATGCGACCAGCAATTACAGAAGCACCTGCACGCTTTTGTCGATACCGTCCCATCGCCAGTGAAGGAAGCACTACCGCACTACCCCCGAAAAAGAAGAAGAAACAAAACAAGAACAATCCGCACTTCCATCTCGCCGATGAACTCGAGCGCATCACTGGAGTGGATCTGACGGTCTCAGAGAGCCGCTGTGGAGAGGCTTGAAAAGGCTGTGGGCTTTTTAGTGGACCCAAATGGACCCAAAACCGAGAGGGTGATTCTTCTAGGTAGTTCGCTAATTCAGTGAAGGGCAAGCTATTTAAGTGGCGCGCCCGGAGAGACTCGAACTCCCGACCCTCTGGTTCGAAGCCAGATGCTCTATCCAGCTGAGCTACGGGCGCGCGGATACATGGTTTACTTTCAGCAGTTTAATGCAGTTTCTTCTGCGATTTCAACGTCCAGTGTCTCCGCATTCGCATCCCAGTAATTCAAAACGGCTTAGCGAAAAACTATCTTCCGTTCGAGCATCTAGCGCCGTGGCCAGATGCTCTATCCAACTGAGCTACGGGCGAGCAGAGCAACCAGTGTAACATTCAAGCACTTACAGCCAACTGAGCATCTGGCGTTTCGGTCCATTCGGTCCAACATCCACCTTTTGGGGCGGAAGTTGAAACCAGGGCCTGCTTTTTCAGCTACTTCTTTGCGGAGCTCCACGTGTGCCTGGCGAATTGTCATTTCGCGTACCAGAAAGAGGGCATGTAACACTGTTACGTGGGTGCTACCTAAAGGACAAAGAGAAAATCATTTTGCTAGGTTTGCCAATTAAAGCCTCGTGAAAATAGCCAAGTGATTGTGGCGCCTTGCCTTAGCTTATTTTCCCCAGTGTTCGCAATGAGGAGGTCGTGGGTTCGAATCCCATCTCGTCCACCGCGCTTAAGAAATTTCGACGAGCAGCAACCTTTGATTCAGTTTTTGATTCGCGTCTGTGCGATGCCGCACAGACTGTCAGGCATTGGGCTGGCATTGTGCGTTCGCAGACGTAGTGAAACATCAGGTCGCGTGTTGCACCTTGCAGTTCAAGAGCGGATGAAACACGCGGCCGCGAAGCCTGCTCGACAACTGACGGCAAAGCGGCCGATCGGGCACGCCACGCCCGTGCAATAGCCGGAAACGGTGTAACCCACGCCCTGTCGGGTACGTGTGACTTGAACTTCGCCCCCAACACGCAGATCCGGGCAAGCCTGGAATACAGGCGTCAGCCAGAAGAGAAGGCGTGAGGTTGCCGGCATGGACGAACACCGAGAGCTGTGAAAACAATATGCCGCCGACCAGCACAAAGTCGTCTAGTAGCGGAGGCTCCCGGCGGCTTGATCCTTACGCATCCCTTCGCGATGCGATGAACCCGGAATATCAAGCGCATTCGTCTGAGGAGATAGCGGACCGCCTGGCCTTTCTGCCCTCGGCTATCGCCCTGCACCAACACCTTGATTCGCCTGCGCTCCGTCAGGCAACGCTGGCCGCAGTTCTCGGCCGCCCCACGCGCCAATCGGTGCACGTTGACGGAGCGGACATCCCTGTCTCCAGTTATCTGCGTTTGATCGGAAGCCTTTGTTCGGAAGTGGCCAGTCTGAGCGAAGCTCAAACAGGACAGTGGCCGAATCCTGAAGGGGAAACCATCTCCCCGGTCGAAACACCTCTCACGGAGCGCGAATTTGCGCTCGATCGGCTTCCGCCTGCGGTTCGGGCGAAATTTGCAAAAACCGATGACGCCGCGTGGCTCGAAGCGCTCGATGCCGCCATCCAGGCGGGTATCCGAAACCCAAGTGGGCTCGCCGATCTGATCTTTTTCATGCAGCACCGCGACCGAATCGTTGGCGGTGTCGGCCAACCGCTCAAGATGGATGATCTTGCATTCCTGCGCCTTCGCGCGGAGTGGTGGCTGTTCAAGACCATCGCGACACAAAGACTGAATCCGACGGCGGTTTGTCCTTTGTTTCTGCCTGCTAACGTCAGCACCAACTACGAACAATATCTTGCGAAGCCAACGACCGGGCTAATAGCTCTAATGGTAAATGGGAGAAGCAATCTGAACGGAACGCGAAATGTGCAGATGGAAGCTTTCAACAGGATGCGAGAAACCGTGGAATCGCTGGCCAAAGGCGATTCCCTGTATATAGCGAACTGGCAATTCCGCCCCGAGAAGCTCGACCTTTCCAGTCCACCGTCCGGAGACCATTGGTCAGACCTGCTGGCCAAGAGGGCGAAGGATGGGGTCCGAATCCGCATTATCATTTCCGATCTTCCCGCCGCGGCTGGCGACTTGCGCACGGACCTGACTCCGCTGATAGCGGCGATCAAGGATCTTCCCAAAGCCCTGCGTGACAATTGGAAATTCATTTTCAGCCCGCATGTCTTCGTCGCCGCGACACACCACCAGAAAATTCTGATCGCAAACAGGCGCGGAGAGGTCAGCGCCTACTGCGGCGGCTTGGATATCTCTTCCAACCGCATCCCCTCGCGTGACGGAAAGTTCGTTTGGCACGATGTTCACGCCAAACTAGAGGGCCTGATTGCACGCGATGTCGAACGTGAATTTGTCCTTCGCTGGAACCGGGAAAAAGATGGGACGACCGGCGGCAAAATCGACGGTTGGAACGATTTCGAGACGCTCAAGCTGGCGCCCGCGGACCGCAACGACGCAAGCCCCGCGCGCAACACGCACAACCTGCAATTGCTTCGGACCGTCTCGGTCGGGCCGGGGACAGCCAATTCTCGCCGCGACGATATCTGGCAGGCCTATTTTCACCTTATTGGCTGCGCCAGGCGCTTCATTTTCCTCGAAAACCAATATTTCCACGTTCCCTCAATGGCGGACGCGATTGTGAAACAGGCTCAGGCACACCCGGAGCTCGTAGTGATTGTTGTCGCTTCCACGGTGACGGACGACAAGAGCACTCTTCTGAAAGAGAATATGCAGGCTCTCCGCCACGAGTTTCTGACGCGGCTTAAGGACAGCATTCCAGCCAGCAGACTCGGGCTTTTCACCATGACGCTGTCGCTGGTGCACTCTAAGCTCATTCTCGTGGACGACCGCATGCTCTCCATGGGCTCGGCGAACGCCGACCCGCGCGACTTCTTCATGGATACACAACTGAGTGTGCTGCTGGATGATGCACAGGCGGTAAAGAACTTTCGCTTGCATCTGTGGTCCCACGATCTTGGTCTCGAAGAGTCCACCGTGGCCGCTTGGGATGTTCGGGACTTCGTGTCGCGGTGGACGAGTGTTGCCGCCGCGAACGAAAAGCTGCGAGCAAAACCGTTGGACATGGCGGGCGAAGCCATCGTTCGTCTTGACACTTCTGTTGACGTGGGCGCAAGGCACGAGTGGCTCGATCTGCTGAGCGAGGCCGGAGGAGAAACGCCATTCCCCTCCGAAGGCGAGGCCGCCGAGCAAAGTTCGGAATTCATGGGAGAGGTCTTCGATCCGCTCAATCCGCCCCAGAATATTGCAACTGTCCTGCTCGCGAAAGATTGGTCGGGCGCGCTAAACTTGGCAATCCAACTTGGCATGCGCGACGAGAACGCGCTCACAAACTTGGTGTTCTTCGGCAAGCACCCGGAGTTACCGCGTAGCCCGCTCGATTCGAAGAATCCGAACTTCAAGCCACTGAGTGCGGAATGGGCACAGATTCTCTATGGCGACGTCTGGAACGCGATTAAGGGGGCTTCGGAGAACCCTTCACTCGTCGTTTCCGGTGAAGAAGTGGCCGATCACGACTTGTTTTTCTGGGGCAGCAACGGCAAAAGGCTCAAAAAACTTGTCGAAAACGCGGCGAACGACGCGGGACTGAATCCCGGCCTGCTCGGAACGGTCATCATGGCGGAAACGCGCAGTCCGGCCACGTTTCTCTCCAATGAAAAGGTCAGTTCGTATTTCGTCGGCACGGATGATTTTTTCGAAGCCCAGGGGGCAATGGCGGCGCGCGTCCCGGCATTCGGCAAAGTGAAATTCGACCGACATCAAACGCCTCGCGTTCACTTGAACGACGCAAAAGCGAACCCTCGCCAGGTCAAGAGCATCCTGTTTGACTCCGGGCCTGACGCCCTGCTCGCCACGGCGGTTTACCTGAAGATGCGCGAAGTACGGCTGCGCGAAATCGCCAAGGAGATGAACGGCGACTTTGACGCGCTCCCGATCGAAGCGCGGCTGGGGCTCACTAGGATGGCCATGGCCGCCGGAACCCAGGGCGTCACACCGCTGCTTAAGAATGCGCTTGCCGGCCGAGACATCCTGATTCGCAAGGCAATTCCGGTCGAAGCTTACCAAACGCAGCGCAACGGCACCGTGCGTACCGCGCAAGCCTTGCACTTGTCGGAGTGGATCTTCGGAATCAAGGTGCTGCCAAGTGCTTCGACGCCGCCCGGCGGGACAGCCGCACCGTCCGGTTCCATTCAAAAACATGAATCAGGCGTTTGGAGCGAGACTGCCGAATATGAGGACACTCCGTTCGCCGCCGTGTCCCGAGAGTCTGAAAGTGAAAACGAAAATCAGGTCGGTCAGCTCGGTCTTGGCACCCGCAAGCAGGTGACGGATACAAAGCTCATCCCCTTCCGGTGGATCTGCAGCATCGCCACGGTCCGCCGAATCACCACGGCGAGCCATAGCACGCGCACAGGAATGGCGCCAGCCGGCACTGGCCTGCTTTTTTCACCGTGCCACGTGCTCACCGCTGCCCATCTGTTCAAAGATTTTGACACGACCAGTTCTTCTGCAAGCATGATTGAAGCGGAAAGCGCACAGGTGAGTCCGGCGCGTGACGGCGAGGACAGACCGTTCGGCTTGTTCAATGCAAAGTCTTGGGTTTTGCATCCTAATTGGGATCCAAAGAAGGGCGACCCCAACACCGACTATGCCGTGATCACGCTGGAAACGTCCGCCGGCGACCAAAAATTTCCCAGCCTGAACAATCAACCGCTCGGCTTCTGGCCGTTGGAGTTCCTGCCTGCTTCGGTAAAAGCAGGGCTAATTGGCGGAGACATCCTCACCGCAGGATATCCCGAATCGATGCAAAAGGAAATGTGGTGCTTTAGCGGCAAGGGTTCCACCGGCATGGCCGCACAAGACAATGCGCTGATCCACTCCAAACAAGGCGCTGAGCCTTGGGTCCAAGTTCACGACTCCTTCAGCGTGACTGCCGACGCGGAAAAAGGCCAAAGCGGCTCGCCGATTTGGGCAGTCAAGGACGGCAAGCGTTATGTCGTCGGAATGTTGGTGGATGCGGAATCACACTTCAATTCCGCCGTTACGCTCAATGACAAAGTCATTCGCCAGATCCAGGCTTGGATCAACCCCGAACGCCCGTCACACGAAGTCGCGCAGGAAACAATTTCCGAAACCTACCAATCCACACAAGCCTTTGGTGAAGAAACGGGCCCTTCCGCGCCGGAGCAGATCTACCTCCGGCAGGCCGAGGCCCCCTATATCGGCCACGGCGAAATGCGAGAGAATTTCGAGGAGCATGAAGAGCCTCCGCCCCGTGGACTGATCCTGTTCGACCATAAACACACGCCGAAAACTTTTGATTCCACCGCTCCAGGCGGCTTCCGAGTTGCGACAACTGCCGCGATCCTGAGGCCTTCCGACATGAACCCCGGGTTCATCAGTGCGAGCGATGAAATCGTCACCGACGAGGGGCCTTCGGGGCTCCAGACCTGCCTCAAGAGGCTCGTTACCAGCAAGTTTTCCAAATTCCTGGCCAGCAGGACCGCCACGAACGCCTCCGCCAACGACCGTCTACGCATTGGAGTCGTTGACCTTACCGGAGCAAAGCTCGCCAAACCTGAGTTCGCAGGTTGGGGCTCGTCTGTGGCCATGTATGGGGGCAGCGCTCCGAAAGTCCTTGCGGTCTATGCGGCTTTTCAGCTTCGCAGGGATCTTCGCGAGATGGCCGAGGAACAAGCCATTCCTACCGGGACGGAGTTGTTGGCTTTCGCCAATGCCACCTGGAAAGGCAAAAAGCCGGTGCGCGGGTTCCCAGATCTGAAGTTTCTGTTTGACATCATCCACTGGACGTCCGGACAGCCGAACGATATCAATTTCGCGGCTGCCGCCCAAGCCGCCCTCAACGGCGTGTCCGACAATAGTTCCGCGTCGCTCATCATCAGCGGAGTGGGATTTCCATACATCGCATCGGTGGCCTGGCAATCGGGCCTTCGCCATCCCACGAGAGGTGGCTTGTGGCTGTCGCAGTCGTTCGACGGCTCAAAGTGGCCCGACAGTCCATCCATGAAGGCGCCGGCTTTTGTGCACAACGTCACAGCTCTTTCGGTGGCTACTTTTTTCACGCTCCTTGCACAAGGACGACTCGTCGACGATTTCTCGTCCGCGGAGATCGCCACCGTCCTGAGAACCGGGGGTTGTCGGAGCTGTCTTTTCCCCACGGAAATCACCCTGGATGCCGCTAAGTGCGGCATCCTCAAACCACACATGCACGATTGCGTGCTCGCCCGCCATCTGGGCGGGAGATATGCCGCTGGGATCTTAACGGCGATTGACGCGACCTGGCCCGGAGACGAGCGTTGTCCAACCGGCGGCGAAGTCGCCGACTACACCAGCATGTGGAAAGAGCTCGACAAACTGGTCATTGCCAACAACGGAGCCACAAAGCCGGCTTGCGCGTAAGCAAAACCTTCGGAATGTTGCTGTCAACGAAGCCTTGGCACGAGAGGGGAAATGAAATGAGAGAGCCAGAGACAAAAGAGCGCGAAGAGCACGAGTGGGAAGAGTACGACGCGCGGATTCTTAACGACTCTCCGTTTGCGGGGTCGATCGGGAGTCGTAAGCAGTTCGAAACCGAATCGTTCGAGCCCTCGATGGGGACCTTCCGCGATTCAGGAAACCCATTTCTTTTCCCTCATGAAGGAAGCCCTCCCGGTATCGCCGAGAGTTACGGCGTGACCGAAACCGAGAACCTGCAAAGCGAAATGGAATCCGAGGATTCGAAACTCGAGTCCGAGACGGAAACGGAGCCTTCCGGCTTCAGGTTTGGTTACGGATTCGGCCACCGGCGTTCGTTTGACCAGACGGCTTCCGAAGCGTTGAATGAGACCGAGGCGGAATACCTGATCGATCCGTACGCTCCGATCCGCCCAGCGATGGCCCCCGAGCACGCCAGTCTTTCCGCCAACGAGTTGACCGTCATTCTCGGCGGAAGACCCGCGGCCCTAGTTCTGCATCAACTTGTGCATTCACCGCAGATGCGAATGGCGACGCTGGCCAGCCTTTTGGGTCGTGGCGCGCGCCGCTCGGTACCCTACCAAGGAAGAAACATTGCCATACCTGCGTACCTGCGCCTGGTGTCACGCCTTTGCCAGGAAGCCGCAGAACATGCTGAAGCAGGGTCGGAAACGGGCACGCTGGCGCGCGAAGCTCTAGAATATTCCGAATACGAAGGTGCGCCATCGTTGAGCGCCTCTGTTGGCCGCGGAGGCGTCAACCGGCCGAGTGACATCAAATTGGTGCAACGCCTGATCAACGCGCACTTACCGATTCCTATTGCGCCGCTTGTTGAAGACGGGGTTGTGGGACCAAAAACAATTTTCGCTATTGAGACATATCAACGCCGCACTCTCGGAATGAATTCACCCGATGGACGCGTTGACCCCAGAGGAGCAACGTTCCGCTCGCTGAACGGCGGAGCTGTCGCACCTCCATCCCCTCTCCCGGCGCCTGCTCCCAAACCATCTTTGCGTGTCGGTACTTTTCCTCCTGACGTCACCGCGGCCGCACAGGCTTCGCACGCCAAATGGAACATACCGGCATCGGTCACTCTCGCCCAGTGGGCCGTTGAAAGTTATTGGGGTACAAGAATGCCCAAGGACAGCAACAATCCCTTCGGGATTAAAGCGGTCGGCGATCAACCTTACGTCGAAGCCCACACGCGGGAGGAGATCAAGGGCGAGAGTGTAACCATCGTGGCTCATTTCCGCCGGTTCGATTCCATTGCCGACGCCTTCGACCAGCACGGCAAGCTCCTGGCCACGGCAAAGCCATACGCACGTGCACGCACTTTCGCTAATGATCCTGATGCCTTTGCGGACGCCCTGACCGGAGTTTATGCGACGGACCACAGATATGGCGCCATCCTTAAATCCCGCATGAAACAGTACAACTTATATCAATACGATTAAAAGCTTCGCTACGTATGGCTTCTCAATTACCGCACCCGATTGAACTAGATTCGAGCTTTGCAGATCTAGGACGAGCAATGGCTGAACCTGAAAGTTCAAACCAGAAGCGGGTATTTGGAGTCGAGAGTTCACAGGCAGGCGGCTGACGCAGTCGATCGGGCTCAGCGCATCGGTGTGGCTCTGACTAGGAGTCTGGGGCCTAGGAAAAGGCGATGGCCTGAAACGGTCCACAATATTTGGCTGCAAGGCAGAAGCAGTGATTTAGGAAATCAGCGTAATCCTAGCGAGTTCCTGATCGCAAATGGCTGATTCTGAGCAGCCCAAATTCCGGGATTTATATGCCCACAAAGAGTTAATTTTAGTCGTTCTCACACCGAAGCTCTGGCTGGATTGAATCTGGATCCAGCAATAAAGAGCTGCCGAACGCTCTACGAATCGCGCCTAAAGGGCCCTTGAAACAGAATAGGTCAGAGTCCTGTGGACTCGATGCTGCCGCCGAAGTCCGGCAGCGCGGACCCAACCATCCAGCCACTTGGGAGGCGTCTGTTGTCCTGGATCCAGTGCGCCTGTTGCTCGGCGTTCCAGTAGCGCCAAGGAATGTAGTACTTCTCGACCTTGCTATAGTCGTACGCTTTCTGCCAATCCCCGCCAAGAACCTGTGCGATTGCCATGTTCTTCAACGCGCTGACCGCGTATCCCACACCAAGGCCGGTGTTCTGACTCTGCCACACGTGTGCTGCCTCGTGGATCAGATGGTAATCATCGATCGTCTTGCCTGGCATGTTGATAATGTTCCCGGTCGTTCGGTAACAGTCTCCCGTGCCCAAGAAGCTGTTTGGGTTAAGTCGGATGATCGATGTGGCTAGGCTCGCACCAAAAATGCTGTCGAGAAGCTTCTTCTGGGCCGACGTCAGTCCGGGGAGAACCACACGGGCGGCCTGGTTTAGCGGGTTCAGATACGACCCGAGCGGCCCGACGTATGGCAAGTCTTGAGCCAGGCGTTCGATAGTAGGCGCTGATTCCCTATCAGGTCTGACGCCCTTGAATTCTGCCTCGCTTTGTTCGGCTACTTCACGGCACAGTCTGGACACCATGCGGAAATAGTTGGGAATGGAAATGTCAGAGCCATTTAGCTTTACTGAACGCCGGGCAGCTCTTCCGAGAAAGCTAGCGAGCGTAGCCTGTCGCATCTCGGGAGAGTGGACCAATCGGTGTAGAACAAGGGTGGCAGGGATGCGGCCAAGCACGAGAGTGATCTCATTCGCCGAAAGATTTGCATGTTCCGGCGCCATCGCCGAACGAATGCCGGCGTAGGGATCCAATTCGATCGAATTCTCAGGCAATCCTTCTCGGTCAGCGGCGCCAGCCACCGTCTCCTTGCTGTCCGCACCGATCAGCGACTCAGTCTGCATTTGCGTCTCAAGTTCTGGCGCTTCCCGGGCTGAGGAAGCATGCGAAGCCTTCCCAACTCCACTCTCAGTCGCCGCATGCCACATCAGCATATTCGGTATAAAACCGTGAAGGTCGCTATTCTTAGCAGGTGCGAACTTGCTCCACCGTTGCTTTGGAACGTGGAAGCCAAAAGGACTGTTGCTCACTGCCTGATCATACACAAGTGTTTTGACCGTAGAACTGCTGGAAGGCACAGGTCCACCGGAACCGTCGAAGTCCCAGACCTCGTTCAGGATTCCCGGCAATCCTGCCATACCGCGGCGCAGCGTTCCCAGGAGGGTTCGACCAAAGCTGAAGGACGATAAGACGATGTTCTCCACTTTATGTTGCAACGTCTTCCCCTCGCGCAGCCGCTGTTCGAAAGTTTCAAGATTGACGGACGAACGGAACCCAGGAGCGAGACTTCTTGCAGCCTCAACGCCATTCACAATAACGGTTAAGATAGACTTCCAATTCGAAGTGAAAATGCCACCCGAAGCATAGGACGCGTTGCTAAAAAAGGGGACGACGAGAATCTGGTTGGAATTGGCGGCAGAAAATTGGAAGCCGAGATTCTGGGCATATCGGAACAGCTTGGGCCACTCGCCGCCCCTGCTTTGATAGTCGCTGTCCTTCATTCCTGCGTGCCCTGGATGTGGATGGCAAAATATGTTCACCGAATTGAAGGACTGAATGTTCCGCTTGTACGCGATGCCATACCAGTTCGGCCCCTGTGGCGTATCAATCGTCATGCAGAGAACCGAGATAGCGCAGGTTGGGGCGGTGAATTCAAGTGGTTTCGACACGTCACCTAGAACGCTAGGCGGATCGACGAGCCATGGTGAATACACGATGTCTCCAGTGCCCTGATGAACCGGATCACAGGGGGGGAAATCAATGAATTGAAACCTGGATTGAAGTATTGAACTCTTCCCCTCCATCTCGGCTTGCGTCTCGCCGGCGTTCCCCAGCTGAAAAGGGCCTTCGGAAGCACCCGGCGTCTCATGGGAAGCCTGCGGGAACTGGCTGGCTAATCGCGGCGTTGCCAGAGTGCTTTGTCTAACTTGAGTATCGTCTAACAGCCGAGGGTCGTATTCTTCCCACTCTTGTAAATTTCCTTCGCTCATTGAGAACCCGCCCTTCCAACAAGCAGGCATGCGGAGCATTGAATGTCTGCCGCCCTGATGCCCCGCCAATTTGCCGAAATAGTCCAGGTAAGATGCCTCCCCGGAGGTCTATTTGAAAGGCTATTGTTTAGGGGCCGCGTGCCCATTCGGGCGTCCCGCCATTAATTGTGGATGCGGCGTCGGTCGTTTCGCTGCTGGCAGAGACATACTCTTTGGGTGTGGTACCACGGAAACAGTCTGCGACTTCAGATCGCGCCCGGTAGCCAGCGTATATTGGTCAATCACCTTCTCGGCATTTTCAGAAATGGGGCTGGGTGGGTAATACAAACCCTGGGCGAGTGCGGGATTGTTGTAATTACCACTTTCTATCTGCTGCATCAGTTTGGAGAAAGGCGCAGCGAGGTCAAAAAATGGCTTTGACTTTGGATGGGCTGACATTCCAATACGCTCCGCTATCTTCTGCAGTCTCATCTCCGGGCTCGAAGCGGTGGCTTTCAAATCCACCACTGCGGGCGAATCGTAAAGAACTGCGAGATGTAGGTAGGACATAACTGAAACTGCTCGAAACTCTTCGCGCGAAAGATTGCCATTGAGCCGGCGGGTGGCCATCATGTCGTAGATCCGGCGCGCTAGAGTGGAGATGACCGTCTGGTCCGTGTCCTTGGGTCCGCTAGTGTTGGAAACGTTCACGATCCCCCGCCACACTTCACGGGCAAAAGCTTCAAAGGTTGGAATGAAGTCGCGATTCGAATGGGCCGGTTTTTGATACGGATGTTGGCCGGCAATCTCCGCAGCATGGGATAGATCGATTCCGAACATCCAGTAGTAAGTTGACAAACGGTTGGCAACTTCGTCGCGCCGCGTGCGCCCGGATGTTGTCCAGACCATCGACGGCACAGCGTCTCCATAGATTAGGAATTCGAGATTACGCCAGAAAAGTTGGCTCGGAGGAGTCGGAGTCTCGAGATCTTCGCTTAACATATAGGTTTCCAGCACTTTGTTAAATATTTCAAAGATCCTGGTATTCTCGATGATATACGCGTAGATCAGATGGTCCCAATACGTGGGGTGCGTTGGTAGGATGGGGGGGGCACTTACTCCCGACAGCCCCGGCTGTTGTAATGGGGATACGAAGTCCGCCTGCGACATTCCCGCCGGCAATGATATCAACAGTGGGGCCGGAGGGCCGATCGTTGGCCAAGAGTACCCAGATATGAAATTGGCAGAGTTCAGGATCGGATAGGCGATGTCCGCAGGCCAGGGAACAAATGGAGAAACCGCACTAGAACCGGCCTTGTTGTTGCGATTTAGCCAGACCGTTTCAACAATCGCGGAAGTCTGCAGTGGATGATACACGAAAAGACTATTGATTTTATTCAGGGCATTCGTTCCGGCGACAAGTTGGCGAAACATGATTGTTATCCTTTCATTGATCCAATTTGTTGTGATTGTGTTTGTGGTGTGGAGGCACGGCTCGACTATAGAGTTCTTGATCTAACGTTTCGTCCGGACCACGCAGGCTATGGTCTAGCCGCAAGAGATCCCCGAGGCTTTCCTTCTGTCTTTCACTCAGAGAGCCTCCGAATCTTTCTAGGATGGCTTTTTCGGTAGCCTCCAACTGTTCCAGAGATTTTGCTATTTCCAGCTCAGGGTTTTCTTCGTATGTGTCGCCTTTATCGTGAACACCGTGTCTCATTGCAGTTTTCCTTTTCTTTGCCACTATTTTTTCTCTTTCCTTAAGCTGCCTTGGCCGTCATATTCCCCAACTTGATCATCCAATCCTCTTGCTGCTTTAGGACTTCAGGCCCTTTCTCCGGCTCCGTCGCGTATCGCAGTCCAGTCAGCGCTGTAAGCCGAACGCATTCGTTCCAGATCCAATGACTGGAAGTGAAGGCCGAACCGCCAGCCTTGCGTTCCATCTCACGAAGCGCGGCAGGTGCAGCGCGCTGCGGATCCACAAGCTCCGCCAGAGTTTTTCCGCGGAAGCATGGCATCGCCGTAAGGAGCGCCGCGTCCACAATCCGTGGCAGGAGCGGGAGAACCGCCTTCACGATCGGCTGAGAAAAAGGTGGAGCGTTGCGGAGCGGGTAGAGCTGCTGCCATGAGCTCGCCAGCTCGTCCCATGGCCCCATGCCGTAAAAGCGGCGGCACATCTCCACTCCAAGCTGCACGCGCAAGTAGCTTATCGGGTGCGGATCTCCAATCAGAAAGCGAAATACTTCCGCTCCACGGCCGGCCACTACATCGGATAACGCAACCACCGCTGCGTACCCGCTGTAGGCGAAGGCAAAACTGTCCGCGGCCATCTCGCTCGACCAGCTGACAACCGTCTCTACGATTTCGTTGCCCGCTCCGGCTAGTCGTGTGCGGATGGCCTCCGCGAGCGCTTCGTTCCAGCCTGTCAATCCGGCAAACTGATGGCCGCACTCGTGGAACAGAGAGGTCGTCCTGAAGCGATTGTGATAGGTCAGCCGGATGGCAGCAATGGGACTCAGCGAACCATCCCAGAGTTTTGTGCCGATTCGTAAGATTGAGGCGCCGACGCCGGTCGTGAAATACGTCATGATCGGTGGCGCCTTCATAGTCAGCGGCTCCAGCGCGCCGCGAACCGTGCGTTCCGCCATAACGTCGCACGCACGAAGCTGTAAACCGACCTCAGGATTGGCGCGAGCACGCACCGCTGCAACGTAAAAATCCACGAGCAGTTCCGTCTGCAGATAACGCTTCCGAAGCAGGGCTACCTGATCCGCCACCCTTTCCAGATCGGAACGAGAGTGGACGGCGTTGAAGCTCGCTCTCACTGCCACGGCCTCCCTCTTCAATTGTTCGCGTGCATCCTTAAGTCCGCCACGTAGAGTTACGCCAACGTACCGCTCCAGGCTCGCCCAAGCTTCCTGCGAGGCCGTGGCCTCGAAGTCGTCCAGACGCTCTGCCGCACCCTCCCAGTGATTCAGTTGGCGAAGTAGCTGCGAGCGTAGCCCGATGCTCACACGGTCCGTGATAGCCATAACTTGAGCGCTCATTGATTTAGTCTCGCAATCGTTTAATGGCGTGGCCAATGCGCTGGGTCACCTGGAACGCCGGCATGCCCTTGGGCCATCCGCCGTGGGAAAGCTCTTTGGGAATCTTTCCATGGGACAACTCTCGGAGAATCTCCATTCCCGGTATACGGGTCATCGTAATTCGCAGCGTCACTCCGTCGTGGTGTGACGCACAAGCGCGCTTAAACTCCGCGGCGCTATTCTGAAGGTACTGCGCCAACTGTATGCTAGCCCATTCGCCAATCTTGACTCCCAAGTGACGGCTCGCATGTCTAAACCAATGGGGCGTCATATGGTTCAGGTTCGGCTTGTCGCTAATTAAATGGATCCGTCGCGAAAGATGGTGATGCATGCCCGCCATTTTGATCGTTTCCTCGGTACGCTTGATCAGCGGCTTAAGATGGGCGAAGGCGGCAACCGCGTTGTTGGCCTTTCCAAGGTCCGCCGAAATTCGCTGGCAAAGTGGCTCGCTGAGGTACAGCCACAGCCGGATCTCTCCGCGAAGCAAGTTAATGAAGACTTCAGAGTGGACGTGGCGAAGGTGGCGGTGACGGCGGCCCTGCGGAGGCTCGATTCGGTAGAGCCTCTGGTTAACGTGAAGTTTTTCCGGGTTGGATAGATAAACTCCGGGAGTGGGACGCCTGCCAAGGCTGGCATTCTGGCCCAGCAATACCCCTGCAGCCTGCGGCGTGAGTGGATGCAACTGAGACGCCGGGAAACCCTCGGCGCGAGCGATCGAGCTGGCGCGAGTCCCAGGAAGTGCTTGGTATAAGGTTACATTCCCCTTGTAGGGGCGCCCGTCTGGGTGGCCGTACTGATCTCGCAGATGATCCTTTAGCGTGCTGCTACCAAAAGTGTCGACGGAATCGGCGACACGTGAAGGAATCTCTACCGGAACCGCATCGCTATACTTTGCGTATCTCTTGCGCTCCGATTTTGCAGGCATGCGCGTCCACATGCCATGACGCTCGGCACTCTCGCGCAATTCTGGCTTGATCATGGAATTTGGAAAGTAAGAGGCGGCGGCGTTTTCGAATGCTTCATGCACCGCGTCGGTCAGCAAAGTCTCATTCTCCAGCACGTGAGGAGGGAGCTCAGCGACGCTGTTCACCGTCTCCTCAATCGTCGCCGCGAGCGCTTCGGCAGCCATGACCCGTGGCTCTGGGTAGTTCGTTTCCAGACCGAAGATACGAAGACCAGCATCCGCGATGGCCGGCGCCAACAGTCCGGCGGCATTCTGTCCGATGAGTGGCTTAATCAGGCCGGCGAGCAAGCGTCCGAGAAAACTAACAAGTTTTGGCCGGCCAATTATCGTGATTGCTGTCTTCGCGGCAGGCCAAATGACCGCCGGAAGGAATTGTTCCATGATCGGCTGTGCGCTCTCACCTGGCTGCAGCTTAGAAAGCTCCTTGACCAGCTGCGCACGTGTGTTGTCCAACTCCGGAAGTAGAGCAGGAAAGCTTTCCCCTTCGCCGTAACTGGAGACTTGATGATCTATCTCGGCTTCGTCGCTCGTGAACAGAAGCTGCGCCACGTGCACGTCAAACTCGGCCTCCAGATGTGCTGCATCTGCCGCCGCCGGCAGCGCTTCGGCCTCGGTCTGTTCGTGTCCCTCGATTTCTCTCTCGTGCGTCTCGCCGATGGCTCGGAATAGCTTGTCCGCCAACTGCTGCCCGAGGGGGCGCAAAGTTGGAGGAAGTTGCCCGAGGGCGAACTTGACCACGTGCTTAAGCAAAAACTTGCCCAGCGCCTTCAGCGGCTTCAGCAGGGGACCGAGGGCGAGCTTCGCGACAGCTGACAATCCTTTCCCAGCAAGCTTTACTGCGCCCTCGACTCCCTGTTTGGCGAGCTTCACTGCACCGGAGACCAGCCTGCCGGCTTTGCGGAGCAGCCCCCCAAGGAATTGTTCTGAGGCCGGGGACATTGGAACTCCACTAGGCATCACTTCATTGGAGATCCGATCAATCTCCGTGTCCGTCAGCGACTCTGCTTCATAACTCTCCAACCGCTCGAAAAAGTGATCCAGCATCGCTTCGGCTTGCGCGGCCAGAGGCTCGAAGTGCTCGTTGAGCAGGTGTTCGGCAGTCGCATCGCGCGTCTCTCGATCTCCATACTCGCCAGCAAGCTGCTCCGAATGCGCTTCCAGTGCCTCGTCGGCCAGTTGTTCCAGGGCTTCGCGAAAGAGAGTGTCTTTCAGTTCCGCGGTGATCTCACTAAATTCCGCGACTTCCGGTGCCGCCGCCTCAGACTCTCCAGCCTCTGTCGACTCACCGGGAAGAAATGGCGTGGTAAACTCCCAGTTCCCGATGAGCGTCTCGTCGAGAAGCGACTCGCGTAGTGGTTCCTCCAGCTCTTGGATCCGGGGATCTACAAATGGTGTTTCAGCAAACGCCTGCTCTCCATATGCTTCCGATTCTCCCGAGTATCCGTCCTGCACTGTATGCGGCATGTGTCACCTTCTTCGAATTGCTACCAGCGGCGGATCTTCAAGAGGAACTGTGACTCCCATGAGCGCCACGGACAGAGACTCAATCGCGCTAAGCCGACAGGGAGGACTCCGTGGTCGCCCTGAAACCACAATTCCTTGCTCGAAAGCAGAGTCTTTCGTAAGACCCTGTGAAACGTACTCGCTGACCGTTTCACTACTTCCGCAGACGCACAATGTCATTTCAGTTTGAAACTGTCTGTGCGACATCGCACAGACGTGCACTAAAAACTGGAGCAAAAGAGACCGTGACAAATTGTGAGAGCGGTGCCGTATGTCCCACATTTTTCAGCACGAGGATAATTCCTCAAATCACCTCTTATCGAATCTTCCCGTTGAGGACTATGCTCGTCTTGTTCCCCATCTTCGCACCGTCAAATTCTCCTTGGGTGAGGTAGTCGGCCAAGGAGCGCGGGACTTTGGCTTTGCTTACTTTCCGACGACCTGTGTCGTTTCCTTGGTTTGCGACATGGAAGACGGCGCCACTGCTGAAGTGGCATTGGCCGGAAACGATGGCGTACTGGGCACCTCGCTTTTCCTCGAAGGGCACGCCACCACCAATCGAGCCATTGTTGGCATCGCCGGAGAAGCATTGCGTATGGAGGCGCGGGTTCTCCGAGATCATTTCACGCGCGGCGGTCCTTTTCAGCGCGTCCTTTTGCGATACACCGGCACGCTCATCAATCAGATCTCGCTAACCGCTGCTTGCAATCGCAAACACACGCTTGAAAAACGCCTGTGTCGCTGGTTGCTTTTGATCCGGGACCGCGTTTCTTCTGACGAACTAATAATGACGCAAGAGTTTATCGCTAACATGTTGGGTGGCCGCCGGGAAACCGTAACCGTCGCCGCGGGACGTCTTCAAGATGCGGGTCTCATCCATTACACTCGCGGCCATCTCCGCATCGTGGACAGAAAACGGCTCGAAGAGACTGTCTGCGAGTGCTACAAGGCCGTCAGCAGCGAGTGCAATTGCTTGCTTACTGCGAACACGGAGAAATACGTCAGTGTGTGCGCGAAGCCACGCGCAGAATTCGCATAAGTAAGGCCCTGAGTTGGTTGAAGTTATCTGGCGCCGTAACGCGAATATTTTCACCAAGCTCTTCTTCTGCACCTTCGGGAACAGCTTCCAGGGAGAAGATAACGATTGGAGTTTGCTGGGTCAGGACGCTTCTTCCGCGTATTCTCTGCGCTGTTGCTATCAGCTGCTTCAGTGTCCCCTCCAGAGATATGAGTATCAAGTCGGGGTGGTTTCGCTGAATCCGGTCGACAGCTTCATCTTCATCTCTCACTGCGTCAACCCAATAGCCATCGCGCTTCAGCAGCTCTTTGATCGCGTCGCGAGTCTCTTGGACCTCCTCAATAATCACAATTCTCGACCTGGGCGCGGTCCTTGCAATCATAAACTTTTGTGTATTTCCTTCCCCTTGTACGGGACTACACGATTCGAAAACAGATTTCAGTGCGGCAGACCACATTTCTCTACATTGTTTTGCTCTTTAGACACGCGCGAAGATGGATAGTGGTGGGCGCTGCCCTGAGTGCATTCACGACAGTGTGAATACACCCTGGACGGTCGAATCCCTGGCCGAGAAGCGGCGGGCATGTCTCGCTCCGCATTCGCAGCCCGTTTTAAGGAGCTGCTCGGACAAACGCCACTGGAATACGTAACCGAATAGTGAGGGTATTGAACCAAAATCCACTGCAGTCTCGAATTTGAGGGACTTGGACGATCAACGCCCGTAACCGGACAACTGAAATCGGTCCAAAACCAATTGTCCGATTAAGCGCTGATAAGGTTTGAACGCACAACCCTCCAAGAATTACTGCAGCTTTGCGTACTCAGCCTTGGCAGCGATAAGGATCGGAATGTCGGGGTCAGCGTCCTTCCAAGTGACGAAAAAATTATCGTACGCTTTGCGGCTTTTCTCGCGGTCCCCTTCCATGGCATAGGCCTGCGCGAGGCCGAGTTGCGAAAGCGGCTTAAAGGGTTCCCAATCCGGCCAACCCGGGTTGTCAATCACGGTCTGGAAGTCGGCGATAGACTTGGCCTGATCTCCAGCGGCCATATAGGCGCGAGCTCGAGTGTAGAAGACCACGACATTGTAACCCGGCGTGACGGGCGCAAGTAAGTCCACTGCGGCCCTCGGATTTCCCCGCGTTCGCTGGATGACGGAGTGAGTGACGGGACGGAGGACCTTCTGCTCGAAAGTGTTCTCGGGGAACAGTTCATTCAGTTTCGCGGCGAGTGCTTCTGCGGCGGATGTGTCCGCGGCCTGCCCGAGAGCGTGCGAGCAGTGAAAGAGTCCGGAAGCGCTATGATTCCCGGCTTCGTCGGCCTGGGCGCACAGTTTGCGGGCTAAGTGATAGTTCCCAAGGTAGGCCTCCTCGTCGGCATGGTAGGCGAGCGCCTCGGCAACGTCTTCCATTTTGTTGGCCTTCCTCTGACGACTAATCAGAGCGTCACTGAGGGAACGAAGTGTCGCGACGTCGCCGCGAAGGAATGCCATGTGCATCTGGAGATGGACCCACGGCCCATCCTCGCCGGAAGTTTCGCGAGCAAGCCGGTCCATGGTAGCGGTATCGTGCTCGAGCTATATACGCTTAAATGAAATCACTTTTCAAAAGGCAACAAGCACCGATCTGAGCGATTCAATTCGGACCGATTTCAGACCGGGGGGCGCTTGTGGACAGCCAATTGCTTACTCGGTTTCCGCCACGAAGACTGCAGTAGTGAGCGCGGGAACTGTAGCCGTTCCAGCTTTGGAGTTAAACGTCGACTGTCTTGTTGTTGGATCGATCGAGTTTCGTTGCACCGGGTGCAGATGCAAAGCCAAGCCCTGCAGCCGGCTGTCGGTGAAGGTCACCGCCGCATTAGTTGCGTTGAAAATCACCACGATGTGTTTGTACATTCCGTAGTTCCCGCCATTGGCGTCCAACTTCATCACGATCAGCCCCGGCGTCTGGTTTTGCCCGGTGTTGAGGAAGGTGAGATTCCGCTGCACTTCCTCAAACGTCGCCATGCGGAATAATTCCGAGCTGTAGCGAATCTTCAACAGTTCGCCGAACGCCGCTTCACTGTAGGCAATATTTGCCGGAAGTGGCGTATAAACCGGGTTACTGAGTAGCGGCGTCATGATCGGCCACTGTCCCTGGTTCTGGCTCGCAATGGGCAGGCCGATCCCCCAGTTTGCTGTCTGGCCGCTCCAGTCGATCTTGTTAAACCAATCGCCGGAGTCATAGCTGTTCTGGTCCATGTCCTTCGAGCGCAGCAGATCATCGCCCGCCTGGAAGAAGGGAACTCCCTGCCCCAGAGTGACTAAACTCATGCCCATGACCTGCCTCCGAGAACGCGTCGCGATGCTGTCGCTAAAGCTCGACTTCAGCTGCACCGCGTCGAAGAGATCCTGATTGTCATGGACGGAGGCGTAGTTCACCGCTTCGAGCGGACTCTTCGTATATCCGGTCGGTTGCCCGTTGTAGCTCACCTGGGCTCCCGTTACGGTCGCCCCGGCGCTGTCCGTGAACGAGTAGTCGCGCAGATTTCCCGTCAGCCCTATATCGATCCAGTCGGAGTATTGCAGCAATTGAGCTTGCTGCTGGGTCGGCGCAAGACTGCCATTGGTAAAGTCGCTGGAGTCGGTGAAAAGTCCGGTGGCAAAGCCCTGCACCCGCTCATCAGTAAAAGGGCTGCCGCCGCGAACGCCATCTCGGATGCGGTCGTTGAAGGTCCCGATACCAAATCCATAGAGATTGATCTGCGAAGCATTGGGCCCTATCTGATTGTCGGCGGTGTCGCCAAAATTGAAGCCTTCTCCATACAGATAGATCTTGGCTCCGTCCACGCCGTCTTTCTCCAGAGTAAGCGCCTGCAGCGCCTGCTGAATGTCCAGCATGTTGTACGTGAACATGAAGCTCATGATGTCGAAGCGGAAGCCATCGATCTTATATTCCCGCGCGTTCAGCAAGAGCGTGTCAATGATCAGCTTTTCCATCATCTTGTGTTCGCTTGCCGTATCCGGGCAACACGAGGCAGTCTCGAGTGCTCCATTCGCATCCAAGCGGTGATAGTAATTGGGCACCACTTCGTCGAGATTGGAGTTGGGACCTTCCCCGCTGGCATTCGTGTGGTTGAAGACCACATCCTGTACGACGCGCAGCCCAGCTTTGTGCAGTCCATCCACCATCACCCGGTATTCCCGCACGCGGTTATCCGGATTGATCGCGTAGCTGCCTTCCGGCGTCATGTAGTGCACCGGATCATAGCCCCAGTTGTACGCAGGACTTGTCTGGCTGGCGGTAACAGCTGCCTGCTGCTGCTGGCCGTCCGGCGGATATTGCACCAGACCGGTGGGAATGATCCATGTGGATTTGTCTTCATTGACGCTGGCGAAGTGGAAGGACGGCAGGATATGCACGGCCTTGAGCCCGCTTGCGGCCAGAGACCGAAGATGTGTCATTCCGTTGGAGTTCTGGTCATCAAAAGCCTCATACAGTCCGCGATGAGCCGGTGGTACCGTGAGGTCGTTCACGCTGAAATCGCGAATATGCAGCTCGTACAAACTCATGTCCCTTAGGCTTCTTAGCGCAGGTGAACTATCCTCGTCCCAGCCTGCAGGCTTCGTCTCGTCGGAGTCGAGGTCGGTGATTCTGCTCTTGGCGCCGTTCAACGCGATGTCGACGGAATACGGATCGCTGGTTACATTGGTGTCCACGGCTGAGTCCGATGGGACCCAGACGTTTACGCTGTAAAGGTAGTATTTATTTTTCCAACTGTCCGGTCCGCCTGCTACCCACACGCCACTGTGTTCGTGCATCGGTATCACGGCGGAAGGCGTCGTATCCAATTCGTGATCGAAAACTTGCAACGAGACGCTCTGCGCGGTTGGCGCCCATAGCTTCAGCTTCACTCCCCAGTTTTCGTCGTCCTGCCAGTCGCTCCAACCATTCTCTCCATGATGAAACACAACGCCGAGCTTGCCTGGGTAGTAGTAAAGATCATCCAGCACGCCCGCGATCTGCATCCCCGTGGCGTACTGAAGCGTTCCATTCGAGCCGATCACGGAAAGCGCGAGCTGTCCCTCAAGAACCGTTTGCAAGCTTGAAGCCTGAGTATTTGCCGGTAGTTGAAGAACGGCGTACCCGCTCAATTGCGGATACCGCAGCAATTCCTCCGCAGTCAGGCTTCCGCCCGGAGTCAGAGGAATGTTTGTGCCTCCCGTGATCCCGGTTGTGGTCACAGACAGTCCGCCCGTCAGACTCCAGCTGATCGCGTAACTATCCCCACTCTGCGCAAATTGCGGCTGTATTGCCACCCGCTGGCGATCGAGCCAGTACGCTTGCTCCACGTTCAGCAGACTGTCCAGGATCTGGGTCGGAGTCGGCGTCGCAGTGAAGACCGTCGTGTTCCCGGAAATCGCCCAGGCCTGTGTGAACGTTCCCGCATTCAGATACATGTTCGGCCCCGGGTCTTTTACTCCGGTCGAGATGTTGTGGATGATGAATCCCAAGTTCTGGGCATTGGGAATCAGGCTGATGTCGAAGTACGCGCCGTAGGAGTCCGTGCTGGTCACTCCGGTCAGCCCGTCGTTGTAGTCGCCGGTGTATTCCGCCGTATCTTCAAACGCATAAACGGTCCAGTTCGCGTAGTCTCCGTCCGGCCGGTAGTAGTGAATGCGCGCATACCCGGGCAACAGCGCCGAGGGATTGCCTAAACTGGGCTGGCTCTTGTACAGCTTGCCGATTCCCGTGTAGCCCCAATACTCAAAGCCCTCCGTGGACGGATCGACGAACTCGTTCGGCCCAGGGTCTTTCTGATCGCCGCCCGGCGCCGAGGGATTGTGAATAATCAACCCAAGATTCTGGGCATTGGGGATAACAGCCACATCAAAATACACTCCATAGGCATCGGAATTCGTTGGAGGTACGAGCCCGCTGTTGTAGTCGCCCGTGTACTCCGTCGTGTCGTAGAAAGCATAGATCGTCCAGCCTCCATAATTGCCGTCCACACGGTGATAATGCACACGGACGTATCCCGGCAGCAGTGCAGTCGGATTCGTTAGGCTTGGCGCGGTGGTATACAGCTTGGCTATCCCGGAGTAAGCCCAAAATTCATTTCCCTGCGTCGCGGGATCGACGAACAAATTGTTGGGCGTGTCCTTCTGGTCCCCGCCCTGCGCCGTCGGGTTGTGAATAATGATCCCCACTTCTTGCGCTCCGGTGGTCACTCCCACGTCAAAATACACACCAAAGCTGTCCGTGCCCGTCACCTGCACGGGCCCGCCGCCGTAGTTGCCGGTGTTTTCTGTGGTGTTATCAAACGCGTAGATCGTCCAGCCGCTATATTTGCCGTCTGGCCTAAAGTAGTGGATGCGCATGTCCCCTGATGGAATGGCAGGATCGGCCGCCGCTAAGGTTTGGCCAGATGCGACTATGCTTAACAGAACTATGACGATGTAGAATCCAACCTTGCAAAGCCGGTGCTGCGTGCTAATCCAGAATTTCATGGGTGGTTCTCCCGAAGGCGTCGGCTGGTTTCGTCTTGCGTTTGCGTTAAGGACGCCTTCGTTCGCGCTCGCCTGGGGTTCCCGAGGACAGGCCGCGACATTATGAAAATAGCCGTTTAATGTCAAGGAAATTGGCCGTCGTTCTCTTTAATCCCTGGAAAGAGAAGGCCGGCGCCGCGTCGTCGAACCTGCGTTATCTATCCTCAAAGCAAATTCTGAATATCGATACGGAAGGCTGCCGATAGATAGATCGCTGCGGATAGCTATCTCTTGAGACGGCTTTGAGGAGGCGCGTGGCAGGCAGTTCTTGAATTCTTGTGTGGTAGCATCGCTTTTATTTGCGGGAGTGTCATGCGGCTTTGTTGCGTGGAATGGGCGATTCCCCTTCTGATGTTTGCGTTGGCGTGGAACGCTGAACTTGCTTCGGCTCAAGATGCGCTGGCCCAAGACGCGCCGGGCAAAGATGCGCTGGCCCAGTCTGCTGTGGCCAGTGATTTTGCCGGGAGCGTGGACATTGGGAATGGGCGGAAACTTTATTTGGAGTGCCGCGGGGCAGGGGCGACGACGGTTGTGCTGGAATCTGGATTGAGGACGCGCGGGGATAATTGGAGCCGGGCGGATTTGTTGCCACACGGCGGAGAACCGGTGATGCAACAGGTTGCCAAGTTTGCGCGGGTGTGCACGTATGACCGGCCGGGGACGACACTGAATGCCGGAGAGCTCAGCCGCAGCGAGGCTGCACCGATGCCGCGGACGGCGGTAAACGTGACGCGGGATTTGCATATGCTGCTGCGGGCGGCGAACGTGCCGGGGCCATTTGTGCTGGTGGGACACTCGTTCGGTGGATTGTTTGTGCGGCTTTATGCGCTGATGTATCCGGAAGAAGTGAACGGGCTGGTGCTGGTGGATGCGCTTGCGGAACAGATTAAGCCCCTGTTTAGCGCTGGCGATTGGGCGACTTTTCTGGCCTTGAATTCAGGGCCACTGCCTGGATTTGAAGATTACACGGCTTTGGAAAATATTGATTTTGATATGAGTTTTCAACAGATCGAACGGGAACTGACGAATCCGAACAATCCGCCACCGAAAAAGATTCCTGTAGCGATTCTAGTGCGAGGCTTGCCGGTGAAATTGCCGTCGAGCGCGCCTGCAAGATTTGGCGGCGTACTGGAAACCGCGTGGCGGAAGTCGGAAGATCAAATGGCGGTTGTGGTGCCGCATGTCGAAATTGTGATCGCGAGGAAGAGCGGGCATTATATTCAACTCGATGAGCCGGGGCTGGTCGTTGACTCCATTCGTAAAGTCGTGCGTCTAACATCCTTTCGATGAAGGAGCGACTTATGAGTTTCGATCCATTGGCGGCAGGTCCGATTGCGACGACGATTTCGCCATGGTTGTCGTTGCGTGGCGGGGCGATGGCCGTGGAGTTTTACAAGGCGGCTTTTGGGGCAGTAGAAGTTTATCGCGTGGAATCGCCGGACGGAGAAGTTGTGGCGCGAATGTCCGTGGATGGCGCGGAGTTTTGGCTCAGTGATGAGTCACCTCAGCTTGGAAACGTGAGCTCTGAAGCCGTAAAGGGAACGCCGGTACGAATGATTCTTATCGTGACGGACCCGGACGCATCATTTAAGCGGGCGCTGGCAGCCGGAGCGAAAGAAATCTGCGCCGTAAAAAACGACCACGGCTGGCGGGTGGGCCGGCTGGTCGATCCCTTTGGCCATCATTGGGAAATGGCCCGCAAGATTCCAACTTAATCAGGGCTTCCTGCCTCAGATTCTCTGCAAGCGCAACTCTCCACCGTCTTCTTGTCTTACATCGTGCCATACGCCGACAAAAGCGACGCTATTGCGCCGAGCGCGTCAGCGTGACGTAGGAGGACAGGCTGTAATGTGCAGGCTCTTCGGTGGCTTCAGCATTGGCTTCGCCGGTGAGCTTGCCATTGCGTTGCCAGAGTTCGAGGTGCACGGAGTGATTGTGCATTTTGGCGTCGGGCGTCGGAATAGCAGCAGCGAAGCGGGCGTTGAGCATTTTGTCGTCCCACTGCGCGTCGTTGAGAAGAGTTTCAAGTTGGTCTCCTAGTTTGACGTGGATGTCGCCATCCGGTTGAAAAATGAGCGTTAGCGGGACAGTTCCCTGCCAGGTGCGCAGAGTTCCGGCCCAGGTGCCGACGAATTCCGGCGTGGGATGGTAGAGATTCTTCGGGGCTTCGGGAGGCTTGGCTTCGGCCGCGAGGGCTTTCCCGTAGCGCGGCACGAGCGCGCCGGTGATTTCGCGTTCGATTTCGGGTACGGCGCCAGTGCCGCTGGCGTTGGTGAGCACGACAACAGCGAGATCCTCATCGGGATAGAGACGCATCACGGTGCTGACGCCCGGCATACCGCCGCTGTGGCCATACTCGAGCATGCCGTTCTTATCGCTGCCGTAGAACCCCAAGCCATAGAAAGTGTCTGCGTTCATGTGCGAGATGCCTTTGTGCATGAGGTCAATGGTGGCGTCGTCGAGAATAGCTTCCTGTCCGGGGAGGTGATCTTTCAGGTGAAACATGGCGAAGCGGATGAGATCGTGAGCGCTGGAATATATCGCAGACGCGCCGAGATGATCGAAGGTGTAGTACGGCAGCGGGTGCAGCTTGGAGTCATAGCGCGCGGCGGCGAAGTGCTCGAGGCCGGGGCCGATGCCGGAAGACGTGTGCGTCAGCCCAAGCGGAGCAAACACAAGCGTCTGCATGGCGTCGGCATAACTGAGGCTGGAAATTTGCGCGGCGATTTGGCCTAAAATGCCGTAGCCGAGATTGGAATATTGGAAGCGTTCACCGGGAGCGTTCACCAGGTTGCCGTAACGAAGAATAGTGTCCTCCATCGGCGGCGCACGATAATTCTCGTTGTCGTAAAAAAATTGCCAGTGGAGCGGGAGGCCGGACGTGTGGCAGAGGATGGTGCGAATCGTGGCGGCAGAAGCATCGCCGGCAAGGCCGGTGAGCTTCGCGGCGCCAAGGTAATCGTTGGCGGGGGCGTCGAGATTGATCTTGCCCTTTTTGACCAGTTCCAGGATGGCGGTAGCGGTGAAGGGTTTGCTAATGGAGGCCATCGAATACATGGTGTCGGAATTCGCAGGCTGGAGTTTTTCGCGGTCGGCCCAGCCGAAACCTTGCTCCCAAATGATTTTTCCGTGCTGGGCGACGGCCACGGACACGGAGGGCAGCTGATCTTTCTGGATGAGAGCGAGAATTTTTGCGCGTGCGGCGTCAAAGCGGGGATCGGCGGCTCCCGTGCTGTCGGACTGAACGGGCAACTGCGCGTGAGCCGAATGCGGAGCGACGGCCACAACACACAAGATGATCCAAAGGGTTACGGACGGGCGCGGGACACGCGCTGCGAATTGGGCCATGATTCCCTCCGAGACAGATTTGTAGCGGGCTACGATAACTCAATAGTGGAAAAGTGCAACAAATGTTTCCTGGTGTAATTTTGAAAGTGGAACTTTGAAGATGGGGCGGGCTGAAACCCGCTCCCACATTTCTTCCTGCGGGCTATCCGACGGTCTGCATGGTGGAGACTAATTCGGGGATTTCGATTTTGATCAGCGTACCTTGGCCGGTGCGGCTTTCGATTTGCAATTGAAAATCGGTGCCGTAGAGGACGCGGAGGCGCTCGCGCACGTTGCTCAGGCCGATGCCTTCGACATAGACATGCGGCATTTTTTCTTCGGATATGCCGACGCCGTTGTCTTCGATTTCAATGTGCAGGCGGCCGTCGCGGTTTACGGTGCGCAATTGGATTTTGCCGCCGTCGAGTTTTGGCGCGAGGCCGTGCTTCAGGCAATTTTCGACGATGGGTTGCAACAACATGCTGGGTACGAAGGCTTCGAGTGTTTCTTCGTCAATGTCCTTGACGATGTCGAGGTTGTCGCGGCCAAAGCGGGCGACTTCGATATCGAGGTAATCGTCGATAAACTCAATTTCTTCGCGCAGCGGGACGAAGGTTTCGTGCTTGCGAAGAAGGCGGCGCAGGATGTTGCTGAGTTTTAGCACGACCCCGCGCGCGTTGTCAGGATCGAAACGAATGAGCGCGGAAACGGTGTTCAGAGTATTGAACAGGAAGTGCGGGTTGATTTGTCGCGAAAGCGCGTCCATGCGGGCTTTCAGCAGGAGCTGCTGATGGCGCTCGAGGTTCATCTCGATGCGCGTGTTGTTCCAGATTTTCAGCGGTGCGGCCACGGACATGAGCGTGGCGATGACCGTCAGTGCCAGCCACCAGTCCCACTGTGCGTGAATGGCGAAGAGCCACTTCGGCTTGGTGGCCTGCACGAGCGCGACGCGGCCCAGTTCGAGCAGAACGCATGCGGCCAGTGGGGCCATTTCCCAGGACAGTTGCGCTTTTTTCAAAAGGCGGACGACGGCTCTTGGAATGTTGAGAAAAGTGAACGGGCCAAAGTTCCACAGGTCCTCTTTGTTGGGGATAGCCTGGCGAATCAAGCCCCCAAGCAAGCCTGCCGTCGAAGCAGCGGGCATGGCCAGCCATTCGTGCGAAATAAGCGCGGGAATGGTGATGATGGCGCCGCCGATTGGTCCCACGACGCGGCCGCCAAGCAGACCCATCAGGAACGCGCCTTCGAGCGACAGATCAGCAAAGTGGTACGGAGAACCAACGAGACGCAGAGTCACGCCGAGAATGAGCGGCGGTGTCATGAACAACATCAACTTTAGCTTTTGGTCGGGGTCGCGCTCTTCGGTGAAAAGCACGCGACGGAACGTGTTCCAGCGCGCGAGGAGCGCGGCTATCGAAGCAGCCACGCCCACCTTCAGCAACAGGGTGAATAGGAGATCGCGCACGGCTGTGGCCTTGTCCATTGTTCGTTTGCGGAGGCGCCTTGGCTTACGCTAGCCAATCGCAGAGGGGATGTAAAGCAGGTTATTCGCCGGAATTTCACGCAAAATCGTGTTGAGCCGCTCCGGGCAATTTCATAGACTTCCGGTATGCCCTACTAAAATTTCATTTACCAAGAAATTTGCGCTGGAGAAAACAGACATTTACTTCAACGAGTCTTGCTGGGGCGGGGATTCCGTGCGTGATGTGCTCCTGCCGCTCATAGCTGGGAAATATGAAGACGCGGACACCAATCAGGAAGACTGGGGATGGTTCATCTGGTTTCGGAAGGGCACAGAGCATTTAGGGATTGATATCTGCTGCGACGATCCCGGAGGAGGCGAATTCCGGATTCGGCTGAATTCCCGAAAGAAGAAGTTCTGGTTTTTTTTTAGGGATGATGTCGACACCCCGGAGTTGGAGACCATTCGCGACCTGGTCTGCAGCAAGATTCAGGATTGGGCCCGCAACTGCACGGCCGAACATCTCTAGCGCCAGAGTCGGTCCTGTTATACTTCTCCTTGCATGGCGCAAAAAACAACTCCAGGAAAGTTCCTCCGCTCAAAGCGCAAGGATTCCACAAAGAAAGTTCTCGACGATGTGCGGCTCATCGCGCACGCTGCGTTGCCGACGCGTTTTGGAAAGTTCACGATTCATGGATTCAAGGGCCAGGGTGCGAACGAAGAGGCCATTGCGCTTGTGCGTGGCAAGTTGAACGGGAAAAAGGCGCCGCTCGTGCGTGTGCACTCGCAATGCCTGACCGGAGACGTGCTCGCTTCGCTGCGCTGCGATTGCCGTGCACAGCTCGAACTTTCGCTGAAAAAAATAGGGCAGGCTGGGTCTGGAATACTTTTGTATTTGCCGCAGGAGGGGCGCGGGATCGGACTCATGAACAAGCTGCGCGCTTATCAGCTGCAGGACGGGGGGATGGATACCGTCGAAGCGAACGAAACGCTAGGGTTTGCTGCGGACGCACGCGACTACGATTTTTCCGCGCAAATCCTCAAGAAGCTCGGCGCGAGAAAAATCCGCCTGCTTTCAAACAACCCGGAGAAAGTGCGGCAACTGGAACAGTCCGGGATTCGCGTGGTGCAGCGAGTTCCCTGCCAGCCGCGCATTTCGAAGATTTCCCGCGCTTACCTGCAAACAAAAAAAAGCAAGATGGGACACTTGCTCGACGGGTTGTAAGACTAGCCGCCACCGACGAATTGAACAATTTCGTAGCGGTCGCCGGATTCCACCACCGTTTGCGCCCAGACAGGACGCGGAAGAATTTCCAGGTTGCGCTCGATGGCCACGCGGCCGGAGTCCAGCCCAAGAGCCAGCAACAAATCGGTCACCACCGCGCCGGGTTTCGCTTCCTGCTTTTCTCCATTCACGGTGATGGAGATTCCAATTTGCGTTGTTTTTTCCAAATCAGACATTCCTTCCTGCTTCTCAGTTTCAGACAGTGGGTACGCGTGACCTTGCGCGCAGCTGAAATTTCAGCTGGGCCTTGGCATTGGCGTGCTCGGTTTCGATGACCAGCGCAGACTCGGTTGCCGGAAGTTGTGCTACTTCGAATTCGAGTTGCGCGTGGCCATCCGCGCCCGTGACTGCACTGAATCGGCGGGCATCGGCAGAGCCTTCGATGTGCGCGACGACCGTGGCTCCGGCGACGGCGAATCCATCTTGCTTCTGCCGCACCACAACTTGCAAGTTCGCGCGCTTGCCGGACAGCCAGTTTCTGGAGTTGAGTAGTTCAACGCAAATGGGAAGGGCATGCAAACCATTCACATTTGCAAACGCAGCGGCTGTGCCTGCGGGATTTGCGGCACCGGGCTTTCGTGCCGGGTCCGCAGCTTCCTCTTTGCCAGGCAGAAGGGGCGAAGTCAGTTGCAAAGCGCCGGAGCGGATATCTTCGGTGACGGCACGATGCTGCTCGTCAATGCGCTTTCTTAGAATTTCCTCATGTCCGCCATCGAGCGGCACCAAATCCAGATAATTATTCATTCGACGATGCAGCACGCGCCCACGGCAGTAAACGGTGGTGTCAATCAGAGCGCTGGGCGTGCCGCGATCCTCGGTCTGAACGTGATAGACCGTGTCTCCTACCTTCACATCGGTGTTGTGCCCGAAGAGCATGGACTCGTCCAATCCTTCGCCCGGCAAACAGGCCGGAACCTTATCAATTGCTACCCGAAGTATTTTTCTCGCGCCATTTGACCGACTGCATTTGAATAGATATTATAGCGCTTCGCCCATGACCGAATCAGGCTTACAAGCGTACGCTCCGCTTCTTATACACCTGCTCATTGCTTCGGCTTTAGCCGGGGCTTTGACGGCAGCCTCGGTGCTGGTGGGATGGCGCCGGCCAAACCGCGCGAAACAGCAGGCCTACGAATGCGGCATGGAGCCGACAGGCGACGCGCGAGAGCCCTTTTCCGTTAAATTTTATTTGGTTGCGATGGTTTTCATATTGTTCGATGTGGAAGCCATCTTTTTGTATCCGTGGGCGTACATTTACCGGGACTTGATCAAGCTTGGTCCAAGTGTCGGTTTGTATGGGTTCGCAGAGATGATGGTCTATATCGCCATACTCCTGGTCGGTTACTTCTATCTTTGGAAAAAGGGCGCGCTCGACTGGCACAAGTACTAAGCTGCGTCTGAGGGCTTCGAACCGGTGACTGAGAATACCAGCCAAAATGCTAATGTTGTGGTCGAGCACCTGCGTGCGTGGAATCCCAACGCGATTGAGGAAGTGATGGAGTTTCGCGGGGAGACGACGATCGTTCTGCCGCGCAAGATTTTGCGAGGCGTCGCGGAGCGGTGCCGCGAAGACGCCGCGCTTCGCTTTGACCTGCTGACCGACGCCACCTGCGTGGACCGTTACCCGCATGAACCGCGTTATGAATTGAACTACCACCTGGTTTCCATTCCCCGCAAAGACAAAATTCGCCTGAAAGTACGGCTGTCGGGAGCGGATCCCGTCGTGGACACGCTGTGCCCCGTCTGGCCGGGCGCCAACTGGCTGGAGCGCGAGATTTTTGACTTGATGGGGATACGATTTACCGGTCATCCGGATTTGCGCCGTGTCCTTCTCCCCGACGATTTCGAAGGACATCCCCTGCGCAAGGATTATCCGGTGGAAGGTTATCGGGACGTGCCCATGGTTCCAGGGTTCAGAAAGAGTTCCGTATGACAACGGTCGAGACTGCTGCTGGCGCAACAAAAACGATGGTGCTGAACATGGGTCCGCAGCACCCTTCGACCCATGGCGTTCTACGTGTGCTTCTTGAACTGGATGGCGAGACCGTCGTCAGTGCGATCCCCGATCTCGGCTACCTCCACACCGGCATCGAAAAAAGCTGCGAGGACAAAACGTATTCGCAAGCGATCACCTTGACCGACCGGATGGACTACCTGAATCCGCTCGGCAACAACCTCGTTTATTGCCTCGCCGTGGAAAAACTGCTGGGTCTGGAAATTCCGAAGCGCGCGCAATATGTGCGGGTGATGATGGTCGAACTGCAACGCATATCGTCTCATCTGGTATGGCTTGGCACGCATGCCATCGACATGGGCGCGATGTCCGTTTTTCTTTACTGCTTCCGCGAGCGCGAAGAAATCCTGAAAATTTTCGAATTGTTTGCCGGGCAGCGCATGATGACCAGCTACATCCGTATCGGCGGCCTTGCGCTGGAACCACCGGCGGGCTGGCGCGCGGTCGTCGACCGCTTGCTGAAAATGATGCCCAGCCGCATTGATGAGTACGAATCCCTGCTTACGGGAAATCGCATCTGGATGGGCCGTTTGAAGGGTGTCGGTTACATTTCGCCGGAAGATGCCGTGGCCCTGAGCATGACCGGTCCAACGCTGCGCGCCGCGGGAATTCCCTACGACAACCGCAAAGTGTTCCCCTATTCAAGCTATGACGAGTTTGAGTTTGACGTTCCCACCCGGACGGAGTCCGATTGTTTCGCACGCTACCTCGTTCGCGTTCTCGAAATGCGCGAGAGCTTGAAGATTGTGCGCCAGGCAATGAACAAGATCACCGAGGACGGGCCCTTCAAGGCGGAAGCTCCCGGCATTATTCCTCCCGCGCGCGAAAAGATGAAAACGGAGATGGAAGCGCTCATCTACCACTTCAAGATTTTCACCGAAGGGTTTTCGCCCGCTCCCGGAGAGGTTTTCGTCACCGTCGAATCGCCGAGAGGCGAATTGGGTTGCTTTGTGGCCAGCGATGGATCGCCGAAGCCGTTGCGCGTGCATTTCCGCTCGCCTTCCTATATTAATTTGCAGGCTTTGCCGAAACTCACGACCGGCCAGCTCATATCCGACGTGGTCGCGTGTATCGGGACAATTGACATCGTACTGGGAGACGTGGACCGCTAACTCATGGAACTAACGCCGCAACTCGCCACGCGTTTTGAGAAATTGCAGACCTCCTACCCGGTCAAGCGCAGCGCCCTGATCCCCATGCTCATGTACGCGCAGGATGAGTACGGCTGCGTCAGCGACGAAATGATCGCGGAAATCGCGAAGCGCCTGGATTTGAATAATGTGCAGGTCGAAGAGACCATGGCGTACTATTCCATGCTGCACCGCAAGCCCATGGGAAAGTTTCACGTGCAGGTTTGTACGAATGTGGCCTGCATGTTGAAGGGCGGCAACGAGATTCTGGAGCGCGCCAAGAAGCGCCTGGAAATTGGGCACAAGGAAGTTACGCAGGACGGCGTTTTCTCACTGGAAGAGGTGGAGTGTATCGGCGCATGCACCGGCGCGCCTGCCATGCAAGTGAACTATGATTTCCACGAAAATCTGACGCCTATTAAGTTTGATCGCATCATCAAGGATTTGGACGGCGGCAAAGTGCCTCCGCCGGAGCCGGTGACCGCGGGCGCGCTTCACGAACGCGCACCTGGCGAGACGCCGCTCATCAGCAAACGCTGGGGCATCAAGGATTCGCGCAAGATTGACGTTTTCCTCGAGCACGATGGCTACAAGGCGCTGGAAAAAGCGCTGAAAGAGATGACGCCCGAAACGATCATTGACGAGGTAAAAAAATCCGGTCTACGCGGGCGAGGCGGGGCCGGGTTTCCCACGGGCATGAAGTGGTCCTTCGTCCCGAAAGATTCTCCGAAGCCGAAATATTTAATCTGCAATGCCGATGAGTCCGAGCCTGGCACCTGCAAGGACCGTCCGCTGATGGAAATGGACCCGCACCAGCTGATCGAGGGCATGGTTATAGCGGGACGCTCTTACGGCGCGCATCGGGGCTTTATTTACGTCCGCGGGGAATATCGCTACGTTCTGGATATCGTGCAAACAGCTGTCGAGGAGGCCTACGCGAATGGCTACCTCGGTAAAGACATTCTTGGCTCGGGCTTTGATTTCGACATCGTGACCCATACCGGCGCGGGCGCCTACGAGTGTGGCGAAGAATCGGCCCTGATGGAATCTCTCGAAGGCAAGCGCGGCTATCCCCGCATCAAACCTCCCTTCCCGGCCGTGGTCGGCCTCTACGGCTGCCCGACCATCATTAATAATGTGGAGACACTGAGTTCAGTGCCCGCCATCATCCTCGAAGGCGGAGAAGCTTACGCCAAGCGCGGCACCCCCAAAAACGGCGGCACGCGGCTCCTCTGCGTCGCGGGACATATTAATAAGCCGGGGATTTACGAAATTCCGCTTGGGATGAACATGAAGAAGTTCATCTACGAGATGGCAGGCGGCATTCCAGGCGGCAAAAAACTCAAAGCCGTAATTCCGGGCGGCAGTTCCTGCCCGCTCATGACCGCCGACGAAATTGATATCCCGATGGATTACGACTCCGTGGCCAAAGCCGGTTCGATGCTAGGCTCCGGCGGCATGGTCGTGATGGACGAAACCACCTGTATGGTGGACATGGCGCGGCGCATCATGCACTTTTATGCGCACGAATCCTGCGGCTGGTGCATCCCCTGCCGCGAAGGAACCACATGGCTAAAGAAAATGCTGGATCGCTTCCACGCTGGCTACGGCCGGCCGGAAGACATTGACATCGTCGGCGAACTCGCACAAAACATGCTGGGCCGCACCTTCTGCCCGCTTGGGGACGCCGCCGCGCTTCCGACCATCAGCATCGTCAAGAAATGGCGCAGCGAATTTGAAGACCATTTGAATGGGCGCTGTGCGTACAAGAACACGGAAGAGCTGTTGGGCGCGCGATAGGAATCCATGGCAGAAACAAAGCTGATAACCCTGAAGATCAACGACCGCGAAGTGCAGGTGCCGCACGGGACTTCGATCATTGAAGCGGCGCGGCGCATTGGCACGGAAGTGCCGTCCTTCTGCTACTTCCCAGGCCTGGCGGTGCAGGCCGCATGCCGCATGTGCCTGGTCGAAGTTGAAAAAATGCCGAAATTGCAGACCGCCTGCAGCCTTGCTGTTAGTGAAGGCATGGTCGTGAAGACCGATACCGCGCAGATACATGACGCACGCAAGGCCATGCTGGAATTTCTGCTGACGAATCACCCGCTCGATTGCCCTGTGTGCGACAAGGGCGGCGAGTGCGAATTGCAGGATATGGTTTTCCGCTACGGCGCGGACACAAGCCGCTTCGTCGAGGAAAAAATTCACCGGCCCGAAGAGAAATGGTCGGACCTGGTTTATTACGATTCGCCCCGGTGCATCCTGTGCTTTCGTTGCGTAACGGTTTGCGATGCGGGCATGGACGTTAAAGCCCTTGGCGTGGGCATGCGCGGCGCGAATAGCATCATCATCCCCAACCGCGAAGATCACCTCGAATGCGAAGAATGCGGCATGTGCATTGATATATGCCCTGTCGGCGCGCTCACCAGTGGCACCTACCGCTACAAGACGCGGCCATGGGAGATGACTTACGTCTCAACGGTGTGCACCCATTGTTCGAATGGCTGCAAGACCACGTTGAGCGTGCGCAACCACGAGATCATGCGCGCGAATAACCGCGATCTTTCCGGGATCAACGAGGATTTTCTGTGCATTAAGGGCCGCTTCGGCTTTGATTTCACCACGCATCCCGAGCGCATCAAGCAGCCCATGGTCCGCAAAGGCGACAAACTCTACCCGGTCTCGTGGGAAGAAGCGGCACAGACCGCCGCGACGCGGCTCAAGCAGGTTTACGATGCCGGCGGAAAGGATTCGATCGGTTTCATCGGTTCGAACCGCACTTCCAACGAAGAGAATTATCTGTTCCAGCGGCTGGCGCGCGCGACTTTCGGCACGAACAACCTCGACCACCACCGCACCGCCGACTACACCGGTCTGCTCACCGCGCTCGGCGACAACGCCGCCGATTCCGTTCTGACCATGAAGCACCTCGGCGAGTCGAAAGCCGTTCTGCTCGTCGGCAACGATCCCACGAACCAGAATCCGCTGGTCGCGTGGCAGATTCGCAAAGCCATCCGCCAGATCGGGGCCAAGCTTTTCATTTTGAATGCGCACGAAATCAAGCTGAAGCGCAAAGCCACGCAATTCGTCAAGGTAGAAGCAGGCCAGGAAGCGGCCGCGCTTAACTGGATGGCTCACGAGCAGGGCCGGCTGGATAGCTCGCTTGTCGAACAGCTTGTTCAGCTGCAAGCCGCTCTCGACGCCGAACCCGAAGTGGCGATTGTCTTCGGCGCGGAAATTACTGGTGCCGCGATTGCGCTGCTCGTCGCCTTCGGCTCCAAGCTGCACGGCAAGGTCCGCTACATGGCTCTCGGCGATTACGCCAATTCGCGTGGCGCCGCCGACATGGGCCTGCTGCCGGATCGCCTGCCCAGCTACGCGCATGTAGACGATTCCGCCGCGCGCGAAGGTTTTGAACGCCTCTGGGGAGGAGTGATTCCCTCCAAAACGGGGATGACCGCGCCTGCCATGGTAGACGCCGCACAGAACGGCAATTTGAAGGCACTCTACGTGATGGGCGCGAACCCGCTGGCACACTTTGGCACCCTGGGATTTGGCCGCGGCAAACTCGAGTTGCTCATCGTTCACGAAATGTTCTTGACCGAAACGGCAAAAATCGCGGACGTCGTCTTCCCCGCAGCCTCGGCCTACGAAAAAGAAGGCACCGTCACCAACACCTCCGGTGAAATCCAGCGCCTCCAGAAAGCCGCGGAAGTGATGGGCCCGCGCACCGACTTCGATCTGCTGCGCATCCTCTCCCATCAACTCGAAAAACTCGGCCTTGGCAAGGCTTTCCACTACAAAACGCCGCACGCCGTCTTCGAAGAAATTCGCAAAGCAGTTCCCGGCTATGACGTGCAGCCCACAGGGTTGCTCACCGGCGCCGCGGAATCGACACGCGTCCGCATCGCGAAGAATGGCCATGCTCCATACGATGTGCCCGTTGGCCTCATCCGCTCCGCGCACGACACCCTTTTCACCAGCGGCACTCTCGGCCGCTTCTGCACCACGATGGAATCTCTCCCGGAGGCAGAAGCGAAGCCGTGATCTCCTTCTTAACTTCCAACGCTTATTGGATCATTTGGCTCGTCAAGATCGCGCTGCTTCTTTTCATTGTTCTTACCGTCAACGCATATCTCACATGGTTCGAACGCAAAGTCGTAGCCCACATGCAATCGCGTTGGGGACCCCACCGCGTCGGCCCGCACGGCCTGCTCCAACCGCTTGCTGACGGCGCAAAATTCCTTTTGAAAGAAGATCCTACGCCCGCCGGTGTGGACAAATTTACTTATTTTCTCGCGCCGCTGATGGCGCTCGCTCTTGCGCTTACGTCGATTGCGATTATTCCTTTCGGCCCTGAGCCATTGCACATCTTCGGCCAGACCATCACTTTGGGAATCGCCGATCTGAACATCGGCATTCTTGCTCTGTTCGCCATCACGGCGCTCAGCGTTTACGGTGTCGCCCTCGCGGGCTGGTCCTCAAACAGCAAATATCCTTTGCTCGGCGGCCTGCGCAGCTCCGCCCAGATGATCAGTTACGAGCTGGCGTTGACTATGTCCGTCGTCGGCGTCCTCCTAATGGCCGGCAGCTTCAACCTCCGCGACATCATCGGCGCCCAGTCTCAGCACCCCGAGCGCGGCCTCTTGGGCTGGAATCTCTGGCCGCAAATTCTGGGCTTTATCTGCTTCTTCGTCGCCGCCGTCGCCGAAACCAACCGCGTTCCTTTCGACCTTCCCGAAGCCGAGTCCGAACTCGTCGCCGGCTTCCACACCGAATACGCCAGCTTCAAATTCGCCATGTTCTTCATCGCGGAATACACCAGCATGATCACCGTCTCCTGCCTCTGCACCATCATGTTTTTCGGCGGATGGCTCTCTCCCTTTCCCGCGAGTTGGACTTTCACGCACTACCTCCCTTCTGCCATTCTGATTCCGCTGGGCTTGTGGGTAATTTGGGACGGCCTCCGTTACGAAACGGTCTTCGGTAAACTGGTCCTTCCGGGAATCGGCACGGTTATGCTCGCCTTGGGTGCCGCCCTCATTGCCTTTCCTGCAGTAAACGAATTCATCCAGGGCCCATTCTGGCTACTCGGCAAGATTCTCGTATTCCTTTTTGTCTACGTTTGGATGCGCGGCACGCTTCCGCGTTTCCGCTATGACCAGCTCATGTCCTTCGGCTGGAAGCTGCTTCTCCCCGTTTCCATCGCTAACGTGATCCTCACCGCGTTCGTCCTCCTGTGGCGGGGTGCTCAGTGACGCCACAACTTGCCATTTTCTTCGTCCTCGCCGCTCTGGCAGTGATCGGCGCCCTTAACCTTATTCTCCAAAAACATCCCATTCACAGCGCGCTTTCGCTGATCGTGGTGATGATCGCTCTCGCAGGCCTTTATCTACTTATGGGCGCCGAGTTCGTCGCCGCCGTGCAAATCATCGTCTACGGCGGCGCCATCATGGTGCTTTTCGTCTTTGTCATCATGCTTCTGAATGCCGGCGTCGAAGAGAAGACGAATATTTCCAAGCTCGCGGGCATCGCGGGCGTTCCGCTGGCCGTCGCTCTCCTGGGTTTCATCGCCGCCGCCATCGCTCGTTCCAACGACGCCGCCCAAGCGGGAGTAGAATCCGGCACGCTGGCCAGCACTAAAGAAATTTCCACCATGCTCTTCAAGGATTTTGTCTATCCCTTTGAGCTGACTTCTTTCCTGATTCTCGTTGCAATTCTGGGCGCGATCGTTCTCGCGCAGCGGGAGAATTGACGATGGTCCCGACGAACTACTATTTGATTCTGAGCGCAATCATTTTTGGACTTGGCGTGGTGGCCTTCATCTTCAAGCGCAACGTCATCACCATTTTCATGTCCATTGAGTTGATGCTGAACGCCGTCAATCTGGCTTTTGTGGCTTTCAGCCAGGCCAAGCACCAGTCCGACGGACAGGTATTCGTACTCTTTGTCATCGTCGTGGCCGCCGCCGAAGCCGCCGTCGGCCTCGGCATCATCATTCTTATGCAGCGCGTCCGGCATTCGCTCAACGTAGAGCGCGTGGATTTGCTCAAACTCTAATGCCAATACTCGATCATCTGTGGATTATTCCGCTTCTGCCGCTGCTTGGCTCGGCCATCAACGGCCTTCTCGGCGGCAAGTGGCCCCATAACATCGTCAACAGCGTCGCTCTGGGCGCCACGGGCCTCTCCTTTGCTTGTGCGCTCGAAGCCGTCCGCGAATTTGTCTCTGAGCCTAACCATCAGGCGCTCGTTCACAGACACTTCTTCGACTGGATTTCGGCTGGCACCTTTACCGCGGGCTTCGACCTCCAGATGGACCAGTTAACCGTGGTGATGCTCCTCGTCGTCACCGGCGTCGGCTTCCTCATCCACATCTATTCCACCGGCTACATGGCGCACGAGGGCGGCTACTACCGCTTCTTCTCCTACCTCAACCTGTTCATGTTCTTCATGCTCATCCTGGTTTTGGCGGCCAACTACGTGCTTCTCTTCGTCGGATGGGAAGGCGTTGGCCTTTGCAGCTACTTGCTTATCGGTTTTTATTTCCTCAAAAAATCGGCTGCCGACGCAGGCAAAAAAGCCTTCATCGTCAATCGCATCGGCGACTTCGGTTTCATGCTGGGAATGTTTCTGCTCTTCCGCGCCTTCGGCTCCCTGGATTTCACGACCGTATTCCAGAAGGCCGCTGATCCTTCCTGGGCACATGAGCCATGGGGCCAGTTTGGCACTATGACCGTTGCGTGCCTGCTGCTCTTCATGGGCGCCACCGGCAAATCCGCCCAGCTGCCTCTCTATGTCTGGCTGCCGGACGCCATGGAAGGACCGACGCCCGTCAGCGCGTTGATCCATGCCGCGACCATGGTCACGGCCGGCGTTTACGTTGTCGCGCGCTCCCACATCCTCTTTGTCCACTCGGAAACCGCCATGGTCGTGGTAGCCGTGGTTGGCTGCGCCACTGCCTTTTTCGCCGCCACCATCGGCTTAGTCCAGACCGACATCAAAAAAGTTCTCGCCTACTCCACGGTCAGCCAACTCGGCTACATGTTCCTGGCCTGCGGCGTCGGCGTCTTTTCCGCGGGCATCTTCCACCTCATGACCCACGCCTTCTTCAAAGCCCTTCTCTTCCTCGCCGCCGGCTCCGTGATTCACGCTATGGGCGGCGAGCAGGACATGCGCCACATGGGCGGCCTCAGCAAAAAAATCAAGTACACCTACTGGACCATGCTCATGGCCACGCTCGCCATCTCGGGTGCCCCGCTTTTTGCCGGCTTCTTCAGCAAGGACCAGATTCTCCTCGGCGCTTACACCATCGAAGGCGGCAAGCCGCTGTACGCCATCGGTTTGCTCACCGCTCTCCTCACCGCTTTCTACATGTTCCGCCTGATTTTCCTGACCTTCCACGGCCAGCAGCGTTACGACGAGCATCATGTCCACGTACACGAATCGCCTCGGAGCATGCTCGGTCCGTTGGTGATTCTCGCGGTGCTCTCGATTTTCGGCGGCTGGCTCGCGCTTCCCGCGTTCTGGGGTGGCCCGGATTATTTTGCGAACTTCCTCGCGCCCGTCTTCAGCGGCGGCGAAGCCTCCGCGGCCGCTGCGGCTTCTGAAGCCGCAGCTCATTCTCTTGAGCTCCCGCTCGCCGGAGTCGCCGTCTTCACCGCTCTCCTCGGATTCGCCGTGGCCTTTTGGCTTTACATCCGCCAGCCGGGCAAACCAGAAGCCATCGCCAAATCCGTCGGCGGCCTTTACACCACTCTTCTTAACAAATATTACGTGGATGAACTCTACGCCGCCGTTATCGTCAAGCCGCTGCTCTGGCTCTCGACCGAAGTCCTTTGGAAAATCGTCGACGTCGCCGGCATTGACGGCACCGTGAACGGCATCGCCCACGGCACCACCTCCCTCGGAGACACCGTCCGCCACACGCAGTCCGGCAACACTCGCAGCTACGCCGTCTGGGTCGTCATCGGAGCCCTTGTGATCCTCGCCGTTATCTTTTTGTGGCCCTACTGGTCCGCAGCCAGGCCAGTGGCTGGGATGGTGCGCTGATGCAAACCATTCCGATGCTTACGATTCTGATTTTTCTGCCGGCCGCGGGCGTCATGGGCTTGCTTTGCTTGCGCAAGGACGACCACGAATGGATTCGCCGTTTTGCTTTCGTCGTCTCTCTCCTCGAACTTATGGCCTCCGTCTGGTTTCTTCTCGCAGGCGTGCCTCTCGGCAGCAATGGCTATAAACTCGAAGAATTTCACCAGTGGATCAGCCTCGGCCCGCATCTCGACGCCCCGCAAACCTGGATCAACTATCACCTCGGTGTAGATGGCATCAGCATGTTCCTCGTCATCCTGACGGCCTTCCTCACCGTCGTCTCCATCCTCTGCTCCTGGAAGAGCATTGATAAGCGCGTCAAAGAATTTTTCATCATGATTTTGCTACTGGAAGTCGGCGTCGTCGGCGTTTTCCTATCCCTCGACCTCTTCCTCTTCTTCCTCTTTTGGGAAGTGATGCTCATTCCCATGTACTTCCTCATCGGCATCTGGGGCCACGACCGCCGCATCTACGCCACCATCAAATTCGTTCTCTATACGATGTCCGGCTCCATCCTGATGTTGATCGGCATCCTCTGGCTCTATAACGCCACCGGCACGTTCGACCTGCCTTCGATTCAACTGGCGCTCCAGCATGGCGGTCTGGTTCTGCCCCGGAGCACGGAAACGCTTCTCTTCCTCGCATTCTTCGTGGCCTTCGCCATCAAAGTCCCGCTCTTCCCTTTCCACACCTGGCTGCCCGACGCGCACGTCGAAGCCCCCACCGCCGGGTCCGTGATTCTTGCCGGTGTGCTTCTGAAGATGGGCACTTATGGCATGATCCGTTTCTGCCTTCCCCTCTTCCCCGACGCCGCGAAGCGTTTCGCTACCCCGATCGCTGTCCTCGCCATCATCGGTATCATCTACGGCGCCCTGGTCGCCCTCGTTCAGCCAAACTTGAAAAAACTCGTCGCCTATTCCAGCGTCAGCCACCTTGGCTTCGTGGTCCTGGGTATCTTCGCTTTCCAGACCGTTTCCATGCAGGGCGCCGTCTTCCAGATGCTCGCTCACGGCATCTCCACCGGCGGGCTCTTCCTGCTTGTCGGCATGCTCTATGACCGACGCCACACGTTTGAAATGTCCCAGTTCGGCGGCTTGTGCGCCCCCATGCCGCAACTCGCGGCGTTCTTCCTGTTCGTGGCGCTCTCTTCGATGGGCCTGCCTATGCTCAACGGTTTCGTTGGCGAATTTCTGATCCTGCTCGGCACCTATCAGGTCCACTGGAACTGGGCCTCCTGGGCCGCCACCGGAGTCATTCTCTCCGCATGCTATCTGCTCTGGTCCTACCAGAAAGTTTTCTACGGCGACATCACCGTCGAGAAAAACAGGACTCTACCCGACATCTCCACGCGCGAGCGTGCGATTCTCGTGACCATGGCCGTCATCACTCTCTGGATGGGCATCGGCTCAACGTTCTTCACTGACCGCACCGCGAGCGCCAGCCAGGCCGTGATAGACCAGATGCAGCGCCCGCAGCACGCGGAAGAGGCCATCGTTCCGGCACCGGCAAAGCCCTCTCAGCCTGCGCCCGGGAGGCCAGCCAACGCCACGGGTTCAGCCATCGCGCCCATCGCCAGCGCCGCTCCCAGACCAAACTCTCTTGAAAGGCTCGGAACCCGCTAAATGTCCGCGTTCCCCAACTCCGCCGATCTGCTCCACGTCCTGCCGGAACTCATCTGGTGCGTCTTCGGCGCCCTGCTGATGCTTCTCCAGCCGCTCACCCAAAGCCGCCGTTTCCTTACCATCGTCGCGGTCATGGGCGCCATTCTCGGCGTCTGCGGCAATTTTTATTCCGTCCACAATACCGGCACGGCGTTCTCCGGCCTCATCGCTGCCGACCGGTTCAGCATTTTCTTTAGCCATCTGATTGGCCTCATCGCCATCATGGTGATTCTCGGCGCGAACTCTTACCTCGAACGCGAACGCCTCGCCGACGCGGAGTTCTACGCGCTCGTTCTCTTCGCCACCGCCGGAATGGGCGTCCTCGCTTCCGCGCAGGAACTCCTCACCGCCTTCATCGGCCTTGAAATGAGCTCCATCTCCAGTTACATCCTCGCCGGCTATCGCCGCGACGTCCTAAAGTCCGGCGAATCTTCGATGAAGTATTTTCTCCTCGGCTCCTTCGCCACCGCCTTTTTCCTCTACGGCATCGCCCTCGTTTACGGCGCCACGGGCACCACCAACCTCCTGCGAATGGACGTAACCGCCGGTGCCGAAAGCACCAGCATCCTTCTGAAGCTAGGCCTGGCACTCATCCTCATCGGCCTCGGCTTCAAAGTCGCCGCCGCGCCCTTCCAGATCTGGACGCCCGACGTTTATGAAGGCGCGCCCACGCCCGTCACGGCACTCTTCTCCGCCGGGCCAAAAGCCGCGACCTTCGCGCTCCTCCTCCGCATCTTTGCCGACGTCCACGCCGCCACGCAATTCTGGTTCTATGCCTTCTGGATTCTCGCCGCCCTCACGATGTTTGCCGGCAATCTCGGCGCCCTGCTCCAAACCAACGTGAAACGCATGCTGGCCTACAGCTCCATCGCCCACGCCGGCTACATCCTGGTAGCTTTCGCCGCGGTCACAAAGCTCTCCGCCGATACGAATATCGGTGCCGGCCCAGCCTACGCTGCCGTCGCCTTCTATCTCCTGAGCTACGCCCTCGTAAAAGTCGGCGCCTTCACCATCGTTTCGCAATTCGGCGGCGCTGGTGAAAAGCATCTCTCGCTCGATGACTACGCAGGCCTCGGCGAACGCCAACCCTTTGTAGCCGCGGCCCTATCGCTCTTCCTGCTATCGCTCTTGGGGCTGCCCATCACCGCAGGCTTCTTCGGCAAGTTCTACGTCTTCAAGGCCGCCGTGGACGCACATCTTATCTGGCTCGCCGTCCTCTTGGCAGCCAACAGCATCATCGGCGCCTACTACTACATCCGCCTCATCGTAATCATGTACATGCGCGACCCCATCCCCGAAGTCGCCGCCACGACCCCGATCCGCTTCCCCGTTGTCGTAAACGTAGTCCTGGCCATCGCCGTAATCGGTACCCTCTGGTTGGGCATCCTTCCTAACTATGCCCTGAACTATCTACTTAAACCCGGCTTGATCAACGACAGCCAATCACAAATCACGCAAATGAAATAGCGGTCGTTGTATCATCTTTGTGTACACATCCACGTTCTGAGAGCGGGAGATTTCTCCCGCTGTTTCTTTTTTGGGGGGGGCGGCTTTCGCCGGTGAGAACCACAACTCCTCTCCAGGCACATATTGCGGCTTCCGCTCGGTTCTAATGGTGAGGCTCCTTTTCGCGCTTTGCCCTTGCTTCTTCTAAACGTACAGCTAGTTTGTCTTCTCGGATTCGTTTCATGCCGTCAATAATGGCTCCATCGGCTCGCGTGTTTGCTCCACGCTTCTTTCAGACCTCGCCTCGCGGCTCAGTCCTTGCGCTTCGCTATCACTTCGCCTCCATCAGGCTGTGAAGGTCGCGGTAGGGATACCAGTAACCTGGTACCCCCCCGCACGGATCCGTACGAGCGCTCCTTAGCGCATACGGAGTCACCATCCTCAACCAGATCGATGAGGAAGACTTTCTCGGCTTCTCTTATGGATTTCGCCCGGGGCGTAACCAGCATCAAGCGCTGGACGCGCTGTCGTATGCGCTTCTGCGGATGAAGGTGATCAGCCGTAGGATTCGGGGGTCGGCTACGCGATGCTCGGGGCCGAGCAGGTCGCTAATCCTTTCTCGTGAGACTCTTGCATTCTCTACTTCATACCGGTTTATCCCGGCGCACAGGACTTTCACCTCCAAGCTGTCGAACTTGCTCGGCACACAAGCAAAAGGCCCAGAGCTCTCGCTTCCGGGCCTTTTCAATTCCATGTGCGCCTCGACTACAGCTTCGCGTAGAGGAGGAAACCCAGCGCGAACGTGAAAAGGGTCAGCGTCTCGACGAACACCAGTCCAAGGATCATGGCAGCGCGTACGCCGCCCGCTGCTCCCGGATTCCGCGCGATGCCTTCGCAGGCCGCCGCCGCAATCCGTCCCTGTCCTAGACCACCGCCAAACGCCGCCACCGCCACTCCAAATCCAACCGCGATCACCAGGGTGGTTGAGTTGATCGGCGGCTTTGCCGCGTCCGTTTGCGCGAACGCGCCCGGTGCCAGGACCAGCATCGCCACGATCGCTACGAACAATACAACTGCCAGTTTCTTCATAACTGCCTCCTCATGAATTGCCGCCAGGAGGTGGTTCCCGGACACCGTGCAGCCGGGCTCACGCTGGAGCGGCTAACAAATCCGCATCGCAAGAATCGTCTTAGTGCTCGTCAGCCGTAGCCAAACCAATGTAAACGGCGGGCAAAATGGCGAACACATACGTCTGCACCACGGATACGAATACGTGTAGGATGATAAAAGCAATGGGTGCCAGAGCCGGAAACACGCCCAATACGATGCCAGCAATCGCGGACTTCGTCCCGGCCCAGACCGTGAGCCCTGTGAACAGGCCCAGGAACAATCCATAGATCAAATCGCTGGCAAAAATGTTCGCCCAGAGACGTACCGTAAGGGAAAGCAAGCGCGCCGTCGTGCTGATGATTTCCACCGGGAACATCAACGGAGAAAGCCAAGCCACCGGCCCCGCGAATTGCTTCGCATATCCGCCCGCGCCGTGGTGCTTGATCCCTTGCCAGTTGAAATAGACGAAAGTAATGACTGCGCACGCCAGCGGAACGCTGACGTTGGCCGTCGGAGCGCTCAAGAAGGGAAACGCGCCAAAGAGATTGGCCAGCAAGATGAACAGCGCCACGGTTCCGACCATCGGCACGTACCTTTTCCAGTCGTGCCCTGCGTTCTCTTCCAAAACATCTTCGATTCCTAAGCCCATGGGGTTGGTCAACAGCAGTTCCGCGATCTGTTGGGAAGCTCCTGGCCGCTCCACCGACAGCCGTGCCCGCAACGCAAGCGCCAGTATCGTGCCGACAACGAGCACCGTCAGGGCCATCACCACGTATTCGGGAATTGGCGTATCGGGATAGTTCGGCTTGATGTGCAGAGCGTTCAGCAGCGCCAAAGCCGGCCCTCCCAGAAGTTGGTTCACAAGATGTGTCAGCCAGCTTACGTGATGTTCCATTCCCTGTCCTGGATGCGCCCTAAGCCCCGGGTCGCAGGATTTCGTACACACTTGCCGCGATTGTCGCGGCTCCTAAAGCACACAAGCCAACCACCATGCTCGCAAGGGGAACTTTCAGAACAACAAAAATAACATACACGCAGAACCCTATCAAGCCGTAGCGGAACATCAGCTGGAACCATGTTCCCACCGGAATTCGCGGTTTGGGAAAGCCTTCCTGCGCAGTCGAAACCGCGACCAATGCGTCCAAACCGCGCTTTAGCCATCGGAAGTTAAACCACGCCAGCACAGCGCCGATGGCTAAACCCGCCGCCCAAGACCGATGGCGCAAGATGGCCGCGACTATGGCTGCAGCACCTCCGATGAAAATCGTGAGCCAGGCGATTCGGCCCTCGGTGCGCGCAAAAGCCGCCAGATCAGCGGCGCTGGTCGCCGTGCTGAGCACGCCATGGTCCGCTTCAGCAGGTTGCGCTGAACTGTCCATGGCCGAATGCTCTGAGCCTTCCATGGCCATTAGCCCGGCAAGCGCCGCAGGATCTCGCGCAATCCCGCGACAAATCCCGCCGCACCAAACACAAACATGAAAAGGAACTTGGTGTGCAACCAGTGGTCAAGCAAAAATCCCAGGCCGCCTCCCAGAACGACCGTGCCGACAAATACGACCGGCAACTCAATGGCCATGCCGAGCTGGCTGCCGGCGCTACTCCCTTTTTTCGCTGGGGCCGGCGTCGAATCCGTATTGTCGGGATTATTGTCCAAAGGCGTAGCGCGTCAGGCGCAGGAACAGCTCAGGATACAACCCCGCCACGATCGTTACAAACACAGCCGCGGTCAGCGCGACGGTTTGCCCGTTGCTGATGGTCAGCGGTCGCCGCTCCTGCGGCAATGCCTCAATCGGCGTTGTGTTAAAAGATTGCTTCTTGAAAGCATGGGCCACGATGCGGCGGTAGTAGTAGGCCGAGAGCAGTGCGTTGATGAGGGCAAACACCGCAAGCTCGGGATGCGGTACAGCGAGCAACGCTTTGACGAGGTAATACTTCGCTAGGAATCCCGCAGTCGGCGGAATTCCTGCGAGCGACATCAGGAAAACAAGCAGGAGCAGAGCCGCCACAGGGCTCCGGCGAAACAAACCGTTCAAATCGGCAAGTTTGTAATCCGCGGCACTTCCAGGAAGACCAGTCGCGCCCGGTTGCTGAATTGCAATCAGAACTCCGAACGCGCCAATCGTCGCGAAAATATGGACGCCGAGGTAATAGAACATGCCCTGAAAACCGGCTTCATTCCCCGCGACGAGCCCAAACAAGATAAATCCCGTTTGTGCCACCGCACCGTAAGCAAGTATGCGTTTTACGCTGGTCTGGCGAAGCGCCGCGATGTTTCCCCAGAGCAGCGACACAATCGCAAGACCACCCCAGACGTGGAGCCATTTCTCGTGCGCAAACAAAAACAAAAAGGAGAAAAGGCGCAGGAGCAACGCGAAACCCGCAGTCATCCCGATCGTGCCGAGAAACGCCGCGACGGGCGCAGGCGCGTTCTCGAAGGTGCCGGGCGCAAACCAGTGAAATGGGACCGCCCCCATCAAGAAGAAAGATCCGGCAGCGGCCAAACTGAGCGCCAGCCAGGAATGCCACGTGGTCAAACCAGCGAACGCCACGCCGTCGCCCAGACGAACTTCCAGAGCGGCTCCCATTCGCCCGAGATTGGCAGTCTGGAACAATCCAAAGAGCAGCAGAAAACCCACTCCCAGCGCGACAGAACTGCATACCCACAACGCCGCAAAGTTCCGCGAAGCAACGGTCGCATCCGGCTCGCGCCTCAAGAATTTTGCGAGTATATAACCACTGAGGCCTAGAATTTCGAGACCGAGAAACACGACGAGGAGGTTGACGCCGGCAACCATCAACATGGCTCCAACGCAGGCAAACAAAAGCAGCGAGTAGTACCCTCCGCGCGTCTCCTCAACGATTTCGAGGTAGCGCACCGAAAGCAAAATGATGAGCGCGGCGGCCGCGAGAAAGAGCGCCGCGAAGAAAAGAAAGAAAGGATCGACCAGCACGCTTTGGCGAAAACCCAACAGCCCGGGCGATTCGGAATCAGCTCCTCTTAACGCTTGAATCTTTCCGTGCTGCACATACAAAGTGAACGCACTAAACGCGATACCGCCCAGCGCGAGAATCGCATTCCAGTGTTTTTCGCTCGCTGCAAGCCATCGATCAACCAACAGGATCCCGCATGCAAACAGGACAAGCTCCATCTCCGGAAGAATAAGCGCGCCGTCACCGCTCAGAAAACCGCGGACAGCGTAAATGAGGGAATGGATCATCGGAAAGAATCGTCAAATACGGCGCGAACAGATGCAAGCGGATACGCCGCTACTTCTCAAACAGCAATTCCCCAGCCCGGTGGGTCGCCTTAACCACGGCCTTGATCAGCGTGACGCGCAGCTTCCCTTCTTCCAGTTCCATGATTCCATCAATGGTGCAACCGGCAGGCGTGGTCACCGAATCTTTCAGCAGCGCTGGATGATCGCCCGTCTCCAGCACCACGCTCGCCGCGCCCTTCATCATCTGCGCCGCGAGCAGCGTCGAAACATCGCGCGGCAACCCGACTTTCACGCCAGCCTCGGCGAACGACTCCAAAATAATGTAAGCAAATGCCGGCCCGCTGGCCGAAAGTCCGGTCACTGCGTCCATATGCTTCTCGTCCACTACGACCGTGCGCCCAACCGCGTCAAACATCGCGCGCGCAATTTCCAGATGCGCCGCGCTGGCATGCGCCCCGCTGCAAATTCCGGTCATGCCGGTATGCACTCGAGAACACGTGTTGGGCATCGCCCGCACCACGGGCACCTTCGCGCCGGCGTGCTGCTCGATGTAGTTCGTCGGCACGGACGCCGCCACGGAAATCACCAGCGTATCCGCGCTCAGTTCCGGCGCGATTTCCCTCAGCACTTCGCCGACAACTTGCGGCTTCACGCCAAGCAGCACGATGTCCGCGCCATGCACGGCTTTGCGATTGTCCGTTGTGGTCGCCACGCCGAGTTCTTTTTCGAGCGACGCAGCCTTATCGCCATGCTTCACCGTTGCCGTAACGTGCTTAGCCGAAAACAATCCCTGCTTCAGGTATGCTCGCAGCAATATGCCGCCGAGCTTGCCGGCTCCCAAAACCGCCAGTTTCTTGTCCGTAAGTTTTTTCGTCATGGTCCAAACATTGTTGACGCGAACTGTAATCCGGTCAACCCATTCTTGGCAGCGTAAGCATCCTCGCCGTCGATTCTGTTTGTCGGCGATTGAGCTTCCGGAACCACGCCGGCAGGATGCCGGCGCTGCCCGTAATTCTAATCGTGGCGTCCGCCGTGAAGGACATGCACGGCGTGCGGAAGAAGATGGGCTATCGCTTCGAGCGATTCGGCGGCACCTTTGGGACTTCCCGGTAAATTTACGATGAGCGCATTGGAACGTGTGGCGGCGGTTCCACGCCCAAGCGCCGCGGTCGGCGTCTTCTGCGAACCTTTGCGCCGCATCTCTTCGGCGATTCCCGGCACGATGCGATCCGCAACCGCTTCTGTGGATTCCGGCGTATTGTCGCGCGGGCTGATGCCCGTGCCGCCGGTCGTCAAAATCAAATCCACGCGTCCGGAATCGGCAAGTTCGCGCAAGTGCTCACGAATATTCGCAGGCTCATCCGATATGCGCAGCGCGGAAGTGATTTCCCAATTCAATCCGCGGCACACTGCGACTACGGCGGGGCCAGAAAGGTCTTCGCGTTCGCTTCGAAAAACAGTGTCGCTGATAGTGATCACCGCAACGCGCATCAGGCAGGCTTCGTTTCCGCTTCGCGGCTGGCTTCGTCCATTAACCGCATCGCTTCCATCAGAAGGCCGGTGGTGTTCTTGGTCGTGGTCGTGCGGGTCGAAGCATTCGCAGCGTTGAAGTCGATCTCGAACTCGCCCGCGGTCCAGAGCAGCACGCGATAGACCGCATCATCGCCTTCGATTTTTCCGCTCTTCGCGTCACGGCACTGCCCGTTCGCAAAAAAGAGCTCGCCCTGTTCGCCATTATGATTCACGAAGAGCCGGCAGGATTTTTGCCCCATCTCGAGCGACTGCATCAGGTCGATCATGCTCATCTCTTCGAGGCGGCCTTGGATCACGCCTGGGCGGGAAGCGCGCTTCTGCAATTTCTCGAGGTGCAGGCGGTCCACAACTTTCTTAGCAATGCGCACCAGGTCCTTCACTAGAAAAGGCTTCGTGACGAAGTCCTCGACGCCATCCACGAGCGGGCGCAAACGCTCCTCGATGTCGGCGCGGCTGGCCATAAACAAAAATGGAATATGGCGAGTGGCTTCGCGCCCGCGCAGCTTTTCAAATAGCTGCCGGCCATCGAGGCCGGGCATTTTGTAATCGCAGAGAATCACGTCAGGAGCATTATCAATCACTTTGAGCAGGGCGTCCGCGCCGTCCGCGGCGGTTTCCACTTCGCAAAAAGGCTCCATGCCCTTGATGACCAGGTCGCGCACAAGGGGATTGTCGTCCGCCAGAAGCAGCTTGACTGTTTTCGTGCTGGCTCCGGTCATCGGGTCCGGCTCCGCGCGGATTTTTTGTGATTACCCTTGGGAGCAGCGCCAGCTTCGCGGAAAAAGTCGCCGCTCTTTCCGCCGGTCTTCTTGACGAGGACTATCCCGGTGATTTCCATCCTTTTATCGAGGGCTTTGCACATGTCGTAGACCGTGAGGGCCGCGGCTGTAACAGCGACCAGAGCTTCCATTTCCACGCCGGTTTGGGCGGTCGCCGTAACTTCGGAACGGACTTCCACGCCATTTTGGCACAGCCGCGCAGTCACATCAATGCGCGTGAGCGGGAGTGGATGACAAAGAGGTATCCACTCGGCGGTGCGCTTGGCTGCGGCAATGCCTGCAATTCGAGCGACCTCGAGGGGGTTGCCTTTGGGATTGTGCAGGCGTTTTACCTCGCGGAGCACAGCGGGGCTCATTTTCACGAACCCCTGAGCGACGGCAGTTCGCGTCGTCACCGTCTTTTCCGAGACGTCCACCATTCTGACTTCGCCGCGCGTTCCAAAATGTGAGAGTTTTCCCATGCGATTTTTCAGATTGGGTTCAAAGGACGTCGCGGCGTAGCAGCACTGTCACCTTCTCGCCGGCCTCGATCTTCTCCACGTCGGCTGGGACTACCAGATAGCAATTCGCTTTGCTGAGGGCCGCCACATCGCCGGAACCTTGCCATTTGAGCGCCTTAACTTCCATCTGCGCGCCGAGCCGCTCGAGTCGTGCGGGCAGAAAATGAGTCACGCCAGGCTTCTCTTGCAATCTTTCGCCGATTCGCGCTTCGACCAGCGGCAAGGAGCGGGCGTCCGTGCCGCTCAGCAAATCAACGGCGGGCGCGACAAGCAGCTCAAACGTGACCATCGTCGAAACAGGATTGCCGGGTAGTCCAAACACAAATGTCTCTCCGCACTTGCCAAAGACCGCGGGCTTGCCGGGGCGGATCGCCACCGCGTCAAAATAAAATTCCGTCTGCATGCCGCGCAGGACTTTTTCGACGAGATCGTACTTCCCCATCGAAACGCCGCCGGACAAAACCAGCAAATCTTCCTGTAAGCCGCGGCGGATTTTCGATTGCAGATCGTCTTCGCGGTCCATGGCGTTGCCGAGGAGGATCGGCTTGCCGCCGGCGAGACGGACCTGCGCCGCAAGGGAGACACTGTTGCTGTTGCGAATCTGGAAGCGGCCGGGAGCGCTTTCAACCGGAACAATTTCATCGCCGGTGGAAAGAATGGCCACGCGAGGCTTTTGCCCGCATTTTAATTCCGCCGCGCCGACCTGCGCCGCCAGCGCCAGCTCCGCGTAGCCCAAACGCATGCCTGGCGTCAGCAGCGTTTGCCCTGCGCGCGCTTCGCTTCCGCGTGGAACAAAGTTTTGTCCTGAGGCAGCGCCGCGCTCGAAGCGCACCTGATCGCCGTCGCGCGAAGTGTGCTCGATCATTACGACGGCGTCGGCGCCGGAAGGCAGAGCTGCGCCGGTCATAATCTGGACGCAAGTTTCGGCCCACAATTCTTTGGTGACGCGGTCGCCCGCCTTAATTTCGGCGGTACATTTCAGAGTGGTTCCTGGATGGATGTCTGCCGCAAAAACCGCGTAGCCGTCGCGCGTGGCGCGGTTGAAAGGCGGATACTCGCGGTCGGTCTTCACTTCTTGCGCCAGCACGTAGCCCAGCGCATCGCCGACGCGGATCTGTTCCGTCGCGCGCGGACCTTTCTCGGCTGAAATTCTTTCGATGACGGTCTGGCGTGCTTGCTCGTAGGTGAGCATCGGTGAATATTTCGAGGCAGCTTTCTCAGCGTTGCGTTCTTCTCTGCGCCGTCTGAGTTCTCAGGGTCCTCTGTGTAATTCTTTTTCTTAAACGTTCTTACAACCAGCGTGCCAGGAGCGTTCCTTGCGGAACAATCGTTGCATCGCGCTCCGGCCCGGTAGAAATCATGCCAATTTCCACTTGCAGAAAATCGCCAATGAAGCGCAAGTAATCGAGCGCGGCTTTGGGGAGTTTGGCGCCGTCTTTCACGCCGTAAGTGCTTTCGCACCAGCCGGGGATAGTTTTGTATTCCGGCACGACGTGTTCGTACTCTTCCGCAAGCGCGGGCATTTCGGTGAGCGCCTTACCCTTATATTTGTATCCGACGCAAACCTGAATTTCGCGCTGCGTGTCAAAGACATCGAGCTTGGTGACCACCAGCGAATCGATGCCATTAATCATCTTCGCGTACTTCAAAACCATCAGGTCGAGCCAGCCACAGCGTCTTGCGCGCCCGGTGACGGCGCCGAACTCCTTGCCGCGCTCGCGGACTTCTTGCGCCTCAAGCTCGGGCATTTCTGTGGGAAACGGGCCGCCGCCGACGCGAGTTGTATAGGCTTTCGAAATTCCAAGAACGTTTTTGATCTTTGTTGGCGGCACGCCTACGCCGGTCGTCGCGCCACCGGAGATGGCACTCGAGGAAGTCACATACGGATAGGTGCCATGGTCGATGTCGAGCATGGTGCCTTGCGCTCCTTCGAACAAAACGGACTTACCTTCATCGAGCGCGCGATTCACCAGTTCCGCGGTGTCGCAGATATAGCCGCGGATTTTTTCGCCGAGCTTCAGTGTCGCTTCCACTTCGTGAAAAAAATCGATGTCCGCGCCGTAAGCCCCTTTGGCTAGCCGGTTTTTTTCGGCAACAACGCGCTCGGCTTTTTTGCGAAAGAGATCGGGCTCGAGCAAATCGCACATGCGCAGACCACGGCGGGCCATCTTGTCTTCGTAAGCGGGGCCGATGCCGCGCGAGGTGGTGCCAATTTTGTCGGCGCCACGCGCGCCTTCCGCCGCTTTGTCCAACTCCCGGTGATAAGGAAAAATCAGGTGCGCGCGATTGCTGATGTGCAGGCGGCCTTTGACGTCCACGCCGGCCTTCGCCAGCGTTTCGATTTCCGCAACCAGCGCGGCTGGATCGACCACCACTCCAGTACCAATCACAGCCTGCTGCTTCGGACGCAAAATGCCGCAGGGAATCAGCTGCAGCACGTACCGATCTTTGCCAATGATGACGGTGTGCCCAGCGTTGTGACCACCCGCGACGCGCGCAATATAATCAAAAGAGCCGGCGAGGTAATCCACCACCTTGCCCTTGCCTTCATCACCCCACTGCGCGCCCACCACCACAACCGATTTCATTCAGGCTTTCTCCTATAGCACAGGCAAATCCTGCCCTTCTCTTGCCGGTCGCCCCAGACCACACTTCATCGCCTAAGCGTTCACTACCATCAAACTGCTTTGGAAAGCACCAGAAAACGGCAGGTTCTTATCGTAAGCTCGGCTTGCCTCCAACGCAAGCAACTGTCTGTTGCACGCTACTTTCGCAAAGCAGCATACCGAAAGCAGGACACCAGGTGATCGTTCACCATTCCAGTAGCCTGCATGAAGGCGTAGCAGATCGTTGAGCCTACGAATCGAAAGCCGCGCTTCTGCAAGTCCTTGCTCATCGCATCGGATGTCGCGCTGCTGGCGGGCAATTGTTTGCGCGTTTTCCACATATTCTGTTTTGGTTTGCCGTCGACGAACTGCCAGATGTACGCATCGAACGATCCAAATTCCTCGCGCACTTTCAAAAGGGCCTGCGCGTTTCCAATTGTCGCTGCGATTTTCAGCCGGTTCCGAATGATGCCAGGGTCTTTCAGCAACTCTCGCACTTTCTTCTTGTCGTAGCGCGCCACTCTCTCGGGATCAAATCCGTCAAAGACCTCGCGATACCGCGCCCTCTTCTTCAGAACCGTGTCCCAGCTCAAGCCCGCCTGCGCACCTTCCAGAATGACCATCTCAAAAAGCGCGCGATCGTCATGAAGCGGCACGCCCCACTCCTCATCGTGATAAGGAATGTTCCATTCGTTCGCGGCCCAGTGGCAACGCTTCAAGAGAGTGTTCACCGGGTTCATGCGGGGCGGCATCTACTTCAAGACGGAGTGGATGATTATGGTATTGCCGCCGAGCAGGACCGGATCGGAGGCCAGTTCGTCCGTCCAACGGTCTGCGCGGCGCTTTGCAGGCGTAAGCTTCGCGAGCAGGCGGATAAACGCCACCAGCGGCCAATAGAGCCACTGATTACCCTTTTTGCGGTCGCGGTAAACGCCCTGAATCGCGAAGCCGTTTTTCTCCAGGTAGTAGCGCAGCTCGTTGTAGCCGATGGGGTTGGCGTGAACGGCGATTTCGTCCATGCCTGCGCAATCGTAGTGAATCTTGGCTTTGGACTGCTCCGAAAGCGGTTTGAAATGCGAGGTATAACCGAAGAGGAGCCATTTGAGGCGCTCCTCGACATTCATGATATTAGGCACGCTGATGATCAGATGGCCGCGCGGCTTCAGAAGGCGGCGATACTCTCGAAAGGCTTGTGGCGGCGAATCGATGTGTTCGAGACCGTCGAGCGAGGTGATGTAATCGAAAGACTGCGAAGAATACGGCAGAGTTCCAGCGAGGTCGCCGCGCTTGATCTCCACTCCATCGAGGCGGAATAGCTCGGAATACAAGTCGCAACAACGCACGTCGAAGCCTTCGTTGAGCAAATCCTGTGCGAGGGCGCCTTCTCCCGCGGGACAATCGAGAATCACGCCGCGCGGCAGTGGCTTCAGAATCTTCAGGACCGTTTCATGTAGTCCGGGACGCGACATGGCCATTGGGCCGCGTTCGCCCGCCAGCAGGGGCGGGTGGTCGGCCGGCTTTATCGTTCGCGTCGTAGCGGTTTCCGCTGTGGCCAATCTTTGCTCCTAAAATTGTGTAGCCTGGGACGCTGGCGCAAAAAAAGGGCACGCCGCACTTAACTGTACGACATGCCCGGTAAATATTCCTATGTTTTTGCAGCGGTATTTACACCGCGACACGCCGGGGCATTACGCCACGTGGCGGTCTATCGCTTTGGTAATCTGATCCTTGGGCACAGCGCCCACGATCTGCTCGACCACTTGGCCGTTCTTGAAAACCAGCAGCGTGGGGATTCCGCGAATGTTGTAGCGCCCCGCGGAATTCATTGCCTCATCCACATTGAGCTTCATTACTTTGAGCTTGCCCGCATAATCCTGCGCAATCTCGGCAACCGTAGGCGCCAGCATGTGGCAAGGGCGGCACCACTCCGCCCAGAAATCCACCATCACCGGCTGGGCGCTACTTGCCGTCAGCACTTCTGCCTCAAAATTTCCGTCCGTAACTGCCTGAATCGACTCCGCCTTGGTGTTTTCAGCCATGTTGTTTGTCCTCAACAGCTTGCCGGTAGGCCGCTGTTTTTCTCTCCTTCGTCAGTTCAATTAGATGTTGCAACAGGCATTTGGTTTCGAGACGCCTGCCGCCCGCCCCGGAGGGCCAGCGCCGCTTCATACACTTTAGCGTACTCCGCCGCAGGCGCCTTCCAGGAAAAATCCTTAGCCATACCGTTCAATTGGATGCGTCGCCAGATGCGTTCGTCGGTGCAATGATGCAAGGCTTGGCGAATGGCATACATCATCGCGCCGCCGGAGTATTCGGCAAATTTGAAACCGGTGCCCGTGCCGTGCTCCAGATCAAATGGCTCGACAGTATCGTCCAGTCCTCCCGTGCTTCGCACAATAGGCACCGTACCATACTTCAAGCTGTAGATCTGATTCAAGCCACAAGGCTCGTAGCGCGAGGGCATCAAAAACATGTCCGCGCCTGCTTCGATTTTGTGCGCAATCTCGTTGGAGAAAGCGATTTTTACACCAGCGCGCCCCGGGAAAGCATCGCCCAGCGCCTGGAAGAGTTCTTCGTAGCGGCGCTCGCCGGTTCCGAGGACCACGATGGAGACTTCTTCCTTCATCAGTTCAAGCGCTTTCTCCGCGATCAAGTCGAAACCTTTTTGATCCGCGAAACGCGAAACGATTCCTATGAGGGGGCGCGAAGAATACTCCGGCGCGATGCCGAACAATTCCATCACGGCTTGCTTGCAGACTTGTTTTCCGCTCATATCCTTCGCGGAATATTTCACAGCGATGAGTTTGTCTTTGTCGGGGCTCCACGCGGAATAGTCCACTCCGTTCAGGATGCCGACCAGCCGATCTGCGCGGCTGCGTATAACGCCGTCGAGGGCATGGCCGTATTCCGGAGTTTGGATTTCTTGCGCGTACCTGCGGCTGACGGTTGTCAGGTAATCGGAATAGAGCAAGCCCGCCTTCAGAAAATTTGCGTTGCCGTAAAATTCGAGGGCGGCGTCGTTGAACAACATATCAGGGATGCCCGCGCGAGATAGAACTTCTCTCGGGAAAAGGCCTTGATAGCCCAAGTTGTGAATCGTGAAGACAACCGGAATGTCCTTTACGGAGGGATCGTCGCCGTAGGAAGTGCGCAACAGCAAGGGAAGAAGACCGGTTTGCCAGTCATGGCAATGAATCACGTCGGCAGGCCAGATGTGTTTGACGATTTCGATGGCTGCGCGGCAGAACTCACTGTAGCGCTCGGGATTGTCCGGAAAATCGCCGGAATTGTTGCCGTAAAGGCCGTCGCGGTCGAAAAAGCCTGGATCATCAACAAATAAATAGCGGACACCGGAAATCTGCGTGCCATCCAAAATCGCAGGAAAGAGCAAGCGGTTGCCCAGTGAAATGGTTAGGCTGGGCAGGACGACCGTGCCAGTTTTGGTGCCGCGGTAGCGGGGCAGGACGACGGCCACTTCGTGGCCTTGCGCTGCGAGCGCTTTGGGAAGGGCTTCGACCACGTCCGCGAGGCCGCCCGTTTTTGAAAACGGCAGGCCTTCCGATGCCACAAAAAGGATTCTCAAAGTGTTCTCGCCGCTTGCTTCTTTTGACGTACGCCGCCTGGCTCTCTTTTTCAGCGCGTATACGCGTTTCATATTGCGAAGCGCCTTCCATTTACGCTACTGGAGGCGTTTCGCCGCGTCAAGGCAGAACAGGCTGGTGAAACCGCGCAGCGCACATCCTGATACACTGCGTGCGCATGGCTCGTCAACGCCTTGGGCAACATTTTCTGTCGGATGAAGGATGGCGCGAAGAGATTGCGCGCGCCATCGGGGTTTCGTGGTATTCGAGCTTGCACGCTGCGCCCGCCAACGATGAATCTTTTTGCTGGATTGAAATCGGAGCCGGGCACGGCGAGATGACCGAGCACCTGATTGCCAGCGGCGCTCCCGTTTACGCCGTGGAGCTGGATGCGCCTCTCGCGGCAGGGCTGGAAAAGACGGCGAAAAAGGTTTCGAATCTTACGGTGGTCCACGCCGATGTGCTGGAAACAGACCTTGCAGCGCTCGCGCCCGGGCGGCGAATTCGTCTTTACGGCAACCTGCCGTATTACATCACCTCGCCCATCCTTCATCATTTTTTTACGTTCGCGGATTGGATCGACGAGATTCATATCGTCATCCAGGAAGAAGTTGCGCTGCGGCTTACGGCCCAGCCGGAAACGAAAGCTTATGGGTATCTTTCCGTGGTGACACAGCTTTATACGCGGCCGGAGTTCGTGCTGAAAATCCCGCGTGCAGCCTTCAGCCCGCCACCGGAGGTTGGTTCCGCTCTCGTGACGCTGCGCTTGCCAGGCGAACGGGCGAAGCTTGCCCTTCGCGACGAAGTGGCGTTTCTGGATTTTGTGAAGAAGTGTTTTTCGCAGAAGCGCAAAACGCTGGTGAACAATCTGCGCTCGGTGGCGGAAGCCGATGCCGTTCGCGAGGCGCTTGCACTGCAAAATCTGCGCACGGATGCGCGCGCTGAACAGCTATCGGTTTCTCAATTCGCAAAACTTCAATCTGAGCTGAACTTCCATCTGAGCTGATCAGACCGCATCGAGCTGCGCCTAGCTATCCTTCTTCAGCGCAGCGACCAGGCGGTCCGGATAGTCGCTCATGATGCCATCCACGCCTGCGCCCACCAGGAGCCGCATGTGCGCGGGACTATTCACGGTCCAGCACACGACCTGCAAATCTTTTTTGTGGGCCTCCGCGATCATGGCAGGCGACACGAGGTCACCGCGTACGACAATTTGCCTTGCACCCACTTCCAGGGCGGAACTCTGCGGGTCTGCAAGCTGCCTCTGCCCGTCATACAAAACACCGGTCATCAGCGTTGGCTCGATTTTTCGCAGACTGGCAAGAATGGAAGGGTCCATGGAAATAACCACGACGCGCGCGATTTCTCCCGATTCGCGCAGCGCGCCGATCAAGGCGTGTTCGCCGCCCCAGGAGCCGCTCGGCTTCAGCTCGAGGTAAAACACAACGTCGTTTTTCTTCGTGAACTCGAGAATTTCTTCGAGAGTGGGCATGCGCTCTCCGGCAAACTCGCTTCCGAACCAGGAGCCTGCGTCGAGCCTGCGCAGCGCGGCAAGAGTTTGATCGTGCACGCGGCCCTGGCCGTTCGTGGTGCGGTCCAGCGTATCGTCGTGTATGGCCACAAAACGCGCGTCGCGTGAAAGCTGCAAATCGGTTTCGACGAAACCGGCGCCGAGCGCGACGGCTTTCTTGAACGCGGCCAACGTGTTTTCCGGCGCATGCCCCGAGGCCCCGCGATGCCCGATGATGAACACTGGGTCACTCTCCTTCTACGGACGGCCACGCCAACGGCGAATTCTCATGGCAAGAGTGTATGGACGATTACCTGTTTCCGCCAAATAAAATAATGTGTCTCTGGTACGCCAGAAAGACTAGCACGCGTTTCATTCCTGTTTCGCAGCGCATCTAATTGGGGAAAGCGCGGTTTTTACGCTTTCGGAGGAAATCATGAAAAAACGAATTCCAGACTCATTTGCGGTGGCATTTGTTGTTTCGGCGCTGGCGACCTGCGCGCTCGCCGCTTCTGCATCTCCCTTGAAATGGCAGGAGCCCAAGATGCAGCAGGAAGTGGTTCGCGAAGTGCGTCACCAGCTTGTCATGCTGCCGTACTACTCGGTGTTCGACAATCTTTCGTATCGGGTGGAAGGCGACAAAGTAATTTTGGAAGGGCAGGTCGTGCGCCCCACTCTGAAATCCGATGCGGAAGCGGCGGTGAAGAGCATCGGAGGCGTGACCATGGTTGTGAACAATGTTGAGGTTCTCCCTGTGTCCCCGATGGACGACCAGCTGCGGCGCGCGGTTTATCGCGCCATCTACGGAGAGAGTGGACTTCCGCGGTATGCGGAGTCCGCGGTGCCGTCGATTCACATCATCGTGAAAAATGGAAACGTGACCCTGGAAGGGGTCGTGGACAGCGAAGCGGACAAGAGTCTGGCCAATATTCGAGCCAGTCAGGTGCCGAATGTTTTCGGCGTAAGGAACAATCTGACGATTGCAAGCACCGGGAAATAAGCCGGGTTACGCGCTAGCGCGTGGAGCCGCCCGAGCCTGCGAGCAGCCCCTGCGAGCGGAGGATGCGGCGCACTTTTTTGGGTGAAATGGAAAGCTTCGCGGCGACGCGCGCCACTTTGCACTCTTCGCGCCTCCAAACTTTAGGGATCACGATGGCGGCGAATTCCTCGGTGACTTCCTGAAATGTTTTGCGGCCCACGATTCCCTGAGACCATTCACGCAGGGTCGAGTTGATGCTGCCAACTCCACGCAGCTTTTTGCGCAGCTCCTGTAATTCCTTCCAGACATAATCGTGGCTCGCGGGATTGAGTAGCGCGTCGGCATCATCGGCGCACTTGCGCGCGGTTTCGAAGTCGCCGGAGAAATCGAGGCACAGCGCCAGCCCGAGGGCGAGGTAGGCCTTGGCAATGAGGCGCCGGTTTTGCGTGTTCAGGGCCGAACCGACGGCTTCGCGCGCGAACTCGCCGGCGCGCTGCGTGGACGAGGCGCCGCTCGAGCCCTCTTCAATCTGCTCTTCGAATTTCTGGCACTCGACCGTGGATTGGAGAATGCGCGCGCGGCTCTTCAGCACGCTGTCCTTTTTTTCTTCACCCAAACGGTAGGCCGTCGCGCCCACTTCCGCTGCACGCTGCAACTCGCCTTCATCCAGGTAGAGATAGCCGTAGGTGATGGAAACGTTTCCGTTGCCACGGTGATCGTCGTAGCGGTCGTAAATCTCGCGCGCCTGCACGAGATGCTCGAAAGCCTCGGTGCGCAGGAGGCTCAGCCTTTCTCTTCCGCCTATTTTCGATGGCGTGCCTTGCACCAGAGGCTCGCCTGATTTTTTCCGCCGCAAACGCGCGGCGTCCATATCCAGCTTTTCGCGCAGTTGGACGGCCAGCAGGCGCTTGACGAAGGCAATATTCACGTAAGAACGCGCGAGATTGCGGTTGTACGGGTCGCGCTTTTTGTATTCCTCGATCGCCTGTCCGAAACGGGCCAGCGCCTGATCGTAGTTTCCCTGCCTGCGGCTGATGCGGCCGTAAGCCGAGCTGATGTTGCCGCGCGTCACATAGTCGTCGGTTTCCATCAGGACGCTTTCGGCTTCGCCAAGAAGCCTTGCGGCATTGTCCGGATGCCCTTCCTGAAAAGCGATCCAGGCTTCGAGGACGCGCATTACGGCCACCATTTTCAGATAGCCGAGTTGCAAAGCCATTTCACGAGCTTTGGCCACGTACCCCAGGGAATCGTCATAGCGTCCTTGCCGCCGCAGGCATCTGCCCATCCAAAAATGCGCGATGGAGACCATCTGCTTGTCCTGGATTTCGTCTTGCAACGCCAGAACGTTCTGAAAACGACGGACGGCGGCGGCGAACTCCTCTTCCGACATCGCCACTAATCCTTCCGCCATTTGCAGTTGGAGGTATTCGATCAGGGGGAGTTGATCGCGGCTGAGGCCGGAAAAACGCTTAAGGATTTTTTTGATGAAGTCCGGGCGCGCGTAGCCCATGTCCACCCACTGTGCGAGATAACCCAATAGTGCAGCGGCAGATTTGACGCCCGGCGAGCAGGCCTCGAACACTTCGCGGTGCGCATCAAGGCAGTGAAATCCGTGATCGAGCCGCCGCGAGACGATGTCCTCGCGCAGTTGTTCCAAGAATTTTTCCGGGACTCTTGGCGGCTCCTTAGAGACGCGCTGTTTATTCGAAGGGGGCATAGAGCCAACCGGCTTTCCGCAGAGAACGCTGTTTACGAGGCATTTACAAGCCCGATTCGGCCACTCGTCCGATTCGGACGACCTATTTTGACTCGTCTTTCGGTTTGAAGTCTACTCTACCGCAGACGCGAGTGCCCCAGTTGTATCGGCCCCGATTTCCGCCCCGAGGTGAAAGGCATTATGGCAACTGCTGCGGCTCTACCGAAGTGGTTTGAACAGCCTGTACTTTTTTCGAATCGAGCCGTGCCGGTCAACTCCGTGCCCGAAGGTTTTGATCTGCGAAGCGGTCTTCCGATGGGGTTTCTGGAATTCCTGGCGCCGCTGCATGCCGCGTTGACGCTGCGGCAGCGGGCGCTGCTTGCACGCCGCGAGCGCGCGATGGTGGAAGCGCACGCGGGAAAATTGCCGAATTATTTGCCGCCCTCCGTGGCAACCACGAATTCCTGGCGGATCGAGCTTCCGGCGTGGTGCGCGGATCAACGCAACCAAATGACCGGCCCCGCGGACGAAGCGGAGCTTGTCGTCAAAATGCTGAACTCCGGCGCGCCCGGCGTGATGCTGGACCTGGAGGATTCCATTGCCAACTCCTGGGAACACACGATGTGCGGCATCCAAAATGTTCTCGATGCCCTCTCGGGCGAATTGACTTACTACGACCGCAAGCGCGAAAAAACGGTGGAGATTGTTCCGAGCAAGACGGTCATTTTCACGCGTCCCCGTGGATTGCATCTGCATCAAGAGGGCGTTCTGGACGGCGAGCTTTTGCCGGCGGCGCTGTTCGATGTGGCGATGGTGGCGTATCAAGTGGATTTCGGCAAGCTGAAGCATCCGCTGTGCTTTTACATTCCAAAGTCGGAGGCCGCGGACGAAGCGCTGTGGTGGCGGGATCTTTTCCAGATGATTGCGCGCGCGAAGGGCGTCCCCGCGAACTCGATCAAGTGCATGGCGCTGGTGGAATCGCATCCGCTGGCCTATCAGATGGAGGAGTTTGCCTGGAATCTGCGCGATCACATTTTGGGTTTGAATCTCGGGCGCTGGGATTACATGGCCAGCCTGATTCATTTCAACCTGGAAAATCCGGAATGGGTGCTGCCCGACCGCAACACGATTCCGCACAACGTGCCGTTCTTTCAGAACTTTCGCGAACTGCTGCCGGAAATCTGCCACAAGCACGGCATCCTGGCGATCGGCGGAATGACCGCGCTTTTCCCCAGCCGCGAAAATGCAGAACTCAACGCACGTGCGCTGAAAGTTCTCGCGGAAGACAAAAAAAACGAAGCCACGTCCTTGATGGACGGGGCCTGGACCGGGCATCCCGATCAAAACGCGATTGCCGTGGCGCAATTTCCGGAGCCCAATCAGTTGGCCGGACGACCGCAGAATCAGGACACGCACCCCAACTTGCGACCGACACCCGCCGGTGTTGGGAAGCGCACAGTGGAGGGAACGCGCGCGGCCATCAGGACCGTCATCCGTTACCGCAAGGGCGTGTTGAACGGAAAAGGCGCGAGTCTTCTAGACGGCTACATGGAAGACCTGGCGACGGACCGGATTTACCGGCTTATGATCGCGCAGCGGTTGAATCATTCCAGCAGCGTGGAAATTCTGGATGAAGCGGGCGCGCCCGTGAGGCATACGCCGGAATTGATAAGCCGGATTTTTGACGAAGAACTCGAACGCCTGCTTGCGGAACCGGCGAACGCAAAAGATCCGCAAGCGGCGGAAACCCTGCGTGAGGCACGCCGGATCAGTGAAGAAATGATTCGGCTGCACGAATTCAATCCGGCTTAATCGAACAAGGGATTAAACCACCCGTTCCATCGCATTCGCTTCCGAGAAAAGCGCTAAAGGGGCCGGAAAATGGCCCCTTTTCGCGTTTTGCAAGAACCGCCGCGGCCGGATGCAGTTAGTTGCTGCCGCTGGGGCTGGACGGAACCGCGTTATCGGCCGTCTGGATTTCCAGATCGTACGTCTTCCCGCTGAAGAAAATCTGCTTCAAGGAAAGAGTGCCGTCCTGAGCGTGCGTGGTTTCGTAACCATCCCTCGCGTTCGCGTTCTTCACCGAAATCACTTTAGCCGAAAGCGTGGCCACAACGTCCTTGCCATGGATAAAGTTCAGCTGGACATTGTCCGCCGACTCCGTCCATTCGACTTTGTAATCGCCGGCCGGCAATTGTTTGCCTGCAACGGTGATCGGCTCCGTCAAATGGATCGACCGCTTGTTCGTTGTGCCCGCGAAGACGCTGGCGCAAAGCAGCAACGAACCTCCCAAAAATGCTGCAGAAAGCCTCGACAGTTTCATAAACGACTCCTTTTTCTCTTCTCCGGGATCCACGCGCTTTGTTTTGCGCGCCAAGCCTCGGAGGAATTGGTTTTCACTTCCTTACATTGGACTGCTTGAAATGCGCCGGCGTTACTTCTTCTACCCGTCAATTTTTGTTTGAACAGAAACCAAATTTCGCATCGAAATTTTTATCGCAGAGAAATAACGGATTCCGCCGTTCCCGCATCGCATAGAAGAACTTTCCTATAGAAAATCCTCATCCTTAGAATTCGCTGTACGGCCGAGAGATCGGCCCGAACCTGAAATGCGTTGCAATAATGCTTCGCAATAAATTGGACAAGTGCAACGGAACAGGCGAGTCATGCGGCTGCCGGACTCGCATATACTGAACAAATGAGCAGAAAAAACTTTCTTCGCAAACTATTGTTGTTTGGAATTCTATGCGCTTCGTTGTCGGCGACGGTCCTCTCGCAAGACGCGGACTGGCAGCAAGAACTGACCGTGTGGCGCAAGCTCCATGTGTCCGACCTCCTGAAGCCGGCCGGCTGGCTTTCGCTGACCGGTCTGGAATGGCTCCAGCCGGGCGACAATTCTTTTGGCGGCGCCGCCGACAACAAGATTCGTCTCACCAGCGGCACCCCTCACATCGGAATACTTCGGCTCGAAGGCAACAACGTCCAGCTACTTCCACCGCAGGGAGGATTTCCGCCGGATTTCAATGTGGCAGGCGTGGCGGCAAAAGCGCAGCCTATCCCTGTGGACGCGGACAACGACAAGAACGCGCCACACCTGACCATCGGCACGCTCAATATGTATGTCATCCGGCGGGCGGACCGGTACGCGTTGCGCGTGAAAGACTCGAAGTCGCCGACGCTCGTCGGCTTTCATGGGTTGAACTGGTACGAACCGGACGCCAACTATCGCGTAAAAGCGAAATGGATTCCATACAATCCGCCGAAGTCGGTGACGCTGGCGACCCTGGCGGGCACGACGTATTCGCAGCCGGTTCCGGGAACTGCGGAATTTGTTCTGGGCGGAAAAACCTACCGGTTGGAGCCCGTTCTGGAAGACCCCGCCGCTTCGCAGCTCTTTTTTATTTTGCGCGATACGACCAGCTCTTCGACCAGTTACAAGGCGTGCCGTTTTCTTTACACGGTGCTCCCGACCCATGGCCTCGATAAGCCCGGCGAACTCTGGCTGGATTTCAACCGTCTGGAAAATCCTCCGTGCGCCTATACCCCGTTTGCCACTTGTCCGCTCCCGCCGCCACAGAACCGGCTGCCGATTCCGTTGCCGGTGGGGGAGAAGCGTTACCACGAATGAGCAAACTATTTTTCGCGTGAGCTTCCTTCCAGAAGTTGGAAAAAGTCCGCAAACTGTCGGACAATGAATGCTGGACAGGAGATATGGCCACGCCGGAAGCCAATTCATCCGCAAACGCAAACAACGAATCAGCAGCGCGAGAGAAACTCATCGGGCTGCGGCTCGCTCTTTTAAAAGTGCACAAAACCCTGCTGGACATGGAGCGGCGCGACTACGAACGCGCCAACGGAAAAGTTACCGTGGGGGAGCTGTTCCGCCTGGTGATTGATCACCAGCAGTTCGCCTGGCTGCACAATATTTCAGAATTCGTGGTGCGGTTGGATGAAACTCTGGCGGGAGAAGAGCCGGTTACCGCCGAATATGTACACACCGCCGTTTCGCTCGCCCAGAAAATGTTTACGCCATCGGAAGCCGGCGACGCTTTTCAGAAGAAATATTACGACGCGATTCAGCGCGATCCTGCTGTCGTGCTGGACCACGCCGAACTCGCCCGGCTTTTTAATAACGAGCCGCCCGACACAAGCAACAATCCGTGACTCACCCTGGTTCGAAAATCACCTATCGTAGGATTCGCCGCGCGGAGCTTCCCTCCGGCACTTTGGAATTGGCGCGGTTTCTTGTTGGCAAGATCATAGTCCGCGAACTGCCAGCGGGGCGGCTTAGCGGGCGCATTGTGGAAGCGGAAGGCTATCCGCCGGGCGATCCTGCAGGGCACCATTTTCGCGGTGAAACTCCGCGCAATCGTTCACTTTTCTTGCGGCATGGACATGTCTATGTGTATTTCAACTACGGCATGCACTTCATGCTGAACGTTTCAAGCGAGCCGGCAGGCGTCGGCGGAGGCGTTTTGATTCGCGCCATGGAGCCACTCGAAGGAATCGAGATCATGCAGCGCAAACGCAAGGGAGCGAAACTTCTCGATATCGCGCGAGGCCCTGGGCGGCTTGCTGCTGCGCTGCAGATTGATCGGCAGCTCGATGGCCTGGATCTTTTTTCGCGTGGACCGATCTGGCTTGGCCAGGTCACATCGGTCAAATTCGATGCGCAGGCGGGCGTAAAGGAAATCGCGGTTGCGGAGACGGTGCGGATTGGCATCACCAAGGCTGCGGAAAAGTTCTTTCGCTTTTACGAAAGCGGCAGCCCTTTCGTCAGTGGACCCAGGCGATTGTTGGGCCCTGGCTCGATGCAATCGAAGCGCGAGAGTTAATCTCCGCAGGCGTATTCGGCTGGAACATTCCCTTGCAGATATTCTTTCTTGAGGGCCGGCTTGGCCGCTTGGGCGCCGCGTAACTCCACAACGTTCAACGTCCGTCGCTGCTTCTGCCGCAAACGGTCCCGCAGACCTTCGCGGAGCCTCCGATGCGCGCGGAAAAGCCGCAGCCGAACGGCCACCGTCGAAATTCCCAATCGCTCGGCAACTTCGTGCGTCGAATATTGCAGTACGTCGCGCAGCAGGCAAATCTGCCGCAGGTCGGGCGCGAGCCGCGCGATCACGCTGGCAATTAACATACGCATTTCTCGCCGCGCGAAACGCTCTTCGGGATTGTCCGTGCGCGCCGGAAGCCGCGTCCCCAAGGTTTCCTCGGGCGAGATCGTCGGTTCTTCGAGCGAGACGTACTTCCCTTCGCGCCGCTGACGAATCAAGTCGATCGATGCATTCGTTGTGATGCGTGAAACCCAGGCATGCAGATCATCCTTGGTTTCATCCTGCTGCCCGGCGAACTGGTTGAGCCGCGAGAACGCTTTGAGCAGCGCTTCTTGCCGGGCATCCTCGGCGTCGGCGGGATTGCCCGTCATGCGCAAAGCCCGGCGATAGAGGCCGGGCGCATAGGGAAGGATCATTTCGGCGAAAGCTTCGCCGTCGCCGGAGCGGGCCTCGGCCAGCATTTTCCGCTTGGCCGCCGCGAGGGAACCATCCGCGTGCCCGGGCTGGAACTTATAGGGTTGCAGGATAACGGTTGCAGCGCTCATAACGCGGCGGAGAGTCGCACCCCGAGCGCCACCTGTCATTCATTTCAAGCTATTGAAAAAAAAGATGTTATGGAAGGAAGTTGCCAATCCTAGGCCCGACGGACCGTCCGCTTGTGGGACGCGCCGTCGCGTTTCCGGTCAGTAGCGTCTGCTTTCGACCACCCCGCGATCCTGTTCTCGTCTTCTGGAATCCATCTCTCCGCGCCGCGAGCGAGGTTGATTCTCGTCCGCGGCACCGCTCTTCACCCACCGGAGATGCAGCGTATATCAGAATGAATTGAGAATGTGAAATTCCCTCGGTCACTCTTTCTGCGCGAAAATAGCAGGACGCGAGGCATGCGCATGTCACCTCAGGATCTTCTCAACCTAATCTCCTCGCTCTCCCGCGAACCGCAGCAAGCGGTGGAAAAGTTTGTCCGCATCCTCAAGAAAGAACAAGCAGCCGGTATGAGTTTCCGCGACGCACTGGATGAATTTGTCGGCAAGCATCCGGAACTGCTTCGCCGGCTAGCGCAGTGAGCCGCTATCTTTCCGTTGCTGAAGTCACCTAGATGAACGCGGAGTGGTTCGAAAGTTCGGTGGAATTCACGGGGCTTCGAGACAGCGGAGCTTTGCAATCAGTAGTGGGCCGTCTTGAGACCGGCTATTATGCGGATGCCATTGAGCAAGCTGCCGCTCTTTTTGAGAGCCCGTCGCAAAACCACCTGTTTCTTGACGGAAATAAGCGAACTGCAATCCCTGCGACTGGCGTTTTCCGGTTTCACTGTCGCCGGACTCCGCAGCTTACGTCAGAAGGTTTAGCGCGGAAGAGCACGCCCATGTAAGCACAGTATTAGAGAGCATGATCGAGGATTTTAGACGCACAAGAGAACTGGAGCAATTGAACGCAAACATTACAGCTTTTTATGACTCTTTGCCTGATCCGGTTATGCAAGAGCATGCCGCGTGGGGCACAGTCGGTGCATCTGGACTTGCTGAGGTGTTTGAATCTGAAATCGAGCCTGCTACCCCAGAGATAGCCCACCCTGGAGATTAAGTGAGTTCAGCGCCGCCTGCTCTTCCAAAGCCTAGTCAGGGGGAGATTTGGGTTGTAAAACTGCCCACGGGACCCCCAGATAAGGGTCGCCGCTTCGGAATAGTTGTGTCCAGTGATGCTCAAAATCACCACCCCCGAGCCACTACCGTTCTCGTTGTTCCTATATCAACAACGCTCACCAACTCCGGCCGCCTGCAATTGAATCCAGGAGAAACAGGGCTAGAAGAGAAATCTGAGGTGTGGGCTAACGGCATTACCACAATTCGCAAAGCAGACCTTATACCGCCAAGAAATCAACTGCGAAGACTCAATCGTGCGACCGTATCCCAAATTATGAAGCAGGTAATCCTCTCAGTTGGAATCCTTCCGAAGGAGGTCGCCTAGTAAGCGGGTCAGACTGCGGCAGGGGAAATTGTCCCTGGTTTAGTTGAAAGTAGCGGCTCTCGACTTTGTGCACGTTACGCGACCTGCGCCTGTTGAGTCAACGACGGGTTCATCCGGCGATGCAGCCGTTCCAGTTCCCGATAGCC